>Ga0233431_1000256_pt1 | contig 123445 bp, 97 predicted proteins | sample SI_118_April2016_FD_179867 | JGI IMG/M metagenome (GOLD analysis project Ga0233431, IMG submission 179867) | Seawater microbial communities from Saanich Inlet, British Columbia, Canada - SI_118_April2016_200_MG | ecosystem: Environmental > Aquatic > Marine > Inlet | place: Canada: British... | reverse complement strand
CTTCATCGATTCGGTGAACCCACCCACGTTGCAGATGTCGATACGGGCGAATTGGGTGATGCCGCGCTCCAGATACGGTGCGAACTGCCACTTCGAAGCGAACTCCTCGCCGATGGCGAAGGGCACATCTGTCATCGTCCGCAGCGACTCGTAGGCCTCCGGCGACTCGTCGCGGATCGGCTCCTCGAGGAAGTCGAGCGTGCCCGCTGGCATCCGCTGGCAGAAGGAAGCCGTCTCGGCGACCGAGAGCCGGTGGTGGTAGTCGATGCCGAGGACCGGATCGGGACCGATCTCCGCACGCAGCTGTGTGAGCCGCTCCGCCGTCACGCCGATCGAGTCCCGTGGCTCGAACTGATTCGGGGCGTCCGGCTTCGGCCGCAGCGTCATCCCCGTGCGAATGACATTCCAGCCCTTATCGATCAGCAGCTTCGCGTTCTCGATCAGCTCTTCCACCGAGCCCCCTCCGGTGCTGGCAAAACACGGCACCGCGTCCCGGTGCTTGCCACCGAGCAGCTGATACACCGGAACACCGAACGCCTTGGCGGACACGTCGTAGAGCGCGATATCGATGGCCGAGATGGCCCCCGTAAGGATACGCCCGCCCTCGAAATACTGGGACCGATACATCTCCTGCCACAGGGCGCCGGGATTGCGGGGGTCGCGACCGATCAGGAATTCGCGGAAATGCTCGACGGCACCCTTCACGGCCAGTTCGCGGCTGGAGACGCCGGACTCGCCCCAGCCGAACAGCCCCTCGTCTGTCTCCACCTTGAGGAGCAACTGGTTCCGGGAGCCCACCCAGGCGGGGTAGACCTTGATGTCGGTGATCTTCATGGCGTGTGCCTCTGTCATTAGGCGTAAGCCCAGCCGTCGAGTCGAACCCCTCGATTGGCTCGGCTTACGCGTCGATTTGAAAGATGGGCGGGATAAACCCCGACCTGCTCGACCACTGGCAGGTGGGAGCTACCTGGCGCGGTTCTTGAACTGATCGAGCATGACGGCGATCAATAGGATCAGACCTCGAACCACATTCTGATAGAAAGTCGGGACGTTGAGCAGGTTCTGGGCGTTCTCGACCACGCCCATGATGAGGACGCCGGCGACGACGCAGCCGATCGTCCCCACGCCGCCGGTCAAGGCCACGCCGCCCAGGACGCAGGCCGAGATGACCTGGAGTTCGAACATCTCAGGGGGTTTCGGCTGGCCGCTGGTCATGCGCGAGGCGAGGACCACCCCCGCGAACCCGGCCATCAGACCCTGCATGCTGAAGATGATCGTCTTGAGCCGCACGACGGGGATGCCGGAGAGCCGGGCGGCCTCTTTGTTGCCGCCAACGGCCAGGGTATTGCGGCCAAAGGTGGTCCGTTGGAGCAAAAATCCGAACACCGCGAAGCAGACCAGCGCAACCCAGACCGGCGTCGGGACGCCCAGAAACGACGATGTACCCAGGGCGAAGAACCCCGAATTGGTGACGCCGACCGCCCGGCCGCCCGAGATGATGAAGCCCAAACCGCGCACGATCTGCATCGTCGCCAGCGTCGCGATCAGCGCGTTGATGCGAAACCGGGCGATCACGATGCCGTTGAAGAGCCCGACCGCACCGCCGACCAGCACCCCTGCCGACATGCCCAGCAGGACGCTGCCCGTTGCGTTGGTCACGACCGCCGCCACGACTCCCGAGCAGGCCACGACCGAGCCGACAGACAGATCGAAATCCCCCGATGCCAGGCAGAACAGCATCGTACATCCGACCATGCCGATTTGCGATACTGCCAACGCCAGGCCCTTCACGTTCACCCACGAGAAAAAGTCCTCGACAAACAGCGCGCACGCCGCGAACAGCACGGCGAAGACCACCAGCATACCGGTCCTCTCCCAGAGAAGCGCTGCGACACCGGGGGAAGCTGTTCGCGAATTTACGGATTCCGTCATCGTTCTTTCCTTCGTCAGTTGATAAGAGCGGCCTCGCTGCCGCTGTCGGGGGATGCCGGCAGCGCCAACCGGAGCACCTCTTCCTCATCCGCTTCACCGCGGGGGATGGAGGCTACGACGGCGCCTTCGCGCATCACCAGCAGGCGGTCCGCCACGCCGATCGCTTCCGGGAGGTCGCTGGATGCCAGCACCACGCCCACCCCGCGGTCGGCCAGATCGCGGATGATGGTGTAGATCTCGCTCTTGGCACCGACGTCCACGCCGCGAGTGGGTTCGTCCAGAAGAAGCGCGGTGACCTCCTCGGACAACCATCGTGCGAGAATGGTCTTTTGCTGATTTCCACCGGACAGGTTGACGATCTTCTGTGCCACCGACGGGGTGCGGATCCCGAGCCGTTCGATCTGCTCCTGGGCGTTGCGTTTCTCCCAGGAGTCGTCGACGACAAAACCCAGCCGGGCGGTGCGGCTACGGGCGACGAGGTTCAGGTTCTCGAGCACCGACGCCGTGGGCACGATGCCGTCCTTTTTGCGATCTTCCGGGCAGAAGGCCACACCCGAGCGGATCGAGTCGTTTGGGGAAGAGATCCTGACCTGCCGACCGCCCACTTTCACCGCGCCAGCCTGCATCGGTTCCGCGCCGAACACCAGACGCAGCAGTTCGCTGCGACCCGCGCCGATCAATCCGAATAGGCCGACCACCTCTCCCTTTGCGACGGTGAAAGAGGCCGGCCTGGAGAGCCCCGGCCCCTCTACCCCTACGGCTTCCAACGCGGTCTCTTCCCGTGCGCTGGGGCGATAGTCGAAGACGTCTTCGATGTCGCGGCCGACCATGCGGTTGACCAGCAGGTCGTGGGAGACTCCTTCCAGGGAGAGAAACGTCTCGACGTGGCGACCGTCCCGGAGGACCGTTGCCGAGTCGCACACGCGAAACAACTCGTCCATGCGGTGGGTGACGTAGAGCACGGCACAGCCGTTGCGCTTGAGTTCCGCCACGGTCGCGAAGAGGCGTTCCACCTCGCGGGAAGAGAGGCTGCTGGTCGGTTCGTCCAGAGCCAGCACCCGTGCGCCGCGCGTCAGGGCTTTGGCGATCTCGACCATCTGCCGTTGCGCGATGGGCAGGCGACCGACTTTGACGGCGGGGTCGATCTCCTCGCCCAAACGCTCCAGGTCACCGCGCGCGGCTTCGTGCAGGCGCCGGCGGTCCACGATTCCCAACCGTGAAGGGAGGTGGCCGAGGTAGAGGTTTTCGGCCACGGACATTTCCGGGACGAGCTGGAGTTCCTGGTAGATGACGGCGACGCCGGCGTCCAGGGCCTCCCAGGTCGAACCGAAAACGCGGTCGCGCCCGTCCAGAACCACGCTTCCGGCGTCGGGCGAATGGACACCGCTCAAAACCTTCAGCAGCGTGGACTTCCCCGCCCCGTTCTCGCCGATCAGGGCTCGAACTTCGCCGGGGCGGACCGCGAACGAGACATCCCCCAGAGCGCGGACCCCTGGAAACGTCTTCGAGACGCTGCGGAACTCAACCGCCGGAACAGGTGACGAGGGTTCCAGGACCGTCACGGCGACCTACTCGAGACCCAGCTTCATCTTGACTTCCTCGTAGTCGTCGCGGTAGGCCATGACGCCCGCCGTGCGCGTGTCGACGGGCGGGGCGGCCCCCTCCTTGACCCACTTGTAGAGTAGTTCGGTCGTCTCGTATCCATGGCGGAAGGGGCTTATCATACAGGTCGCGAAATACCCCGTCGGTTCCTCCTTCTCGAACTCGGTCAGCCCTGTACCGGCGCCGATGCCGATACCGATGGTCTCCATTGCGCCGAACCCGCGCCCCTCCAGCGCACGCACCGCGCCGAGGACTCCTTCGTCGTTCATCGAAAACACCAGCCAGCGTTTGATCTCCGGATGCTGAATCAGGACGATGCTGGCAGCGTCGAACGCTCCCGGGATGTCGGTGGTCTTCTCCGCCCCCAGGTGGATGCGCTCCTTCGAGAAGCCGGCTTCGACCAGAGCTTCGATCGTCCCGTCGGTGCGATCGCGGGCGGTGTCGAGTTCCTCGAACGTGACCCCGAGAGCGCCGGTCTCCTCCACCGGCCAGCCGCGGTTGGCGAACTCCTTGTGGAGTTCCCGTCCCACCTGGCGACCGATTTCCCTGGCTGAAATGCCCATGTAGGGAACGTCCATGAACGCGCCGTCCGCGCCGACGAACTGATCGTCCACGGTGAACACCTTCATGTCGTGGCTGCCGGCTTTGGCCATCACCGCTGGTCCCAGCCGAACGTCCGGTGTGCAGACGACAAAGCCCTGTGCCCCCTTCGCCGCGAGAACGTCGATGGCCGAGAGGAGCTTCTCTCCATCCGGAACGCCGATCTTGATCAATTTAAACCCGTGCTTGTCGGCGCACTGCTGGGCGAATCTCCATTCGTTCTGGAACCACAGTTCCTCCGGCATTTTCACCAGAAACCCCAGCCGGATTTCCTTTTTGGCTGGCTGCGAGTCCCCGCACCCGGTGCTCGCGACCAGCGCCAGGACCATCGCCACCAGGGCGATACATTTGATCTTCATGTGGGAGTTCCTCCGTTCGCGCAGTTAACCGACGGGAAGGTCGGATTATACCACAGAGTCCGGACAGACGCGCCTGCGCCCCATGGCAAAAGCGCGTTTCCTTGACACGACCGGCTCCTGAAACATAATTTCTCACTCCGGCGCAAGCCCAAACGCTTCCACATCCTGCCCGCTGCGACAGCGGCCGTCTGGGAGATGCCCCCCATGAAAACGACGAAACTGCTTATCACAATCCTCGCCGCCGCAGTTCTGGCCCGGGCGGAGACCCCGCCCACCGCCCACATCGCCAACGAACTCATCGGGGCCTCGGTCTACCTGCCCGACGCCGAGGCCGGCTACTACCGCGGAACCCGTTTCGACTGGTCCGGAGTCATCTACCATCTGACCTACGCCGGACACGAGTACTTCGGTGAGTGGCAGGCGGCGGACGATCCCTACCTGCACGATCGGATCACCGGGCCGGTGGAGTCCTTCAATGCCGAGAACCCCCTGGGCTACGACGAGGCTCCCGCAGGGGGCACCTTCGTCCGCATTGGCGTCGGCGTGTGCGAGAAACCGGAGGAGGAGGCATTCCGCTGGCTCCACACCTACCGGATCGTCGACCACGGCGACTGGCGCGTCACCCACGGCGCGAACTGGATAGAGTTCGTTCAGCAGATCGACGACCCGCATTCCGGCTATGGCTATCGCTACGCCAAGCGGCTGACCCTGACCCCGGGCCGGGCCGAACTCGTCATCGACCACCTGCTCGAGAACATCGGCCGCCAGCCGATCGAGACGAACGCCTACAACCACAATTTCTTTGTCATCGACGGGCAGCCGACAGGGCCGGACTTCGTCGTCCGCTTCCCCTTTGCCCCCACCGCCGATCGAGACCTGGGGTGGACTGCCGCCATCCGGGGCCGGGAGCTTGTGTTCGGAGAGCCGATCCCCGACGGGAAAGCGGCGTTCGGCTACCTGGAGGGCTTCGGCGACACCGCTGACGACCACCGCTTCGAGATCGAAAATCGCACCGTGCGGGCCGGAGTCCGCATGGCCACCGACCGGCCCATGTCGAGCCTGCGCTACTGGTCGCCGCGCACCACCCTGTGTCCCGAGCCGTTCATCGAGCTCAATGTGCCTCCCGGTCACATCGACCGCTGGTCGACGCGCTACGAATTCTACACCCTCGATTGAGTAGCTGTAGCTACCTGGTTTTAAGGTATTTCCGGAACACCAGGGATCGGCGGATGTCCCGGAGCGGCGCCCATGCTGGAGCCGGTATGTCCACAGTCCTGGCCCACCCCATTCGCAGGCCGCCAAGGGTGCCGATAAAGGCACTACAGCCGGAGAACGGAGAATCACCCGCTTGCAGTTTTTGCGAACGCAAAAACTGCCCAGGCGCCCGTCAGGGCGCCCGGATGGCCGCTCAGCGATCGTGCGATTCCTTCGCGTGCTCTATGAGCATCTGTGCGGATTTGAGGTTTTCGGCGAACCCCCGGTTCGAGGAGTCCAATTCGACAGCGCGCTCGAAAGCATCCACTGCCCCTGTCGCATTCCCCGAGAGCATTCTGACAGTGCCGATCCCATTGTGGGCGAAGGCATAGGTGGAATCGGCGCGCAACGCCGCTCGATAGGCCCGGGCCGCCTCTTCGGATCGATTCTGCTGCAGCAGGAGATTCCCCAGATTGTTGTGGGCGGCGGCAAATCCGTCATCTCGTGAAATAGCCTGCCGATAGAGCTGAATCGCTCTGTTCGTCTCGCCCCGTTTCGAATACAGAAGAGCCAGCCCCTGGTAGAGAGCCGGATCGGCGGGGTCGTGGCGAATCGCATCGCGATACTTCACGATATCCGTGTCGATCGAACTCAGCATCTCGAATCGACGCAGCATCTCTCGCCCATTCTCCTTCTCCCCCAGCCGCATCAGGCAGTTGGCCAGATCGAAATGCGCCTTGGTGTGATAAGCGTCGAGCCGGATGGCTATCTCGAGATGTTGGCGGGCACTCGGGAAGTCTCTGGCGGCGAACAGCAGCGCACCCAGGTGTGCCCAGGTGCCGGCGTGGGTCGAGTCGATCTGCAGTGTTCTCCGCAGAATCGCTTCGGCCGCGTCCGACCGCCCCTGCTTCCCCAGCAGGAAGCCCAGCTGATTGCGCGCCTCCACGTCGTCGGGATGGATTCCCACCGCGATCTCCAGCGACTCGATGGCTCCGTCGTAGTCGCCGCGCCGTTCCCGCAGTTGCGCCAGGGCCCTGTGAGCGGGCTGATATCCGCTGTCGGCTTCGATCGCCCGTGCCACCAGCTCTTCCGCCTCTTCGTGCCGTCCTGCTGCGGAGCGCACGGAGGCCAGGTTGTAGTGGGCTTCCACGAACTCGGGGTCGAGGGATATGACTCGTTGGAACGACTCAGCGGCCTGGTCGAGACGGCCCAGCCGCGCCAGGCTGTTGCCGAGGTCGTAGTGGATGACCGGGTTCAGTGAATCCAGCCGCGCCGCCCGGCGCAGCAACAGAATCGCTTCGACGGAGGCGCCGCGTTCAGCTTGCTCGAACGCGCTGTCGAGGAGGGCCCGTGCGGCTTCTTGCTGCCGAGCCGCCTGTTTCTCGGGCGCAACCCCCTCGCAGGCGTTCAGTAGAAAAAGGATAAGAGCGGCCAGACATGACACTCGCAACCCCGCACAACCTTCAATTTCGGGTGTCATCTTTCTGGTTCCCCCAGTCGGTCAGCAGGGATCCCAGCACGTCTTCATAGAACGTAATCTCGTTGGCGAAGTCCACGCGGAGCTTTCCGAGCAACGAATCCATCTTCTGATATTCGGCGCGCAGGCGGAGGATGGTACTGATATTCCGTTCCACCGCCTCATAGGGTCGCGGGGGTGTCTGCTTCTTTTCGGCGATACGCAGAACGGAATACCCGCCAGGTACTTCGAGGGGACCCAGAAGCGTACCCACTTCCGAGTCGAGAGCCATGGGCGCAAGAGGGCCCAGGAGCGGGTTGTCTCTGGTGACGAGCCACATCGCCCCCCCTCCTTTCTTCGTTACCTCGCGAATGCTGTGTACCCTCGCCAGGGAGTCGATGGGGGCACCCGCCTCTGCCTGGCCGCGGAGTCGTTGCGCCAGCGTGAGGTCGGCGACTAGTACCTCATCAACGCGAACCGACGGACGTGGGCCATACAGTTCGGGGTGTTCCTCGTAATACGACCGCTTCTCGTCATCCGACACCTCGGTTCGTCCGGCGACGACCCGACGGAGGCTGTCGATCATCATCTCTTCCCTCTGCGCGTCGACCTTATCGAGAACCACGGGTTGACCGGCCATGCCACGACGCTTGGCCTCCTCGATGACCAGCTGCTTCCGGGCCTTCGCGCGCAACCAACTCTGCGGATCATCCTCGGCGGCAGCGGCGGCCAGGTCGACGTCGGATGACAACAGCTGACCACCCGCCCAGGTGCAGAGAGGCTCCGACGCCGGAAGATCACCGGTCAGTGGCTCACAGGCCAGGCCATTCGCATCCGCCAGGCTGTCGGCGAAGATCCCGAAAGCGCGAGATCTCTCGTGTACGCGGAACTCCTTGAGCACGATATCCCATCGGCTCTCAATATCCGCGGGACGGCGGTCGATGAGGCGAAATACGTGAACCCCGTAGCGGGAGGTTAGAGGTGCGGGATAGGTTTGGCCGGGCTCCAGAGACAGCAGTTGCTCCCTGATCTCGGGGAGCACTTGGGATACAAACATGTAGCTGAAATAGCCCCCCAGGCTCCCCGTCTCGTGGTGGGTCGAACGTTCGACGGCGAGCACGTCCATCGGCTCTCCCGCCTCCAGGGCCTCCAGGACACTCCACGCATCGGCTTCGTCCGTCAGCATCACGTGCTGGAGCAGCACCTCTTCGGTGAAGCCCGCTTCGCTGGCGAAGGTCTGGATGCCTGACGTGTCGAGCCCCGCGTCGACGGCGACCTCGTCGAACAGGGCGCGCCAGACGAGTTTGCCCTGGAGCTGCTCGAGAGCTGCTGCGATTCTCGGCGATGCGGCCAGCCGCCTGCGCTGCCCCTCCATCACCAGCAGCTGTCTGTCGATCATCGCATCAAGCAGTTGGCGTTTCGTGTCGAGACTGGCAGGATCTTTGCCGCGATGGGAAGAGGCGAGAAGCTTCGTCGCCATCTCGCCGTATTCCTCGACGTCGATCGTATCCTGGCCGACGATGGCGACAACTTTGGGTTCCGGCTCGTATCGTTCGGTCTGCCCGCAGGACAGCAGTCCGGCTGCCAGCAGGATAACGGCGACCGACAAAATTCTCGTCATCGATCGGCTCCGAGACCCGCAAAAATATCTACGAAGATCATTGCGTTCGTATCGGCATCCCCGCGCATACTGCGCCGTATCCACCTTATGCCGATGTTGGCGGTCATCTCGTAGCCGAGATACGCCGCCTGATTGGAGAACTGCGATGCCAGAGTCAAGCGGCTGAAGTCCTCCTGGTAGTCGACGGCGCCACCCTCGGGACGGCCCTTCAGGTTGTTGAACAGCTCGTACTCGGTGCCCAAACCGAGACTCAGCTTCGGGGAAATGCGATAGCTGACGAGGAAGAAAAAGATTTCTGAAAGGTCGCGCGTGCGGCGCTCACGAGGATTGGTCGGCGTGTAGGCAGAAAACTGCTGCTTCCACTGGGGCCACAGGGACACGGCCGGTCCAACCCAAAATTGCCGGTCTGCTTTATTAATCAGGCCCAGGAACTTCTCATTCCGCGTTCCCTCCGCTGCATCCCCCTGCTGATGGTAGGCGTCGTATTTGAGCTTCGTCTGCGTCGTGAAGAACGGATCCCAGTCTAACTGAAGGTAGAGGGTGTTGATGAAGGTATTCTGCGCGATCAACGGATCGCTGAAGTCCTGCAGCGATCCGGTAGAGAAGGCCGGCTGCACCCACTGAATGAGATTGTCGGGGATGTCATCTTTGACTTTGCGGGCGAACTCCATCAACTGGATCGACAGGCCATGCCGCGGATATTCCTTCTTTAGCGTCAGCAGACCGTATGTGGAGGCCGCCCGGCGGTCGCTGGAGTGCTGTTCCGTGCGTGTGCGCCCGATCATGAAGCGACTGTTCGGCATCAGTTCGATACCGGCGTAGAGGTTGTATCCTTTGCTGTCCCGCTTGTAAGGGTAGTCCGGTTCGGTGTCGTTCTCAAAACGGTCGATGATGGTGTTGTTGTTCATGTCAGTGCCGAAAAGGAACTCTGGCGAATCGGAATGATACCGGAAGAACGGCTCGCTGTAGTCGGGCTGGTTGTTCTGGTTCTGATTGAAGTCGGAGATGAAGTCCTGGTTCTCGTCGAGGCCGGGAAACACATCTCGATCGGGGAACTGATTCTGATTCGGGAACAGGGCACTCAGATTCAAGCTGCGGCGCATCCAGTCCGGAAAGCGATCCTGGTCGTCGTTATCGTCGACCAACTCGTAGAGATAGGTCTCCTCGTTTTCGTAATCGATGAAGCCTTGCGCGTCGGGGATGAACATAGACGTCGAATACCCCGGCTCAACGCTGAAGATCTCTCCGTATCCGAAGAAAGGATATGTGATCTGCGACAAGGTGGCGTAGTAAGCCTCGGACTCGTCGTCAGCCATCTCCTGATTTGTGCGGATGTTCTGATTCGGAAACCGTCGGTTGCGCCGATTGCTGACGTACTCGGACTGGAGATTGAAGCCCAGCACGTCGGTGACCGCCAGGCTCCCCCCCCGTAGCTCATTGCTCGAGGGGATCCCGTATTTAAAACGGATGAATCGCTGGTTGGAGCCATCGGTGATGTTGCCCTGTGCTTGGGCGACGGGCAGGAAGGCGGGTTCCAGCGTGGCGTTGGTCTGCAGGTTCGATGCGACTTCGACGAGGTAGTCGTTGGCCAAGACCAGCCCTACCTCGATTCGTTCGATCTCCCGAAAATCGCTGATCTCCTCATCGGGGTTCGGCCGGAAATCCGACTCGATGTCATACGTCAGGGTGACCGTATTGGAGCCGCTGGCCTCCAGCAGGCCTTCACGCGCAATGCCCCCTTCTATGATCGGGTCTATCTCGGGATGCTCGACGCCGTTGATGAAGATCCGCTCGCGGAGAAGCAGCGCGCCACCGACCCCATCCTCCGGTGAATCGTCTGACAGACGCACGATCAGCCGCTGGACATTCCCCGCATTCATGCGCCCCCCGAGAACGCCGCGCAGCGAATTGTCGTCGAGGGGGAGGGCCGAGTTCTGGTGAAAAGTCGTCAGATACGTTCCGCCTAACGTCACGAAATCGCCGACGGCGATGCTTCCGTTCAGGCCGAGCAACTGCGTGAAAATCGTCTGCCGCGATGCTCCCTGGTCGGCGGCGACGGCCACGCGCGCGGGCGCATCGACCCGCGCCGCCAGCACACTGAACTGGTATTTGTCCGTATCGAAGTCCCACTGCAGTCCGTCAAAGAGCGGCTTGGAGAAGGTGAGTGGCGTCATCGTGGAGCGAATGCCCTCGCCGATGGTCAGGGAGGTGTGGAATTGCCCTTTGGACCCGGAGACTACGACGAGACGATTGAACCACCTCGCAAAATTCGGATCTTTCCAGATTCCGCTACCGAAATCCCTCGGATACTCGTTGGTGAAACTGTAGATGTTGAAACCCTTGGTGATGTAATTCCCGTAGAGATCGTAGAAGCGATCACCTTCGAGCTCGGTGCCCACATAGCGCTGGTACCGGTCCCGAGCGTAGTTGGTGTAAGCACTCCCCTGCCAGCCGTATAGCGAGTAGAGCGCCTGGGGCAGATACCACTTCCGGAGAGTTGGAACCAGCGTCTCAGTACTGATTCGAGCCCCTTCAGTGATGTAGGGATTGAACAGACCGACTTCGACCGCTCCGCCTGGCCTCACCTGCAGCAGCAGGATGGCCAGAATGGCGCCGACCCAGTTACGCTTCATTTCCAACTCTCCCATGTTAGCTTACAGCCAAGTATCGTCATTGGGTCAGGAACCGCAAGTAAATAGATTGGCCATTTGAACCGCTGAATCCCCGAGAATATAGCGAGCAAATGGCCAAGATATTAAAGTCGGGTTCCTCAACTTCCCTAATAGGCCACATTCACCAGCAGGGTTTCAGCCCCCGTCCCTGCATCTGCCCGCACCTCCACGCGGCAGACATAGATCCCCGGTGCCACAGGCCGATCGTCCACCATCCCATCCCACACCAGCTGCTGCGTCTCTCCTGGCTTCCCGTAGACGACACGGAGCAGGCGTCCGGCCAGATCGTAGAGCCGTAGCTCAGCGGCGACTTCGGTCCGAAATAAATCGAAGGTGATGCGCAGATCGTCGTTGATCGAGTCGCCGTTTGGCGTGATGACGCGACTCGATACGGCGAGATTGCGGATGGTCCCTCCTTTGGTCACCTCCGGCAGGAAGACGAAAAGGGCCTCTCTGTCGGTGCGATCGACCTCTCCATCCCCGTCGTCGTCGACCTCAAATGACCTCACCTCTTGCAGATTCCCCGGCTGCGTCGAGTTCTCCACGGACGCCAGGAAGCGGGTGGGATTGCTCAGCAGTCGCGCGGTGAACATCACCTCGACCGAGTCGCGGCGCACACGTCGGGGCATGGCGACGATGAGCGTATCCACGGAGGATTCGACAATCCCCTCGAGCTCTTCGCCATCGATACGCAGCGACACATCTCGCACTTCTCCTGGCACGGGCAAGATCACGCGGTCGAAGCCCAGATCCCTCGACGTGTAAGTCGGTTGCAGCACGTAGCGAAAGTCCTGCCACTCGCCGGCCATAGCCTCCCGCGGATGGATCGATGCCTCAACGCCCTTTTGCACCAGCGCATCGTCATAGTGAAGGGTCACGGAGTGGAGGACCGGAGTTACCTGGGGATCGTCGGTCTCCAGGCGCATCCGCATTCGCAGCAGTTGTCTGGGCGTGGGCGACTGGAAGGCCTGCCCCGCCGCCATTGGCGCGCTCCAACCACTCCAGTCTCCGCCCTCCCTGGGCACCTCGACGATCTCACCCCGGATCACTTTGGGCAGCTTGTTGTACTGCGCTTCCGTGACCGGGTCGCCATTCTTCTTAAAATAGAACTTCTCGGCATCGAGCTCATTGCCCGTTCGCGTCTGCACGGTGATGCGCGTCCCCGGTGGGGTGTCGGCATCCCACGATATTTCCGTGATGCTCTTGGCTCCACCCAGGTCGATGAAGTCGGAGGTCAGCGACGCCTGGGCCGGATAGCCGGCGGAGTAGATGAAGACCTCCAGCATGAGATAGCCGATGCCCTGGCCGATGGGGTTGAAATCGTGGTTCCAGAACATGTAGCGACCGACCCAGTCTCCCAGTTGGTGATCGAAGATGTAGCGTCTGGGTACGAGGTTCTGGACGACTGAGACGCGCGTGTAGTCGAAGGGGCTGCGGTAGCCATCGTCCCGGGCGATCGGCGTCCCGTCCGTGATCTCCAGGTTGTGGCCCCAGCTGGCGCCGCCAACGCCGAACGTCGTTCGGCCCAGATGCTGGGGGGGCCAGCTGTAGAACACGATCCGGCTGATGTGGAACAGGGCGCCCAGGTCCCACTCGAACCACAGCCCCCCTTCCTGCCAGGTGCTTTCGTAGGAATTCGCTATGACCGCCCACGAGTTGTCCACGGTTCCGTCGAGAGCTTCTTCCACGCGGACCCGTCCCGCTCTGACCGTCCCGCCCCGATCGTAGGTCTGCAGCGCGATGTTGTCGCCAATCGCGGTCGCCTCGATCTCTGCAAGGGCGGCACCCTCCCCGGTCTCGTGCGGCACGAAACGGATGTAGTGCACGGGCGTGAAATCCAGGGTCTTGGCCGTCACCAGATTCTCTCCGGTCGCAACGTCCCCGAAGTCGTCGATCGTCAAGGGGATGGTGATCTCGTTCAATTCATTCGGCTTGGTGGTCGTGAACACGCGCTGGAAGCGCCACACATCCGCGGTTGAAGAGACCGTAGCCCCCTCGCTGACATAGACCGAGAAATCTCGGAAGGGGCGCAGACCGAGGGTGTCCGGAAAGACCAGACGGAGCTCTTTCAGCAGGACGACGCGACCCAGGTCGATGTGCACCCCCGCATTGTCGGGATCGGCGCCGGCGGCCGGCTGCCACCACGTGTCGTGCTCGTTATCGAAGAGAAACCGGGCGTCGCGGTTGTTCGACTGCGCCGTCAGACCGCCGAAGACCTCCCCGCTCTTTCGGGTGGGATGCGAGAAGAGCGACATGTTATCCATCGGGTCGGTGTCCTTTCCGTACCACCCCAACTCGACCCGCCCGTCTGGCTGCAACTGAATCGCTCCAACCGGACTCATCCACGTCTGCCAATCGCTGAGACGATCAAAGCGGACCTCATCAGCCACTGCATAACTGGACAGCAGCCATACAGCCATGGCGACGGCGTTGCGCAAGCTTTTGTTGGCCATACTCATCAATTCCTAGTAGACGACGGGCACCGTCAGCAGTCGTCGTGCGGTTTCCCTCTGGGTCGCCACCTCGATACGCAGCAGATACAGACCCGGAGGGACCAGGTTCCCACCATCGTCGAGACCGTCCCAGGAGACCTGCTGGGCTGACCGGCCTCGATTCTCAGCGGCCAGGGCCGTGATATAGCGTCCGGCGACATCGTATATCTTCACCGCCACATCCGCCTCGTCGACAAAGAGGATATTGAACTCGACGCCGACCTCGTCGTTCACCCTGTCGCCATTCGGTGTCAAAACCGGCTGCGTCAGGCGGACACCATCGAGAACGGTCCTCCTCGCATCGCTGGCGAAGACCTGCAGACTGTTCGTGGAGACATCATCCCTGGCGTTCCCCTCGTTCACCGATTGGGGCAGATTCTCACTCGCAGAGTCGATTACCTCCCCCGCGAAGATCGTGGAAGAGGAAAAGAGGGCAGATTCGAGCTCGATGCGGACGGGAGTGTCGTTGCTGCGCGACACCCGGTTGGACGCAAAGGAGATGAGGAGTTCACCGTCGGTGGCAATTCCGTCTTCGGGCCACACGCTGTCGGGAGTCACCGGGAGGAGTTCTGCATCACCCATCCTCAGCCCCTCGAAACGGGATCCGAAGGGGACCGTCAGGCGCACGGCATCGAACCCCTGGGTACCGCTGGAGAAGTCCGCCGCAATGTCGTAGTGCAGCCGATTCCCCTTGCCGATGGGGAATTCCACCGGCCGCGCCTCAGTCGTCGGGTCCGCCGGTCCGGCATCCGCCAGCGAGACTTCGCCAACTACCGACGAGGCGAGCAGCCCGGAGACCTCGAACTGCAGTGAATCGAGACGACCGATAGACAGCACATCGTCCGTCAGGAACGTCGCTCGGAACTGCAGATACTGGCGACCGTCCGGGGATCGGTTCTGCTGACCGGACGAGCGGTAAGGAGAAGACCACGTCGACCAGTTGATCCCGTCGTCGATGACGACGCTGCGCTGATTGGGATAGCGGACGAAGAGGCTCTCCCGCCGGGGCAACGAGGCGCGCTTCCACTCCTTTTCCGTCACCTCCTTGTCGCGGCCGAAGTCGTCGACGATGTAGTGAGCCAGCGGCGTGTCGTCGACGCCGGAACGCGTCTCTATTAGCAGCTGTGCACCATCCCCCGGGTCTTCGACGAGCGTATCGGTATCCGGGTCGCGCCGCAGCGGCCGGAAAGAGAACGCGACCTCGCCGAGATTCCCCGGCTCGCCCAGCGGGATAGCCGTGGAGACGTACTCCACCCTGGTCGGCACCCCCTCCCCGTACACCTGGAACTCGGCCATGCTGTAGAACTGCTCCGCCAGACTCAGATCGAGTCGGATGAACCGGGCCGGCTGCAGCGGAAAGCTCGCATCGACCTGGCTTCTCGTGTTGGACTTGGTCTCCTCGACGAGGGTGGTGAGGATATTCATCGGGGCCGGTTCGTGCGTCTCGAGCAGCCACTCCGTCGCTTCGGTCTGTAGCGATAGGCGATAGGCCTGTGGCGCTCCCTGCTTGTTGGGGACGCCGCGCTTGTCCACGCCCGACTGCCGCGGGAAGAACAGGATTCGGTTGATGGGAACCTGCAGAACCAGGTCGAAGGTCCAGACCTCAGTGGCCGGGCGGAACTCCTGGTTGTGCCAGACCACCGGACCCTGAGCGATGAGTTGGCGCACCGAGATCGCCGACTCCGGGTCGCCGTCGATGACGACCGCCTCTTCGCGGCCCGCGATGGCGTGCCAGAAACGCGGAGCGACGCCGGTCTCGAGGCCGAACGCCTTGCCCGTTATCTTCCCTTCCGCCCAGGACTGGCCGTAGACGTTGACGAGAGTCCCGGCCCCCACCATGACGTTCTCCCAGGGCCGCAGCTCTTTGGGCTGGAGTGCGCCCGGAGCGGTCGTGTCGTCGAGGGCGATCGCCTCCTGACGCACTTCCGCCCACGAAAAATCCCCCGTCGCACCGCCGATCTGCACGACGCGGCGTTGGCCGTGGACCGCAGCCGCGGTCACGACCAGCAGAATCGTTGCGGCAAGCATCGTTTGTGTGCGCATGAATCCTCTCCCTGCCCCACTTAGTGGTCTATCAACTAAGTTTACGATCTTCAGAAATTGCGTAACTATGCAAATTTACTGGAAGATCTTGATCAAAATTCGTCAAGGTTTTTTCTTGACGAACCACTTAGTAGACCACAGCCACGCTCCGGAGACGCTCGAACGTCTTGGTCTGCGTTTCGACGCGCAGTCGGACGATGTAGTGTCCCGGAGGCAGTCTGTGAACCTCGGTCCATGTGGCCAGGTACCTGCCGGCCACCTGCTCCTCTCGCAGGAGCGTATGAACGAGCCGACCAGAAAGATCGTGCACTGTGATATCGACTTGCGCTGGTTCGACGAGAAATATCAGATCGTACTGCACCGCCAGGTCGTCATTCCGGCTGTCCCCATTCGGGGTCACGACACCGGCACCCAGATCGAATCGGCCGAGAGGGTCGCCGAGAGACCCGAAGACGACGACGGAATTCGTGCCGAGAAGGCTCGTGGCATCGCCGGGAGCGATCAGTTGGGGAACCGCGCCGGACGAATCCAGAAGCCAACCCCGGAACAACGTCGTGTACAGCAAGGGGGTTGCCGTGAACCTCACGAAGAGCGTGGCGTTGCTCGCGGCCGTGATCCGGCGACTCGGAAAGAAGAAAGACATGCCGCTGTCGTCGTAAACGATGCTGTCGACGACCACTTCCTCTCGGTTCTCTCCGACCGTCACCGATTCCAGCTGAGCACTGCCCGGCGTTGTGATGCGCAGGCCATCGAACCCGTCGTTCCCGGACAGATCCGCAGCCAGGGCGTACTCGAAGGTCGCCGATTGCCCCGTAACGGCAGTCGCCTCACCTGCCTGCGGGAAGGGATCGTCGACGAGAGCGACCTCGGCTCGCGTCCCCTGAGCCAGGGGTGGCGAGTGGGTGAACTCCAGAGCGTCGATCCGGATCACGTCGGTGGCAGTGCCCTCGAAGAAGAATCTGAACTGGAAGAAGGGCATCGGCATCGGCAGAAAATCCAGGCTGAGTTCGTAGGTGCCCGTCGAATCGATCGTCACCGGATTCGACCACGCACTCCAGTTCGTCGCATCGTATCGCTTCGTGCGCTCCCGGTCGATGAGGTTCTGGTACTGTTCCTCTGAAACCTCCGTCTCACTACCGGTTTCGAGATCGATCTGGAAAAACGATTCGGGCGAGGTGTCGCTTCCCGCCCGCACCTGTAACACCGCCTGAACCGGATCGTCCGCAACCGCATCGGGCTCGATGGACACGCGGGTTGCGTGGACGGTCAGGCGACCGAAGTTGCGCACATCCCCCCCGGGGAAGTCGATAAAGTTGGAGACGTACTGAGCGCGGGGCACAAACCCACGGCCGAACACCTCGATTTCGGCGATGTCGAAGAGGTTCGGTTCCAGCGTTTCCAGACGGATGTATCTGACGAGCTGGCGTGGAAAATCGAGCTCCGCCCGGACCTTATTGGAACTCTCGACCCGCGTCAGAATCTCCCAGATCGGCCGCTCGTCCACCCCAAAAGAACGACCGTCGTTGCCCTTGACTTCGTAGGCCCGCACGAAGGCGGAGCTGTCTTCCGGATTGGGGAAGAAGGCTATCCGTTCGACGGGAAACGAGGCACCCAGATCGAAGATGAAGATCCGGCCTTTCTGAGACTGGCCTGGAATCTGAAATCGCTCCCCTGTGGATGTCGTCGGGTCGCCATCGACCATAACGCCATTCGGCTGGCCATCGGCAACGCGCGCCCACACCCGTGCCCCGCCCTCGGGAATGAACTCGTTCGGACCCGTTCCTACGTCCGCCCAGATGAGGGTGGATACGATGTTATCGTCGGTCGTGAAGCCTGCCGGCAGCAGCGAGTCGGCCGTGACCTGTGCCCCCGCAGCCACCAGTTCCACGCTCTGCCAGGTATCGCCATCCTGGCCGATGCGCACGGTCCGGACCTGGCCGTCTGCATCGATGCTCAAAAGGAGCGTCAGGACGAGCGGCGCAACTGCACGCGCGAGTTTGGCGGTCGGGAACATATCAACGTGCCGAAACGGTGGCGGGTGGCTGGTACCCCTTGAAGACATCGCGTCGGAATCCGTAGGTCAGATCTACGGTCTCCACCGGCTCATCAGTGTAGTTGAAACGAACGGCAACGTCGTTGACGCTGATAGCCAGCTCGGTTACGTCCGGAGGCATGGGCGGGAATACGAGAAAGCCTTCGTACTCCTGGCCGCTGAAGACCATCTTGTCGGCATACATGTGGCGACGCAGCAGATCCTCGCGCTCACGCATGCGGGCATAGAAATTTCCGGCCCAGGCCAATGCATGCGCCCGGTAGTACTCGCTGACTTCGAGAAATTTCAGGGGCTTATATAAACGCTCACTGGTGGATCGCAACTCGATCCTGGACGGATCGATCTTGACCTTCGGATACGCATAGTTCTTGACCCGAAGAAGGAATATGGTAAATCGCTGGGGCGTGTGTGACTCGCCGGGTGGGGTCCAATCACCGAATGTGAAGGGGTTGGTGGACAGTGCCCCGTTGGCCGATTGTGCGGCGAAGCTGCGGTTGAGTTCCGCGTCCGTCATCGGTCGAAGCGCGATATCGAGTCTCTCGAAGACATAGGCCACCGATCCGTCATCGTGGACCACCATGTGCTCCCCCTGCTCGGACTCGGGCCTGGGTTGGAGATCCCCCGGGAAGTAGCGTCCGCAGCCGGTCGCAACCAGGATCAGTAGGCAACTACAAAGCGCTCTCAAAACGATCTCTCCGCGCATCCTGGGAAAATGCTTAAAAAATGGGGAGGGAGGACGATCCTCCCTCCCCAAATCGAGAACTGGAGGGACATCTAAACTCGCCCCACCTATCGCATCAGTGCCTTCACCGCACCCCAACTGCTCCCCTCGACGGCGGTGGCGAACTCATCGGAACTCAGCAGTGTGAACTCTGCCGTGAATTCCGACTGATGCGCTCCGCCGTTCTGGACGTGAGTCGAGATCTGGTGCGTCCGGCCTCCACCGTCCGCCTCATTGAGGCTCAGCGACATACCGATCGTCTGGCCAGCCTGGAAGGCCCAGCGGACGCTCGCATCGCGGCCGTCCGGCATGTAGGGATCGAAGGCTTCCATACGGACTTCGTAGTTCACCGTCACGTCGGTAGCCAGGTGACCGGCACCGGCAGGAGAGACTGCTACGGCCCCCTCGACGGCACCTGTCTCGGGTCCCCACTGCATCTCTGCAGGCTGGTTCCAGCGCAGGAAGGAGACGACCGGATAGCCACCGGGGCGGGCGTAGTGGAAAGTCCACTGCTGGTGCCCCGTGCGCAGGGCATCGGGTTCCTCCGTCCACACGCCGTGGTCGGGATCCAGGATGAGCTCGAGGTCGTCGTCATGCCAACCGTCGTTCGGCTCGGTGACGTCGTTGTTCAGCGTGTCGTCGACAACGCGCGTGAACACATAGAGCCGATTGTCCGGCTCCGGTGTCCAGCCGACGTGGTGGGCGATGTCGAGGTCGCTGCGTGCTGGGAACGCATCCGAGGCGATCGCATCGCACAGCTGGTCGTTACCGACGATAAAGTCCGGATCGAACCAGGCCCAGTCGCCGTCGTCGCCGTCAGCGCTCATGGATCCGGGGTTCGGCACCTGCAGGGCAAAATAGCCGATACCGTTGCAGTTCTCCCACGCCGCTGCCGGTGCAGCAATGACCGCCAGCAGCATAGCAGCAAGGATCACTTTCTTAAACATAAGCATCTCCTTCATGAACTTCCTTCATCCTTTAGCCGAAGGAAGATGGTTGCGTTGGCGCTGAAGTGGAGCATCCACCCCTGCTTATGAGCCAACTTAATGCAAAATTTATGCCTCAAAAGGAAACATTACAAGCTTTTTTTCCAAATTTAGGTTAAATACTAAGGAGGGCTCTGACGTATGTCAATGCCAAATGTCAACTATGCAAAGCCCTGATGGAGTCATCGATATCGTTAACTGAAAATCCAATATCCATATACTGTATATTATATTATATGCCTATTTTGGGAATCCAGGAATCGAGATTCTCGTCGAAAGGATTCCCGATTCGGTTCTGCTCACGCTTGACTTCGTTCTGGAGGGGAAAGTACATTAAGCGCTCAATAAATTGATAGATATGATACACAGCAGCGATCGAACTGCGCAAACGAAGACGAGCCGAATAGTGGTCTCCCCAAGCCATCGATGGATCCGCCTGGTGCTGCAAACTGTTCTGCTGGCGGCTCCCATTGTGTCGGGCTGCGGCGACGATCGGGAACCGGCTCTCCCCCTCCCTCGATTCAGCGAAGTCGCGGCCCAGTCCGGCATCGAATTCCGCCACTTCAACGGCGCTGCCGGCTCCTACTACTATCCCGAGACCCACGGCTCGGGCGCGGCGTTTGCCGACTTCGACGGCGATGGCTTCCCCGATCTCTACGTCGTGAACAGCGCTGCCACCCACGGCGTGGTCGCCGCTCATCCTCCCGTCAATGCCCTGTTCGCCAATCAGACCGACGGTACCTTCGTCGAACGGGCAGCGGCGGCAGGGGTCGCCGATACGAGCTTTGGAATGGGGGTCGGCGTCGGAGACGTCGACAACGATGGCCACTTGGATCTCTACGTCACCAACTGGGGTGTCAATCGGCTCTACCGCAACCTGGGCAACGGCCGCTTTACCGACGTGACCGAACGGTCGGGGACCGGTGATCCGCGGGTGTCGACCAGTACCGCCTTTGCCGACATCGACCTGGACGGAGATCTGGATCTGTATGTGGCCAACGACGTGCGGATTGCCGAGGGCAATCCACCGGAGTGCCGCCACGGGGTGGTCCGGATCTACTGTGGCCCGGGCCACTATCCCGGCGATTCCGGGTCTCTGTTCCGCAACGACGGAGACCTCCGCTTCACGGACGTCACCGAGTCGATGGGTGTCTGGACCGAAGAGGGGCGGCAACTGGGCGTGGTATTCGCCGACTACGATGATGACGGCGACCCCGACCTCCATGTCGCCAATGACCACGAGCCGAATTTTCTCTTCCGCAACGACGGGTCCCGCTTTACCGAGGTCGGCGTGCCCGCCGGCATCGCGGTGAGTCCCGACGGTGCCCCGGAAGCCGGTATGGGCACCGATTGGTCCGACTATGATCGCGACGGTCTGCTCGACCTTGGCGTGTGCAACTTCCAGTGGGAATCCTGCCGGCTGCTGCACAATGAAGGGGAGGGTCGATTCGAAGACCACACCGCGCAGAGTGGACTGGGAGGACCCACCTATCAAAACCTCACCTTCGGGACGGATTTCATCGATATCGACAACGATGGATACCCCGACCTGTTCCTCGCCAACGGCCATGTCGAACCCAATATCGAGATTCTCGACAGCGCCGGCCCGCGCTATGCACAACACGACCAGTTCTTCCTGAACAATCGCGACGGCACATTCACCGACGTGACGGCTGCAAGCGGTCTGACGGCTTTTTCAGCCGGTGTGGGGCGGGGGTCTGCAGCGGCCGACTACGACAACGACGGCGATATCGACATATTCGTGTCGAACAACAATCAGCGCCCGCATCTGCTCAGAAACGACGGTGGGAATCGGGCCAACTGGATCTCGGTCGAGGTGGAAGGCACGCGCAGCAATCGCAGTGGGATCGGGGCGCGCGTCACCGTTTACTCCGACGACCTGCGGCAAATGGCGGAGGTGAGGGGTAGCAGCAGCTACCTGTCTCACAACGATCTGCGCCTGCACTTCGGACTCGGGCACCGGACCGAGGTGGACAGCATCCGGATTCGCTGGCCGTCGGGCGGCTCGCAGGCTGTGGGCACAGTGCCCGCAGGGCGCTTTATCCGAATCGTTGAAGGCGAATCATGGTCGCCACGCTGAGAGCATGCACGCGGTTCCTGGTCCTGATCCTGGTTCTCCTGGGGTGCGAGAGCCCATCTCCTGAACCGCGCTTGCCGCCCACGGCGGACGAGTTGGGACGGTTGCAGTTGACGTATGAGAGACGGCTGCGCGCAACTCCCGGAGATCTCGAAACACGCGTGTTGCTCGGCCACGTGCTGCTCGACCTGGGGCAGATAGACCAGTCGATGGATCAGTTCCAGATGGTTCTTGGGTCCGACAGTCTGCACGTGGGGGCAATGATGGGTCTCAGTGAGGTTCTGACGCGGATCCTCGATCACGAGACGGCGCTCTCCCTGGCAAAACGAGCCGTGGCGGTCGGGCGCGATGCCGAGACATTGGAGAGGCTATCGATAGCGTGGCTCGGGATCGGCAAACTCGAGAATGCCGGGTCCGCCCTCGTCGAGGCGATCGAGATGGATCCTGCGCGTCCGTCGCTCCACGAGTTGCTGAGCGGAGTGCAGATGGCTCGAGGTGATGTTGCGGCAGCGCAGGCCTCGCTGGAACGGGCTGTGGAGTTGGATCCCGCATCTCACCAGACGAACTTCGCACTGGGCTCCCTTCTGTGCGAGCGCCTGGGTCGCTGTGCGGAAAGTCTGGATCTCCTCCAGCGCGCCATCGCCCTCGCACCGGACAGTGCCAGCTACAAGGTCGCCGCAGGCCGCGCACTCCTGCAGGAAGGACGGATCCGCGAGGCGCTGCAGGAATTCTCGACAGCGGCAGAGCGCGATCCCTCTGCGGTGGAGGCGCACATCGGTCTCGGGGTGTCTCGGGCCAGGCTGGAGATGCATGTTGAAGCGGCCACTGCTCTGGAGAGGGCGCTCGAGCTCGATCCAGTGCATCCCGCCGTCCGTCTTCAGCTGGCCTCCGTGTATCGCCATCTGGGTCGCAACCGGGATGCAGAGAAGCAGCACGCTGCCCATCGGCAAATCGAGCCTCACGTGACCGAAATCGAGCAGTTGCGTGTCCTGGCCCAGCCAGGCCGCAATCCAGGTGCACACTTCGACCTGGCCCGCCTCTACGCACGACTCGGACACGACGAGGGAACCGTCAGATACCTGCGCAACGGCCTGGCCCTCCAGCCAGAAAACGCCCGGGCCTGGCAGAACCTCGGCAACGCCCACGTGCGCCTGGGGCGCTCGGGCGAGGCGATCTCGGCGTACCGCCAGGCCCTGAACCTCAACCCGAACTATGCCCTGGCATGGTACAACCTGGGCACCGCCTACGCCACCGGAGGCTACATCGACCTGGGCCGCCAGGCGTACCAACGGGCCCTGGAACTGTCCGGGGAGTCGGTGGATATCCTCGTCGCGATGGGGAATCTCGAGCTGCAGCAAGGGAATGCCCCTGCCGCGATCGAGCGCTACCGGCAGGCGCTATCCCGAAATCCCGATCTGCCATCGGCACAAAGGGGGCTGGTGCTCGCCTACCGGCTGGCAGGGGACTCTACAGCCGCAGCTCGAGCCATGGCGCGATTCAGCGGGGAGAGATCTCCCGCCTCTGGAACTTCGGCCGCAAAGTAGTAACGCCGTATCTCCCCTTTCTGACGAAAAATCGAATGAGAGATCCCCCCATGGACAAACCGAATATTCTGATCTTCATGACCGACCAGCAGCGCGCCTGTTCAGTGCTGCCGGATGATTCGTATAAGGCGATCACCCCGGTGTTGGATGCGTTTCGCAGGGGCGCTGTCACTTTCAGCCGAACGTACTGTCCGTCACCGCATTGCTGCCCGGCGCGGGCCTCTTTCATGACCGGCCTGATGCCGACGCAGCACGGCGTATGGCACAACGTCAACGTGACCAACGCCATCACCCGCGGCTTGAAGGAGCACGTGCGCCCCTGGAGCGTCGACATGGAAGCCGCGGGCTACCGGATGCTCTTTGCCGGCAAGTGGCACGTGAGCAATTACCAGCAGCCGTGCGCTTATGGCTGGGAGTCCGCAGGGAACATCGATCGCCCGGAAAAGACGTTGGACCAGCAGGAAGCTGAAGCCCGCGAACGCGAGATGCGACGCATGAAGGACCGCACCGTCGCCGAGTCGGACACCTCACGCCGGAGAGGTGAGATCCTGCGCCATGGGTACACCCCTTACATTCACTACGGCGGCAAAGACGATCCGTTTCTGTCGCAGTACTTCCGGGGCGACGACGACGAAAATCCCTTTGGCGACAGGAGCGTTGTCGAATCGGCGCTGGAAAAGCTGAACGCGCTTGCGGGAGAGCCCTGGTGTATGTATGTCGGCACGCTGGGCCCGCACGATCCTTACATTCCTCCGAAGCGCTTTCTCGACATGTATGCCGACGTCGAGTTTCCGCTGCCCGATACCTTTGATGACCCGCTGGACGACAAGCCGGCCCTTTACCGCCGCACCCGCGATCGCTTCGGTCAACTGACGCGCGAGGAACACCGGGAAGCGATCGCGCACTACCTTGCGTTCTGCTCCTACGAAGACTGGCTCTTCGGACTGCTTATCGACAAACTCAAAGAGCGGGGTGAGTACGAGGACACCATCATTCTCTATGTCTCGGATCACGGCGACTACCTCGGGGATCACGGCCTCTGGTGCAAGGGTCTGCCCGCCTTCCTGACCAACTACCATGTGCCGGCGATCCTGAAGATGCCGGGCGGCGAGCAGGACGTCGTGCGCGACGAACTCGTCTCCCTCTGCGACTTCGGCCCGACCTTCCTCGATGCCGCCGGGGCCGATAGTCCGGTGACCTTCGCCGGCCGCAGCCTGATGCCCCTGATGACCGCCGAGGAGGTTAGCGAAGACTGGCGCGACGCACTCTTCTTCCAGACCAACGGCAACGAAACCTATGGCATCCAGCGCTCGATCGTCACCGACAAGTGGCGCTTCGTCTATAACGGGTTCGACTACGACGAGCTGTACGATCTCGAGAACGATCCGGGCCAGATGATCAACCTGGCGTGCGACCCGCAGTACGAGTCGGTGAAAAAGGAGATGTATACGCGCATCTGGGCGTTCGGCCTGGAGCACGAAGAGCAGTTGATCAACGAGTACATCATGACTGCGATGGCCGACTACGGTCCGGCGATCGCATTGAGGGAAGAAAGAGACACTACATGAAAATGAATTGGTCGGCAAAATGGATTTGGAAGAAGCAACGCAGCTATACGGCATACAATCAAACGATTCTTGCTCGCAAAACCTTCGCGTTGAGTGAAATAGAGGCCGCGAAGATCCACATCACCGCGGACAGTACGTATCGCTTGTATATAAATGGTGACTGGGTGAACGATGGACCGGGACGGAGCTGGCCGGAACACTTCAAATACGACGAAATCGATGTGGCGTCGTTTTTGCGCAAGGGGGAAAACGAAATCCGGGTGATCGCCACCTGCTTTGGCGCGGGGGTGCTGACGCGTTGCACCGTGCAGGCCGGCTTGCTGGTGCAACTCGATGTGACGCAATCGAACGGGAACGTGAAGACCATTGCCTCTGATAAATCGTGGCAGGTCGCCGGGCTGAAAGCATGGCAGTCCGACACGGCCAAAATCAGCCTGAATATGGAAGGATATGAAATTTATGACGCGCGTCGGGAAACCGTGCCGAAGTTTGTGAACGCGGCGGAGCTATACAATATAGAAGCCGCCCCGTGGCAAGGGTTGAACCCGCGTGGAGTGGCGTTGATGAGCCGAAAACCGTTTGACTTCAAAGTGTTCCGGGCGGCAAAAACCGTTCGTGCCGAAGGAGTGCAGTTCACCTTGCCGGCCACGCGCCTGGTTCATCCCGGATTGATTGAAGCGAATGCGCGCACCAGCATGCATTGCGGGATGGCGACGATTTTGACGCTGCAGAAGAAAACGACCGTGTCGATCGAAACCGAAGGATTCAATGCGACGCTCGGGACAGGGTTCGACGTTTCGGTCGATGGAAAAACAAATACCTCCGGACGGTACGCACTCGCAAAAGGAGAACATCTGATTCTGGCATTGACCGACGGGCTGACGGACCACCACGGCAAAGAAAAAATCCTGCGCATTGTCAAACCGGACGCGCGCGCGTTCACCTTGAACAACCCGCTAAAGAAATCCCACGAAAACCCCTGGTGCTTTATTCCGTTCAACGAGTTCAAATACGCTAGAGATGATATGGGGTATTTCACCAACCCGCTGGGAGACCCCGAGGTGAAAAGCGCGGTTGAAAACTGGACGAAGTTATCTGCTGAATTGAGAAAAAAATGCGTGCATCAGGAGGCCTTCCTGGCCGAACTTGGCGCGCGCGCGAAGGTCCTGCCGACCCAGAGGATGTTCCCGCAAGATCCGCACTGGATGTTCCATCACCGGCAAGTGGTTTCCGCCGCCGAGGAGCTCGTTGAAAATCCAGCGGCACTCATGAGCGACAATGCGGAGGTGACGGTGGTTGAGCCATCGGCCAAGGGCGAGGTCGAGTTTTGCTATGATTTCGGCGAGCAAAACTGCGGCTACTATCAATTGGATCTATCGGCCGACGAGGGCGTATGTGTGGATATCGCCGGCGTGGAAAACGTATTCGACAATTGCCGCCCGCAGAATACCGGCTATTACCGCAACTCAGTGCGTTACATCACGAAAAAAGGGACGAACCGCTTTGTTTCGCTGAAGCGCCGGTCGGGCCGCTACCTTTTCATCACCCTGCGCAACCAGAAGTCCGCCGTTGAAATCCGCCATATCGGGCTGGTCGAATCGACCTATCCGGTGAACTACATCGGGCGTTTCAACTGCAGCGATCCGCGGCTTGATAAAGTCTGGGAGATTGCCGCCCGCACGTTGAAGCTCTGCATGGAGGATACGTTCACCGACTGTCCGCTTTATGAACAGACGCACTGGGTGGGCGACGCACGCAACGAAGCGCTGTTCGCCTATTCCGCGTTCGGGGCGACCGATATTGTGCGCAACGGTTTGACGCTTGCGGCGCAGTCGCTGGAACACTATCCGATGGTCGGCTCCCAGGTCCCGACCAACTGGAAGTCGATCCTTCCGGCGTGGGGCTTTTGTGGGGCATCGCGGTTTGGGAATATTTCTGGTATTCGGGCGATCGCACATTTTTGAAACAGATCTTCCCGGCCGTCCTGAAAAACCTGAAAGGGGCGGCGAACATGCTCGACGAGAACGGGCTCTTTACCGGGAATTACTGGAATATGTTCGATTGGACCGGCGCGGATCAGGATCGCAACACCGTAACGCATAACACCATGTTTTTTATCGGAGCTATCGATGCGGCATTGAAATGCGCCGATGCCCTGGACGATACAAAAAACGCGGCTGGCCTGAAAAAGCTGCGGACGAAGTTAAAACGCAATGTGAACCGGCTGTGGGATACGGAAAAGAATGCCTACCCGGATTCGATTCACGACGACGGAACCATCAGCCCATCGGTTTGCCAGCACACCAGCTTCCTCTCCATCCTGTACGACATTGTCGAAAAGAAACACCATGTCGCCGCGCTCAACAACGTGCTGAACAAGCCGGATGGCATGGTCGGAATCGGCTCGCCGTTCGCGTTGCTCTATCTCTACGAAATGATGGATAAGGAAGGGCTGCAGGACGAGATCATCGAATCGATCTATCGCAATTACGAAGAGATGCTGCGCCAGGGCGCAACGACGGTTTGGGAGCAGCTACGGGATACGCGCAGTCACTGCCACGCGTGGTCCTCGTCGCCGATCTATTTCCTGAATCGCATCGTTCTCGGCGTGCGTCAAACCGCGGCGGGCGGAAAATCGTTCGAGGTCAGCCCGATGCCGAACGGCCTGGGCTGGGCGGACGGCGCCGTCGCTACGCCATTCGGACCGCTGCACGTCAAATGGGAGATTGCCGGCCGCAGCCTGAAGATTGGCATCACCGCGCCCGCCGGGGTGAAGGTGGCCTTCAAACGGCATAAAACCCTTAAAGGACTGAACCCCCAGGTTGAAATCAAAAGGCGGTAATTTATCAATATGGAAGACAAATCCCGGCTCCGACCGATCCGCTTCGATACATGCTGACCATGAGTGATCGCTTTGATACAGAACGGCTCTGCGGAGCGTGATGCATGCTGCAAGCTGCGAGCACACACGAATGAGAGAACCGGCAAAATACATCGGCATGCTGCTGCTCGCATCTCTTGTGAGCCTCCTGTCGGCTTGCAGAACAGCGGAGGGCAATAGAATGACCTTTGGAGACGTCGACTACGGTGCGGTGGACGATATCGAACGGATGCTGAACGAACGGCGACTGGCGAATCCCGCCTGGGTTCGCGCCCAGGCTTATCCCCCCTACAGCAAGGATGCTCCTGCCGATTTCTTCACCGCTCCGGCGGTTTTGGAGGAACAGCGCCGGAGCGGTGCCAAAATGATGCAAGCGGTTGCCGCGGCGATTAAGGCCGGCGAGACCAGCTACACCCTGGAGCCGGGCGAATACCGGATCGCGAATAACACGGGATGGACGTTCAAAGGGGTTGAAAACTTCACCATCGACGGCTCCGGCGCGCGCATCTGGTTCGAGCGCCGCGATCCGAACGATGTCCCCATGCGCCTGTTTATTGCGCGCTCGAAAAACGTCACATTCAGGAATCTGCAGCTCGACTTCGACCCGCCGGTCTTCATCCAGGGCACGATTGAGAAGATTTCGGAGGATCGGAAAACGATTGAAATGAAGATCGATCCGGCCTGGCCAAAGGTCTCTGTGCCGGAAGGGGCGTTTACCATCTATACGCCCGACGGCGAGTACGTGCATCAGATCGGGCGAGGAATGCACCACCGGGGTGCCACTCTTTTCGATGGTGACAGACTGCGCATTGAGGTCTGGGAAGGGCGCGATCTATCGCCGAATTTCGCTGCGGATCGGCTCGCGTTTTGGGGCGACGACTATGTCGTCGAACCGGGCTATCTGATCGGTCTAAATTACCGGCGCGCGCATGCGGTGACGACCAGTTACAGCGAGAGCATCACCTTCGAAAACGTCGATGTCTGGCAGTCGCCCGGCGGCGGGTTTCACGAGGCATTCGGAGTCGGAGGCAATGTCTATCGTCGCTGCCGCCTGATTCGAAAACCCGGCACGAGGCGGATTCACTGCGGAGCGGCGGACCACTTCCATTCCCGTGCACAAGAGAACGGCCCGCAGATTATCGCTTGCGAAGCGGGCTACACATCGGATGATATCATCAACATCTACGGCGCCTGGCGCTGGCTGCTGAAGCAGGAGGATGCAAAGACTGTATGGGTCGCCAGTGCGGTGCCTCTGGGCGACAAACTCGCCTTTTATGAAAGAGGACAGCTTACCTATATCGACGAAGCCGAGGTCGAAACAGTGGAAGCGGTGACCGATCCGGAACGGTTGGCGGAAGCTCAGGCGATCCCGATTCCGGATTCCGCGATCCATATCGTTACGCGTGGCCCGGGGCAGATCTTCCGCGTGACCCTGAAAACCCCCATCCGGAAAATCGAAGAATCCGAAGTGCTGATCGACGCGCACAGCTATAACGCCGCCAGTCTGCTTGTGCAGGATTGCTATTTCCACGACTCGTTTTCGCGCGCGCAGCTGTTCGGCGGCACAGTCGATGCGACTGTGGCCAACAACATCTGGGACAAGATGAATCAGGGGATTCATATCTTCGAGGAGTCGTGGGCCTATTCAATGGGACCCGCTCCGCAGAACGTAACCTTCAGCAACAATACCGTCATGAATATGGGAGCGGGAAGCGACGCGGTTACCGTGGCGCTGGCCCCCAAAGAATTCGAGCTGATGAATACTCAGCCTTCAAAAAACATCGTGATCAGCGATAACCTCTTCATCAACTCGGCCGGAATCACCATGCTGTTCGTGGAGGGCGGAGAGATCCGCAACAACACCCTGGTCGAACCTCGCGGGTTCGAGCGATCCAATGGAATTTTGAGTGTGAGCAGCAAAGAGTTGTTCGGCCATGCCGATTTTTTTCCGACAAAACGCAACAGCGCCATATCGGTCTGGTCCAGCAGGAACGTGAAAGTCAGCGGGAACTCGATCTACTGCTCCGGCCCGTTTAACAGCTTCGCTCCCCTCGACGTGGGACAGTGGACCAAAAATATAACCGAATCGGGGAACCAGATTCATCCCCTTGGAAAGCACATCCAGCGGTTCGATACGAACTTTGAACGAGAATAGCGCTCTTTTTGAACGATGGAAAGGCTTGGGGATGAGACCTGTCGACTTGAGCAAGCTGACCGTGTTCGGGGAACTGGCGATGCGCGCCAACCTGAACTTCACAGAACCTGATCGAGCCGCTGGATGTGTATCAGCTTCTATTTGCTGACGAAAGGTGAAAATGACCCTATAGGCGACCAGACGCAGGGTTGGCGTTATCGGGACCCCCCTGCCAGTCGTCGGGCAGATCGCGGGTCGGCCGCCAGTCGGGAGAGTGGATCGCCGGATCATCGGCCAGCCCGGGGTCGAGCTGGGGCGGGATCATCGTATAGGTGATATTGGGTCCGGGTGCGGGCGGGGGGGGCCACTGCACGGGCTCGGCGGCGTGAGCGGCGACGTAGACCTGCTGATCCCCCTTGGCCGCCCGGTCCACCTCCTCCGGATCGAGGATCTGCCGCAGCCGAGTCTCCATCTCCCTCAGCGTCGAGGCGTGGGCCGGATACTGGGCGAGATCATCCAGTTCGTCTGCATCCGTAGCCGCGAAGAGGTGGGGTGGATCGTTGTGATAGTGGACGTACTTGTGATCTCGGTCGCGCAGCATGTACACGGCGTGACGGCAAGCCAGGGAGTGATACTCGCTCAGGATCGTCCGATCCCGATCTGCTTCGTTCGCGATCTCGATCCAGGAACGGCCGGGCAAATCGTCGTCTGACTCCATCCGCCGGGCACCGACCGTCTCCACGGCCGTGGGAAACGAGTCGAGAAGCGACACGGGAGTGTTGCACACGTGGCCGGAGGGCACGTCCGGACCAGCGACAATGAGAGGCACGGCCGCGGACTCGTCGTACATCGTAAACTTGCCGACCACGCCGCGGGAGCCCATCGACTCACCGTGATCGGTGGTGTAGACGACCGTCGTGTCCTCCGCCTGTCCGCTGGCCTCCAGGGCCGCCAGGATCCGGCCGATCTGCTCATCGACGAAGGCGCAGACTCCCAGATACGCGGCATTCGCCTTGCGCACGACCTCTTCGGGAAATGGCTCGTCGAGACTGAGACGGTCCCGCAGAAAGTCGAGGGCGGGATGGCGCGGCCAGTCCTCCTCGCGCCAGGCCGGCGGCAGCGGCACCGAGGCGGCAGCGAAGCGCCGGTAGTGCTCCGGTGGTGAGATGAATGGCGTGTGGGGACTGCCGATGCCCAGGAACAGAGCCCAGGGTCTGCCCCCCTCTTCTGACGAGCGCTCGGACAGCCACTGGCAGGCGTGCTCGGCATTGCGGCGATCGAATCGCAGATAGGATGAATCGCCCGGGCCGGCTGCGTCGAAGTCTATGCGCAGCGATCGGCGCGCCATCTTTTCCCGGGCGCAGGAAGGGACGTCGCCCACCCCCCGGCGATGCAGGGGGAAATGTTCTTCGCTAAATCCGTGATCGTCGCCGTCCCGGAAGTGGAGCTTGCCGATCGAGTCGACGCGGTGGCCCTGCCGGCGCAGCCGATGGTGCCAGCTCTCCTGCTCGCCCGCGTACGCGTGGGCATTGTCCCAGGCGCCGATCTGGTGCACATAGCGGCCGGTGGCCAGCGCTGCGCGGGCGGGCATGCAGATCGGCGAGTTCGTGTAGGCGTTGGCGAAGCGGGTGCCGCGAGCGGCCAGTCCGTCCAGATGAGGGGTCACGTCGAGAGGATGGCCGTAGCACCCGGTCATGGCCCGATTGTGCTGGTCGGAGAAGATATAGAGCAGATTCGATGGCACTTCTCAGTCTCCTGTCGTGAGTCGCAGTTGGCCTATCCCTTGCCCCCCAGTTGGATGCCGCGCACCAGGAATTTCTGGGCGGTGCGTTCACAGATGAGAACAAGTTTAAATAAAGTGCTGGGGCCAAAAATTGGCAATCTCGGTTCCCGCGCTGCCGGGTTTCCTCACGCCCCGCTGGATCGCCGCTCCACTCTCGATCTCTATTCCTCTCGAGACTGATAGCTACCCGGCCTCAACCTGTCGCTAATCTCCCCGAACAACCCTCGCCGCGCCGGATTCCTTGACGCCGCATTCCCGAATCGAGTATTTGTATCCGGGCGTATTGGGCGTTCACCCGAACAAAAAAACAGCACCCCGGACAACTCGAGGAGACGACATGCCAAAAACATCCATTGCCATTCGCGGCGAACAGTTCCTCATCAACGGCGAACTCACCTACGCCGAAATACCCGGCTCCCGTCCACAGGTTCGCGGCCTGCTCATGAACGCCCGCTTCATCCAGGGTATCTTCGACGACAGGGCCGATCCGAGCCGCTTCGCCCGTTTCGGACACGATGCATGGGATCCCGAAGCGAATACCGATCGCCTGATCGCCGCCCTTCCCCAGTGGCACGCCCACGGCCTGCGCGCCTTCACTGTCGGCCTCCAGGGAGGCGGCCCCTGCTTCACCACCGACAACGCTACCATCGACAACAACCCGTTCGGCCCGGACGGCAGCGAATTCGATCCGGCCTACGCCGGCCGTCTCGACCGCCTGATCCGCGGCGCCGACGAAGTCGGTATGGCCGTCATCGTCAGCTACTTCTACGGCTCCCAGGCCCGCCGCATCAAAGATGGCAAAGGGATCCGCACCGCCGTAACCAACGCCTCCCGCTTCCTGCGCGACAACCGCTACACCAACGTCCTCATCGAAGTCGCCAACGAGAACAACATCGGCTCGTTCGACGATCATCCGATCATCCGGACCGGCGAGGGGATGTCTTCATTGATCGACCTGACTCGCGACCAATCCGGCGGCCTACCGGTCGGCTGCAGCGGCGGCGGCGGCTACGCCCACCCCGAAATCTGCCGGGCCAGCGACTTCATCCTCATCCACGGCAACGGCTGCACGCGTCAATCCTACTACGACCTGATCCGCAGAGTGCGCGACTGGTCTCCCGGCAAACCGGTCGTCTGCAACGAAGACTCCCAGGCGATCGGCCAGCTCGGCGTCGCCCTCAACACCCGCTCCTCCTGGGGTTACTACAACAACATGACCAAGCAGGAACCCCCCGCTGACTGGTCGATCACCCCCGGGGAAGACCGTTTCTTCGCCCTGCGCATGTGCGCCATGCTCGGCATCGAAAAGGAGCTCCCTCCCTTCGAAGACCAGTACTACCTCCAGGGCTTCGAACCCGAGATGACCTGCGACGGCCAGCGCTGGATCCGCCTGGCCAGCCTCTATCCCGAATCGATCGACTACGTCGAATCCCTCCGCAACGGCGAACACGTCTGCTTTGCCTACGTCGAACCGTTCAGCGTCGGCTTCCAGAGCAGCTGGCGCCAGCGCGGCACGAAAATTACTGAAGAAGATCGCGAATGGAAGGCCGTCGTCCACCTGAGCGACGGCAGGAAAATCGAAAAAACAGCGGAATTGTAGGAGAAAAAAATGACCGAACGCAGAAAAATCCTCCTCACCGGCGCCTGCGGCACCATCGCCGGCCAGCTACTGCCCGCCTTCCGCGAGCGCTACGACCTGGTCCCCTGTGACGTGCGCGATACCACTCGCAGCGGGGAAAAAATTCCCAACATCCAGATCGCCGATCTCCGCAATACCGACCGCGACGCCTACCGCCATCTTTTCGGCGACATCGATGCCGTGGTCCACTGCGGTTTCGCCCGTCCCGAAGGTAAGGAGGATCCCACCGCCCAGTTCGACGCCGAACTGGCCAACGTGCAGATGGCCTACAACGTCTACCAGACCGCCTGGGAAGAAAACGTCCCGCGCGTGATCATGGCCAGTTCCAACCACGCTGCCGACTACTACGAGCCCCTGATTCTCGAGCATAAATTCGATTTCGTCTCTCCCGACATGCGCCCTCTCTCCGACAACTACTACGGTTGGGCCAAGGAGACCTACGAGCATCTGGGCTTCGTCTTCGCCGTCGGCAAGCCAAACGGCCGCCCCCTCGAAAACGTCCAGATCCGCATTGGCGGCCCTCGCGAGACCGACGTTTCCCGCTGTGCCAGAGGAGACCTGACCTGCATGCGCCGGGCGCTGGGCGCCTATATCAGCGAGCGCGACATGGCCCAGCTCTTTATCAAGAGCATCGAGGCATCCGACATCCGCGACGAACGCGGCGTTCCCTTCCAGATCTTCTACGGCATCAGCGACAACCCCCACGCCTTCTGGAGCATCGCCAACGCCCGCCGCATCATCGGCTACGCCCCGCAGGACAACAGCGAAATCCGCTTCCGCGATCTGATCGCCGAACACATTTCCGCGGCCACGGAGGCCGGAGAGGCATAAAATGAACTGGGAACTGCTGCTCCAGATCCTCGCGCTCTGCCTGGCCGCCGCCTGTGCTGCGGCGATCGAATCCACTCCCGTGGACCTGTACATCTCTCCGGACGGCGACGATACCTGGTCCGGTAGACTTCCAGATCCCATAGCCGACGACGGTCCCTTTGCCAGTCTGGAGCGCGCCAGGGATGAAATCCGGACCCTCCGAAAATCCGGCCGACTTCCACACGGTGCCGTCGTCCACCTGCGCGGCGGCCGCTACGAACTCGATCGCCCCTTCGCCCTGACCGCGGAGGACTCCGGCAGTTCGGAAGCGCCCGTCACCTACCGCGCCTACCAGGATGAAAAGGTAATCCTCTCCGGAGGTCGTACCATCCCGGATTTCCATCCGGTCAAAGATCCCGCCATCCTCGACCGCCTCTCCGAAGAGGCCCGGAAAAACGTCCTCCAGGCCGATCTGAAAACCGCCGGCATCGATGACTTCGGCACCGTCGCCGCTCCGTCGAACCGTCTCGAACTGTTCTTCGCCGGAAATCCCATGACCCTGTCCCGCTGGCCCGACGAAGGCTTCGCCACCGTCGACTCCGTCTTTGCCGAGGAACCGTTCAAGGTCCACGGCATCGACGGCGACCGGGTCGGCAAGTTCACCTACGCGGGAGATCGCCCCTCTCGCTGGAGCCGCGAACCGGATGTCTGGCTCCACGGATACTGGTTCTGGGACTGGGCCGACCAGCCGCAGCAGGTAAAGTCGATCGACTCGGAAGAACGCACTATCGAACTCGAAAAACCGTATCACAACTACGGCTACCGACCGGGACAGCGGTTCTACGCCCTCAACCTCCTATGTGAGCTGGACCGCCCGGGCGAGTGGTATCTCGATCGCCGCACCGGCCTCCTCTACTTCTGGCCTCCCGAACGGATCGATACCGGTCGCGCCGTCGTCTCTATCCTTTCCTCTTTGATAACAGTCGAGAACGCCTCCTCCACCGACTTCCAGCACCTCCACCTCGAAGCCACGCGCGGCACGACCATCACCGTCAACAACGGCACCGACGTCCGTATCTCCGGCTGCACCATTTCCAACGTCGGCAGCTGGGCGGTGCGCGTCGATGGCGGGGGCAGACACTCCGTAGTCGGCTGTGACATCTACCAAACCGGCGAAGGGGGAATCTCCCTCAGCGGCGGCGACCGCATCACCCTCACCCCCGCCGACCACCTCGCCGAGAATAACCACATCCGCCAGTTCGGCCGCACCTACCGCACCTACCGACCCGCCGTCGGCGTCACCGGAGTCGGCATCCGCATAGCCCATAACCTGATCCACGACGGTCCGCACAACGCCATACAGCTGAGCGGCAATGACCACCTGATCGAGTTCAACGAGATCTACGACGTCTGCTACGAGACCGGCGATGTCGGTGCCTTTTACATGGGCCGCGACTGGACCGCCCGCGGCACCGTCATCCGCCACAACTTCTTCCACCACATCCGCGGCCCCGGCCTGCACGGCGCCATGGCCGTGTATCTGGACGATGCCGCCTCCGGCATCCAGATTACCGGCAATATCTTCTACCGCGCCAGCCGCGCCGCCTTTATCGGCGGCGGACGCGACAATCTGGTCGCCAACAACATCTTCGTCGACTGCGAGCCCTCGGTCCACGTCGACGCCCGCGGCATCGGCTGGATGGCCTACCACGTCGAAGCAGACGGCATCATGCCCGAGCGCCTGGCCGCCATGCCCTACCGCGAGGAACCCTGGCGCAGCCGCTACCCGCAGCTCCTCACCCTGCTCGACGACGAACCGGGCGCACCCAAGGGAAACGTCGTCCGCCGCAACATCAGCATCGACGGACGCTGGTCCGACATCCAGGAACCGGCCGTTCTCCTCGTCCTCCAGGAGGACAACCTGATCGACCAGGATCCGCACTTCGTCGATCGCGAGAATTCCGATTTCCGCCTGCGTTCCGATTCCCCCGCCTGGGATCTCGGTTTCCAGGAGATACCTGTCGATCGCATCGGCCCGTACGCGGATATCACCCGGGCCACGTGGCCGGTCGCCAAAAGACGCAGGACGGAGGATTGATGTGAGCTGGCTCGACCGTATCCCTCTGCAGGCCCTGGCCATCGCCGCCCTCCTCCTTGGGCTGGCCCCGTTCTTTCCCGAGCCCCACCTGTGGGAGAAGCTCAAAATGCTCTTCGCCGGCAGTCTGGAGCGCCCCATCGACATCTTCGACCTGCTCATGCACGGCACCCCTTCCGTCCTCCTCCTGCTCAAGCTTGCCCGCATGGCCCAAAAGAGGTGAATCACACGCCATGACAGACCCCGATCTGCAGACCATCAAACAGCGCATGCTCGCTCCTCTGACCGACGCACCCGATGCCGAACATGCGCGCGCCCTCCTCGACAAACTCTCGGCCGCTGGCATCTGGCCCGATACCGACTACGCCTGCCAGGACCCTGCTTACTGGAAAACGATCTACCATCTGTACAACCTGCTCGTCCTCGCCCGTGTCTATCGCTCTTCCGGTTCTCCTCTCAGCAGTGACGCCGAGCTGAAACAGAGCATCGTTCCCGCCCTCGACCACTGGCTCGACAACGACTTCACCAATCCCAACTGGTGGTACAATCAGATCGGCACGCCGGGGCAGCTCTCCCAAATCCTGCTCCTGCTCGAAGAGGACCTCACCTCCTCCCAGCGGGACAAAGGCCTGGAAATTCTCCGCCGCGCCGAGTTGGGCATGACCGGTCAGAACCTGGTCTGGGTCGCCGACATCACCGCCCGCCGCGCCCTGCTGGAAGACGATCCGGAGCTGATACAGGACGCCTTTCAGTGCATCGCCGACGAAATTCGCGTCAGCTTCGAAGAAGGCATCCAGCCCGACTTCAGCTTTCACCAGCACGGCGACTGCCTCTACAGCCACGGATACGGCGCCGGCTTTGCCAGCGACTGCTCCCGCATCGCCGCCCTCCTCGCCGGCACCCGCTTCGCCTTTCCGCAGGAAAAGATCGACCTTCTCACCGGCCTGATCCTCGATGGCCACCAGTGGTATGCGCGCGGCATCTGGCAGGATTTCGGCGCCATAGGTCGCGAACTCGTCCGCCCCGGCCACACCGCCGCCTTCCTGCGCCAGATCGTCCCGCACCTGCTCCCCCTGCCCACCGGCCGCGAACCGGAGATCTGCGCGCTCCAGTCCCGCCTGAGTGACGAAGAGGCCGCCCCGCTGATCGGCAACCGCCACTTCTGGCGCTCCGATATCATGGCTCACCACCGCCCCTCCTTCTACGCCTCCGCCCGCATGTATTCGGACCGCCTGCTCAACACCGACCAGCCCTGCAACCGGGAGGCCCTCAAGAGTCACCACATCGCCGACGGCACCACCTGCCTGCTGCGCACCGGCCGCGAGTACTTCGACATCTTCCCGGTCTGGGACTGGCATAAGATCCCCGGCACCACCGTCGCCCTCACCCCCGATATGGCCGGCGACCTCTGTCGCCGCGGCAGCCGCTCCTTCGCCGGCGGTGTCTCCGACGGGACCAGCGGACTGGCAGCCTTCGACTTCGAACGGGACGGCCTCACCGCCCGCAAGAGCTTTCTCTTCCTCGACGACGAGTTCCTCTGCCTGGGTGCGGGGATCGACTATCCGGAAGAACATCCGGTCATCACCACCGTCAACCAGTGCCACCTGCAGGGAGAAGTCATCACCCTCAACGGCTCTCTTTCTCCCGGCCGTCATACCTTTTCCGAACTGGACTGGGTGCACCACGACAACATCGCCTACTTCTTCCCGACGCCGTCGAAGATCTGTCTGGAAAACGAAAAGAGGACTGGTAGCTGGCAGGAGATCAGCGCCTACTCTTCGGCAGGATCGGCCGAACACGACGTCTTCACTCTGTGGCTCGACCACGGCCCACAGCCCACCAGTGCCACCTATGCTTATGTCGTGGCGCCCGGAATGGAACTGTCTGCCGTTCAGAAAGGCGCCAATCCAGACATCGAAATCCTGGCCAACAGCCCTCAACTCCAGGCCGCGCGCCACAGCGCTCAGAGCGTCACCGGTGCCGCCTTCTACCAATCCGGAAAACTGGAGATCGAGCCGGGATGGACGATCTCCGTCGACCAGCCCTGCCTGCTCCTCCTGCGACAGGGGAAAGGAGAACTCTCCATCTCCCTGGCCAATCCCAAAAACGAGGAACTCCGCGCGGTCGTGGAAGTCAGTCAGTTGTTAGCGGGGGATGGGATAGAAACGACAGGAGATCATTCGCAGATCTCCTTCCACCTTCCGGATGGAATGAAGGCGGGGCAAAGCCAGACCCGCGTTCTGCAGATCTGTCGTTAAATCGGAGAGACGAACGAAACCGAGGAGGACATACAAAATGGCAAAATCCAATAACAGTCGCCTGGTCTACTCCTCCGACCAGGGCCGCATCTGCCCCGACTGCGGCAAACCCTCGAACAAGTGCAAATGTCGCGGGAAATCATCGAAGGGCGGAGGCGGTAATCCCCCACCGGGCGATGGCGTCGGCCGCGTGCGTCGCGAAGTGAAGGGCCGCCGCGGCAAAACCGTGACCACCATATCCGGACTCTCCCTCAGCGCGGGCGACCTGCGCGAACTGGCCGCCGGTCTCAAGCGCCGCTGCGGCAGCGGCGGTTCGGTAAAGGAAGGCGTCATCGAAATTCAGGGAGACCACGCCGATCTTCTCGTCGAAGAGCTACAGAAACTGGGACACAAAGCAAAAAGGGCCGGCGGCTGACAGCGCCCGGCCCTCCTGAAAATCGCCTGCTAACGGAGACCGATGGGTGATTCGCAGCGCCACACACCCTGATCTTCTGCGGCAGACCGTTTCTCCTGAATCACGGCTCTCTGGATATGGCGAGAAACTGATTGGCGGCTACTTCCTCGCGAACTGTGCGGTGGCCGTCTGGCCATGTGATTTCGATCCGTTCCACCACGCCGACCGAGCCCAGACCAAAGTGGAGCCGATGATCGTGTGTGGATAGATACGAGCCGCCACTCGCCACATCCCGGATGAGTCGTTTCCCTCCCGCCGTGACCACCACCCGTGTTCCGATCACCGGGCCTCGTCCCGGAGGGATTTCCAGGACGAGGGAGAGCCACGAGCCTTTCTCCGATTCGTTGCGCAGGAGAGTAGGGGGCTCGTCTAGGTTGCTGAACAGCAGATCCAGATCTCCGTCGTTGTCGTAGTCGCCCGCAGCAAGCCCGCGGCTCGCCTCGATGAGTTGGAATCCGGGGCCCGCCTCGTCAGTGACATCGATGAACCGACCCGAACCGATATTTTCCAGCAACAAATTGGGCTGGCGATAGGAGAAGGACAGCTGTGGATGATCGTCCACCTGGGGGTAGATGTGGCCGTTGGCGATGGTCAGGTCCAGGTCGCCGTCGTTATCCAGATCTGCGAGCGAGGCGCCCCAGGATAGCAGGGGAAAGCTGGGTCCCCCTACCCCGGCTTCGGCACTCGCATCTTCGAAGAAACCGCTGCCCAGGCTGCGATACAGGGTGCTGAAATCCTCCGCGAAGTTGGTCACGACAATGTCCAGATTCAGATCGCCGTCCACATCTCCCACCGCGACACCCATCCCCGCCTGAGCCGCACCGTTGACATCGAAGGCCGCCCCCGTCCACAGACCTACTTCCTGGAAGGTTCCCCCTCCCTCGTTGCGGTAAAAATAGTTGGCATCGGAGTCGTTGGCTATGTAGAGGTCGAGATCTCCATCGGCGTCGAGATCGGCAGTTCTCACCCCGAAACCAAAGCCGCGGGAACGATCGGCAAGACCGGCCTCTGCCGTGAATTCGGCATAGCTCCCCGTGCCGTCAAAGAGAAAGAAGTGATCGAGGGCGCCTTTCAGCCCGAACGGCCCGAACGCCACTTTATCCACACCTTTCCAATCGAGGGTCGGCCTGGCTTTGAGCACCTCTTCTCGGGTGGCTTCGATGTAACCGGCGATGTACAGATCCAGATCGCCGTCACCGTCCGCATCGAAAAAAGCGGCGCCCGTACTCCACTCCGGCACTTCGATACCCGCCTGCGCCGCGACGTTCTCAAAACTGCCGTCGCCGCGGTTGCGGTAGAGAAGATTGGGACCGAAATTCGTGACCAGAATGTCCGGCCAGCCGTCGGCGTCGTAGTCCGCCACCGCAACGCCACACCCCCAGTGCCCATCCCCCCCTGTACCACTCCGCTCAGTGACATCCTCGAAACTCCCGTCACCGAGATTGCGATAGAGCGCGTTCTTCCCCCTCTCGACGATTCGGTCTTCCGCCATCTTCCAGCTGTTGACGATATAAGCATCCAGATGGCCGTCCTTGTCGAAGTCGAGCCAGGCGACGCCGGTGCCGGCCGAATCCAGCAGGTGATCCTTTCCAGGGCGCCCGGCGTGGACCACGCGCGTGAGACCGGCATCGTGCGCCACATCGACGAAGCGGAACCTGGGAACCCTCTTCTCTGCCACCTCTCCTCCCGCCCCGCTCACCCCACTGAAAAAGACGAGGAGGGCGGCAACGACGGCGAGGGATGGGTTCGGGAGATCCATCGAGCGGGTCTCTCCTAGCTGCGCGTCATGGTGCGGTTCGGGGGGACGGATCAGCGCGCCTCGACTCCGGCCAGCTTCTCGTATTGTGCCTGGACCTTCTTCCACTGGGTGCTAAGAGCACCGGCATCGGGAGCAGCGGCGAGTTTTCCTATCTCGGCGGCGCGGGCCAGAAACCCCTTCTTGGCGGCGCGGGTCACAACCACGAAGCCCTCCTCGTAGATTCCCTGCTGCTCCCCTGCGGCATTGTGATGGTGCCCCCCTTCGAGGAGTCGCTTGCGGATGCCGGCCACGGCAGCATCCCCCTCGTTACCCAGCTGTGCCACCAGAGCGGCCAGTCCCTCGATGTCGGATCGGGCATCTTTGCCGGCCTGTATATTCCTCTTCGCCCGGTCCAGCGCAGCCTCCGCCTGACTGTACGTCACCGCGAGAATGGAGAGAACCAGGTGGCGCTCGGTTTTCTTGGCACCGAGGATTACATCCGCCAGACTGTTGTAAGAGGCCACCAGCTCTTCCGGAGTGGACATCTGTCCCTGGGCCTGGCAGAGAGGAGCATCAGCGGCGTGCAAGCCCATCAGGCCCACCAGAATCATCCCCGACCATATTCTGTTCTTCATTGTAGACCTCCATTGACAAAGAGAATGGACAAAAAAAGATCGCACCGGAGCGCGACTTCAGACCGAGGGCCAACGGCAGACGAGAATGACAGCATCCCGGAGCCGAATCCCTCCTGGCGCTGCCGCATCCGCCGCAGGTCGCGGGCGGCACCTCCTTCGTTTCCCGAAGCGCGTAATATAAGGCGAAAAAAAAACGAAGAGCCGACTTTTTTTTGGACTCTGCAAATCGGGGACCGACCTGACCCTGTCCGCCAGGTCCCCTCCGCCCCATTCTCCGCTACACTCCAGGCCCGCAAAACCTGGACATCACAGATACCAGGGAGTGCTCCGGGACTGGTTACAGCAGTTCCAGTTCGCCGACCATCCCTCGATCGTTCTTGCGAGCACTGTCGATCAGTCGCCAGTGGAACACCCCGTCGCCGTAGGGCGGATCGACCGCAGAAAAGACGAGGTGACAGCGAGGCCTGTCGATCTGCAGCTTGATCGAAATCTCCCCCTGCACTTCGTACTGCGCTACAGTTCCGCCCAGCTCGTACCCGCCGTCCCTATCGTGGAAAAATCGGAACTTCTTGCCGATTATCTTTTTGGGATTCCCGGGCAATCCCGCCCTGGAAAAGAATCCCGCGCACCAGAGAGGTTGCGCCATCTTTCGCTCCTCCTGCTTTTTTTAGCACAGGTATCCACGGGCTACTCGGAACTCCTCTCCCTCTCCTGCACCTCGGCAGCTCTCCCATCCTCCTTCACCCGCGCCAGCAATTCCCCCAACTCCGCGACGATCTCCGGATATTCCCCGTACAGATTCTTCCTCTCGGAGATATCCTCCCTGAGATTGAAGAGCTCTCCGGGGAAGTCGTGCTCACTGTATCCCCGCTCCTCCTTAAACCAGTCCGGTTCTTTATTATCGTCTCCACTCGGTGCATCGATGTAGACCCAGTCTCCTTTGCGCACGGCAAACCTTCCGCTACAGCTGTGGTGAACGGCGGACGTCCGCCCCGGCAGTTCGGACGCATCCCCGTGCAGAAGCAGCGGCAGCATACTCACGCTGTCCTCGCCCATCCCCTCCGGGACTTCCACCTCCAGCATATCCGCACACGTCGCCATCAGATCCCCATGCGTCGTGAGGCGCCCACATTCGCTACCGGCCTGGACCTGCTTCGGCCAGCGCGCTATAAACGGTACCCGGTGCCCTCCCTCCCACGTATCCCTCTTCAGTCCCCGCAGGTGCGCCATGCTGTAATGGCCGTGTTCCTGGATACAGCCGTAGGCGAAGTGCTCCGGACCGTTGTCGCTGGCAAAGACGAGCAGCGTATTCTCCGCGATCCCCCTGCGCTCCAGCGCCTCCATCACCTGCCCTACGCACCAGTCCACCTCGCACACGTAGTCGCCATAGTCACCCGCCCCGCTCATCCCGCGGAACTCCTCGGTCGGCACGATAGGCGTATGCGGAGCGGTCAGCGGGAAGTAGAGAAAGAACGGCTCCTCCCCGGACTCCTCGATATAGCGCACCGAACGCTTTGTCAGCTCCGGCATCACCTCTTCGAGCTTCCATCCCGGCGCCATTGCCCCCGGATGACCGAACATACCCTCCGGCTTCTCATCCGTCGGCTGTGTCAGGAGTCGGTCCTGTTCGAACCAGGTGTACGGGGGGAAATTCGGCACGTCTTCGCCGAAGTAGTATTCGAAACCGCAGTCGATCGGACCTCCCTTCACCGGCTTTTCGAAGTCGATGTTCTCGCCGAGTTCGCACCGCGTTTTCACGTCGTATGCCCCGGGATCGACCCCCTTGCTCGCCGGCTGGCCGTCCTTCGTCCCCCAGTCCCACCCCAGATGCCATTTGCCGATGCAGGCGGTGCGATATCCGTTCTGACGCAGAAGCCCGGCCACCGTCAGCCTGTCGGGCGTGATCAGAGGGCGATCCCACGGCCAGAGCACCCCGCTCTTCAACTCCGTCCGCCAGCAGTAGCGACCGGTCAGGATCGCATACCGGCTCGGCGTGCACACGCTCGAAGGGGCGTGCGCGTCGGTAAAGCGCATCCCCTGAGCCGCCAGCCGATCCAGATTCGGCGTGGGGATCTTCGAGTCCGGGTTGTTGCCTCCCATGTCCCCGTACCCCATGTCATCGGCCAGGATGTAGACGATATTCGGCGCCTTTGTCGATTTCACAGTTCTCTCCTTCCGTCGATTATTCTTGCGGATATCGATAGATTCCACACCCATCCGAATTACCCGGAATTCGCACCTTCAGGATGTTCCCCGCCATTCCCCCTCCCGGCCAGCGCAGCTCTGACCCCGGCGGCGACCATTTCAACCGCCCTGTCGTTGTAATCGTCAAACGGCACGATCAGATCGGCGTACTGGCGAGTCGGCTCGGTGTACACCGGAAAGTTCGGTAGCACATCCCGGCGGTACCAGGCCACGGCTCCCTCCAGGCCGTTGCCCCCTTTTTGCGTATCCCGGAGCAACCGTCGCAGCACCCTTTCGTGCGGGTCCACATCCATGAAAATCTTGAGATACATCAGCTTCCGCAGTTCCTCATTCCCAAAGATCAGATGCCCCTCCACAATCACCAATTCTGCCGGCTCGATCAGATCGGATGACGGCTGCTGTCTGTGAGCCCGTGTACCCGGCACCGCCGCTTCGATAGGCTGCTGCGCCAGCAAACGCTCCACATGTTCGATAAGTGCCGGCCAGAGCACCGACCGGGGATGATTGGCCGTGCGCACCGCCTCCCTTTCCTCCGGAGGATATTCCTCCCAGTCGCGAAAGTAGCGATCCTGGTTGAGCGTAACCGTTCCGATATCTCCCAGGTTCTCGGCCAGAGCGGCGGAAAAAGTCGTCTTCCCCGACGCGGAACCTCCCGAGATGCCGATGACCAGCGGTCTGTCTTCCAATTGTATTCCCTTGCGCTTTCCCGTTTGCAATTTGTACAATCTGATTTGGGATGTATGATAAACAAAAACGAAAGGAACGACCAATGAAAGTCGCCGTATTCGGAGCTGCCGGCTGGGTGGGACGGGCCATTCTCGACAACCTGTCCGGACGACACGAAGTGCGCGCCGTCGATCTCTCCCCCGAAGCCTGGGAATCCTATAAAGATGTGGATGGCGAGTGGAACGAAGGGGAAAAGATCCACGCGGACATAGTCGACTACGGCGCCGTCGACAGCGCCATTGAGAACATGGACGCCGTCATCCACGCCTCCGTGTACGCCTCCCGCACCCCCGGCGCCTACGGCGTCGACGACGAGCTGCCTTTCCAGGTGAATCTGAAGGGGTTGTGGAACGTGCTCGAGTCCGCGCGCCAGCGTCAGATCCCCCGCGTCGTCCACGTCGGCTCCTGCCAGGTCGTCCACCCCGAAGGCATCTTCTTCAGCGCCGACGTGCGCCGCCCGGACGGCAGCCTCTACGCCGTCACCAAACGGCTGCAGGAGGAGATGTGCCGCCAGTATAACGAGGCGTTTGGTCTCTCCATCGTCGTCCTGCGCCCCTGCTCCATCGTCGACAGCAAGTTGGGCATCGGTAAGAACCGGGAAAAGCTGAGCGGCTTTAGCAGCGGCTGGGTCTGCCGCCACGACCTGGCCGAAGCCTGTCGCCTGGCTGCGGAAAACCGGGAGATCGATTTCGAAGTCCTGCACACCGCGGGCACCCCCGAGGCGGAGGCTTCCTGCAATGTCCGCAGATCGGTCGAAGTTCTGGGGATGGAATACCGCGGCGACTTTGAGCAATATCGGTGATGCGTCCGAACCCACGACCTCTCGGTGATGTCGAGTGAGTATGCGTGCTATGGCAGATAAAAGATACTGGTGGACCGGAGAGTTGCCTTCGGAGCGAGCGGAAAATTCGAAGAAGCTACCGCCGCAGGCCGTCCCGCACCATCCACCGCCACCCGATTGACACCGCCAGCACCCCCGCTCCCACCACAGCGATATCCACCGCAAACGGATAGGTGATCTCCAGATCCGCCAGAAAACCCATCCCCGGGCGCACCGCCATCACAATGCCGCCGCTCACCCACGAGGCGCAGGAGAGCGCCGTCGCCCTCGCCTCGTCCGGGAACCGCTCGTTCAGCATACTGGTGAAGATCGGCTCTATCAGATTGCCCAGAAAAAACAGCAACAGGAAGGCAGAGATCGCCATCCGATAATCCCGAACCCAGACGATCGCCACCAGACTCGCGAGCATCAAAACACCGGCCGCGACAATCACCACCCTGCGCGCAAGTAGCCGCGACACCCACCCCGCCGCCAGACTCCCGGCCGTGCAGCAGCCGCACACCAGCACCGCCACCGCTCCAAACCACCTCACCTCCAACCCCTGCACCTGCAGATACGGCTGCCACAGATAGTGCCTGTCGCTCAAGCCCTGGACGGCAAGCGCCACCAGTACCAATCCCAGCACCCCTCCAATCCCGAACACCATCCGCCCCCCGGAGCGGAGTATCGTCGCAAAACCATCCCTGTGCTCTCCCTTTCCGGGCGCATCCGCCGTCAACGTCAAAGCGCCCACCAGCGCAACCACCTGAGCGGCGATGAAAAGCTGGATGCACAGCGCGTATTCGTCTATCGCTCCCCATGCCACGATCGATCCCCCCACCAGCGCGCCGCACAACATCCCGCCCCACTCCGCCCCGCGCAGATAGCCCAGATAGCGCGTCATCCCCTCCTTCTCCTCGAGCTTTTCGTAGAGATACGCCTCCAGACTTCCCGACAGCGAGGCGATCCCCACCCCCGACAGCGCGTAGAGAACGGCGAATGCCCAGAACCCCTCGACCCACAGCATCGGCACACTCGAAACCAGCTCCAGCAGACAGCCGAGCGCGATCAGCCGCTTCTTGCCAAACCTGTCCGCCAGCGCGCCAGAAGGCACTTCCCATAAAATGAGAAAAAGCGCCAGAATCGATTCCAGCGTCATGATCCCGGTCAAATCGAGATCGCGGGAGAGCAAAAAGAGAGTGTAGACCGGATACAAAAAAAACGCGCCGCCGGCCGCTTTCACGACGATCAGCCTGGCGATATCGCGGTTCAAAGGCGCGCCCTTTCTGTATATTCGAAATTGTGCGGTGGGTTTGTTCCGAAACGGGAGTTCGATCCCTCTTTTTTCAACACCAACCCTTCGCCGCCTCGAGCAGCGCCTCCCCTTCCCCGATGCTGCCACAGTGGGTGTCCAGCATCATCAGCGCCGGATCCAGTTCTCTGACCAGCGGCTCGACGTTCTCCTGCGAAAGCGAAATGTGCACGATCTTGCCGGCCGCCTGGACCTTGCGATAGAACTCCAGATGCTCCAGACCGTTCCCCGGCTCACACGGCGCCGGCGTATACTGCAGCACCCGCAAGAAGGGCAGAGAGAGCAACCGGTCGAGATGCTGGCGCGCGTCCACTCCGTCCAGATGATACCACAGCGGGCCGCACCCCTCGTGCAGCACCTCGAGCTCCGGCAGCACGAATTCGTCGTACATCTCCGGAGAGAGCATACACGATACATCTGATTGCGTGGAAACGTACGGCTCCGGCGCCCAAAACGGCATCCAGCCGGGATTCCCGTACCAGTAATCGTGGCGCTCCCTGACCTGCGCCTGATAATACCGGTGCGCCTCGACCTGCGCCTTTGCCCCCCGGACAATCGCCTCTCGCATCCAGTCGGGGCGATCCACCAGGCTCGTCAGAAAAACATTCGTGCCCATCAGCATCGACAGCAGATCATTGGCGGGAAGTATGGCCGGATGGCCCGCCAGCGCATCCGTCCTGCCGCACGCGTTGACGAGCGCCATATAGGTCGCCTCGAAGCGCTTCTCCCAGTAGCCGTCGGCATCGAATCCGAGCTGTGGAGACCGCCCGAAATCGAATCCCATCTCCTCCCACCAGATCGTCTCCATCTCGAAGCGCGGAATCCCCCCGAAACAGACGATCCAACCGGACATGACCAGATAGGATGGTATCGCCTCCCCGCCGAACCAGGCGTTCTCAAAACTGGCGACAGCGTCCCTCACCACGAACTCCGGATCGACCCACTTCTGCTCCGCACTCTCCGGCCGTGGACGCGGCACGTTGTTGCCACCGGGTGCCCGCACTGCGATACACGGACGGTCGATAATCTCTCCATGCCACAGCGCGGTCAGATGCTTTTGCGCCTCGTCCCAATCCGATTTGTATTTCATATTGTCCCCTGGCAGGTCTCTTTTCTTTTTCGCTCCGAGTAGAGATATCGCAGCACTCGTCTCAGGATGGAGATCGCAGAGGAAGGGAAAGAGTGAAATGTGATCCCTGGCCCGGCTCGCTCTCCACCCTCACATTCCCCCCCATCAATTGGGCGAAGCGCAGCGTGATCGCCAGCCCCAGGCCAGTACCGCCGTACTGACGCGTGGTGGAAGTATCCGCCTGGATGAAGGCATCGAAGATCCGTTCGGTCTGCTCTTTGCTCATGCCGATACCCGTGTCGCGCACGTGGAACGCAGCCCATTCCCTACCGCCCTTATCAACCCGCTGCACCTCCAGTTCGATCCTGCCCCGTTCGGTGAATTTTGCGGCGTTCGAAAGAAGATTGAACAGGCACTGCCGCACTTTGACCGGATCGGCGTGCATCTCCCCCAGCGCCGCATCGACCTGCACAGCCAGTTCATTTTCCCTGCGACCAACCAGTGGCCCGGCCATCTCTGCCACATCGCCGACCATTTTCCCCACGGCAAACCGCTCCGGGGCCAATTCCATCCGTCCCGCTTCGATCTTGGCCAAATCCAGGACATCGCTGATCAGGTCCAGCAGATGTTGCCCCGCCCGATTGATTTTCTGCAGATCATAGACTCCACTGGCCGTAATTCCCAGTGAATCTGCCTCTTCTGCCATCATCTCGCTGTAGCCGATGATGGCGTTGAGCGGCGTGCGCAGTTCGTGGCTCATATTGGCCAGAAACTCGCTCTTGGCGCGGCTGGCCGTTTCGGCTGCGTCCCACATCTGCCGCAGTGTCTCTTCGACGTGCATCCTCTCGGTGATATCGTGCAGCGTTACCAACCAGCCGGTGAAGCACTTTCGCCGATCGTGCAACGGCGAAACCCTTAGTTCGTAATTGAGCCAATCGGCATTGCCTCCCCCCTCCCCTCTGGCGACGAATCCGGCAATGCGCTCCGCGAGATCGGGAAAGGGAGACAGCCCCTGCTCCAGCGACTGTCCCACCGATTGCCCCACATCCGCACCGAGCAATCGCCGAGCGGCCGGATTTAGATCGGCAATGCGCCCCTGAACATCGAGCACGATCAGCCCATCTTCCAAATGCTCCATGACCGTATCCCGCGCCAGCGGCACCACATCGAGTAACCGTAGACGGAAGACGCTCCAGGTGACGATCAGCCCGGTCGCCGTAAAGGCGAAAGGCGTCAGGTCTAAATAGGGGAAGGGATTGAGATCGAAGATGTACAGGGCGTTGCCCACCCACGGCGCCAGAGCCCCCAGGATGACTCCACCCACCTGCCGGCGATAGACATGCGAAGAGCGGATCATCAGCCGCACCAGCAGCAGCAGTCCGGCCAACAACAGCAAGTAGGAATACATCGCGTGAATCCAGAATCCGGAGCCGTATTCCACTGTCAGCAGTCCGAATCCGTCCAATGCCTCTACCTGCAAACTACTCCAGTACCAAAGATGATGCTCGTTCGTCCAGATCAAACCCAGTGTGAACAGCGGCTCCAGCAGCAACAGCAACAACCTGCTCCCTCTCAACCAGGTCTGTCGATTGGTGTACTGGAGCGCAAAAACCAACCACGCTCCCGGCGTGATGACGACGCCCAGATAGGTAAGCCGTGCCCACAAAAGTTGGAGAGCAAAATCGGCACTGGCCGTCTCAAGAGCGTTGCCCAGCGCCCACACCGCCACTCCCAGCATCAACAGGGCGAACGGTCGTCCCCCCGGTGTCGATCGCCGCTTCCAGGTAAACCCACTCAGCAGCGCGGCGATAAACGCGGACAGGCATAAAGGCAGAATGTACGGAGTATATTGCCAGATCATCTCGCCCGATTAGCCGAATACGTCAAAGAGCCGCTTCCCCTATTTCCGGAACCACACCTTTAGTCCATTCCCCCCCATGATCATCTCCTTTTCCGCCGCCGATATCTCGGGGAGATGATGATCGATCAACGCCACCAGATCTCCGTAACCCGGCTCCTCGACGATCCACGGAAAATCGCTGCACCACATCATCCGCTCCGGCCCGAAAGTCCGGTACACCTGTTCGACCATCGACTTCATGTCCCCATACGGATAGGGGACCTTGGAAAAGGCGTACTCACCGGACACCTTGACGTACACATTCGGATACTTCGCCAGCCCCATGATCTGCGGATAAGAAGCCGGCGGCATCTCTTCGTCGTCGAACCGGGGTCGCACCCAGCGATCCGGCACCAGAGGGGTCGTCGGACAGATTCCCAGATGATCGAGGGATATATTGACCCCGGGGAAAGCAGCCGCCAGCAACCCGATGCACGACACCTGATCCCCTCGGCCGTATATATTGATGTTGAGCCCCAGTTCGTCGGCCACCTGGAATAGACCGTAGACCCTCAACTCCTCGGCCCGCTCTACTCCCGGTTCCCCCAGCCCTCCCAGTCGGATCCCCTCGATCCCGGTCGCCTCCACCAGTTCCCGCAGCCGCGTCGGCGGATCCTCGTCACTCAAATCCACCAGACCGGTGGCGGTGAAGCGGTCGGGCCATCGGCGCACGCAGTGGGTCACGTACTGATGGTGCTCCAGCGCCGTCCCTCCCATGTCGATCAGCACCGCCCGGTCGATTCCCGACGCATCCATCTTCTCCAGCAACTTCTCCGCCTTCTCCGCCCGTTCAGCCGGCGCCAGTCCGCTCGTCTGCCGGGGAAACTCCTCGCTCAGTCGGTCGAATACGTGCACGTGAACATCTATTTTTTCCATGTCTATATCCTCACTCTTTCTCCGCAATCGGTCGGTACGCCTTCGGCACGTTCGAACCGATCACCTCTTCCTCCAGAAATTCCTTCCACGTCGCGTGCGTCCACAGCGCGCTCGATTCCACCAGCAGCTCACACGCCTCCTCCATCTTCCCCTCCTTGAACTGCTGCAGCGCCCGGGTGAACGGCTCCTTCGCCTGCTCCAGCAGCTCGCGCGCCTCTGTCCTCTCAAATCGCTCCAGCCCTTCGGCAATCAGCGACGATTCGAACTCCATACTGCCGTCGCTCAGATTGTCCAGATACGGCTCCAACCCGCTCCACGGTTTGTCCAGATAGGCGACGAACCGCTCCACATCGGAAAACGGCTTCCGCTCCTTCTCGTCCTCCAGAGCCGCCTCTCCCAACTTCCGTCCCATCTCTTCCGCTTCCCCTTTTGCCCGTTCCAAAAAGGTGGTGTGCACCGGCAGGCCGCCGATATAGCGCAGCCCGAAGGTGAACGCCCACTTGCAGATGAACTCAGTCGCCAGCCGCTGCATCCCCTGGTTGCTGGCGCACGAAACCGACATGAACGGCATCCCCGACAGTCCACCGCTCCACACGAACGGATAGCAGCGCTCGATGAACATGTGACAGGTGGCGGTCGGCCCCCACATGTGCACCGGATCGGCGAAAATCCAACCGTTTGCCTCTTTCACCTTCGCCATCAGTTCCCCCTCTCCCCCCATCGCATCCTTCTGCCCGCAGTCGTGCGTCTCGCTGCGAATACAGCGAAAACAACTCCGGCACGGCCCGAACTCGTGCTGCTGCACGTTCACCCGCTCCACCTCCACTCCCTCCACGCCCTCCGCCCCTTTTGCTGCCGCTTCGAGCATGCTGGCCGTAAAGCCATTCCGTCTGCCGCTCATCAACAATCCCAGCACTTTTGCCATATCGCCGTCTCCTTGTTCATCCCCTGATTTGCCATCGATGGAGCCGATGCGGAAATTACCGAAAAAAAAGCGAGGCCCGCAACTCCGGAAGAGCGTGCGGACCTCGCAAGGTTAAAACCTTTGTGTGCATAATTTGAACTATCGATAGGCTGCACCTCGGGGCAGTATGCGCAATACGACGAGACGATCTCGCTCGAGAGCAAACCGCACGCGCCAGTCTCCCACCCGCAACCGCCATTCCCGACACGTTGTACCTTTCAGTCGCCGCACATCTCCCCGGCCGCTCTCTGCCAACCGCTCCAAGGCCTGTATAACTCGCACTGCAACGGCCTTATCCAAGCGCGTCAAGTCCCGCTGCGCCCGGGCCGTCAGGACTACAGCCCGGTTCATAAGCCCAGATCTTTCTTCACTTCTACCAGTGATTTGACTTGCTCCGCTTCCAGGTCTTCGTACGCTTCCTGGACCGCCGTCCGTTCATTTTCACTTTCGAATTCATCGTCTTCAGGAGCCATCATCAAACGGTGCAGTAATGGATCGCCCCAGTCGCGCAGGTATACCAAATAGCGCGCAGCAGCGTCCAACTCCCCTTCGGGCAGCTCGTCTACCAGACGATGCAATTCCTCTTTAGGTCTCACGATTTCGCCCCCTACCTGGTCAAACGTGAATCAGTTATGACGCCAGTCTCCTGACCTTTCCTTCGGATGTCCATCTGTGACAAAAATACCACCGCAGTGCCATAGCCTACTAATCGATCTTCACTAAAACATCATCAAGGTAACGAATAAGTGCAAGAAAAAACCTTACGCCATCTCCCCCGAAATAAACGGCACCAAGAGACGTTCCCGGATCGCAACAGCTATAATTCCCAGTTATTGCGACTTCACAGAATCGGCAACTTCACACGCCTCATTATCTTCCACAAACAGCACGACCCCGCAGCCACCTTCGAACCCGTGTCCGGGCCTTACCAGCCGCCGCGAGATCTGCGCTGTTCGTCCGGCCTACCGACTCCAGGAGCCGGTTGCGCAACGGCCTCCGGATCAGACAAAAATCCCCTGCTCCGCTTTATGGGCTATAGCACAAACCAGTAAGAAGCCGTCTTAAAACTCCCGGTGAGCCCCAAGCGCGAGCGCAATCGAAGATCGCGCCGTCACCATCTACCTCGTGGGTGTTCCCATCTGCTCCCCGCGCCTTGGAATAGTATCCACCAGTCGGGCTTGATCCTCGTTTCGGCCAGTAGGGTGATCAGTTAACGGAGGCCATCTCATAACTGAATGTTTTACAGCGTCTTACCTGGAAAGAATAGATCGAGAAGAATTCCAGTGGCCCAAACGAGGATCATCGCCCACCAGTCTATCCCGGTACTTCTCCTGAGCATTGCGAAGTCCCTCCATAAATTTCTCCAGATCGTCGTCTGCCTCTCTGGCCAGCTCCGCTCTCGCTTTCCGCACTTCAGCCACAATGGGATCTCTGTACATATTATTCCTCCTCCTGCTCTACCAGCTCTTCCGGAGTGCAGATGAATGGTGTCCGCACGCCCTCTGCCGTATTGAGAGCCAGCAGGTGACGACGCACATTCTCATTGGCGAGGTGGGATAGGTTCCAGGTGACCAGATACTCAATCTCGTAAGCACAGGCGAAAGCCAGATGTGCCGCATCACCATAGGCTCGGGGTGGCAGATCCAGCTCCCGCCGATACAGACGCACCAGCTTCTCCACGGCTATAGACCTTCACTAAAACTTCATCAAGGTAACGAACAAGTGCAAGAAAAAAAGGGCAGCTACGCAATCATCCCTAAAAAAATAAGGCGCTTGCACAACTACCCAGGATTAGATAAAAAATCCCTTATTTTGGCAAAATCGAAAACGAATGCCTACCCTCCTCCCGGCGGAGCCGGAGGAATCTCCTTCCCCTGCGGATCGACCCTGTCTTCCGCCACCGCCTCTCCCAACTGCTGCTGCAGTTCCCCATCGATAAAGTGCTCGACCGCATCGGCCGGATCGTGCACGTGGTCCTCGGGCAACCCCAGCTCGCTCATATAGGTCTCCCACAGTCGATGGTTGCGCAGCAGGCGGAATGCCTCCTGTCGCCCCGCTCCGGTCAGCTCCACTCCCCCGTCGATGTGCGCCACCAGCTTCCGGTGCCCCAACCGCCTCAGACCCAACCGCGCCAGGCCGACCCATACCCCTGCCACAGCGACCAGCCCGGGGGCGCTTGCGCTTTCCCCCTGTGCACTCTCGCCGCGCCGCACCAGATTCAACAGCATGTGATCCTGCGCCATCTGCACGGACAGCCCCAGCCGCTGCCATAATCGCGCCAGCAACCCGCGCCCCGGAGCCAGCAGCAGCGACAGCGCAAAGATCAGGCCGATCATCACCACCATCGCCCCGGCGATCGAACTGTCCCACAGACCGGCCAGCCAGTAGCCACCGATCGAAGACGCCATTCCAAAGAGAACACTCAGCACCAGAATGACCGGCAGTCGGTCGCTCCACAGATACGCCGCCGCGCCGGGCACGATCATCATCGCCACCACCAGGATCGCTCCCACCGACTCGAACGCCGCCACCGTGGTCAGCGACACCGCTCCCATCAGCAGATAGTGTATCAGCGTCGCGTTGACGCCGACCGCCACCGCCATCGCCGGATCGAAGGAGGAGATCAGCAGCTCCTTGTAGAACAGGACGACCAGCAGCAGATTGACCAGCAGCACGCCCCCGAGGATCCACACCGGCCGCGGTCCCAACTCGCTCCCGTTCCACAGCAGCGTATCCCAGGGAGTGTACGCGATCTCGCCATAGAGCACGCACTCCTGATCCAGATCCACTTCCCCGGCAAAGAGGGAAATCAGCACCACTCCCAGAGCGAACAGCGCGGTGAAGACAATCCCGATCGAGGCGTCCTCCTGCACCCGCCAGCGCTTGTGGAGCCACTCTATCAACAACGTCGTGAACAGACCGAAGATGGCCGCCCCGATAAACATCGTCAGCACGCCCCGACTGCCCGACAGCAAAAAGGCGATGGCGATCCCCGGCAACACCGCGTGGCTGAGCGCATCCCCCAGCAGCGACATCTTGCGCAGGACCAGGAAACTGCCCAGCAGGCCGCAGGATGCCGTGGCCAGAATGCCGGTCAGGACTATCCAGAAACCACCGGACAAAGCAACTCCCGAGAAGTAATCTACCACGGGTTAACCCTCATGTTGAGGGCCCGTTTCCAATCGGACCCGATAGAGTTGGAGAATTTGCGTACGGTTCTACAGTTGTTGAACCGGTACTTTTCTTTCTGCGAGTTGCCAAATTCAGGCATCGCGTCCTCCCTGTCGGTACAGGTTATCCTCTACGTGCAAATCGGTGATCCGGGCAGCGTCGATACCCTTCTCTCGCACCAGAATCTCCTCCAGTCGAGCGATGATTTCCGGGGTCAGTAAATGTTCCACCTCGTCGGCCGGACGGTCGACGTGGTCGGCGGTCAAAATCGAGCGATAGTACAGATAGTGCTCCCACAGCCGATGCGATTTGACCACGAACAATCCCTCCTCAAACCCTCGGGAAGACAGCTCCCAACCGTCATCTCGCCCCACAATCGAACCGGCGCGTCGCAGCCGCCGCGCCATCCGCTCGGTCCGTCTCTCCTCCCAGCCCAGCCTGGCAGCGATTTCACCCAGAGCCAGGGGCCGCTTCTCCTCCAGCTGTTCCATCAGTTCGAAGCAGGCGCGCAGAAAGTGCTGCCGGCTCTCCCGCGCCGCGTTCTGGCGCTCCCGCCGCCAGCGGGCAAGCAACCCGCGCTGTGGCGCAAAAAGCGCCGAAATGACGAAGAAGAAAGTGGCCACCAACACCATCACCGGACCGGTGGGAATCCGCGGCGCCAGCGAACTGATAAATGTCCCAAATGCGCCCGACAACCCTCCGAAAAGGGTCGACAGAATCAGCATTTTGCCCAGCCGTTCACTCCAGAACCGGGCGGCCACCGCCGGGGTGATCAACATCGCGGCAATCAGCACCACCCCCACCGCCTGCAGCCCCACCATCACCGTGAGCACGATCAGCCCCATCAGCAGCAGATCGACCAGGCGCGCCGAAAACCCGGACACCTGCAAAAAACCCGGGTCGAAGATCAGCGCCTTGAACTCCTTGTAGAACAGCACCACACACAGAATGATCAGTCCGGCCAGCACGCTCATGACCTTCAGGTCGTCGTTGACCATCGCCGCTGCCTGCCCGAACAGAAACTTGTCCAGACCGGACTGGTTTCCCGCGCTGCTGCGCTGGATATGGGTGAGCAGCACGATGCCGATCCCGAAAAAAACCGACAGCACGATGCCGATCGCCGCATCCGCCTTGATCCGCGTCTGCTGCACGATCAGCTGGATGACCAGCACGCCGATGATCCCCGAAATCGCAGCTCCGGTGATCAGCACCGGCAGCGCTTTGCTTCCGGTCAGCAGGAAGGCCAGTGCCACTCCGGGCAGGGCGGCGTGCGCCAGGGCGTCCCCCACCAGGCTGCGCTGCCGCAGCACCGCAAAACAGCCCAGCAGCCCCCCGGTCGCCCCGATCAACAGCGACCCGAAGAGCACGAAACGGACGTTGGCGTCGGCAAGGGTCAAAAAGCGCAGGGCGTTCTCCAGCATCCTCTCACCCCTGTCCCTGTGCGGCCATCGCCTGGGCGGCCTGGCTCAGCACGGTCAATTTACCCCCGTAAGTCCGCTGCAGATTCTCGTCGGTGTACACCTCTTCGGTCGGCCCACTGGCCACAACCCGCATATTGAGCATGAGCACCCAGTCGAAATACTGGGTCACCGTCTGCAGATCGTGGTGCACCACCAGGATCGTCCTCTCCTGGCGGCGCAGCTCTATGAGAATATCGATGATCGCTCTCTCGGTGGCTGCGTCCACCCCGGCGAAAGGCTCGTCCATCAGGTAGATGCGCGCATCCTGAGCCAGCGCCCGGGCCAGAAAAATTCGCTGCTGCTGCCCCCCCGACAGCTGGCTGATCTGGCGGTCGCGGAACTCCCCCATCCCCACCTTCTCCAGCGCCTCCTCGGCTATCCGACGATCCTCTTTTCCCGGTCTTCTGATCCAGCCCACCCGTCCGTACCGTCCCATCAGCACCACCTCCAGCGCACTGATCGGAAAATCCCAGTCCACCGACTCCCGCTGCGGCACATACCCGATCAGCTGCCGCTGCTCTTCGTACGGCTTGCCGTAGATCTTCACCCAGCCCGAAGCCTTGGGAATCAGCCCCATGACCGCCTTGATCATCGTGCTCTTCCCCGCTCCATTCGGTCCGATGATCCCCACCAGCTTCCCCTCGGGCAGCTGCAAATCCACGTCCCACAGCACCGGCTTCTTGTGGTAAGCAATCGTCATGTCGTGGATCTCAATCGGCAGTTCGTTCGCGTCTGCATTCATGCGTATCTTTACATCCCTCTTTCTCAAAAAGGGAAAAAATCTGTAGTATCGAAGAAATCCTACCCGCCTGCCCGTCAGCTGCCAAAAATCATAGAGCCGGTCATCTGAGCGCCGCAGCGATGGTGTTGACGTTGCTCTGCACCATGCCGATATAGGTATCTGCGCCGCTTTCGGGGCCTCCCATGGCATCAGAGTAGAGCGTCCCCCCGATCTCCACCTCCAACCCCCGCGCCCTGCACCCCTCCTGCACCGCTTCGATCGAGCGCTGGGGTACGCTGCTCTCCACGAAGATCGCCTTGACCTTGCGCGAGACGATCAGATCGACCATTCGATTGACGTCGTTCACGCCGTATTCGGCCACCGTCGAGATCCCCTGGAGACCGAGGACCTCGATCCCATACGCTCGACCAAAGTAGCCAAAGGCGTCGTGCGCCGTCACCAGAATCCGCTGCTCAGAGGGTATTTTATCCACCTGCGTCTGCACCCAGAGGTGCAATTTCTCCAGCTCCTGCTGGTATATCGCTCCCTTCTGACGGTAGTGATCTACGCCGTCCGGATCCACTTCCCCCAGGCTCTCCACCACCGTGGCAATCGTCTGTTTCCACAAAGAGACGTCGAACCAGATATGTGGATCGAAATTCCCCTCGAATTCGGGCGGTCTGCGCAGCGCCTCCGGCGGAATCCCCTGCGCCACCGGCACCACCTTCTTCTTGCGCGCCATCTTCTGGAAAATCTCCTGCATCTTCCCCTCCAGGTGCAACCCGTTGTAGAGGATCAGGTCCGCGCGCCCCAGTTTGTCCAGATCTCCCTGAGAAGCCTTGTAATAGTGCGGATCGACGCCCGGTCCCATCAGGCCGACGACCGCCACCCGTTCCCCACCGATGTTGTGTGCCAGATCCGCAATCATCCCCGTCGTGCAGACCACGCTCAACCTCCCGGAAGGCACCGCCTGCCGCTCGCCATCATCTCCACCACAGGCGACCAGCAGGGCCGCCAAAAACAGCATCCAGTTTTTCATCGCTCGCATTCCTTCTCTGCTGCACGCCTTCAAAGCCGCAGCTTCGAAATTGAAATCAATCCGTTTCGGATCATAATTTAGTCATGGCTAAAAAAAAGTCAAGACCATTGCTAAATCATCCTTTTTTCTCCATATTCTCTTTTGTTTCTCAGAATTTACGCCGATTTCACCCCGGGAGAAAAGCAGTGGAAACGATCAGTGCGGCAGCGGAGGACTACCTCAAAACCATCTACAAGCTGCAGAAAGGCTGCGAAGCGGTCGGTCGGGTTACCACCTCGCTGGTCGCCGAACGCATGGAAGTAGCGGCCGCGTCCGCTACCAATATGATAAAGAAACTGGCAGACAAGAGCCTGCTCAAGCACACCCCGTACCGAGGAGTGGAGTTGACCCGCGCCGGCGAGCGCCTCGCCCTGGAAACCCTGCGGCACCATCGCCTGCTCGAACTCTATCTCTCCCGGGAGCTCGGTTTCGCCTGGGATCGGGTCCACGCCGAGGCCGAACGCATGGAACACGCCATATCCGAGGAATTCGAAGAGCGCATCGACCAGGCCCTTGGTCATCCCACCGTCGGCGCCCACGGCGAACCGATCCCCACCAGAGAAGGAGAGATTCACGAACCGCCCTACCTGCGCCTGTCGGAATTGAAGACCGGCCAGCAGGCGGTCATCCGCCGGGTGATCGACCGCAGCGCCGAAATGCTGCGCTATATGGACCAGATCGGCCTGCAGCTGGGCACCCGGGTCGAAATCGGCACCAGAGCCCCCTTCAATGGCCCACTCCTCCTGGAGGTAGAAGCTCAGAGAGAGCAGGCCCTGGGCCTGGAAGTCGCCGACCACATATTCGTCGAGCCAGTCTGAATTTACCTCGTCTTCATATGTCTCTTTGCCTATTCACGAATGCCGTAAAATTCATTAAATTGTGATTTATGAACTGGTTCTTCTTTGCCGTCTCCATGGGCTTGCTCGGTTTTTTAGCCGAAATTTTCTGGCGCTACCGGCGCGATAACTCCCTGACTCTCACCCGGCAGGCTGCGATCACTCAGGCTATCGAAAAACGCCGGCGCAGCCTGGAAAAAGCGCGGGTCAAAATCGACGCCACGCAAACCGGGATCAACGGCCTGAAAGAAGAGAGGGAAAGGCTGAAAAAGGATCTCGAGCTGGCTAGATTGAAGCTCGACGAGTTGGAAGCGCGGGAAAGCCGTCGGCGTCCCGGCCACCAGTCTGTGGACAAGGAGGGAACTTCCCAATGATCGGCCTGTACGTCTGTATCGCGCTGGCCCTGGCCTGTGTCCTGGCCAAGTGGCAGGCCACCTACAGGGTGAAAAGACTGCAGGCGGAAGTAGATCTCCTCGAACTCGATAAGGAAAAGCTGACTGCCCAGTTGCGCGAACTCAAGGATTTTTACGCCGAACTGGAGATCGAACAGGAACAGCTTACCGTCGAATGTCGGAAATCCTCACAGGACCTGCAGCGCATTCAGGCGGGCATCGAAGAGCTCGAGGAGGTGGAAAAGAAAATCGAGGAACACCGCCATGAAGATCCAATATAGAAACCATCCCTATATCGATCGATGCTCCGATTCTGAGCGAGTGGGGTAGGCCTGACGATCTCATCCATTTGTTCTCCTGCCATCCGCAAAACCCTTCCGCACCCCTCATACCGAATTGATTTCCGGATGTCCTTTTGTTCGGCGATCCTCCTGCGGAAATCCCGTAACATCCGGACATCAGTTCAGCAATCTGGTATCAAATCTTCTTTGTTCGCCCGTTGGAGCGCACTCGCCGCTCCTTTTCATGGAGCACTTCCAACTCGGGAATCAGCGTTTCGAAGTGCGCTTCGATCCTCTGTAGGCGCAAATTCTCCGATCTCATCTCGAGTAGCTCCTGTCTCACCTCCGGCGGTAGACCGGCGCTCAACGCCAAGCGAAAGGAATGCTCCGGAGTCGGATCCTCCAGCTGCATCCCCGACTCGGCTTCGATCAGCAGACTCAGCCGTCCGTACTCTTCCCGCACCCTCTCCAGCAGGAGTGCGTCCGCCACCTCCTCCTCGTCTTCGAAGAACTCCACCGCCGCCGTCAAATACGATTTCTCCGCAAAAACCTCTACGAGCCGGTAGCGATCCCTCCCCGTTGTGATGATATCGAGCCGGCCATCTTCGTACTCGGTGAGCACCTTTTCCACCACTACGGTGCATCCCACCTCCCGCTCTACCGTTACATCGCGGCCGAAGGATATGCCGAAGGGCAAAAGGCCACCCACAGCTTCCGCCGCCCGGCAGTCGACGATCAACTCCCGATAGCGCGATTCGAAGATGTGCAGAGGAAGGGTCTGGTCCGGAAAAACCACGACAGCCAGCGGGAACAGCGGAATGATCGGATATTCGGACATTTGGATCCTACCGTTTGCGCGATGCTAGGTTGGCCAGTACCATTACAGAGAACCTTCGAGCGCTGCTGCTCCTCGAGCTATCTCTCCAGGCCCTGTTTTGCCCGCAGCTTGCAGTCCAGAAATCCCAAAATCGGAATCGCCTCTCCCATGGAAGAATTTCATTTTTTGCCGGTATCGGAAGAAGAGATCGAGCGCGAAAGATATCGGGCTCGCGAGCTCCGCCGCACGCAGTGGTGGAAAAATCGACGCGCTACCGGCCTTTGCCATTACTGCGAGGGGCGATTTCCCGCCCGAGAGCTGACCATGGATCACGTCGTCCCTCTGGTCCGGGGAGGCAAAACGACCAAATCCAACGTCGTGCCCTGTTGTAAGGAGTGCAACGATCAAAAGAAGTATCTGCTGCCGCTGGAATGGGAGGAATATCTGGAGCACCTGCGCCAACAGAGCGCTAACGATGGCTCGGGCACGCCTCCAAAAGCTGATCCTCCGCTGCCTTGCTGAATCACCCTTCCAATAGATCTTCACTATTGTTCTGATCGCCTGCATGCTCTGTATCGCCACGCCCTATCTGAGAACCGGCCGATGTCGGGTAAAGATCTATCAATCGCCTCCGGACGCTCTCTCAGCGGCGCGTCGTAGTCTTGGTCGCCTCCTGGACTTCGGCTTTGACTGCCTTGCGCACCGCTTCGTCCATCTTATCCTCGGCGTAATCCTGGACCTGATCGGGCACTCCGACCAGATACTGCATCACCAGCGCAACCACGGCGCAGGCCAGGACGATGAGCAAGTAGTGTTTGGTGCTGGTGCGACGACGCCGGCTATGTCTTCTCTTGGCCATGGAGATCCTCCCTGGCGGCTCGGGAACCAACTGCGACAGCGGCTCATCTGGCTTCCGCAGATGGCAAGAGGGCTTTAAGTAAATGCAGGGCGATGTCAATTTGATCTGCGCGTCCGCTAGTAGGCTCAACGCTCGGGCGCAAAGTAGCTCATATCGCGGGGCGCCTCTCCGGTGGCCATCCACGCGGCGACCACCCGACCGGTGAGCGGCCCCATTAAGACGCCGTTCTTGTAGTGGCCCGTCGCGACGAAGACCTGCGGATACTCCGTCAGCGGCCCGATCAACGGCCGCCCTCCCTTTGGCTTGGGGCGCAATCCAGCGCGCTGTTCTCCAGGTGCGCATGGCAGGTTCAGGACGCTGGTGAATGCCGCCTCGAAGATATCCGCCGCCTCTGCCGTGACGCTGGTGTCGAAGCCCACCTCCTCCACCGTGGTCCCCACCGCGATCCGCTCCTCAACCGGCAGCAGATGATGCCCTCCATGGCGCAAAACGTGCCGCACCTGCTCTCCACCGGCAAAGCGACAGTGCTGTCCCCGAATCGGTCGCACCGGAATGGTGGCGCCCAGCTTCTCCCCCAGTGCGCGACTCCAGGAGCCGGCGGCCAGCACCAGAAAATCGGCCGTCCGCTCCCCTTTGCCGGTGCGCGCCAGCACGCGCCCCTTGCCCGCGATTTCGATCTCGAGCAGTTCCTCGTCGAAATCGACCGTTCCACCCCGCAGCTGGACCCCCCTGAGCAACCCTTCGCTCAACTTCTCGGGGTCGACCCGATGGTCTCCGGGGAAATAGACCCCCGCTCGCACCTGCTCCCCCAGCCCCGGTTCCATCCGCCGCAGCATATCCCCATCTAACCGCTCGGCGGCACAGCCCCGCTCCGCGTTGAAGGCCAGCGTCTCCTCGGCCTGCGCTTCGTCATCGTCCGTGATAATCAGATCGACGCCCCCCGGCTCGCGCCAGCCGATATCCACCCCGATCTCCTCCCGCAGCTCGGCGGCCAGGGAGGAAAAGCCCTCGTGACTATCCCTGTAGAAACGCGAAAGGGGATTATCACCCCCGTTGAAGTGAGTGAGGACCCCCAGAGACGCGCGACTCGTATCCGACGTTCCGGCTGGGCCGGCGTCTATCACCGCCACTGCAAAATCGCGCCGACTCAGATGGTAGGCGACCGATCGACCGACGATTCCGGCCCCTACCACCAGCGCCTGCGGATGGCTGGTATCCATTCTCTCAGTCCGCCCCTACCGTCCCACGATCGGCGGCAGATTGGTCACCGGACAGGCGCGATCCCCCTTGACCGAATAGCCCATATCACTCAGAATGCAGCTGATCTGCGCCTCGAGCTTGAGCAGGTATTGCTTCTCCTCCCCGCTCATCGTCTGGCGGGCCGGTCCCACGTCGAAACCGCGCACGCCCACCCCGGTCTTGAATCCTTCGGGGAAATTGACGCCCAGGAGCATCAAATTGATCAGATCCAAAATGCGGTACTGCAGCTCGCGCCCCCGCTCCAGATCGCCCGCCAGCGCTCGATCGTAGATATCCGTGATCACCTCCGGGATGATTCCCGAAGTGGCGATCGTCCCACCGCTGGCCCCCATCAACACCGACGGCAGGAGGATCTCTTCGCAGCCGACCAGAACCACGTAATCCGGACGCTGCGGACGCAGCCGATTCATCGTGTTGATCAGGCGGGGCAAATCGCGGCTGGAATCCTTGGTCCCGAAGATCCGCTCGTAAGGCAGCAGCGCCTCCATCATGTCGAGCGGTAGCTCCTGGGTGAACTGCGGGATGTTGTAGAGCAGGATATCGAGCGGCGAGTTCTCGGCTATCTCCACGAAATACTCGAACAGACTCTGGTCGGAGATTTTGTAATAGTAGGGCGCCACCAGCGAAATGGCGTCCACGCCGATATCGGCGTAGAAATCGGCCATCTTCAGCACGTCGCGCAGATTCGCCTCGCTGGCGCCGGCCAGCACCGGCACCCGCCCCTCGTTGACCGTGCAGATCAGCTTTACCACCTCCTGCCGCTCTTCCCACGACAGCCGCACGAACTCACCGGTGCTGCCGTTCGGATAGAGCCCGTGAATGCCGGCCTGGATCAGCCAGTCCACATACCGCTCCATCTCCCCGTAGTTGATCTTTTGATGATCGTCGAAGATGACGATATTGGGGCAAAAGATCCCCTTGAACGCCTTGCGTCCACTCCCATCGGTGGACCCCCTCGATCCGCTCTGCACCCCCGTCGGAGACGGGGCAGCCGTCAATGGAGCCGAAGCGACCGGATTCCCATCCCGGCGTGCCACCTCCACCTCGTTGGCGCGCACGTAGTCCAGCGCCGATGGCGTCAGTTTGGCCTGGGGCGAAACCTCCAACAGCCTCTCCCCCTTCATCTTCTCTTCCAACATCTGACCGGTAATCACCGCTTCGTCAATGCGCATTGCTCTTTCCTCTGTGGATGTCCGAAAATTCCGTAGAATCTATCGCCGCTACTAAAATGCGCCGCTACTGGTGCGCCAGCCGCTCCTCCAGCTCCGGATACGGATGCGGAATCAAATGCACCGACACCAACTCCCCGTGCCTGGCCGCCTCCTCCGCCCCCACGTCGAGAGCAGCGCGCACCGCCCCTACGTCGCCGCGGATAACGCTGGCCGTCAGGAAGTACCCCACCTTGTAGCTCCCTTCGTACTCCACATTGGCGGCCTTCAGCATCTCGTCTACCCCCTTCACCAGGGCCACCGTGCTGCGCGTCTCGATCAACCCCATCGCCCGGCCGAGAGCCGCCGACCGTTCGCTCGGAACCACCCCACCGAAACAGGCCATCACCTGGGGATCCGGGCGCGAAATGACCCGGGAAACATTCAGCTCTCCGACCTGCTGCGCCGCTTCCGCTCCCTCCTGGATCGCGGCCTGCACCGAATCGAGACTCCCCCTGATCAGAGAGACGATCCGCCCACCGCTGCCGATGCTCAGCCGCAGTATCTCGACGTCTGCCGCCTTGATCATCGCGTCGCTGCCGCCCACCGAGCCGACGTACCCCGTAGTTTCCAGCAATCCCAACGCGCCACACGATTCCGGTTCGGCTGCAGACGGAGGAGGCAGCAGCCCCCCGAGCCCCTCGATCGGCTGCGGCAGCACCAGCGTGGCGTTCACCGGTCCAGCCGTCTCCGCAGCGCGCCGTCCGGCGTCCACTGCCGTCTGCACCGCCGCCACATCTCCACGCACCACCAGATGGCACAGCGCCCCGCCGATAAACGCCCATCCAATCAGCTCGACGTCCGCCGCCTTGACCATCTCGTCCGCCCCCTCGATCAGCGGCGCCAGTCCCTGCGTCTCCAGCAACCCGAGAGCGCGCGGCCCCACTTCCACCTCTTGGATCGCGGCCGGATGCGGCATATTCTCCACCGCCCGACCTTCCGGACGGGCAATCACTTCCGAAGTTATCAGCTCTCCGTACCGCTTCCCCTCCTCCCGACCCACATCGATCGCCGTCTGCACCGCCGCCACTTCCCCCTCGATGACCACCGTCACCCAGCCCGAACCAATCCCGTGCCGACCACACACGCGCACATCCGCCGCCTTGACCATGGCATCGGTAGCGCCCATCAGCGCCGCCATACCCCGCAGTTCGAGAATGCCTATCGCTTTTCCCTGTGCCATCGGACTATACCCCTCCCCCGGCCGCCTGAGGCCGCGGACCGAACGCCTGCAACAGTTCGGGAACCGGCTGTGGAATGACGGCGGAACCGAGGAAATGCTCGTACCCGGCCAGCAGCTGCCGACCGACCGCCACCGCCTCTCTGACCGCGCCGACGTCCCCCTGGATCAGGGAGCAGACCACCCGGTTGTGTACGGTGATCACGTTGAAGATATCCACCGCTGCCGTCTTGACCATCCGATCGTCGATCTCGACGTGCACCCCGTACCCCCGCGTCTCGATCAATCCCAGAGCCGCCTGCCTGACTTCCATACCCCGATCCACGGGGACAGATACGTACTGGCGACAGACCGGTTCCGGATGCGTGAGCGGAGCGGCCACTACGTATTCGACCATCTCCCGGGCCGCCTGCTCGCCGCTGCGCAGGGCGGCGTTTACATCGCTGAGCGAGCCACTAAAGAAAATGGTCGTGAATCCGCCTGTGGAATCCCAACCCAGCAGCTCCACTTCGGCGGATTTGACCGCCGCATCTCCGGCGACGATGATGCCGGCGACCCCCTCTACCTCGATCATGCCAATGGCCGCATCCATCTCTCAATTCCCTCTCATTCTTTCGCCAGCTCGGCCATCACCAGATCGGTGATCTGCTGCACCAGAGCTTCCAGGTCGCTATCCCGATCACCCGTTTGGGCCGATGCTTCCGCAAAACCGGAGCCGAATTCGTCGGTCTTGCAACCGTACGAGCGATCCGGATGCTCGCAGCGCCCTTCCTGCACCATCTGCGGCGTGCAAACCTCCTCGATCATACCCCCACCCGTCTGTCGATTATCGGACCCTGCAGACTCCGCTCCCACCTCGGGAATTCTCGCTGTCGCCGGCTCGTTCGTCTCCGCTCCGGACGGCGCTTCGCCCCGACTCACCCGCAGCTGATGCTCGCGGATAAAATCCCAGCCGGTCGGCGTGACCACTGTCTTCGGACCGAAACGGATCTCCTCCTGTCCCTGGTGCAGACGGCGCAGCAAATCCTCGGTAATCACCGCTTCCGCTACGTACAGCACATTTTCCATAATCGCGTCGCTTCTCTAAGCGAGGTGCTGTTTGAGGGACTCGATCGGACGGGGAATCACATGCACACTGCGCAACTCACCCACCCGCTGCGCCGCCTGTGCTCCCGCATCAACCGCCGCCTTCACCGCCGCCACATCCCCCTCCACCAATACCGCCACCAAACCACTGCCCACACGACGCTGACCCGTATAAGACACATCCGCCGTCTTCAGCATCGCATCCAACGCCTCCACCACGCATACCAGACCCTTCGTCTCCAGAATGCCCAAGGCCTTCATCTATTCACCTCTTCCAATCATTTTATGCCTGATAAAATTAACCACAGCAAACAGCCCTCAGATAAAAACTCCAACAATACCCAAAGCGAAAATCAATCCCTAACCCCCTCAACCCACGAACAGCGCCAACACTTCGTCGCTGGGACGAGGGATCACGTGCTGACTCACCAACTCACCCACCCGCTGAGCCGACTCCGCTCCCGCACTCACAGAGGCGTTCACACTCCCCACATCCCCCGATACCAACACCGTGATATACCCACCACCGATCTCCTGAAGCTTCACCACCTCCACATCCGCAGCCTTGCTCATCGCATCGCTGGCTTCGATCACCCCCGTCGCCCCCCGCGTCTCGATCAGACCCAGCGCGCGCACCCCCCCCGAAGATTCCTCTGATCCCTCCGAACGAGACGGCAGAACCGCTCCCAACTCCTGGTGGGGACGAGGGATCACGTGCACCGAGTGCACCTCCCCCACCTTCGATGCCGCCTGCGAACCGGCATCTATGGCCGACTTGACCGCGGCCACGTCTCCCGAGCAGAACACCGTCACCAGACCCGAGCCCACCCGATCCCAGCCCAAAAGCGTCACGTTGGCCGCTTTGCTCATCGCGTCTCCCGCTTCTACCGCCCCGACAAACCCCACTGTCTCCACCATGCCTATCGCTTCGGACATCCTGTCTCCTCCTGACTTACAGCTTGTTTATGAGTGTTCTATTTTTCTAGATAGACCTTACTGGCGTGCACCAGATCCAGCCCATTCCCCTCGTCCGTGTCCAGGTGCACCTCCAGCCGCTCCTTGTCGCTGACCCGGCAGAGAATCCCCTCCAGGACCCCACCCTGCTCACTCTCTACCACCAGCCTCATCAAATCCCCCTTCTGCACGCCGTAGTACTTCGCCTCAGACGGAAGCATGTGCACGTGCCGGGCCGCCCTGATCACCCCCTGCTCGAGTTCCAGTCCACCGGCAGGTCCCACCATGTAGCAACCGGGGGTGCCCTCGATATGACCGCTGTGCCGCACCGGCGCGTCGATCCCCAGGAAACGGGCTTCGGTGAAGGCCAGCTCCACCTGGCAGTGGTCTCGCAGCGGCCCCAGAATGCGCACATTGGCAATCATCTGCTTGCGTGGACCGAACAGCGTCACCGTCTGCTCGGCGGCGAATGCCCCCTCCTGATACAGTTCCTTCTGCACCGTCAGCTCGGACCCTTTGCCGAACAGGATCTCGAGTGCTTCCTGATTGAGGTGGATGTGGCGGGCCGAAATATTGACCACCAGCCGCGGCGCCGAGGGGACCTCAATCTCAGTCCTCTCGTTGCGATCCGTTCGGACATCCGGCAGATAGTTGTAGAGCGCGCGCCTGACCAGCGCCTCGACCGCCTCGCGGTTCAAACCGTTTACCTGTGAAACCATATCCTTTCCCGTTCGTCTCATTTCGCGACAAACGACCGGAGTCGCCGCCGCCATCCATATATGTCTGCTACTCTGCCAACTCCTGACGCTGCCCGGCCGCCTGCATCTTGTCGATAATTCCCACGATGGTCGCGTCGGTCGGCGATTTTTTCATATCCCCCGCCATCCGCGCCGAACTCCCCTGCACCGCCAGCACCAGTTCTCCCGCTCCCGCTCCCACTGTGTCCAGACAGACCAGATGCCGACCGGTCCCCTGCAACCCCTCCGGTCTGGAGGTGAGGATTTCGACCAGCAGCAGCTTCCTGCCGACCAGATTATCCACCTTGGCGGTGGAAACGATCGGCTCTTTGACCCGGGCAAGCAGCATCGGCAGCGCTCAGGTGATGCGGAAATAGTCGACCAGGGCGCAGCGCCGCTGGCGCGTGAAGGTCCGGGGTGCCGTGATCCCCTCTCCCGTGGGGCCGGCGATCGAAAAAGTACCGAATCCCTCTCCCCCGATCCCGAGCCCGGCCACCGAGGCGCCGTTCTTGACGAAGATCGTCGTGTCCATGATCCGCGCCATCTTGTGCATATTCTCGATATTGCGCGAGTGGATGATCGCCGTGTGCTTGTACCCGTGCTCCGAAATCAGCGCCGCGCGAATTCCTTGATCGACATTGGGCACCCGTATGATCGGCAGGAAGGGCATCATCTGCTCCTCCTCCACGAATATATGGCCGGCATCAGTCTCGCCGATCAACATGCGCAGCGACTCGTCCAGATGCAGACCGATCCGTTGTCCCAGCACGTGAGCGCTGCGGCCGACCAGGTCCCGGTTCACCACCGGATGTCCATCCTGCCCCGCCACAAATGCGTGCTGCGCCAGTTGCTCGATCTGCCCGGCATCTAGCTCGTACGCGCTGTACTGAACCATCAGCCGTTTCAACTCATCGGCCACTTTATCAACTACAAAGACCTGTTTCTCGCCGATGCACAGAATATTGTTGTCGAACGCTCCTCCGTCGATGATGTCGCGCGCCGCCTTCTCCAGGTCGGCCGTCTCATCGACCACTACCGGCGGATTGCCCGGGCCGGCCGCGATCACCTTCTTGGGACTGCCCATCGCCGCATTGACTACGCCCGGCCCACCGGTGATCAGCAGCAATTTGATACCGGGGTGCGTAAAAATCTGGTTGGCGCTCTCGATTGTCGGACTCTCGATCGCGGTTATGAGATCCGGAGGGCCTCCGACCGCCACGATCGCCCGATTGAGCATCTGCACCGCGTACATCGATACCTCTTTAGCGGCCGGATGCACGTTGAATACCACCGAATTGCCCGCGGCGATGATGCAGATCGCGTTGTTGACCATAGTCGGCACCGGATGCGTGGAGGGAGTCACCGCCCCGATCACCCCCCAGGGCGCCATCTCCACCACCGTCAGCCCGTGATCTCCCGTCCACGACGAAGCTTCCAGATCCTCGACTCCCGGCGTCAGATCGGCCGCCCCGAAGTGCTTCTTGATCTTGTCCTCCAATCGCCCCATGCCGGTTTCAGTCAGCGTGCGCTGCGAAAAATCCTGGGCATTGTCGCGGGCGGTCGCCCGGATTGCCTCGACGATCTTCTTGCGCACCTCCAAACTCATCTCCACCAGCGCTTTCTGGGCCCGCGTCGCCGCTTCCACCGCCTCGTCGACGGTCTGGAAGACGCCGCCGCTACCCCCTCCGGCACCACCAGTTCCCTCGCCGCCTCCGGCCACTATCTGCTGCACCACCGCTTCGACGATCTTGCGGATCTGTTCCTCGCTTGCATTCTGCGTCACGCCACTCACCTCGCGTTTATCAAAACGATGAAAAAGGTCTCTATGCCCGGATTTCTCAATCGCTTTCGCACATCGTTATATTCCCGTAAAATGAGAAAGATAGGTGGGCCCGGAGGGGAAGTCAAGAACTGCAAAGCGGACGAAAAACCCCCGCTCGATTCGACTCCACACCCCTCCGTTCGTTATATTTTTGAATCCGCAAAACATCCAAGCAAATAAAGAGGAGTTTTCCGTGCGCATCATCCGCTTTCTCGACGAACAGAACCAGATCCATTTCGGCCTGGAGACCGACGAAGACCGGGCACAATTGCTGACCGGCGACCTCTTTTTCGGCCTCGAACCGATCGATCAGACCGTTCCCGTTGCCAGGCTCCTGGCCCCGGTCATCCCGAGTAATATCTTCTGCATCGGCCTCAACTACCGCGAGCACGCCATAGAATCCGGCCTGGGGATACCCGAAAATCCCCTTGTTTTCATGAAACCAACCAGCGCGCTCAACCATCCGGGCGCCCCAATCCTCCTGCCCGCCTGCCAGCACGATCAGGAAGTCGACTACGAATGCGAACTGGTCGCCGTCATCGGCAGGGAGGTGCGCGATGTCTCCGCAGCGGACGCTCTCGACTGCATCTTCGGCTACACCTGTGGCAACGATGTCTCCGCCCGCCACTGGCAACTACACGGCGGCGGCGGCCAATGGACCCGCGGCAAGGGATTCGACAGTTTTTGCCCCCTGGGGCCGGTTCTGGTCACCGCCGACGAGATCGCCGACCCGCAGGCGTTGAGCATCAAGACCCATCTCAACGGCGCTACCGTGCAGGATCACACCACCGGCGACATGATCTTCACCGTCGCCCAGCTGGTCTCCTTCCTGAGCCAGGACACTACCCTGCTCCCGGGCACTGTCATCATGACCGGCACCCCCCAGGGGGTCGGCTATGCCCAAAAGCCTCCCGTCTGGCTCCAGCCTGGCGACGAAGTGACCGTCGAAATCGAAGACATCGGCCGACTCATCAACCCGGTCGTCGCTGCCGGCTGACCGGGAACGGCACGCATTCCCCTTCGTGGCTGTCTTCCTGTAGCGCGACCGGATCGAACGCCGCCGGCTCCGACAGTGCCAGCCCGACCTCGTCCCCCTGTCCACAAATTGGGCCGACGCAATTACTGAAGATGCCTCTGATTGCGTCGGCCGTCTGCATTTCCTCTATAGATGTCTGGCGAACATTGAGTTCTCACATCGCGGATCTCATTGCGCATGTACGGATAATTCTACGAAGCTGGCAGCCCCCTCAGTATGGTGAATCCGTTGGGTTGCTTTTTGAAAATCGTCGGGCGCGGCCCAGGCGATATTGTCCACGAAGGTCTGGGGGTTGCGATCGTACAAAGGGAACCACGAACTCTGGATCTGCACCAGGAGACGATGGCCCGGCAAGAAGGTGTGATTCACATGGGGCATGGGCACGCGGTAGGGCAGTACTTCCCCGGATGGGATAGGCCGGGCTGCTTCGAAGCTCTCGCGGTAGCGCCCGCGCAGAATGTCGCCGGAAATCATCAGCTGGTAGCCTCCGAGTTCGGGCTGGGAGGGAACCTCGTTCGGATAGAGGTCGATGAGCTTGACGATCCAGTCGGCGTCGGTGCCCGTAGTCGAGGCAAAGAGGGTGGCGGCGACCTCACCGCGGACGGTGATGGACGCCGACAGCGGTTCGCTGACGAACGTGAGCACATCGGGTCGGTCGGAGAAGGGCCGCTGGTCGTCCACCAGCCAGCGGCCCCAGGTGGAGTCGCTCCCAGAGGACATAGGCAGAATAGGGCGCACGCGGTAGGGCACGGGCTTGGCCGGGTCTGAGATGAACTCGGTGAAGGGTTCGCCGGTGCTGGTGGGGGAATCGAAAGACAATCCATCGCCGGGATGCAGGTAGAGCCGGGTCGGCTCCACCTCGTCCTTCAGCGGCCAGGCGGCGAAGCGACACCACCGGTTGCGGCCGGTCTCGAAGGCGAGGACGGGCGGCAGCGGTTCGGCGGGTTTGATGCCCTTGAGATGGTGGTCCCAAAACGGCTGCAGTATCTCCGTGCGAAACTGCAGCGAGGTATCGGCACCCCACTTGAAGCTACCGAGAGCGGAACCATCCCCCGTCATCTGGCCGTGACACCAGGGACCGATGGCCAGATGAGTCTTGCGGGCCTTGCGATCCCGGGCGGCGAGGGCGGCGTGGCTGGCCAGGGGGCCGTAGATGTCCTCCTGGTCGAAGAGGCTGTGCACGGTGAGCACGGGGACCTTGCGCGGGACGTTGGCCAGCAACCGGTCGACAGCCTGATCCTGCCAGTAGTCATCATAGGCGGGGTGGTCGAGCAGGCGGTTCCAGGCGGGCAATCGGTCGGCCCCGTAGCGACGACCTAGCTCGCCGATGGAGCCGGCTTCAAGGACGGCCGAGTAGAGATCGCGGTAGCCCCAGGGGATGCCGTGGCCGGCGTTTTTACTGGCTGTCTGGCGATAAACGTACTCGAACATCACCGTGCGCAAGGCGCCGTTGTGGTAAAAGTCGTCGCCGATCCAGGCATCGACCAACGCATTGACGGGTACGGAGGCTTTGAGGGCTGGGTGCGGATCGAGGAGCGCCATCAGGGTGAGAAGGCCGTCGTAGGACACGCCGGTGATGCCGACGCGCCCACTGTTGCCGGGCACGTTGTTCACGAGCCAATCGATGGTGTCCCAGGCATCGGTGACCTGGTCGACTTGCCCGCTGTTGTAGGGGCCACGCGTCGGCATGGTCATGATGTACTTGCCTTTGGAGCGGAAGCGACCGCGCACGTCCTGGTAGACGCGGATGTAGCCGTTGCGCACCAGTTCCTCGTCAACGGCGGGAAGGGCCATCGCGATATCAGGGCTCTCGGTGCGCGACGCACGCCGGGCAGCACTGTAGGGCGTGCGCGTCAGGACGATGGGCATGGACCCGGTCGCGTCGCCGGGGATCGCGATGATGGTGAACAGCTTGACCCCGTCGCGCATGGGAATCATTGATTCCATACGGGTATGGTTGAAGGCCGAGGTCACCGTCTTGAAGATGCGTGGGATATCGCTACCGCTGGCGAGATTCCCGGAGGCGGCGATTTTCTTTTTGGATTTAGGCATGAAGATCGACACTCCGTTTTAAGGTAGGCCGGCACGGTGTCGGCCATCTGGATCCAGGGGGTGTGAGGGCGCGCTCGCGGAGCCTCACTTCTGCCGCCATATCTACCTCCTGCACAAAATGGAAGGATGGTCTTACCCGGAGCGTTAGCTCGCAAGTATCCCCGGGAGGGGATGGAGTGGGGTTGGGAGTACATCTTTTCTGCCAAGACGATGTATCGAGGAGGGTTGGGCGTCCGCAGCCCGCTTGATCTGTGAAAAAGCAGGGGAAAATCAATGGTTTTTTATAAAAAGGCGCTCAACCCGCCTCGATGACGATCTCCCCCCCCGCGTCGACCACCGTCCCGTCGATGCTGGCGTGGATCCGCGCCCCTAACTGTCCCTCCGCAATCTCCGCCACCAGATCTCCTGCCTTCACCTGCGCTCCCTCGGCAACGACTGGCACGGACGGTGCTCCAACATGTTGCTGCAACGGCAGTTGCACTCGGCCAGGCTGAATCTCCACCTCTGCGAAAGGAGCCGGCAGATCGTAGCGGGTGAGTCCCAACCGCTGAATCAGCTGCTTGAGCGGGATGTGGCGCGACTCCTGCATCGGGTGCGGCTTCACCTCCGGAGTGCCGCTCAGCGTGCCGTGGCCAGGCCAGCTGAACCCCTTTTCCTTGGAGAGCCGCTTCGACTGCTGGCACGCCTCCCGCGGATAGAGATCCTCCGGGCAGGCGTAGAGCGTACACAGGCTGCACTCGCAGCACAGCGTTCCGTACTGGCTCCAGAAATCCTCTCCGGACATCGAGAACACCAGACTGCGCATCACCTTGTGCGGCTGCACGTCGTACCCCAGCAGAAAGCGCGGACACATCTCGGTACAGTACGAACACTGATCGCAGGCCGACTTGCCGATCTGATGCATGGCCGTTTCCGGTCGCTCCTTGCGCCGAATCAGATCGTGATCGCCCGGCAGGACGATCATCCCCCCGGTTGTCTTGGTCACCCGCTCTTCCAGATCGCGGGTCAGATACCCCATCATCGCCCCACCGACCAGCAGGGCGCAGTCATCGCTGGCAGTCCCTCCCGCCAACTCCAGCAGTTCGCGGAAGGTGATCCCGATCGGCACCTCACAGCTAATCGGCTTCCTCACCGCGCCGGCCACGGTCAGGAATTTCCGCGTCACCGACTGCCCCTGGCGCGCCCGTGATATGTTGTAGAGCGTCTCGACATTCTGGACCACCACTCCCACATTCAGCGGAATGCCCCCCGGGGGAATCAGTCTCCCGGTCGCCTCGTAGACCAGCACGTATTCGTCCCCGGTCGGGTAGAAATCCCCCAGGATGTGCAGTTCGACACCATCGCCCAGATGCGGTTTGAGTGCCTCGATTGCCTCGACGTGCTTCGCCTTGATGCCGATCAGCCCCTTCTCCGCCCCGGTCGCCTCCATCAGCGCGCGCACGCCCTCGACGACCCCCTCCGGATGCAGGGCCATCAGTTCGGCGTCCTTGTGCATCAGCGGCTCGCACTCCGCTCCATTGGCGAGGATGTACTCCACCTGGGATGCCGCCTTGACGTGGGCCGGGAAACCGGCTCCTCCGGCGCCCACCACGCCGGCGTTACGCACCTGATCTGCCAGACTCATACCATCTCTCCGAGAATCTCTTTGGCCGGAGCGGGGATCACCACCTTGTTGACCAGCAGTCCGCGCTGGGCTATGTGCGCCGCTCCAATTTCGACCGCCGCCTCTACCGAGGCCACATTACCGGTCATTTTGGCGAACGCCTTGCCTCCCAGAGCCATGGCCAGACGCAGCTCCAGCAGCTGTACGTCGGCCGCCTTCACCGCCGCATCAGCCCCCTCGATCAGGGCCGCCACCGAAAAGGACTCGAGCACTCCCAGCGCTCCGAAGTCTTCGATGACCACATTCCCCCCAATCGCCGGAAAGACCGCCGGGTCGATATTGGGGATCACGCAGGAGTCGATAATCGACACCCCACCGATCGACACCCCGGCCTCAACGCTGGCCTGAGTAGCGGCGACATCGCCGGCTATCAGAACCATGAACTTGCCCGAGCAGATCGTCCTGTTCATCAGTAACTCGACATTCGCCGCTTTGAGCATTGCGTCGGCGACCAGAAAACCCGCGGCGACGCTCGACAGCTCGACCAGGCCGATTGAATTTTTCTTCATATTGAATCCAAAGAAGTTAAAGGGACGTTGCCAATGCGGATATCAGCGCTATGACCGGCAGAGAGCCGTTCCATTGGGAATGCAAAATCGATGCAATCGTAAAAAGTCCTCTTAAACGATCTCGCCTATCCCATCTGGTATACCGATGCTCGATCTGATACCGATATCTTGTGGGTCGGTGAGAGCGCGGCCACTTTTTACGAGATCGTCAAAATTCAGCAAGTTCCACATCTCTGCTAAAATGGAAATAGAGGCGGACATCGCCGCCTCTATCTATAGCTCAAAATCGCTTCTCTAAGCGAGGTGCTGTTTGAGGGACTCGATCGGACGGGGAATCACATGCACACTGCGCAACTCACCCACCCGCTGCGCCGCCTGTGCTCCCGCATCAACCGCCGCCTTCACCGCCGCCACATCCCCCTCCACCAATACCGCCACCAAACCACTGCCCACACGACGCTGACCCGTATAAGACACATCCGCCGTCTTCAGCATCGCATCCAACGCCTCCACCACGCATACCAGACCCTTCGTCTCCAGAATGCCCAAGGCCTTCATCTATTCACCTCTTCCAATCATTTTATGCCTGATAAAATTAACCACAGCAAACAGCCCTCAGATAAAAACTCCAACAATACCCAAAGCGAAAATCAATCCCTAACCCCCTCAACCCACGAACAGCGCCAACACTTCGTCGCTGGGACGAGGGATCACGTGCTGACTCACCAACTCACCCACCCGCTGAGCCGACTCCGCTCCCGCACTCACAGAGGCGTTCACACTCCCCACATCCCCCGATACCAACACCGTGATATACCCACCACCGATCTCCTGAAGCTTCACCACCTCCACATCCGCAGCCTTGCTCATCGCATCGCTGGCTTCGATCACCCCCGTCGCCCCCCGCGTCTCGATCAGACCCAGCGCGCGCACCCCCCCCGAAGATTCCTCTGATCCCTCCGAACGAGACGGCAGAACCGCTCCCAACTCCTGGTGGGGACGAGGGATCACGTGCACCGAGTGCACCTCCCCCACCTTCGATGCCGCCTGCGAACCGGCATCTATGGCCGACTTGACCGCGGCCACGTCTCCCGAGCAGAACACCGTCACCAGACCCGAGCCCACCCGATCCCAGCCCAAAAGCGTCACGTTGGCCGCTTTGCTCATCGCGTCTCCCGCTTCTACCGCCCCGACAAACCCCACTGTCTCCACCATGCCTATCGCTTCGGACATCTCGTTCCTCTCTATTGAATCCTGGGTAGTTAACAAATCTCAGACCGTGCGGATATATTCTACGTTATTCTGTGGGATTCAGCTCTCAATCCACTGTTTCGATGTAGACGCTGTCCGCCTTGCCGATGATCACCGAGTCGATGGGCACCGGAGGATCGAAGGCGTTGGCCGCTTCGCGCGACACCTCGACGATCACCAGATCCCCCTCGCGCATCGATTTCCAGGTGCAACTCACCTCCGGATCACCCGTCGGCTCCAGCCGTTCGTCGAGCGTCTGGGTGAGGTGCAGCGTCTTGCCCAGATACGGCTCCACGCACTTGTTGAGCACCACTGTGCCGATCACTCTGGACAGTTTCATCTCCGCCCTCTCAATCCACGATACCGACGATCACGCTGCGCACCGGGGGATATTCGCACCCGGTTATATCCCGGCCGGCCGCTCCCGATTCGGTCACGATCACCTCGCTACCCAGCCCCGCACCCACTCCGTCGATGGCCAGCTGCATCGCTTCGCCCATATCCCCTCTTCCCTCCTCCGGCCGCACGACCAGGATCGTCCTCCCCTCCAGGGAGGAATGCTTGCTGGTCGCGACCACGTGGCCGATCACCCGGCACAGCTTCACGGTGCCGACCCCGCTATCTCGAAATCCCTGCCGAATGCCTGCAACGAATCGATGATGCCGACGATAACTCCGTCGGTAGGCACCTCGCTCATCCCCGGCGCCAGGCGCGCCGAACTGCCCATCACCGCCAGGGTCATCTCCCCCTCTCCAGCCCCCACCGCATCGATGCACACCATGAACCGGCCGGTCCCCTCGATCCCCGTTTTGCCGACGTTCATGATCTCCACCACCAGCAGCTTCTTGCCGGTCAGGTCGTCGACCTTGGCGCTCGAAACCACGTGCCCTTTGACCTGCGTCAGCAGCATGCGCGTCCATCCGCGTCCCCCGGCCCAAGCGGGTTCTCAAGCCGGCCTAACATGGGGTGGGAAAATGGGTTTACTCTCAACCCGGAGAATAAAATACAGTGCCTTTCATATTAGCCCTCCCCTCCCCTCCTGTCAAGGCCTCCCAAAGGGCAAAAAACCGCCCCGAATCCGCTTCGGGATCCGCCGCTTTACCCCGGAGAATTATCGAATAGACTCAGCTCTTCCAACCCCGCCCGAATCTCGGCGGCTCCATACCCGAAGAAACCCGCGATCCGCTCGATCACCTGATTCATGAGCACGTCCGGACAGGAGGCTCCCGAAGTTACCACCAGGCGCACGGGCAGTTCCTCGGGCAACCAGCCGCTGCCGACTATCGGCTCCTTCGCGTGGATGTCAAAATGTCTGATCTCCCCCCGCGACAGCATCTCCGTGTGATTGGCGATCAGAAAGCTGGGCATCATCTCCGAACAGATCTCCACCAGATGGGCGGTGTTGGAGCTGTTGTACCCCCCCACGATCACCGCCAGCGCCGCCCCCGAGCGCAGCAGGCTCCGGGTGGCGTTCTGATTCTGGTTGGTGGCGTAGCAGAGGGTATCGTTGGTATCGGCGCAGTGGTGGTCCAGATCCTCCTCCCCGTAGCGGCTCCGCATCGCATCGCGCAGAATTTCGGTCACTTCCTGGGTCTCCTCGGCCAGCATTGTCGTCTGGTTGACCACCGCCACCCGCTCCAGGTCGCACTCCGGATCGAATCCCTCCGACCACTTCCCCTCGAATTGCTCTCTGAACCGCTCCAGATCCATCTCACCGAGTATGAAATCCCGCACCTTCTCCGCCTCCTCCCGGTCGAGAACGACCAGCGTCTTGGCGTGTTGCTCGGTGTGCGAATGGGTCGCCTGTGTCTCCTCGTGCCTGAATTTTCCGTGGATGACGACAGTGTACCCCTCCCGCCCCAGTTCCTCCCCCCGCTTCCAGACTTTGGAGACGAAAGGGCAGGTGGTATCGTAGTTTTCGCGGAACTCGTCGGTCGAAGTATCAATGCCACTTCGCCGCAGGGATTCCTCGATCTGCAGCGTGGTGCCAAAAGCCGGAATGAGCACGACATCGTCCGCCTCGATCCCTTCTTCTGCCACCTGTCTCTTACCCACCCCGTCGAAGATGAAACGAATCCCGCGCTCCTGTAATTCCTCGTTGACCAGCGGGTTGTGGATGATCTCGCTGACCAGGAAGGTGCGTCTTTCCGGGTGCTCTTCCACCGCCGAAAAGGCCATATGGATCGCCCTTTCAACTCCGAAACAGAAACCGAAGTGGCGCGGCACCAGCACTTCGAGCTGGCCGATCTTCAGCAGAGTGGGTTCCAACCTTTTGCGTCCGGTCTGCCGGCGGAAGTCCTTGACCCGCTGGATGATCTCTCCAGCATAGTGATTGGGCACCCGGTCGAACTGGGAATAGGCCATGCACTTCTCCTGATTTGCGCGCTGTGACTGCGCTGTCTGGCTGCGTATCTGCGCTCGTTCTGTGAATCTAAATTCCCGCCGTCCTTTGTCAACGCGACTCAGGCGGTAACAGGACGCCGTTCAACGCGTTCAAAAAAGGCTTCGACCTGATTTGGAGAGGAGGAGTATCTACCGACCCTGGATGCGGCCGTCCAAGCCGAAGAGTTCAATTTCGATTTCGTATCTGTTCACATGCTTTCCTCTGGCGACAGCCCCATAAATCTTGTTCAGCGAACCCATTCGACGTAATGCGACGCACTCAGAGGACGATGAAAAGGGTAGGTATCCCCTCCGCAGCCGTGCAACTGGATCAGGTTGTCGCCTACGCTCTTCACCGACCAGTAATTGGCGTCTTCGGTGATGACGCAGACGGTGGGGTCGAAGAGGTTTTCGTCATAGACGAGAGGCTGGCGCAGGCGCTTCGGCAGATCCGTCGGCATGCGTGAGGTGAATTCGTTGGGGTTGACCATCAGGCGCACGTCCATCTTCGACACCATGCCCAGGTCGCAGGTCTCATACCGGAAGGAGCGGCAGTAGCAGAAGTCTTCCCTGGCCTCAAAGATGTATGCGTGGTGCCGGGTGGTGATGATGGCCCTTTTGTGGATACCATCGACTTTTCCCAGGAAAGAGCCCAGTTGCCAGGAGTGCAGGCATTCGCCGATAGGGGCTTCCGAGGCCTTTGGATGGGAGGGCTTTTCGGCCAGAATCGCTACCTCTTCGACTCGTTCCAGCTGGTGGAGCAGTACGCCGTCGGGGCCGAGGAGTTCCATTCGACCGGAAGGAAGCAGGCATTCACTTTCCCCCTGTGGAGATTGCAGAACCGGGGCGCCGTCACGGATGGCGAGGAGCCAAGTCTGCACCGAAACCTCGGAGGCTAGGTCCAGATCGCTCAGATACGGCTCGTTGACCGCAAAGCTGCCCAGATCGAGGGCGTGGACTTTGTGGACCCGATCGACGCTGTTGGCGTAAACCAGACCGCGGACGTGCTGCTCCAGGCCGAAGTCGGTGTAGCGCAGCAGGCTGAACCGGGCCCAGAGGCCGGTGGGAGAATCGGGGGCGCGCTCAAAGCGGATCTCCATGTGGCGGGTGCGCACGATCTCGATGTTTTCCCCGACCCACACGCCGCAACGGCGGTCGATCAGGGAGAGTATCCGTTCGGGAAGTCCGGCCCGGTTGAAGGCGGGGTTGTAGAGAGAGGATTCCATCCGGGAGTCTCTCATCTGTTGTCTCTCGACTTCGTCGTAGATGTTGACGATCCTGTATCCCACCGGCCTCTCTCCGGCCAGGAAGTAGAGCACCAGCCGGAAAGGTTCCGCCTGGTCGGGGAGATCGAATTGCATCCGGGTTTTGATCTCCGTCTCACCGGAATCCCCCGGCGACGCTCCCAGCATCTCGAATTGCAGCCCGGCCGCCTGTGCAAAGAGGTCTCCTATCTTGGCCTTCACCGTGGCTAAATTCGACCCGTCCAGACAGACGATATCCGGGGCTTCCTACCGACGAAGACGGCGCGCTGAATCGAATCCAGGGCAATGAGGAAGTCCTCGGCGGCCGAACCCGTTTTGTGTCCGATCAACACCGCAACGGGCACCTCGATCTTGTCCCCCTTTCCAGGTTGTATGGTCTGGGGATTGTTTTCATACCAGAAGGTGCCGTTATATGTATTCACGGACCGATTGAACCATTCCAGGCTTCCTGCACTCATCTCTTCCCTTTTGCGCTCGAGTTCTTCGGGAGACAAGCCGGCATACTGCCCTCCCCAGGCTTTGTACGCGGCCCGGTGTTCGCGGGTTTTCCACCTGGAGCCGAGGAACGGTTCGTCAGTGAGGTGTTTGATGATTGCATAGCCGGTTCCCGAACTGCCACCGCCGTTCTTCCGGATGTCGAGGATCAACCCCTTGCTCTTTCCGAGTTCGGGGAGAAGGCGCTCAAAGCTGGCCACGATTTCTTCATTCCCGAAGGTATTGAGGATGACGTAGGCAATACCGTCCTCCAGCCACCGGAACTCCAGCCGTTGCCATTTATGCGCTTTAGCGTGCACCCATTTTCCTTTCTTCTCCCTGCTGTCGCGCTCCAAAGAGAGGGTTTTGGCTCGGCCCTCGGGCGTGCGGATTTCGATGTCAACCAAAGTATTCACTGGGCCATCGAGCAGTCGCTCCACCCCCTTGTCCCGGAGGATGTGTTCGGCGGAACTGCTGATGTATGGAAAGATCTCGGCCTGCAGGTAGACTGCGGTAGCGAGGCCATCGACAGTGAGGATCTCCGATCCACGAGGGAGATCGCCAGCCAGGGATGCGCCCACGTCCACGACCACGGCGCGGCCCTGCACGGCCCGCAGACGGACCTGAGGGCGGTCGAAAAGGGCTTTGACGTGGTCCGGGGGATAGATGTTGGTGTGGCCGTCCTGCAGCAAGGCGCAGAAGCGTTGCAGGAGGCGGTAGTATTCGGCGGTCGATTCGGCAGCCAGCACTTGGGGGATAAACGCCCGGTACCTCTGATCCCAGTCGAGTTCGGGCACCTGATCGAAGAAGGCGAAGTTGTAGTTCACTTCCTGCCAGAATCTGGACAGGCCGTATAACCTATCTGCGGAGGTGAGCTCATTTCGGGTAAATGAAACCTCATCCTGTGCACAGACGGTCTGAAAAAGAAGGGCACAGAGGATGGACAATACGAAAACGGAATTTCTGGACATGGTCGATATACCTCCTGTGTCTCACTGGCCGAGGCTCCGCCGGATCAGTTCCAGGGCGTCGGGAGTGAATTCAAAGAGGACCTCCTGCTGCTTTTTGTCCTCGGGCACCACTCTGTCGGCAAACTCCTTGCAGGGGGGGGTGTAGAAGATCAGGTCGGATTCGGCTATCACGCGTTCCACGGCCCGAGGGTTTTCTATCAGGGCCAGGGTTATTTCGGTCTCCAGATGGAGCAGTTCTTTTACCATTTCGGGATAGAGGGGTATGGCTTCCCGATCGCGCAGGAGCATCCCCGGCCGGGCGGCGGGCAGTTGGGAGACGGCCTGGTTGACGAATCGCTGGCCAACCTCAACGTGCACGGCGATGGCCTGCGCTTTTTCAGGGTCCAGCAGCCTGACGATCTGATGGGCGTGGAAGGCCGGCACCACGACATGCCGGACGCTGGAAGGCAAAGTGGCGGCCAGGTCTTTTTCGAGAGCGTGTAGGTCGAGACCAACCACGGCCTGACCCAGGTGCAAATCCAGAAGACCGGCCAGATCCCAGGCCTGAGAGGCGCTGCACTCCACGAAGGCGATGGAGGGATTCCGGCGGTCAACCATCAGGGCCTTCTGCTGGAGCATTCTGGCGAAGGGCGGGAAGCGTGGTTTTGCCGGAAATCCTTGATCCGCTGGACGATTGGCTCATCGTAGTGGTTGAGGAGGCCATGCACTTCCCCAGATCTACGGCTGCGGCCCCGCCGCCTGACTGCGTATTTGCGCCAATTCTGTGAATCTAAACGCCCGGATGCCTTTGCCAACGCGGAACCGATATCTCCTTGACAGGCCTGGGTCAGCCGCCTAACCTTGGGACAAACCGACATCCACCAAACGCCAAGGAGTCCTCCACATGATCGGCATTTCCTATCACGCCGGCGGCATGAAAGATCGCTCTCTTCAGGAGGTTATCAAAATCCTCTCCGACGTCGGCTACGACGCCATTGAGATGATGTGCGGCCCCGATGCCCACATCCCCTCCGACGCCATCACCGACGACTTGCTCCGCGAAGTAAAAACCATGTGCAACGACCACAATCTCCAGGTGGCGGTAATCAATCCCTTCGCCGGTCCCGGCCTGTACCAGCTGGCACTGGATGACCAGCAGAAGGCGATCGATCACTACGCTCTACTCCAGGACGTGGCCCTGGCCCTGGGCGCAGGAGGGGTCAACTTCCTCACCGGCTACGGCGGCGACAAGGGAGACAATTTCGCCTGGCGCCTGCTGGTCGACGTGCTCAAACCGATCTGCCAGCGGGCCGAAAACCTGAGCCTCACTGTGAATATTCACAACCACGAGGCGACCACCATAGATGCACCCGACAAGGTCCCGCTGCTGATCCAGCACGTCGGTTCTCCCGCCTTGAAACTCCTCAACGACATCACCAATTTCTACCATCTGGGCTCCGATATCGCCGAGGTCACCTCACGCCTGACCCCACTCACCGCTCATTGCCACGTCAAAGGGGTCAAGGGGATGTATCCCTACAGCACCTTCCTGATCCCCGGCGAGGAGGAAGATGAACTCGATTTCCGCACCTTTGCCAAAGCGCTGGGCGAAGGAGGGTACGATCACTATGTATCGGTGGAGACCTTTCCCCAGATGCGCATGGAAAAGGCGCGCATAGCCTACGACATGATGTCGACCACCTTCCGCGAGTTGGGCTTGCGTGACTGACCCCCTGCTCGCGGTTGTCCTGGTCAGCGGCGGCCTCGATTCTTGCGTCGCCGCCGCCATCGCCGCGCGGGACCGCCATCTGGCCTTTCTTCATCTCAACTACCACCAGCGGACCGAGGCGCGAGAGCTGCGCGCCTTCGAAGAACTGGCCGCCCACTTCCAGGTGTCCCAGCGGCTGATCGTCGATCTATCCTTTATGGCGCAGATCGGCGGCAGCAGCCTGGTCGATCCCGGCCAACCCATACCCGAAGAGGAGGAGGCTGGAGACCAGGTCCCCAGCACCTATGTCCCCTTTCGCAATGCCAATCTCCTGGGCATCGCGGTCGCCTGGGCCGAAGTGATCGGCGCCGCAGATATCTTCATCGGCGCCCACGAAGAGGGGAGTGTTTATCCCGATTGTCGCCAAGGTTTTTTCTCTGCCTACAACAAAGCGATAACCGCCGGCACCCGGCCAGACAGCCAGATCCAGGTGCGCACTCCCCTGATCGCCATGGACAAGACCGCCATCGTCCGCACCGGCCTGGAACTGAACGCTCCCTTGCGGCTGACCTGGTCCTGTTATCAGCATTCGGATTTTGCCTGCGGCCGTTGCCACAGCTGCCGCCTGCGCCGGCGCGCTTTCCACCATCTCGGAGCACAGGATCCGATCCCGTATGCCGCGCGACATCCGTCCGGGGTATAGGAAATTTTCGATTAACCCTTATATTATTAGTTTCCTAACGATATAAATTCATTATATATACATAGTGAAACACCTATGCCGACCGAACCGAGCCGAGAGATCGAAACCTTCCCCAATCCCCGCCCTGAGCGAGATTACACCATCGACATGGATTGCCCGGAATTCACTTCCGTATGTCCCAAGACCGGGCAGCCCGATTTTGGCACCATCCGCATCAGCTACGTGCCCGATCGACAGTGCATCGAGTTGAAATCACTCAAGCTCTATCTCTGGTCGTATCGAGAACGCGGCATCTTCTACGAAGCAGTTACCAACCAGATCCTCGACGACCTCGTAGCTGCCTGTGCTCCTCGACGCATGACTGTGGTGGGCGATTTCAAAGTGCGGGGCGGAATCGGCACAGTCGTGAGCGTCGAACACACCGCGGAAGCAGACTGAGCCCGGTATTTTCCCCGGAGGATGGTCGATCTGTCCCCCGGATACGGCTCAGGAGGTCATTCCCATCACGAATTAAGATTCTCGGAGAAGAATTATGAGCGAAACAACCCGTGAAGAGATCACGGAAAATACGGAAAACCCAGAAAACCCAGAAAGCACGGAAAGCACGGAAAGCACGGAAAGCACGGAAAATACGGAAAATACGGAAAATACGGAAAATACGGAAAATCAGGGACAGCAGGAGGGCAAGTCCTCCTCGGGCGCCCAGCCCAAAACCTGGTACCCCTACATCACCAAAACCCAGCTCGAAAAGTTCCTCGCCCGTCTGGAGACCAAGATCCCCGAGCAGATCGACCGCGACTACGTCCGGGCGATCATCCGCACCCCTTCAATGATCTATCGTTTCCTGCGCGGTATCGAAGCGATGAAGCTAATCGATCGCGAACAGCATCCCACCACGCGTCTCGAACGTCTGGTGGCTCCAGAATTGCGCAAGTTTATCATCGCCGAAATTTTGCGCGATCTCTATGCCGACTTGCTCCAGGAATGGCAGGACTCCGGCGAGACCATGAACGACGACGAGATGGTCGACTTTTTCCGCAAAAAGACCGGTATGGGGCGCGATTCCGCCAATAAGATGAAGATGTTCTTCAAGTTCCTGATTAGCGAAGCGGATTTCTCCGAACCTCCGCCGATGCCGGCTCCGGCGCCAAAGCCGCCCCAGGAACAGCCGGAGCAGGAACAACCCGCTCCCGAGCCGCCTCCTGCCCAGGAACTCGCCCCGGCACCAAAGCCGTCCCAGGAATCATCCGCCCCGGCGCCAAAGCCGCCCCGGGAGCAGTCCAGCGCTCCCCCGCAGACACCCCAGCCCCAAAAAAAAGTAGCGGCTCAAAGCCCGCCGGCCAAAGGGCAGGAATCCCCCCAAGAACGCCCCGGGCGCGATCGAGGGCGGGGAGACAGATCCTCCCAGCCCCAGCGCAACGTCCCGCAGACACAGTCGCAGCCGCAGCCACAATCGCAGCCGCAGTCGCAGCCGGCAGCAGATCGCCGTCCCCTGAGCGAAATACAGAAAGCCTACCTGCAGACCCTGCAGTCTATCGTCAATGTCAATATCGACGGGGATTGGGACGACGACATGATCCGCACTGTCTTCGATCGTCTCGAACGCCTCTTTGATCGCATCAAGCGCGGCTGAACCGATCCTCCATTAGACATAAAAAGCCTCCGATCCACTGCGGATCGGAGGCTTTTTACATCTATTTTCCCGTTTTTCTCACTCCTGCCATCTGCCCATCGCGCAGAACTTCTCCACCCGCTGGCGCACCAGTTCGTCGGATGGGATCGACCGCAATTCGGCGAGCGCTTCCGCCACGTATCGCTTGAGGGACCCCGCCGCCTCATCCCAGTCGCGATGTGCTCCCCCGAACGGCTCGGGCACAATCCGGTCGATCAGCCCGTTTTCCTTCATATCCTCTGCCGTCACCTTGAGCGCTTCGGTCGCCTCCTCCTTGCGATCCCGGGTCTTGAAGAGGATGGTCGAACAGGCCTCGGGGGCAATGACACTGTAGTAGGCGTTCTCCAGCATCAGTATGCGATCCCCGACAGCCATGGCGATCGCCCCACCGCTCCCCCCCTGACCGATAACGGCGATCACTATGGGAATGGGCAGGTGCGACATCTCGAACAGGTTGCGGGCGATCGCCTCAGCCTGCCCGTGTTCCTCCGCCTCCACGCCCGGAAAGGCCGCAGAAGTATCAATCAGGCTGAGGAGAGGCCGTTTGAATTTGGCAGCCATCTGCATCAATCGCAGCGCTTTGCGGTACCCCTCCGGGTGCGGCATACCGAAATTGCGCTGCTGGCGCTCTTCCAGGTTGCGGCCGCTTTGCATGCCGATCACCATGATCGCTTCCCCGTCCAGGCGCGCAGGTCCACCGACGATCGCGCGGTCGTCGGCAACCCCGCGATCTCCGTGTAATTCGGTGAAATCGGTCAGCATGCGCTCGATGTAATCGAGCGAGTAGGGACGCTGGGGATGGCGACTCAACTGCACCCGTTGCCAGGGCGTGAGATTGTTGTAGACCTTCTGCCGCAGCTTTTCCGCCTTGGTTTCCAGGCGCTGCAATTCCTGCCCCAGATCCAATTCGTCCGCATCCGCCTGCTTGGCCAGTTCCTCGATCTTTTTGTCCAGTTCGACAATCGGCCGTTCGAAATCGAGGTAGAAATCATCGTTGTCGTTCATCGCACCATATCCAGGGAATCGTTTTTCAACATAAAAAGGCTTTGATATAAATAGACACCTGATCCTCCCAGTTTGTTCACGCCAGACCGTCCAGGGCCGCCGCGACCCTGTCCATCGCCCTTTCGACATTCTCCATGGAGGTGGCGTACGACAGCCGGATATGCGGCACCGTGCCAAAACCTACACCCGGCACGCAGGCCACCCTTCCCTCCTCCAGTAGGTATTCGCAGAGCGACACCGAATCCTCGATTTTCCACTCCCCCGCACTGCGGCCATAGAACGAAGAAACCTCCGGATAGGCGTAGAACGCCCCTTCCGGCAGCACGCACTCTACACCCTCTATGCTGTTGAGTCGCTCGACCATGTATCGCCGCCGCGCATCGAACGCCTGCCGCATCTCCTCAACCGACTCCTGCGGCCCGTTCAGCGCCTCGACCGCCGCCTTCTGCGAAATCGACGCGGGATGTGATATCTCGTGGTTCTGGACCTTGTTCATGCCGGCGATCACCTCTTCGGCCGCGCCGGAGTACCCTATCCGCCAGCCGGTCATCGAATACGCCTTGGAGACCCCGTTCACCACGATCGTCAGCGCCGCAATTTCCGGCCCGAACGAGGCGATCGAAACGTGCTCGGCCCCGTCGTAGATCAGCTTCTCGTAGATCTCGTCGCTCAGCACGTACACCCCGTGTTCCACCGCCACCTCCGCCAGCGCCTGCAGTTCCTCGCGGGAATAGAGCATGCCACTCGGGTTCGATGGGCTGTTGAGAAACAGCATGCGCGTTTTCGGCGTGATCGCCGCACGGAATTCCGCCGCCGTTAACTTGAGCCCGTTCTCCGACTTCGTCTCGACGATCACCGGATCCGCTCCCACCAGACGCGGCTGTTCTACATAGGTCACCCAGTACGGGGTGGGAATGATCACCTCCTCTCCCGGGTTGACCAGAGCGGCCACCGCCAAAAAGAGACAGTGTTTGGCGCCGTTGTTGACGATTACCTGATCGACGCCGTAATCGAGCCCGTTGTCCTCTTTGAACTTCCGACAGATCGCCTCCTTCAGCTCGACGATCCCCGAACTCGGCATCGTGTACTTGGTAAAACCCTCCTGGATGGCGCGAATCCCCGCATCTTTGATGTTCTGCGGCGTGTCGAAATCCGGTTCCCCGGCCGACAGCGCGATTACGTCGATCCCTTCGCGCCGCATCGCCGCCGCCTTGGCCGAAATCGCCATGGTCGCCGACGGCTGGACGCGCTGGACATTGTGCGAAAGCGGCATGTCCGCTCCTCCTCTCAGGTGGTGTACTCGGCATTTATGCGCACGTACTCGTAGCTCAGATCGCAGGTAAAAATCTCGGCTTCCGCCTCTCCCTGGGCAAGGTCGATATCGATCGGGATCTCGTCGATCTGCATCGCCGCGCTCAGCTCCTTTTCGGCGAACGGCTGGCCCGCCCCGTTTTTGAAAATCACCGTGCCGCACAGCGAAACCTCCGCCTGCTCCGGATCCAGTTCCACCCCGGCGTATCCGGTGGCGCAGAGGATGCGGCCCCAGTTCGGGTCGTTGCCGAAGACCGCCGTCTTGACCAGATTGGAATTGGCCACCGACAGACCCACCTGTCGCGCCTCTGCCTCGTTGCGCGCCGACCGCACCTTGATCGAAATCAGCTTGGTGGCCCCCTCTCCATCGCGCGCCAGCATCCGCGCCAGCTGACGACACACCTCCTCCAGCCCTTCGTAGAACGCCTCCGCCTCCTCAGTTCCGGCCTCCAGCGCCACCTCGGCCGCACCGTTGGCCAGGACGATCACCGTATCGTTGGTGCTCATATCCCCGTCAACCGTAATGCAGTTGAACGAACGCCGGATCGCCTTGCCCAACATCTCCTGCAGCAGGTCGGATGGCAGCTCCGCATCTGTGGTGATCACCGACAGCATCGTCGCCATGTTCGGCGCGATCATCCCCGCCCCCTTGGCCATGCCACCCACGCGCACTGCTTTGCCGCCGATCTCCATCTCCACGGCAAAACTCTTGGGCACCGTATCCGTGGTCATGATCGCCCGAGCAGCGGCCGCTCCCCCATCTACAGCCAGCGCGCCGACCGCCTTGACAATCCCTTTTTCTATCACCTCCATCGGCATCGGCACCCCGATCACACCGGTGGAACAGACAAGCACCTCCTCGGCCGGCAATCCCAGCCCCTCGGCCACCAGCTGACACATCCTCCGGGCGTCGGCCAGTCCCTGCTCGCCGGTGCAGGCGTTGGCATTGCCGCTGTTGAGCACCACCGCCTGCGCACCACCGTTTCCAAGATGGTCCCGATCTACGTCGATCGGAGCCGCATATACCCGATTAGTCGTATACACCGCCGCCCCGCTGGCCGCCCGTTCGGAATAGACCAGAGCGATATCCTCTTTGTCCGACCCCGGTTTCACCCCGGCCCTGACGCCGGCCGCTTTGAAACCTCGGGCTGTAGCCACACTGCCGTCTTGCAGAATTTTCACGCCGCCAGCTCCTTTCGAAAACAGTGTAGAAACTCGCCGATGCCGTTCCTCCATCGATCGCTGAAGACCGACTTCATCCCTTCGCCCTATTCCCTTCCACTCCCATCGCCTCATCGATCGCCAGCGCATCCTTCATCAGTTTGAAGTGCAGACTGTCGGCCAGGGCGATCCAGCTCGCCTCGATGATATTCTCCGATACCCCCACTGTGCCCCAGGCATCCTGCCCATCCGAAGATTCGATCAACACCCTGACCTTGGCCGCCGTCCCGTCTCCACTCGCCAGCACGCGCACCTTGTAATCCTCCAGGTGCACCTGGCGAATGCTCGGGAAGACCACGTCCAGTCCCTTGCGCAGTGCCTGATCCAGAGCGTTCACCGGACCATCTCCCTCGGCCACCGTGTGGTAGATCTGACCGTCCACCTCTATCTTGACGATCGCTTCCGACTCCTCGGCCGCCTCTCCGGTCTTGCGGTTGATCGTCCGAAAACTCACCAGTTTAAACAGATCTTCATAAGTCCCCAACGCCCGCCGAACCATCAGTTCGAACGATCCCTCGGCCGCTTCGTACTGATATCCCCCATGCTCCTGTTGCTTGACCTTCTCCAGCACCTTGCCGACCAGAGGATCCTTCTTGTCGATACCCGGAATGATATGGCTTATCTTGCTGACGATGGTACCCCCTCCCGACTGGTCCGATACCAGGAAGCGCCGCTCGTTGCCCACCGACTCCGGTTCTACGTGTTCGAAGGAATGTGCCACCTTCATCACCCCGTCGACGTGAGCCCCCCCTTTATGGGCAAAGGCGCTCTCGCCGACGAACGGCTGCCGGTGGTCGTGGTGCACATTGGCGATTTCGCTCAGGAAACGGGAAAAGTTCATCAGTTCCTGCAGCTTGTCGCGACCGATCGTCCGGCTCTCCATCTTCAGTTCGAGATTGGGAATGATGGAGCAGAGATTGGCGTTGCCGCACCTTTCCCCATAGCCGTTGAAGGTGCCCTGGACCTGCACGGCACCCAGTTCCACCGCCGCCAGACTGTTGGCCACCCCCACGCCCGCGTCGTTGTGCGCGTGAATGCCGAAGGGAGTCCCTATCCGAGCAATCACGCTTTCGACGATCCGAATCAATTCGCTGGTGAGGGTGCCGCCATTGGTGTCGCACAGTACCAGTATGCGCGCTCCGCCCCGCTCTGCAGCCAGCAGGGTTTCGACGGCGTAATCCGGATCCGCCTTGTACCCGTCGAAGAAATGCTCGGCATCGTAGACCACCTCCCGGCCGCGCTCCACCAAGAAGGCAACCGAGTCTTCGATCATCCTCAGATTTTCCTCCAGGGTAGTGCGCAAAACCTGAGTGGCGTGCAGCGTCCAGCTCTTGCCGAAGATGGCGATGCTCTCGGTCTCCGCCTTGAGTAGAGTAATGAGAGTGTCGTCCTCCTCCGGGCGGTTCCCCGGCCGACGCGTGCTGCCGAACGCCGTCACCCTGGCCTGAAGCTTCAGCTTCTTCACCTCTTCGAAGAACGCCAGATCCTTGGGATTGGTCGGATTCGGCCATCCACCCTCGATATAGTGGACCCCCAGTCGATCGAGCCGCCGAGCGATCAGCAGCTTGTCCTCCAGCGAGTACGCAATCCCCTCCGCCTGAGCTCCGTCGCGCAGCGTGGAGTCGTAAATCTCGACCATTTTGGGGACTGAAGACATAGAGGACTCCTCGATCGATGTCACTGGATAGAAAAAGTAATACGCAAAATACTGCGAGCGTGCGAACCTATGGCCCGCACGCTCGTGAGTTTATTAGGACTTGGCAACCGTCTCGGCCACCAGATCCCCCACCTCCGAAGTCGAATATCCCATCCTGCCGGCGCCCATATCCTCGAGCTTGCTCAGCGTCGACTCCATCGCATCCTCGAGGATGCTGGCCCCCTTGTCCTCGCCCAGCGTTTCGAGCATCAGCTGACAGGCGCCGATAGCGGCCATCGGATTGATCACGTTCTGGCCCGTGTATTTGGGGGCCGAACCACCGATCGGCTCGAACATCGAAACCCCTTCCGGATTGATATTACCTCCGGCGGCAATCCCCATGCCCCCCTGGACCATCGCCCCCAGGTCGGTGATGATATCGCCGAACATGTTGTCGGTGACGATCACATCGAACCACTCCGGGTTCTTGACCATCCACATGCAGGTGGCGTCCACGTGGGCGTAATCCCGCTCGATATCCGCGTAATCCTTCTCCCCCACCTCGTGGAAGGTCCGCTCCCAGAGATCGAAGGCATAGGTCAACACATTCGTCTTGCCGCACAGCGTCAGCTTCTTTTCCTTGTTCCGCTTGCGCGTGTACTCGAATGCGTAGCGCAGGCAGCGCTCCACCCCCTTACGCGTGTTGATCGACTCCTGGACGGCGATCTCGTCCGGAGTTCCCTTTTTCAAGAAACCGCCCGCACCGGCGTACAGCCCCTCGGTATTCTCGCGCACCACCACGAAGTCGATATCCTCCGGCCCCTTGTCCTTGAGCGGCGTCGGCACGTTCGGGTAGAGTTTGACCGGGCGCAGATTGATGTACTGATCCAGCGCGAAGCGCAGATACAACAGAATCCCCTTCTCCAAAATGCCCGGTTTGACGTCCGGATGCCCGATCGCCCCCAGATAGATGGCGTCGAATGCGGACAGATCCTCTACCGCCGACTCGGGCAGCACCTCGCCGGTGCGCAGATATCGATCCCCACCGAAATCGAATTCCATCGTCTCGTATTTGAAGTCCATCTTCTGTGCCACTGCTTCCAGCGCCTTCAATCCCTCGCGCACTACCTCGGGCCCGGTTCCATCACCGGGAAGAACGGCAATCTTGTACACTTTTCCCCCTCCTGATCTTTCTCAAGTGGTTGCGAAATTTGCGGTGTACGGCAGCCGTGCGGCCGCCGCGTCGATCTGGTCTCCCCCCTCCAACAGCTGTCCGAGCGAATCCCAATTCCCGCTCATAAACTGCTCGCGCGGTCCGTTCGGAAGCGTCGCCTGAAAACTGTCACCGCTGAAGCTCACCGTCTGCTTTTCCAGGTCGAGTACCACCTCCTGGGTCGGATCGGCGTCAACCGCCTCCTGCAGCCGGATCACATCTTCAGCGGCAGCTATCATGCACGGCAACCCCAGGGCCACGCAATTGCCAAAGAAAATCTCGGCGAACGACTGGGCGACGAATCCCTTGATCCCCCAGCGCATCAGCGCCTGCGGAGCGTGCTCGCGCGACGAACCGCAACCGAAGTTGGCGTTGGCTACCAGAATCGAGGTGTCCTGGAAACGGGAATCGTCGAACGGGTGCCCTCCTCCAACGCGGTCGTCCTCAAAGGCGTGCTCGCCCAGGTTCTCGAATGTCACCGTGCGCAGATAGCGCGCCGGAATGATCCGGTCGGTGTCGATATCCGGACCGCGCACCGGCACGGCGCTGCCCTGGACCTGAGTTATCTTACTTTCCATGATTATTCTCTCTCCAAATCGAATCCGAGATAGCTAAAAAGAGGTCGGTAAACGGCTGCGCAGGAGGCCCTGCAGCAAGCCGTTTCGATACTGAATTCAATCGCTCAACAGACCGCGCACATCGATCACCTCGCCGCTGACTGCGGCGGCGGCGACCATCGCCGGGCTCATCAGCAGGGTGCGGCCCGTCGGGCTTCCCTGACGCCCCTTGAAATTCCGATTGCTGGACGAAGCGCAGAGCTGACGCCCCTGGAGCTTGTCCGGGTTCATCGCCAGACACATCGAACAACCGGCCTCGCGCCACTCGAAGCCGGCCTCGCGGAAGATCTCGTGCAGCCCCTCCGCCTCCGCCTCCTGGCGCACCTGCTGCGAACCGGGCACCACGATCGCCTTGACGCTGCCGGCCACCTTGCGCCCTTTGGCGATCTCGGCCGCCGCGCGTAGATCCGAAATCCGGCCGTTGGTACACGACCCCACGAACGCGACATCCACCGGCGTGCCGGCGATCGGCTGTCCCGCCTCGAAATCCATGTATTCCAGAGCCTCTTCAATACTCTGCCGTTTCGCACCTGCAAGACCGTTCAGTTCCGGAATCTTTCCATCGACGCCGACCGACTGCTCGGGCGTAATCCCCCAGGTGACCGTCGGCACGATGTCGGCGGCCTGGATATCGACCACGTCGTCGTAAACCGCATCCGCGTCGGATGCCATCGACTTCCACCACTCCACCGCCCGTTCGAACGCATCTCCCTGAGGGGCGAACGGCCGTCCCTTCAGGTAGTCGAACGTCGTCTGGTCCGGATTGACGTATCCGACCCGGGCGCCTCCCTCGATCGACATATTGCAGACGGTCATGCGCTCTTCCATGTCCATCGCATCGAAAACCTCGCCCCCATATTCGTATCCGTACCCCACACCACCGACCACACCCAATTTTCCGATGATGTGCAGAATCACATCCTTGGCACTGACGCCGTCGGCCAGTTTCCCGTCGACATTGATCCGCCGCACCTTCAGCGGCGCCATCGCCAGGCACTGGGTGGCGAGCACGTCCCGCACCTGGCTGGTGCCGATGCCGAAGGCAACCGCCCCAAAGGCGCCGTGCGTGGCCGTGTGACTGTCGCCGCAGGCGATGGTCATCCCCGGCTGCGTCAGTCCGAGTTCCGGACCGATGACGTGGACGATCCCCTGTCTTTTGTCGTCGGTGTTGAACAACGGAATCTCGAACTGTTCGGTGTTTTTTTCGATCGCCACTATCATCTCTTCGGCCAGATCGTCCACGTACGGCCGCGCCAGGAGATCGGTCGGCACGATGTGGTCTACCGTGGCGAAAGTCCGCTGTGGGAACTTCACCTTCAAACCGCGTTCCCGCAGCATCTGGAACGCCTGCGGACTGGTCACTTCGTGGATCAGATGCAGCCCGATGAACAGCTGTGTCTGTCCCGAGGGCATCTCGCGCACCGCGTGCGCCTCCCAGCTCTTTTGCAACAGTGTCTTTCCCATCTTTCCTCCTGCTTTGCTTTTTGAATCCAGATTTTCCGTCGCCAACCCTATACCGTCTCCGCTCCGCCGTTGGCCCGTTCGACCAGAATGGCCAGCCGATTGAGTGCGTCGATATACGCCTTGGCACTCGCTTCGATGACGTCGGTGGAGATGCCGCGCCCCTTGCTCGTCTTGCCATCCTTGGAGATCCGCACCGACACCTCCCCCAGCGCCTGACTGCCGCTGGTGATGGCGCGGATGGCGTACTCTTCCACCTCGACCCCGGCCTGGGTGGCCGTGTCGATCGCCAGGTAGGTCGCATCCACCGGTCCATCGCCGCAGGCGGTCTGCAGCACTTCCTGCCCGTCGATACGCAGTCGAACCGTGGAAGAAGGAACGGTGCCAGTGCCGCTCACCGTGTGCAGATAATCCAGCTGGTATTTCTCCGGAATCTGGCGAATCTCATCACCGGCAATGGCCATCAGGTCGTCGTCGAAAACCTCCTTCTTCTTGTCGGCGATCTCCAGAAAACGTTCGTACGCCTTCTCCAACTCATCCCTCGACAGGCGGTATCCCAACTCCTCCAGGCGATGGCGTAGCGCGTGCCGCCCCGAACGAGCGGTCAGCACGATCTCGGTGTCGTCCAGACCGACGTCCTGGGGCTCCATGATCTCGAAAGTTTTGCGCGCCTTCAGCACCCCGTCCTGATGGATGCCCGAACTGTGGGCAAAGGCATTGGCCCCGACAATCGCCTTGTTCGGCGCCACCGAGATCCCCATCAGGCGGCTCACCAGCCGACTGGTCTGCACGATCTCGCGCGTTTCCACGCCGCAAGTCAACCCGAAGTAATCCTGCCGGGTTTTGACCGCCATGACGATCTCCTCCAGCGAGGCGTTTCCCGCTCTCTCGCCCAGTCCGTTGAGCGTGCACTCCGCCTGGCGCGCTCCGTTTTTGAGCGCCGCCAGCGAGTTCGAGACCGCCATCCCCAAATCGTCGTGGCAGTGCACGCTGAAAATCGCCTGGTCGCTGTTGGGCACCTTCGCCAGAATATTGCGGATTATCTCACCAAACTGCTCCGGCACCGCGTACCCCACCGTATCCGGAACGTTGATCGTCGTCGCTCCGGCGGCGATCGTCGCCTCGATCACCTCCCAGAGATACTCCGGCTCGGTGCGGGTGGCGTCCATCGGCGAAAATTCCACATCCTCGCACAGCGACTTGGCCAGTTCAACGGCCGCCACCGCCATCTTCAGCACCTCTTCCTTGCCCTTGCGCAGCTGTCCCTGGAGGTGAATCTCCGAAGTCCCGATAAAGGTGTGTATCCGCGCCCTGGGCGCCCCTTTCAACGCCTCTCCGGCCCGCTCGATATCCTTGGGCAGCGCCCGGGACAGACCGCAGATAGTCGGTCCCTCCACCTCCTGGGCAATGCGACGCACCGCCTCGAAGTCCTCGTTGGAAGAGATCGGAAAACCGGCCTCGATGACATCCACCTTCAACCGCGCCAGTTGCTGGGCGATCCCCAACTTTTCGGGGCCGGTCAACGATGCTCCGGGCGTCTGCTCGGCATCTCTCAAAGTAGTGTCGAATATGACTACGCGATTCTCGTCGCTCATTTTTTTGCGTTCCTCAGTATAGTGCCGGAATGGAAGGATGGGGCAGGTGGAACCCTCCGGCAAGCGGTTCCCCCTGCCGGCTAAGGTCGAGGTCGCTTATGTCCGGTGCGTTTCCTAGACCAGGTTCCATCTGTCTCACCTCCTCTCAGTCTCTACAATTATGGATGAACTTTTACTTTAAACACAGTTAGATGACTACCTTTGAAGATTCTTCAGAGGCTCCGTTCGTTTTCTGTTGTATCAGGATGAGAAAAAGAAGCGAAGCCCTACAGAAGAATAAGGCCGGTAAGCAGAAGAATAAGGCTGTTGAGAAGAATGGAGCGAAGGGGAAGGGCGCGCAGTAACCCCAGATCTCCGGAGCGGAGAACCGTACGGGTAGAAAAAACAGAGCTTGTCGGAACCTGAGGTTGCATGAGGATTAAACCCGCGATACCCTGTGCTGTGCGTAAATTAGTGTCTGGTATAGTTTTGTTAATATAGAATGGAGTCGAAAGGCTGTCAATAGCCAAAAATCCCCCGGCTCTTTCCAAAAAAAGGCGCCCGGCCTTCGAGACCGGGCGCCACATTCGCTATCGCAACGCGGAGTAGAAATCAGTTGCTGCCGCGCCCCCCCACTCCCTTGGTGTTGGCGTCGATTTCCCGCGCTGCCTCCTTGGGCCGCAGATCGCGCGTCGCCTTCCCCGCCCGCCACATCTCGGAATTGCCGATCTCGTCCAGTTCGACCGTCAGTTTCTCCTGATAGTCGGGCGCGCCGCAGACCTCGATCACCCGCTGCGTTTCCGCGCCGCTCTTGACCCGTGCATACAACTCGTTGAAGACCGGCAGCACTGCCTCCTTGAACTTCGGCTTCCAGTCCAGAGCGCCCCGCTGGGCCGTGGCCGAGCAGTTGGCGTACATCCAGTCCATGCCGTTCTCGTCCACCAGGCGGATCAGGCTCTGGGTCAACTCCTCGACCGTCTCGTTGAACGCCTCGCTCGGGCTGTGGCCGCCCGCACGCAGCACCTCGTACTGCGCCTCCATCACCCCGGCCAGAGCGCCCATCAGGATGCCGCGCTCACCAGTCAGATCGCTGTAAACCTCCCCTTCGAACGTCGTCGGGAAGAGGTAGCCCGATCCCACGCCGATACCGACGGCGATCGCCCGATCCCTGCCCCGACCGGTGAAGTCCTGGGCCACGGCGAAACTCGAATTGATCCCGGCGCCGGACAGAAAATTGCGCCGCACCGACGTGCCCGACCCCTTGGGGGCTACCAGCAGGACGTCGACGTTCTCCGGCGGAATGACCTCGGTCAGCTCCTTGTAAGTGATCGAAAACCCGTGCGAAAAATACAGTGCATCCCCTTCGTTCAGGCATTCCTTGATCGCCGGCCAGATCGCCTTCTGCGCGGCATCCGAAACCAGCATCTGCACGATCGTGCCCTTCTTCGCCGCTTCTTCGATTTCGAACAGGGTCTCTCCCGGCACCCAACCGTCCGCCACCGCCCGGTCCCAGTCATTCTTGAAGCGACTCGCCTGGCCAATGATGACGTTGAGACCGTTGTCCTTCATGTTCAGCGCCTGGGCAGGCCCCTGGACACCGTAGCCGATGACCGCGATCGTCTCGTCCTTCAGCACCTCCCGCGCCTTTTCGACCGGGAACTCTTCGCGGGTGACGACTTCTTCCTCCACCCCGCCAAAATCGATAATAGCCATGTTTTGCTCCTTATTCCTTGTTGGTAGACAGAAAATTAGGCAAATAGTCGGCAAAAGTGTTATAAGATAAAAGCTATCTGGATTACTTGCAAGGCTTAGCGCACCAGCACCATCCGACGGCTCAGCGCAGTTCCCCCGACGCGCAGCCGGTAGATGTAGACACCGCTCCCCATCTCCCTGCCATTCTCATCACGACCATCCCAGGTGAAACGGTTTTCGCCGGCGAACCCCTCCACAGAAATCCACGATCGGACCCGCTGGCCGGCCAGGTTGAAGATCTCCAGATCGAGCGCATTTCCCACCATCCCAGCGGGAAGCCAGCAGCGGATTTCCGTCGTCGCATTAAACGGGTTCGGCGCATTCTGGTCGAGCACCGGCAGTGCCGCCAGAACCCCCGGCATCACCTCGTAGGCCACCCCGTTCAGCACCACGATCAGATGTTCCCCGAGCCGGGCAAAATCCTCCAGCGCCGCGGGCTGTCCACCCCTCTCTCCGTAGTCGCGCAGCTCCATTCCCGGCTCGAAATCGGCGTCCACCCAGATCCCCGTGCTCTGGTAGAATCTCTTGCCCAACCACTCCTCGACGACCACGCTGTCCTCGACCGCACTGGCGGCGCCTCGGGTATCCCCTTCGTCGTCCCTTTCCCCTCCCCCATCTCCCGTGCTCCAATCGGCATCGCCCCCCCCGTCCTGTCCGCTTCTACTTACCAGTTCCGGATTGATGACCGCCCCTTCATCCGGTGCGAACAGCGACGTCCGGCTGGTCACCAGTCGATAGGTGAGTCCCAAATCCAGAATGTCGTCGAGCACCTCCTGCTGCATCCCATAGCGATCGATCTCCGCCTCCAGCGCCTGCACCTTCTGATGCGCCCACAGCCGCGCGACCGGTTCGAGGTGAACCGGCTGAAAGCTCTCGTCCACCCCCTCCAACACCCGCACGTAGTCGAACTCCGCATGGTGCGTCGGTCCATAGCTGCCGATGCCGATCTGCCCGTCCGGCGCCAGGTCACCGAGGGGAATCATATGGTGGAGCCGCACCCCGTTCACATAGGTGCTGACGGCATCGATGCCCACTTCGATGCGGATATCGTACCAGACCCCTGCAGCAATGCCGAAGGGGAGCGAAAATAGACCGGAAGCGGTCTGCAGCCGCACCCCGCTCCCGTCGATCAGATCGAGTCGGAAATTTTCCTGGCGATCCGCCGTTCCACAGACCACCTTTCCCTGCCAGCCGAAAAAGCGCATCCGCACTTCGATAGTGTAGGTGCGGGCCTCCACCCCCCGATGCGCCCGCGCGACACCGTCGACCCCATGAACCTGATAGATCCCCTTCTGGTCGTCCAGGATCCACACCCCGTCCGTGCCCGGCGACTTTGTCCAACTCCCCGCCTGGGAGCCGTCGAAGTCGTCGAAAAGCAGGGGCACATCCTCCACCTTTTCCAAACCACCCGGATCCATCTCGGCAAACGAAAGCGGATATTCCAGCGCCAGCTGGCGATCTTTCACGCGGCCGTCCAGCCCGAGCGTGAAATCCCCCCCCTGCGCGTAACGGCCCACCTGGAAAAATTCCTGCCCCGCCGCCAGCAGTTCGCTGGATTGGGGAAACAGATCGTACACCTCCATCCCTCCGAAACTCAAACCGTCCAGCAAAAAGATCGGCCGGCTGAACTCATCAAAGAGGGCGCGCAGTTCCGCCTCGATATCCCCTTCGCCGCGCAAAAAACTGCTCGATCCGAGGTTCTCCTCCGCCAGAGCGCGCAAAAAGCCCCGGTCTATCTCTTCCCCGACGCCGATGGTGAACAGACGCGCTCCCTCTCCGGCCCACTCCCCGACCAGCTGGCTCAAAACCGGCAAATCCGTCTCTCCAAAGGTGGGAAACCCGTCGGTGAGAAAGATGACGTGGCTCAGTTGTCCATCGAGAAAGTGCTGGGCGAAAGCCAGCTCCAGCGCCGCCTCGTAATTGGTCCCTCCCAGAGCGGACTGGCGCCGGACAAACTCCATTCCCTCGGCTCGATTTTCGGCGCTGGCCGGCACCGGTTCTACAGCGAAGGTAGTCGCCTTGTTGCTGAAGGTAACGATGTTGAAAAGATCGTTCTCATCGAGCGCTTCGATCGCGCCGCTGAGCGCCTCCTTGACACTGGCCAGTTTGTCCCCGCGCATGCTGGAGGAGATGTCGACCACAAAGACGACGCTGCGCGGAATAGGCTCCGCCCTGGAGAGTTCGCTCAACGAAGGCAGCCAGAGCGCGTAATACCCGAGTTCCCCGTCCTCGGGAGGATAGCTCAGCACCGTGGGGCTGCGCTCCTCCCCGACTTCGGTGATGGTCAGTTCAAAATCGTGCCCGGTGGCGATCTGCTCGTCGACAAAGAGGATATCCGCCGCAGAATCATCCGTCCTGGTAATCTCGGTAATGGACTGGAAGACCTCGTTGGCACCGATCTCGAAGGCGTGCTGACTGCGCACCCCCGCGCGCAGGATCAGGCGCCCGACCACCGGTGCCGGTTCGGCTTCAATCGCCAGCGGGAATCGGTATGATATCAGCCCACCTCGCGCTTCGAGCACCTGCATGTACTCCAGTTCCACTCGTCTGCTGCCCTGTGCCGGAAAGGGAAAGATGCTCAGGCGAAACCGCTCCTCATCGATCTGTTCGATCAGAGCCGGATCGATATTCCTCCTGACAATCGCGTCGTAGGTGCGCCGCGCTGTCTCCTTCTCCATAATCAATCCCTGCACCCGCTCCCCCCCGATCCACAGCACCAGGTCGGTGATGATCGCCCCGATAGGCAGAGCGAATTCGTAGATTCCCTCCAACTCGGCGTCGGAGCGGTTGGTGAATATCTGATCCACGCGCGTCACCGCCACCCGCTCCCGAATATCCACCTCCACCTCCACTGAACTCATCTCCAGCAGTTCCCGTCCACCGCCGCCGACTCCCGTGTACACGAATCCGATCCCCTGAACCGGTCCGATCCAGAGCAGCGCGATACACAGACAACCCAGTCGATTCATCATGAGCGTCTCCTTCTGATCCTTTCCCAAATCCCGGTACTACCCACCCCCTTCTCTTCCTTTCCCCCTTGCTCTCGGCAAATCTTCTATCTATAACGATCCGTTTCCCCATCAAAAAATGCAAAAAAAATTTCCTCTCTCTCCCCCTCTAACTCTCCGACCCCATGCCACTCGGTTAGCGCCACACCGGGGAAATTCCTTATTTTAGAGGAGCCCCTGACAGAAAGAATCGCGCCGAGGTAGCGGCGATTCTTCTGTCAGGGGCTCTTAATGAACAACTCTTCCACCATCTGTATCCCGAACTATGGCCGATTCCTACGAAATTGCCGAAGTCGACGACGCCATCATCTGGGACAGTTTCGTCAGCCAGGCTGCGGGGGGATCGGTGTTCTCCACTACGCCGTGGCTGCGCTGCGCCCAGGAGGCGATCGGCGCACCGTTCCGCTGCGTGGGCTGCTTCAAGAACGGCCAGCTGCTGGCCGGCGTTACCGGATTGGTGCAGCGCCGCCGCTTCTTCACCCGCTTCACCACGCCCGATCTCACCCCCCACGGGGGTCTCCTCTTCACCCCCGTACCGGGCAAAGGACCGGCCAAAGCCGAGGCAGAGTGGAATCGGACCGCCGCCCTGCTGATCGACCATCTCACCGCCAGCTACGGCCACGTCCAGCTGGTTCACACCCCCGCTATCGGCGATGTGCGCGAGTTCATCTGGGCGAACTGGAACATCCGCATCCGCTACACCTACCGGATCGACCTGAGCGATCTGGACGGACTCTGGGAGCGGGTCGAACGCCGCACCCGCACTGTCATCCGCAAGGCGGAAAAGGGAGGCTTTCAGCTTCGAGAAACGACCGACCTCGATCTCTTCCAGCACCAGTACGAGCAGATCTACACCCGTCAGGACGGCTCCCCACCCGTCTCCGCGACTCTCGTCCGGCAGTTTGTCCACCAGGTCCTCGACGCCGACCTAGGCCGCGCCTGGGCCATTCTCTCTCCCGCCGATGAGGTCGCTTCCATCGTCATCTTCGTCGAGGACAGTTCCACCGCCTACGCCTGGATCGCCGGTGCCGATCCCACCTTCAATCCGACCGGCGCCACCTCCCTGCTCTACTGGAAATACTTCCAGCAGACTCCCCTCCGGAAATTCGACTTCGTCGGGGCCAACATCCCTCCCATCGCCAGATTCAAGCGCGGCTTTGGCGGCGACCTGGTTCCCTACTATGCAGTGGAAGGCTTCGGCAGCCGCTGGCTGAAAAACTCATTCGCAGGTAGAAGAATACTGCTCGGATGATATCGACGTCTAGCCTGCCTCCCATTCACATACCCAGCTGAAAGGACAGTACATGGGCAAAAGACGCCTGCCCGGTCCCCCCTCCAGACGCCGATCTCCCCTCCAATCGAAAAAAATCAATCCTCCCCCTGCCTGTAGCGATCGACAGATCGATCCGCACGACCATCCATTCTGGCGCCGGGTGCGCGCCCAGTTTCCGCTGCGGAAGGACAGGACCTACCTCAATACCGGAGGGCTCGGAGCCTCTCCCCACGCCGTAATCCGCGCCGTGCAGGACAGGATGAACGAACTGGAAGAGACCTCCGAAACCGGCTACAGCCTCGAGCAATGGCAGTCGATCAAAGAAGCTGCCGGTCGCCTCATCGGCTGCGAGCCGGGGGAACTCGCCTTCACTCGCAACACGACCGAGGGAGCCAATATCGTCTGCAACGGCCTGCCCTTCGAACGCGGCGATGAACTGATCACCACGACCCACGAGCACAGCGGCAACAGTATCTCCTGGCTGGGTCGCCGGAAGCGGGATGGAATCGTTATCCGCACCTTTCAGCCCTCCACCCGTTCGGCGCAGGAAAATCTCGAACGGATCGAACGCCTGATCACTCTCCGCACCCGGGCTCTGAGCATTCCGCACATCACCTGCTCCACCGGACAGATCATGCCGGTGCGCGATATCGGCAAACTGGCGGCTGAGCGCGGCCTCTGGTATTTCGTCGACGGCGCCCAGACCATCGGCATGATGCCCCTGCAGGTGCGCGATATCGGCTGCCATGCCTATGCCACCAGCGGGCACAAGTGGCTCGTCGGTCCCAAGGGGACCGGTCTGCTTTACGTCCGCGACGACGCCCTCGATCTGATCGAACCGCACTGGATCGGCGCCTTCTCCTCCACCTCCAGCTTCAGCCGGAACAACGGCGAACTGACATACGCCTCCAGCGCACAGCGCTACGAATACGGCACGATGAACGCCCCCCTCATCGTCGGCCTGGGTGCCGCCATCGACTTTATACTGCAGATCGGCATCGACAACATCTGGCGCCACAACCGCGCCCTGGCCGACGCGCTCATGGTCGGCCTCAACGACCTGGGCGTCGAACTGCTCTCTCCGCAGCATCCCGACGAACACAGCGCCCTCGTCACCTTCCGACTCGAAGGCCAAGATCAGCGCGAAGTGCAGAATTTCCTGGGCAGGGAGTTCAAACTGCGCACCCGATGGGTGTATGAAGGAGGAACGGAGGGAACGCGCATCTCCCTGCACCTGTACAACTCGTTCGCCGACGTCGAACGAGTGCTGGAGGGAGTGCGAGCAGCGCAGCGGCAGGGAATAGGATGCTCTGCTTAGAGAAATCGATATAAGCGCTGTTTCTCGAAGAAAACTGCGTCGCTGAGAACGCCTAATTCGATGCTCCGCGCCAGAAGGTGACCTGAGGATTTCCGGACGCTCTGTTCAATAGCTGATCTGGGTCACCGATTTGGAGATCAGCGCGATCGCCACCGCCGACATTCCGATCAATCCCATGCCGCAGGCGTACCCCGCAAAGAGCACCGGCGCGTATCTCCGCCAGTTGGTGGCTCCGAACCGCTTTTCGAGCGCAAAGCGCGCCAGCAGCGCTCCGGCCATTTCCGGAATGAGCAGATGGGGCAGCGCCGAAAGACCGCGCACGAAGCCGTAGATCAGCGAAACCGGTAGCCGCAGCCAGGAGAGCAGCACGAATGCACCTCCGGCAAAGGCGAAGCCCCCGCCGACCCACCCCATCTTGATCGCCTCCTGAAACAGGGAATCTCCGCCCAGCGTCGCCGAGTACCACAGGCACTGCCGCAGGGCGATCAGGTGCCAGTAGGTCTGGGCGTACTGGAACGCCGGCGAGGGGATCGGTCCCATCTTCCAGATGAGCGACCAGAAGATAAAGCCGCAGATCAGACTCAGCGGCAGCACCAGCAGCTCCGCCTTGAGGATGCTGCGAAAGCTGGTGCCGGTCAGCTCCACCTCGCGGAAGAGCTGCGCCCGCCGTCCGTGGTCGGCGTAGGGAATCGGCACGAACCAGATATCCACCCCGCGGTACCCACTCAGGATGAACGCTCCCTCGCGGATCATTGGAAAACTCACCAACTGCCCGGTCAACCCCGCCATGCGCGCATTGACATAGGAGAGCAGCGGCGTTACGATGAAACCGAAGGCGATCAGAAAGAGCAGCGGAAAGGCGTCGTCTTCCAGCAGATAGAGGCAGAGCAGGATCATCCCCAGCGTCGACAGCAGATAGACCCCTATCGCCGCCCAAAACGGAAAATCCCCGCGACCGGATGGAACATCGGCCAGGCGACTGCGCAAACTTCCCTTTTCCCCACCCCCCTTCGAGTCGCGGATCGCCCGCACCGCGTGAATGATACCGATCACGCCCACGGCGAATCCAGCGCCGATGTACACGCTCAGCCAGATATCCACATCGTTCGAGAAATTCGTCAGGATCGTGTCCATCCCCGGTCGCCAATGCGTCAGCAGACCGGCGTGGTAGAGCAACGGGCTGCCCAGAGCGTGCAGCATGGCGGCGGCGAAGCTGCCCACCACCACCCAGAACGGCAGCACCGTGCCCAGCAGCACCAGCCCCAGATCGGTGCCGATTCCCAGCGGCGCGGCCGGCAGGAACGATTCGGTCGTCTGCGTCAGGTCGATCCACGGAATAGGCAGCAGCGTAATCGGGTCGCTGGCGATCAAACCAGTCAGCGCCGGAAGCCCCACGTATACCGCACCAAACAGGAGGCCGATACCCATGCCGATCGAAAAGACCCGCCAGCGCCAGTTCTCCTTCTCGTCGTCGCTCTCGGCCAGGGCGGTTGCCCCCTGGGCCGCTACCGGCGCCAGCGGAAACGGCAACCGTTCGATATCCGAGGTAATCCGGAAGAGTATATAGCCGAGGGAAAACCATTCGGCGCGAGAGAGAATCTGCGACACCACCAGCACCGTGAGCGGCGGAATCCATGCCCGGTGCAGGAAGGTGCGGGACAGCAACGCCTCAGACCCGGCCGGCGGCGAGACCCAGGTGGGAATCTGATCGGCAATACCAAACCCTTGGGCCGCCTGCGACTGCACCAGATACTGATTCCAGATCAGTTGCCCGAACGGACCGCCGGCCAGCATCGTGCCGCCGATCACCCCGGCCAGCCCCCCGGCGATGTAGTAGATGACGTAGATCTCTTGCCGGGAAAGGGAAGAAAAAGAACGGCGCGCCAGCTCCGAAAAGAGGATTATCGTCACCCACTCGGCCGCTGACCCCAGACTCACCCCGGCGATCAACCCCATGTAGATCGCCCCGGGCATCATGATGAAGCCCACGAAGAACGCGCCGATGATCGTCCGCAGGGTGAACCCCTCTTCGAACTGATCCGGGCGCTGCATCAGGCCGCGATATGCCTCGAGTTCCGCGTCCGATTTTCTGCTACCTGCCACTGACTATCTCCGATCTCATTGTCTGAAACCCATTCCCATCTCCCCCTGCCACAGGGCGATCCCGCCCCAGAACAGGCGCATCCCGATCTCTCCGAAAATCATCCCCAGGAAGAACGGACGCACCTTGCGATAGGTGGTCGCCCCGCCGTAGCGCACCGTCATCCACTTGCACAGCCAGCCGACCAGCGCCGCCCCCCACACCAGCCAACCGAAGCCGATGCCGTATACGAAACCCATAGGATGGAACGGCCAGCGCAGAAAATGCTGGCGCATCGCCGTCAACGCCCAGGTTACCCCGCCACCGAAGGCATGGAAACCTAGACGCACCCAGTCGGTGCCCCCTTCCGTGGTGCCGGAGGCGTTGAATATATAGTTGTAATACCGACCGATCCGCGCTTCGGAGCGCGCCCCCCCCTGCTCCTGCAGGGCAAACAGCCCGTGTTCGTAGATCATCTCCAGCGAAAACAGGTAACCCGACCCCAGACCGACCACCAGCCCCAGACACATCGCCAAAATCATGCGCCGGTTGCTGACCCCGCAGACCTCGGCCAGCTTCAACCCCTCAAACTGCATGGCCGGCCATATCCCCACAATCGTGAAGCCCAAAACCGATAGAAAACCGAAGGCCACATAGGTCTGATCAGCGAACACACCCGGACCGCTCCCCAGGGCAACGCAGAAGAGATACCCTATAATCTGATGCACCGTCGTCACCGGCAGCCCCCCATCGATGCGCAGCCGCACAAAAGCCAGGGTGAGCAACAGAAAAAACAGCAGCGTCAGAGCGCTCATCAGCGGCGGCATACCGGCAGCCGTTATCCACACCCACAGTCCCGTGCAGCCGGCCAGAAAGCCCCATACCACCTTGCGACGCAGGGAGAACATCCCTTTTAGCGAACGGCGCGCCGACCAGAGACTGAACAGTGCCAGAAAGAACAGTCCTCCTCGCGCCTGGGCCATAAAAAACGGAAAGTGTGACGGCCAATCGAGCCAGGGCGAACCGTGCCCCGGGATAAATTCGCCGGTGTATTCCATCCGCCCGATCATATGCGTTATCAGCAGCTGCAGGCGGGAAATCAGAAAGAAGAACCAGGTTGAAAAAGAGATCTCCACCGGAGCCAGATACGCCACGCCGATCAGCAGTGGTGAAAACTCGAAGACGAAGGGGGTCTCGGCCGGAGCCATCGCCTTCCACGGATCTTCTAAGAGAAAGTTAGCAAACGCCAGACTCGGTTCGATCTGGCCGACGGCCGGGAAATAGTGATGCAGACCGTTGATGCCGAACAGCACCAGCGGCACCACCATGCCCCACCAGAACGCCCGGTTGCGATACAGCTGGTCGGACAGCAGTCCCAGCGGCATCTCCAGCAGCGGAAAGCCCAGCCGCTCGGTCTCCATCCAACGGCGGCGGAAGATCCACACCAGGCAGAGCGAGGTGAAAAACAGCATCAGGAAGAACAGCGACCAGCAGGTCAGCGGCACTAGCCAGTCCTGCCAGGGCACCGCGCTACCTCCTTCAAAGGCACCCACCGCCGCCTGGGCACCCGGTCCTCCCGGAACCATCCACTCCGGCACGATCTTCAAAAAGCGGTAATACGAACCGGTGGGGCTGGCAAAACCGCCGTAGAAACCGGTCACCAATCCGGGCAGAAAGCGATGCATAAAGCCGGAAGCGGTCGCCGAAACCCCGATTACCAGGGCGGCGTAGAGCACGGCGCGCTCGCCGCGGTCCATCCACCGACCGGCCAGGGCCGCCAGGGCCAGAACGGCCAGAGGGATCGCCACAAAGATCTGCTCCGGCGACGTGGTACTCCCCGCCAGATAGGGTCCTCCATAGACCAGCTCGACTCGCTGCACCAGCCAGGCCGAGAGACAGGTGATACCCGTGATCAGAAAGACCAGTCTGAATGTAGACATCGCCCCCTACGCTCCCACTGCGGGTTGGTCGATTTCCCATCTGGCCAGGTCGGCTATATACGCTTCCCGGTCCTCTAAAGACAGGGTCCGCCAGACCAGAAACTGCTTCCTCAAATCGTCGAGAAAGGTCCGGCTCACTCGGCGCCAGGTATCGAAGTCGCCGGAGACGAGTTCCAACACCACGTTGATTTCGTAGTAGGCCGGCTCTTCGCTCGGGGCCAGTTCCAGGGCGACCTTCTGCACCACTCCCTGGTCGAATGGCGCCAGCCAGGTCCTCGCTTCGATCATAAGTCGATCCCCCTCCCGCCGTACCTGCAGTGCTTCCACGTAGAAACCAGCCCCGATCGACTGTTCCTGGTGATCCTCCCAAAACTCCGCCTGGAAGGCGGTCATCCCCAGAGCATCGCGGCGCACCAGCGTAAACGGCAGCTGCATCTCGATCTGATGCCCCTGCGGTTCGGGAGGACGCCAGCGCCGCTCTATGCCGGGCGTGCAGATGCGACCGGCCATGCGCGCCGGATAAAACGCCGACACCACCACCAGGGCGAGGACCATCCCCAGAGAGAGGACCGCCGACATCGAAGAGTAGTTGAGCTGCAGTCCGGGCAGGAATCCCCAGTGACCCATGAGCTGGGCGGCGGCCTGCCCGATCAGATAGCCCATGACCGCGCCGATCACGCCAAAGGCGACGGCTTCGGCCATAAACAGGCCGCTGACGTGCGATGGGGCCAGCCCCACCGCGTTGAAAGTGCCGATCTCCCGGGTGCGCTCATATACCGCACCCATCATGGTGTTGAGCACGATCAGGGCGGCGATGCCGAGAGGCACCACCAGCGCCCCCAGACCGGAAACCGAAGACACCCCCACCGTATTGACCAGAAAGCGCTTGCCATCCAGACCGACGAAGAGGTTGAGATCCAGCGTTTCTGCCAGCTCTTCCAGCCGCGCTCCCGTCCCTTCACCGTCTGCCAGCAACACGCCCACTGAAACCATCTTCCCCTGCTCCCAGCGCATCACCACATCGAAAGGCAACACCACGATCGAAGCTCCGGGCAGATGGGCAAAAACCGCCAGTTGCCCCCCCTGATTGCTACCAACCTGCGCCTCAGTCGGCTTCTGGGCCTCCGGGTCCAGCGGGGTCAACGGCTCCCCATTCAGATCGACCCTTTCCAACCCTTCCGGCCTCAGCAGACCGACGACGCGAAAACTCTCTCCGAAAATCCGCACCCGAGCCGTTCCCAGATCCGCAGCCCCGATACCGAGCGAATCGGCTATCCCCGTGGGCAGCAGACAGACATCCTTCTCTCCCTCGGCCAGCCAGCGACCGGCGCTCAACTCCTCCTGTGGACGGACCAATTCCGCCTCTCGTGCGGTCAAACCCGAAATCCCCAGGATACCGGTCGCCCTCCCTCCCACATCCTCCCGCTCGATGCGAAAAGAGCTGGCCAGCGAAGTGACCGACATCCAGGCTCTCGGCGCAATCCGCTCCTTCCCAAACCGGGCCATCAGCATCTTGTAGGCGCTGATCTCCATCGTCTTCCAACCCCGCATCCGCACCAGCGCCCCGGTGTACGCAGCCTCCTCTCCCACGTCGATCCAGTTGGCGTGCAGCGTGGCTCGTATCGATGTGAAGGAAAGCACGGAAAAGGTCAGCAAAACCAGGGTGGCGCAGGTCAGTCCGGTGCGCAGCGGCCGCCGGCGCAGGTGGGCCAGGCCGACCGCCACCGATGCGGCCATCACTCCACCGCGCTGGACATCTTGCCCCTGACGGCGCCCCTGCGCCAGCGCCTTGAGTTCCCGGTTCAGTCGGGAGATGCCGATACTGGTCACCAGCATACCCAGCGCCAAAATGACGAAACCGAGCAGAATGACCGCCGGCGAAATCGACAGATCGAAAGCGGGATGCAGATAGCTCAGTGCCAGGAAGCCGGCGAGGAATAGACCGAAATAGCCGATTACCTGTCGCCGCACATCGGCGAAACCAAACAACAGCCGCTCGGCAAAGTGGGCGAAGGGGATCAGGGCCGCCAGCAGAAAGAGCGCCCCCTGAATGACGCCGGACTGGGTCCGCTCCACATCCCGGTACGCCGCCGCCGCATACGCCCACGCCTGTCGCGCTCGGTCCAGAAACGCCTGATGCCGGAGTTCTTTCCGGGCAACTCCCGCCTCTTCGAGCAGATCTTCCGTCCTCTGATGGAAGGCGGCCAACCGCCCGTTGCGCACCCCGTGGCGCCGCAGATCGCCGATCCGCTTGTCGTTGAGCAGAAAGATGTCCCGAGCCACTTTGTAGGGAGTCTCCGCTATAAACCCTTCCCCTTCCACCAGATACCCTTCCCCCTCCCGCTTTTCCGGCGTGCCGTTCAGCAACAACAGGCGCCGACCCAACCCATAGAGACCGGTCGCCATCACCGTTTTGACCCGCGTCCCGGGAGGTACGAAGAACACCGCAGTCGGCTCGATCCAGGAACCGATCCGATTGTGATAACCGAACAACTCCATCTCCGGCGGCGTCAGCGGCAGACAGGCCCCGAAGAGCGGCGGCTCCGCCTCGGTCGCCGCATTGATCAATTCCATCTTTTCCGGCGTCAGCAGATTGCGCGGATCGAACGTCTCGATCAACGCCATGCCGCGGGCGGCTATGGTCACGACCTGCACTTCCTCTTCCAGACCATCCATCTGGATCGTCAGCGCTCGACCGGGCAGCCGCCGCTCGCCGTTGATCCCCCAGTCGGGCACATCGGTCACCTCCCCGCTCGCCGCGTCCAGTCCATACGCCTCGATGCGCACCGGCTTGGTGTAGATAATGCGAGTGGCGATCCCGGGGATCTCGAAGCGACCGGAGTCATCGGCCACCGCCCAAAAATCCGGCCGCACCCCCATCAGCGTCGGGTGGCGCTGCCGAACCCTGACGAGCGCCCCGCCGGTCGGTTGATCGGGCAGATAGCTCCGCGGTCCGTAGTGCACCGCCTCTCCCCGAATGGTGCCGAATACGTCGTTTCCCCACTCCCATACTTCCAGATCCCCGTCGTTGACCAGGCGCGGGATCAGATAGCCGAGAAAATCCACCTGCTTCTCCAGGCGGACAAAGTCGTCCGCATCGACCTGCCCTACGGGCGCGTCGAAACCCGGCCTGCTGTCGTTGATCGTGCAGAATGCCAGAGCCGGGCACCCTGCCAGAGAAGCGACCGAGGCGTCGAGCGGCAGGGTCGATGCCACACTGCCCAGTCCCTGGCGGGAAAAATCCTGTTTCAATCCGTTTGTCAGCATCTTCCGACCGCCGAGAGCCGAATCCTCGTACGCCGCAACCATCCCCATGAGCCGGGCGGTGATCGGCGGCGCCAGCAGAGAGGTGCGGTACGGTGCGTTTGGCCTGAACACTCCCAGGAGTTCGCTCCCCATCGACAAATCCATGCCGACGAACATGCGAATCTGGAACGCCCGCAGTCGCTCGACCAACGGATCGTCGCCCCCGTCCACCTCCTCCCGACGCCCCGCAGCCCGCTGCATCAACGGTACAAAGTGGCGCATCCCCGCCAGATTCTCAAAATGCCCGGCAGTCAGCACCAGAAAGATCGTCCGTCGAGGACGCCGTTCGCTCAGCGCACGAGCCAGTTCGATAAGAGCGGCCGCGCTGCTCGCTTGATCGGCACCGGGCGCCAACGCCGGAACCGGAGAAATCGCGTCGTAGTGAGCCCCGATAAGAATCGCTTCCCCCTTCAGTTCGGGGTCGCGTCCCTCGATCACCCCCACCAGGGTTTCCCCCTGAACCGCCTTCCACGACATCCTTCCCGACAGCCGCACCCGCTCACCGGATGCGGCCATCGTCAGCAAACGCTCCGCTGCCGACGCCGGCGCGTAAAGTCGCGGCAGAGCGGCCGGTACAGCCAGAAACTTCTGCTCCGCCTCCTTGCGGTGAATATCTCCCGACTCGAGAAATATCACCGCACGTGCGCCCAAATTGAAGAAGTCGATCCAGCCCCCCCCGCTGACGTAGTCGAGCAGTACAATTCGCCCGGCAATCTCTACCCCTTCAATATGGGCGGGATCTCCGTTGCCAGCGTAAACCAGTTCCCCTTCTATCCCCTCGATTGGGAGGGTCGGGGTCCGCACTAAATTGGGCCAGACGCCGAATAGCTGTATCCGCTCCTCCCCCGCTTCCAGCAAAAACCCCTCGTCCATGGGAATGGGCACGGGGAAATTCTGCGTGTGGATCTCTGTCACCCCGGCTGCGCGCAACTTCTCGCGCAGATATTCCGCCGCGCGGACGCTCCCCGGATAACCGGTCACCCGCGACCCCATCCCGGCCAGTTCCTCCACCGTCTGTCGCAGGCGCTGCCCTGGTTCATCGGCGCCAGATGGACCGGAGACGAGCAGGAAGATCAGAAAAACTGTCCAAAATATGCGCAGAATCGGCCTCATACTACTGAATTCGCTCGAATTTCATTTAAAAAGGGGATTGTCAGGAAAAAGCCTTCGGGATCTGCATCCCGAAGGCTTCTTCCCCATCAATTCGCTTGCACAGACAGTGCAAACTGCCGTCCCGACGTCAGAATATAGACACAGGGTCGGTTGGTTTTAGACCCTACTCAGAACCCCAGCTGCAGCGAGATACGATGCACGCTGTCGAGGATGCCGAAGTCGGTGTAGGCGTAGTCGATCGTGGCGGTGTACCCGCCCATGCCGAAATCGACACCCAAACCGGCGGTCAGGCCTTCTTCGGTCCGCGGCGCGTCGAACGTGCCGCCGGTAACCTCGTCGACCTTCTCGTCTTCGACGCTCTGGTAGTTGAACTTGTAGCCGCTGCGCAGCTTGAGCATCTTCAGCACCTGGACTTCAAGTGCCGTGTACACGAGCTGCTCGCCGTCCTGCGGCTTGGTCGCATCGGCCAGCAGCGTGACCTTCATGCCGCTGTCCTGGTTGTCCAGTAGATCGCTCGCCATACCGACGCTGAAGATCAGCGGCAGCGGCGCGCCGATATTGTAGAACTTGATATCGCTGCCCAGGTTATTGAGCCGGGCTCCGATACGCGTGTTGCGGTAGTCGATCCGATAGATAGCACCAAAATCCATGGCGTAGGCCGAGGCGCTCTCCCCGTCGATCGACTGGCTGATAATCTTGCCGGTGACCCCCAGGCTGAGCCGGGAGCTGACATTCCGCGCCCAGGAGATGCCGATCGCCAGGTCGCGATAATCGTACGCGCCCGAGGTCGCGGTATCATTCGGCTCGAAAACGCCCGTATCCAGCACGAACTGCGGCACCGCGTCTCGATCTGCACCGATGTCGCCGAGCCCCAGCGTGACTATGCCGATACCCAGGGTGCCGATGTCGCCCATATCGCGCGTGAAGCCGATGGCGTCGTGGCCCAGTTCGGCGATCCATTCGTTGTGAAACAGGGTAACCTGGCTGGCGCCGTCGTTGAGCGTGATACCGGCCGGGTTCCAAAACAACTGATTGACGTCACCGGTGACCGTGGTGTACGCCGAACCGAGAGCTACCGGCCGGGCGCCGACACCGATCTTGAGGAAGGCGGCCCCCGTCAAACCGGATTTGCGCACCCCGGCTTCGGCGACCTGACCGACCACCAGCAGGACCAGCAACGCCAGCAATGCGGTGAATCTGCATGTCTTCATCTTTCGACCTCCAGTATTCTTCTCATGCTCGTATGTCAGCGCAGGATGGCGAAGTGGCCGGTCTGCTGGCCACCTGGATATTCGGCCACGTAGATGTACAGGCCGCTGGAGACTTCGATGCCGTCCTTGGAGAACATATCCCAGAACAGCGTGCCGTCGAACGGATTGTTGCCGTCGAACTGCAGCACGTCGATCACCTGACCCGACACGTCCAGGATGGTGATCTTCGTCCCGGTCGGCAGGTTGATGAACAGCATCTTGTGCTCGGTACCGGTGTCGTGCAGCGCCCCCTTCTTATAGGGGTTCGGCACCACGCGGACCTTCAGGTTGCCGTCGACCAGATCCTGAGCCGCAGCCAGCGGCGCCTTGAGCACAAACGGCGCGCCGATCAGCTTCTGCCCCTCCAGATCGGGCGGGAAGAAGGAGCTGGCGGTGGCGTAGTGATAGGTTCCCTTCCACAGTCCGTCGCGGCCGTTGAAGTTGTGACGGTGGGTCTCCAGCGAGTTGAAAGGCATGCCGGCGATCTCCCCCGACTCATCGTCGTAGGCCGAAACGTAGTAGTAGTAGGTGAACCCGAAGGTCACCAGGTCGTTGTTGTCCGCGAACTTGTAGCGGTAAACACCCTTATCCGCCCCATCGTTCAGGTAGTTTCCCAGCTCGCTCTTGGGGATCATCTTGATCAGCTTGTACGGTCCCCACGCGGCCGGCTCCTGAGGCTTGTACGAGCCGGAGCTGATATTCGGGTTGTTCGTCCCTCCGAACGCCGCCAGCTGGGCGTCGGTCGGCTCTTCCAGCGTCTGCTCCTGGTAGCGATCGACCACGCGCATACCGATCTCACGCGAATCGACTCTCGGGAAGAGAGCCGAGCGATAGACCTTGTACCCGGCGAAATCGGAAACAGCTTCGGCGCGATCGTCCCACTTGATGTCGATCTTGACATCGGTGTTCGGCGCAACCTCGATCTCCGGGGTCGGCGGGGGTGACGGCGTCTGGAAACCGTTGTCGTAGACCCATTGGGCGGTCTTGCGAGCAGAGCGAATCCCCTGCAGGCGGAAACCGGCGTACTCGACGAGCACTACGTGGATCGTCTCGCCTACCTCCAGCGAAAATGGACCGACGCCGACCTGCAGCATGCCGTCGAAGTTGTGGTCGATGGCAAAACCCTTCGTCCACGCCCAGTCCGGCTGCTGGTCGATCGACGTGCTCGGATCGACTTCCCAGTTCTGCACGAAGCTGTCGTTGGCCTTCATATCACCCGTCGGCTGCTTGCGATCTGCCTCGGGAAGCACGGCACCGACAAAGGAGAGCGGATCGCCAGGGACGATATCCTGGTTGCTCGTATCGAACCAGTTCGGATCCGGGAGCAGATTGCTCTCGTTCTGGATCGAAGCTCCTTTGTCCCAGCTGCGGCTGCCAATCGTCTCTCCGTCGTAAAACGAGCTCATGGCGTAGATGTGATTGGCGCGCGCATCGCTCGATCCACCGTCGTCCTTGAGCACCGAGGTGAACCAGCCGCGCTGAGCCCCCTCACCGACCGGATGGCTGTCGTAGATCGTCTTCTTGTCCGCTGTCCCGGCGCTGCTGCCGCTGGCCGGCATCGGACCCTCTTTAGCGGCGATCCACTGCATGCCGTTGTAGGTGTCATAATAGTAACCGCGGCTGCGCATGGTGACGCCCAGCAGACGGCTGCCGTCGGCCGACCACCCGGTCGGCGTGCCGAAGACCGGGTGCGGTTCAGTGAGAGTATTGGGTGCCGGGCCGGTGAAGATCGCCGGCACGTCCCAAGGCTCTCCGCTGCCATCCGGCGTGGCGTCGTACCCGGACGTCGGGCCGGTAAACCAGCCTGAACCGCCGCGCCGACCGGAACGGCTATTGGTCATGCTGTTGATCGGCTCATTCTGCATCAGCAGCGTGAGCGCGTGGATCTTGTTGTCGGTCTTCTCGGGCGTGCCGTCGCCGTTGATATCCAGAGCACCGGTGTTGGTCAGCTCGAGTTCGATGATGATGAAGTCGTTGAGATTGCCGCTGTTCGCCGCGAACTGGCGCATGCGCCAGCCCACGTCAACTCCCAGCGTGGTAGGCATGCGCCCTTCGTAGCGCATCTCATTGCGGTCCTCATCGACCCAGTACGCCCCGTCACTGGTCCAGTCGCGGTCCGAGTTGCCCGCCCCCGCCAGCATACTGGTGTACACGCCGTGCGCGTACTGCTTGGCGCGCGGTGCCGTGCTGGTGGTAATGGTGTTGATTTCGTCGGCGCTGTACTCGGCTATCTGGATATCCTGCCCCCAGGGGAGGTGGATATTCTCACCACCCGGGTAGGTCTGGGACGGCGTGGTCCACTGGCGATCCCAGTTGCCGACCCGGAAAAGCACCCAGCGGTCTGTTACGTCGTCATTCGTCTCGTTGTAATAGGTTCCGCCGTTGCTGGGCAGAAACGATTCCCACAGGTCGCCGGCCGTAAACACGCCGCCCTCCTTGGCGACGGCCTGGCCCATGCCACAGACCAGCAGCAGCGTCGCCAGTAGGAATATGACTCTATGTTTGGACATTTTTCCTCTCCTCCTGTATGTACGCTGCCGCTTAGAAGTCCACCGTGAAGCCCAGGTTGACCATGCGCGGGTTGTCGTAGATCGCCTGGCTCTGCGGGGTAAACGCCCGATTCAGATCGCCGGTCGGATCCTGATCCTCTTCCCACTGGGTCCTGCTGGGGATATTGCGGTTGTCGAAGGTGAGAATGTTCTTCCGATCGAAGAGATTGCGCACCTCCATGAAAGCGCCCAGCGATCTGCCCGACAGGGCGAAATTGCGGCTGAGGCGCAGATCGGTGCTCAGGTTCCACGGCGCCGATTCCGTCTCCCGCTCGCGCGGATCGTCGGTGGTCGCCGTTATGTTGTAGTAGAAACCACTCTCGGCGGTCGAGATCAGCGACATCTTGAACTCGGCCGGCAGCAGAGCCATCAGCGACAGGCCGATCCGATGGGAGCGATCAAAGCCGGAAACCAGTGGGTTACCACCACCGTTGACATTCCCTTCGTAGGTATTGAACGATTCTTTGTTATCCAGCGCCACGTCGAACGCCTCTACATCCGTCTCCGACTTGGAAGAGAAGGAGGTCTTGTCCGGGAATGGCGTCGAATTGTTGCCGCTGCGCGACGCCTTGATGTAGCTGTAGGCGTAGTTGATGCGACCGGAAATTCGACCGACCGGACGACGCTCGATCGCCAACTCGAAACCGCGGCTGTCGGCGTAGCCACCGCTGGTGTTGAAGGTATAGGTAGCGAAACCGGCCTCTGCCGGAGAAAGCGTCAGACCGAGACGGCTATAGCTCTCGATATCCCGGTAGTAAGCCGTGACGTCGAGCAGATAGTCGGGATGGAAGCTGTACTGCAGCCCCATCTCGTAGGCGGTGGCAGTCGTCGGATCCGCCTCTACGTCGTAGAGCGTCGGCCACGCCGGGTTGGTGAAGCTGGCGTAGTCGTCGTAGAGGTTGGAAAACGACGGCGGGGAGTAGAACTTGCCCCACGAGTAGTGCATCGCCGCCGTTTCGCTGATCGGATGCGAGATGCCCAGACGCGGCTGCAGGAACCACTTGGTGTCCACCGATTTACCCGAACGGATCGGCTTGCGGTAGGTCTGCTCGGTGCCGCTGGCGTAGGTGTAGGTCGCCTCCTCGGATGGATGGAAGGGATCGGCGATCTGCTCGGCGTCGACGTTCAACCCGTCGAGCCGCACCCCGGCGTTGACAATCACGCCGCCGTACTCGATCCGGTCCTGCACGTAGAGCGCCATCTCCGCAGGCTGCCGTTCGTACTCGGAAATCTCGAACGGTAGATTGCTGTAATTGACGGTGATCTGCGTCCGCTGCATCAACTTAGAGATGTTGTGCTTGCGGTAGAGGAAACCGGTCTTGAGCTGGTGATGATAGTTGACCTGACTGGTCAGGTCCCCCTTGAGCTGCATCACATCTCTCGACAGATCTTCATAATAGAAACCGGGCTGCGCCAGGCGATACTGATTGTCGCCAAAGGGCAGATCGAAGTTCTTGGAGTTGCCCGGGTTGGTGGTGAAGAAGGTGAAGTTGCCATCGGCGTCGGCACCGCTGCCGTCGACCCCCAGATACTTCTCCGCCATTTCCGCGCTATCGATTAAGAGGAAATCGCCGTCCTCATCGACGTCGATGACCCCATCCCCATTGTCGTCCGAGTAGCCGAACTCGCTGCTGCGCGTCACCTGCGAGATCTTCAGATCGTAGAAAGTGTTTGGCGACAGCACGTGGTTGATGCCCAGATAGGTCATCGTCCCGAGCTTTTTGTTGCCCATTGCCCCTTCGGGATAATAGGCGTACTTGCCGCTGAAGTTGCGATTGACCCAGCCACCCAGCGCCCCGCCGTCGTCGACCATCACGTTCCCGGTCAGCTTGATCGCATCGTTGACCCGATGGGTCAACTTCAGCGAATGGCGCATCGACTTGTTGAGGTGGTTCGGCAACTGCCCCTCGTCGTTGAGGAAGCGCGTAGTCAGGTAGAAATTGGTGCGCGGCAGCGGCAGCGGGCCACCCAGGGACAGCTCCATTTCGGTCGACGGATTGTCGCCGTAGGTGATGTCGCCCGGCTTGAAGACATAGTAATCCGCGGCCTTCGCCTGTTCGGCGGCGTCCTCGGATGCCTCCAGCTTTGCCTTTTCCGCCAGATACAGGTCGTAATAGGTCGTCTTGTCGACCTCGCCCGTCTCCTCATCCGGCTCCGGCTCGGCCAGCCCGTTGTAGACCTCGGGTCCGGCGTTCTTGGTCCCGCTCAAGCCGCGGCGAAAGAACAGGCGCCCCTGCAGCTTGTCGCCCCCCTCCTTGGTGACCACGTTGATCACCCCGGCGCTGGCGGCGTCGTACTCCGCGTTGAACGTGCCGGCGACGATATCCAGCGCCTGCACATTGCTGACGTTGACGCCCACGGCGGAAAACTCATCGCCGTTGGAGCGATTGACGTCCACATACCCATTGTGCGTCTGGGCACCTTCACCAGCGCGGAAGTAGGTGTCCGACACGTCGATGCCGTCCACCAGCACCTTGGCCTCCGCCTTGCGCCCACCGCGAATGTAGCCGCGAAAGACACTGGGCGTGGTGTTGACCAGTTCCTGCAGGTCGGACACCGGCATGGTGTTGTTGATCTCGGCCGCGCCAATGGTCGAACGACTGGTGGTCAAACTCTTCTCCACCATGAGCCGTTCGGCGACCACCGTCATTACCTCCCCTTCGATCACCTCGACGGGCAGTTCGAAATCGACGCTTGTGGTCAGATCCAGACGGACCTTGATCTCGGTCTGCTGCACCGCTTTGTGGCCGATGAAGCTGGCCTGCACGGCGTAGGTCCCGGGTGGGATGTTGAGGATAAAATACCGACCCTGGTCGTCAGTAGTGGCGCCCAGTTTATCCCCTCCCACGGTGATGACGATGTTGGCCCCGGGAAGTGGTGCCCCGGAATCGTCCGTTACTGTCCCTGCAACCTTGCCGTTGCCAGCCAGCGCCGGTACACTCAGCAAGGCCAGGCAGACAAAGGCCGCTACAGGCACAGCCCACATCTTGATTCGCAGCAATCGCATAGCAGCTCCTCCATTTGATTAGAAGCGACTGTCGGAAGCGATTTGGCTCGATCCTGTAAACCCCCTGTTCACAGGTAGCACTCCATTTCGGAGAACAAATCAAGGCCAAAGCGCGATTGGCGTCAATTCTTTTTTTTGGCCCTTCTCGGCCTTCCAAAGAGTGATCGCATTTTTATCTAAAAATAAACCTAATTAATTATCTATGTTGTAGTTAAACCAGAATATTTCGATCCCCAATACTGAAAACAGATAAAATATGAAAGACCTGACAAAATTTGTGCAACTCACCTCTATCTATCGATTTGTCTACTTATCTCCTTTTTTCTTGCCTCACCCCTCCCATCCGACCAGCGGATGCCGGCGCGTCACCGGCATTTCGACCCGGTTACCACTGATCTGCGATGCGTAAGCCCCCAGAATCATTTCCAGCGCTGCCACCGCATCCGCAGCACTGGACAGCGGCTCCCGATCCGTCTCGATCGCCTCGATCAGGTCGATGATGGCCAGCCGGTTCCCATCCTCCAGGGTAGCATCCGGCAATTCCTCCACCGGCTCCCATCCCCGCCCTATCTCCGACGGCAGGAAGACCGGATGCGGATAGAGCATGAGTTCTCCGCCCGTGCCGCCGCGCAGTGAGATGATCCCCTCGCTGCCGATAATCTCCATACCGTATCGCCGGCTCGACCCTATCTGATCCTTGCGCGAGTCAAAAAAGCCGGCAATACCACCTGAAAAGGCGAAGTAGCTGTTGACGCAGTCTCCGGCGATCGGCCCGATCGGCTCTCCCGGTTCGCGCACGTCGCCCGGCTCCAGCTCCCTCCCGTCGACCGTGACATGCGCCGACATCCAGGCCACGTCGCCGGCGAAGAAGCGCATCATATTGAACAGGTGCGTCCCCAATACCATCATATCCTCTCCCCCGCCTCGCCGATCCTGCTTGCCGTGCGCGTAGATCGCCTGTATCTGGCCGATCCGCCCTTCGCGCAACATTCCCTTAACCTGCTGCACCCTGGGCAGATACACCCCCTGATGGGCGACCGCAATCTTCTTCCCCGCCCTCCGCGCCGCATCGACGATCCGATCCCCTTCCTCCAGATTCCAGGTCATCGGCTTTTCACAGTACACGTGCGCCCCCGCCTCCAGACAGGCGAGCACCATCTCCAGATGGCAATCCGGCCAGCGCGGACAGACACTGACGATATCCGGCCGCTCCGCTTCGAGCATCTTCCGATAATCCGCATATGCCCGTTCCGCCCCGGTCTCCTCCTGAGCCTTTGCCCTACCTTCTTCATCCTCATCCGCCACAGCCGTTAACTCCACGTTATCCAACTCCCGATAGGCCAGGTGCAACCCGTGGCCGTAATTCCCCTTCCCCGTGCGACCGATCGCCACCGCGCGAAATTTCTCTTGCAAAGTCATGGCATCCATCTCCATTTCCCGAATTCGCGTGAAAAGCCGAATCAATCCATTCGTGGAGTTTTGGAGCTACCAGGCTCCGAAACTCCTGTAATGAGAGGCGCATTTGCAGCCTCTGGTTATCAGGGGACTCCAACGTAGACGAAATTCCCCGTCTCCTCCATGATGAAGTCCACGATCATCCACACCGCTCCCCCCATCAGCTGACCGGCAACAAAACCCAGAAACAGTGGCTTATACGCGTGATATCCCCTGGTGCCGCTGAACTTGAAGATGATCGCCTTCAACAGCCAGCCTAGAAAGACCGAGAACCAGGCCCAGCCCATCACCCAACTGTCCCCTACCGGCAGACCGATGTAGTGCAGCGGCCACCACAGATAGTGATGCTGCATGTAGATGAGAAACCCCATGAGCCCGGCACCAACCGCGGTAAACACCAGACGCGGCTGGATGTGCCCCCAGCCAACCGGATTGAGCAGTTTGTCCTGCAGAAAGCGATACGCCAGGGTGGGCACTCCGAACTGCCGCAGGTTGATCCCCCCGTAGGTGTAGTTCAGATACAGCGTGATCCAGGTCGCCCCGACCAGCCCGACGACGATCGCCAGGACGATCGCCCAGAACAGACGCCGGTGGCGCAATCCCCCGCTGTGGGCCAGCTTGAGCCCGTTCGCCGTCGAGGCCATCACCGTGGTGCGCATCTCCGCCGCCCACGAATAGCTCATGCTGACGCTTGCCAATCCCTTCCAGCCGACCATATCCGTACCCAGGGTGTAGACCACAAACGGCTGCGGCAGCATGGTCGACGCGGTGAAGCCGACTCCTCCCTGGGCGATCACCCGGGTGATTGCCAGAAAGATGACGAAGGCGCTGATTAGAAACACCGCACCGGCCAGAGGCGGCATCCCGGTGAACAGCAGCCAGACAAAGAAGTAGAGCGCGCTGCCGATCCACAGCCAGACCGCTGCTCGATACGACAGAATCTCGTCCTCGTCGTCCGCCGGGCCGCCTCTGAAAGCAGCTCTCGCCACCTTCCGCAGATGAGCCCGTGCCGACCAGAGCATGGCGATCACCAGCACGATCATCGCCCCCATCCCCTGGTGCGACAGGGCGACCGAGGAGCCGGTGAGCGCCTCGTTATGCCCCTTTATCTGGAAGCCGATGACGTTGAAAATGCCGGTCTGAAAACGCCCCAGAAGATGGAAGAACCAGACCGAAAAGGAGACCTGCAGATTGAGGAAATAGCTCAGCCCGATGATGGCGAAATTGACGAAAATGATCAGCCGCACGCTGTTGCGGAAGAGCATGATCGGATCGAGATAGGTGCGAATCTCGGGCACGAAGAAAAAGTAGTGATGCATGCCGCGCAGCATCTGCAGAAAAAACGGCAGAGCGAAGCCGACCCACATCAACCCGTTGCGAAAAAGAGCCGGAAAGATCCGCTCATCGCAGCCGCGCAGCATCTCCAGAGGGAGCTGCGTCAGCGGGAAGACCAGTCGCTCCTGTTCCACCCAGGGCCGACGCAGGATGACCATGGTGGCGATCATCAACAGATAGACTGCCATCATCGCGCTGCCCCAGGCCAGCATCGGCACCAGCCAGGCGTCCCAGGGAATCCCTTCTCCCACCGGCAGTCCCTCGTAGAAATACCGGGCCACGTCCGGATCGCGCGGCGCCAGCCAGGAGGGAATCAGCGGCTGGATCAACTCGCTCCAGCGATTCTCAGAAGTAGCGTAGTAGAACGGACGGGTCAGAATATGGAAAAGATTGGTCACCAGTCCCCAGGTGGGGATCGCCGATGCCACGATCATCATCACGTAGACGACGATCAGTTCGCTGCCGCGCAGCGCCAGCGGCCTGAAGAACAGCTTGGCCAGCGGATTGAAGAATCCGACCAGCAGCAGGAAGACCATCATCGCCCCGGCCGTAATATAATCCGACGTCAGACCGGCGTTGTGCAGGGCCAGAACGCTGTAGGGACAGGCGATATTGATGGAAAAGGACAGGACCGCGCCGATGACCAGGGCGCGGATCGTCACCTCCGGTCCTCCATCGATGGGATGCAACTCGCTCAAAAAGAGACAGTTCCTTTGTCGAATCAGTGACGGGATCTTCTCGATTGTTTGGGGGTTTGAAGGTAGAGCATAACTCGTTGCGGAGCAAATTGGAGACTGCCATTCACGCGTGTCGATTTGCCCGTTTCCGCCCCTTGCACCATCTTTTGAATCCGCCTCTTAACCTCCTTTTGTCACCATGTCAGATTTGCTGTCAAAATCCCTTCCCAACACCTATGGGCTCCTCTTTGAGCATTTCGGTCCCCAGGGCTGGTGGCCGACCACACCGCGCGGCGAACTCCGTCCCCGCTACTACCCGGAAGCCTTCCGCGATCACCTCCTCCCAGAAGAACAGTGGGAGATCGTCGTCGGCGCCTTCCTGACCCAGAACACCGCCTGGCGCAACGTCGAACTCGCCCTGGGCAATCTCTCGGCTGGCGGGCTGCTTAATCTGCGGGGAATGCACGATCTGGAATGGGATGAACTGGCCGCTCTGATCCGTCCGTCCGGTTTTTTCAACCAGAAGTCCAGCCGCTTGAAACAGCTGGCCTCCCATATCGTCGATCGCTACGACGGCCGCATCGATGCTCTCCTCTCCCGCCCGCTCATCGGCCTGCGCCGCGAGTTGCTGTCCACGCCGGGCATCGGCCCGGAAACCGCCGACTCGATCCTGCTCTACGCCGCCCGCTATCCATTTTTCGTCGTCGATGCCTACACCCGCCGCATCTTCGGGCGCCTGGGTCTCTTCGACCCGGACTTGAACTATGCTGCGATCCAGTCCATATTCATGGACCATCTCCCCCAGGAGGTCCAACTCTTCGATGAATATCACGCGCTGCTGGTCAGGCTCGCGGTCACCTATTGCAAAACCAGGCCACAGTGCGAAAACTGCTGTCTGCAAGAGCTGTGCGAGTATCGGAATCACCTGTGATGAGAGCGCTCACCATCCTCCAGGTGAAATCCCCATAACCATCTCAATGACGGAGGAACCAACGTGAAGGCAATCGAAGCGATCGGCGGTTGTCGGCCTCTCCAGGCCGAGCAGTTCGCCCAGCGGGCCTATGTCTGCGCCCTCAATCCGCTGCGCAATCCCATTAAAGAGGTAATGGACAAATGCCCATCCGTTGAGGAGACTCCCCCCTTCCTGGGAATCTTCAACGACATCCCCTGGCACAAATTCCGCGAGAGCGAAGCCCATGCCTGGGCTAAGTCCGGCTTCACCTGGATCGTCAACGATGCCGAACACTCCCAGTGGGAGGGGAACTACGGTCGCGAGCACAACGCCGCCGAAGGCCGCCTGGGGCTACTCGGAGTCCAGCGTCTGCACCGCGAAGCCCTGAGTCCCCACGGAGATGCGTACCAACTGGGAGCCCGCGCCACCTTGCGTCCGTACGGCACCACCTATGAAGATGCCGAGATATACTTCCGCCTGGTCAACTTTCCCGTCCCCGGCCAGGCCACCCCCTACGACCGCGGCGGCTATCCGGTGCGCTCCGGCGACCGCACCATGATGTTCACCCCCGACGACCTGCGCGGCGCCGAAACCGAGGTTCAGGGCTGGCTCCAGTTTGAAACCGCCGAGTACATCCTGGACAAAGATCTGCGCGATCGCGTCCTCGACCTGATGGCCCAGCAGGGCAAAAACAAGGCGTGCGGTTTCGTCGGCCCCTTCGACGCCATCCTCCGCGAGGGGGATATACCCCAGGTAAACGACGCGGTCAACGACCTCTTCCGAGCGGCGGCCAAACTCGGCATTCACATGGGTCGGGTCGTCGGCTCCGGTGCCATGGAAGATCCGCAGGATATCGAGGACGGCATGGTCGAGGCGATCGAAAACGGCGCCCGCCTGATCTCGGTGCACCCGCTTACCAGCGACATGACTTATCGCGGCGCCGCCGCCATGGCCGACCCCTTCTTTCGCGCCTGCGAGCGCTGCGGTTTCTGAGTCTTTTTTTGAGTGAGATCTCATCTCACTCAAAAAAGCCTTTAGCAAAAAAGAGCGGGCCGGATGGAATCGCTCCCACCCGGCCCGCTCAATCTGCAGTTCGGAATTCTTTAGAAATTGATGCGCGTGCCGTTGACGTTCCAATAGCCGCTGTACGCCCCACCCGACACGTTGATCTCCCCCTCGACCTCGCCGCTGTAAGCACCCGCGATTTCGATATCGACCTTGTATGAGAAATTGGTACCACTCAGGTTGTAGTCGACCGTCCCGTCGAGCCAGATCTCGCCGTCGTCCGAGTAGTTGTCGAAGTCCAGCTTGTAGGTGATCGCCATCTGGGCGACCTTGCCGATCGACTGAGTGATCTTGACTTTGCCGCTGTGGGCGCCGCTGTGGGTTCCCGGCCCCTTGCCGATGACGGTGCCGATAGTCGTCTGCACCGCTCCCTGAACCACGGCGGCGTTGGCCTCGGTGATCTCCACACCGGCTCCGGTCGGGCCGGCGCCATTACAGCAATCCTAATTGATTTGTGAAAAATATGTATAGTCATTCAATTTGGGAAAGTCGAAATATCGCTGCGTTTCGATGGCCTCTACGAATAAATCATTGACTTGCCCAAAGGTCGACTGCAGGTA
>Ga0233431_1000252_pt1 | contig 124311 bp, 130 predicted proteins | sample SI_118_April2016_FD_179867 | JGI IMG/M metagenome (GOLD analysis project Ga0233431, IMG submission 179867) | Seawater microbial communities from Saanich Inlet, British Columbia, Canada - SI_118_April2016_200_MG | ecosystem: Environmental > Aquatic > Marine > Inlet | place: Canada: British... | reverse complement strand
AATACTAACCATGTCTCCTCCCCATTCTAAACGAAAATCATTAGTTCTAATTTGGTTCTCAACACTATCTCCTATGTACAACTTCCCTTGAACACTTTCTCCAGAAAAATAATTCTCTTTCCCAAACTCAACAGAAATCGGCAACGCATGACTAAAAACACTCAAAACAACAAAAAAGAAAACAAAAACAACCCACTTCATTTTTTCAATAATTCACGGGCTTTCTTCAATGAGGCATCCAATTCGCTCTCCATTTTAGATTCTCTTCTACTATATGTCTGAACAGGCACCTTTCTTCTAGGAACATTTTGTTTAGTCATCTTAAATGGAGATCCACCCAATCCCCCTCCAAGTGGAGATTTGCCTTTTCCTCCTTTTTTCTTGAAGAATTTCATATAAACAAAATAAATCAAAGCAACTCCAAGTAAAATAGCCAATATGATAAATAGCCATTTCAACCAAGACATAGGCTTCTTACACTCTCCATCAACAGGATCCAACTCTTCTCCCGGAGGACAAATAACTGGTTCAGGATCGGTTCCAGGAGGGCAATCAAGAGGACAATTAATTGTGGTCTCACCAAAATCACAAGTACCATCGTTATCACAACTAGCAGTAGCATTTGTACCAGAAGGGATACACTCACAACCTAAACAAACATCACCAGTAGTCCCATTCACATTACAATGATAATCAAACTCACACTCTTCTCCGGGCTCCTCCAAAATTCCGTTATAACAATCAGAACCACCATTAAAAACAGGCCTACCCGTATCTTTAGAATGTAAAATATACAAAATAAACGCAGTATCTTCTATGTTGCTATTCCAGCTCCAATCTGTTTCTTTTTGGAAGTAATTAATAAAATTAATGGCATCATTAATATATCCTCCAGATTGTTTACCAACTTTCTTCAACCCTAACAAAGACAAATAAGTAGTTTTTAAATTTCCTTCCCAACTACCATCCACCAACTGATGTTCTGGACTTTTCAGCCAATCAACATACTGTTGCTCTCTAGTCAAAATATACAAAAAACTATTGTAAATAGGGTCCTCAGAACAACTAGATTTCATATACGGCCTTACTAATGAATCACTTTCGACTTCCTTCAAAGCCCAACTTGCATATCCACTAGTTAAACATTCACAGTCCCCAGAGTCCCCAAAACATCCATTCTCAATATTCAAAGGGGCCGTTTCATCAACAATGTAATAATTACTACCCAAATTATAAATAATAGAAGGATTTACACTAATGATACAGTTTACATCTATACTTTCATTAATTTCTGCCTCTCCGCCTTTAATACAACTTTCAAAATCAATCCAATTAGAAGTTTCACAGCTATCAGAACTTATCTCATTATTGCTCCCATCAACAAAAAATTCATGTTCTCCTCCCTCATAGTTTAATGTACATCTTCCTCCATGATTTGTCGCCAATTGTATAAACCAATTTCCATCGGTTCTTGCTTTCTTTTGCTCACCAACCAACCATGCAATTTCATCCTCAACTTCCTCCCCAGATTTGTATAGTGCCAAAACAGCCAAAGAACTACTCTTTATATCACCCCAATTATCCCCAGACTCTAAAGATTTTAATCGATCAACTCCATCCTCAACGTCATACTTGCCTCTCAAAGCCAAAATAGACAAAGCAGTATCGCTTGCACTCAAACTATCCCAACTTTCATTAACCTGACCATACAGCCACTCATAGGCCTTAGCAACATCAACATCCTGCTCAATAATAGTAGAATCAACCTCATTAGCAGCATAAACACTCCCAACTAAGAAAACAGCAAAAATCCAAACAAAAAAAACTAATATTCCTCTTTTATACATAGACAAGAATAAGGGCAAATTATTTAAAAAAGTTTCTATGGATATAACTATGCCAATTCCCAAAGATATTAAAGAAATAACCTATTTAGCAAAAGGAAAACGAGGAGTTATTTATACAGGAACCTTAAATGGAAAAAAAGTCTCCATTAAGAAAAAACATCCAGATTCAGAAGCAATTGGTAGAATAAAAAACGAATCCAAATTTCTTAAGATATTAAACAAGCATAAAATAGGACCTTTACTATTAAAAACAGGAAAAGATTATCTAATTTACAGATATGTCAAAGGGATTTTCTTACCAGAATTTTTAAAAAAAGAAAAGTCTAAATTAAAAATAAAAAAAGTAATAATTAATATTTTAAAGCAAGCTAGAACTCTAGACAAATTAAAAATAAATAAGTTGGAGTTTACTCGGCCTCTAAAACATGTTTTTGTAAAATATCCAAAAGTAATTATAATTGATTTCGAACGTTGCTACGAAACAAAAAACCCAAAAAACGTAACACAATTCTGTCAGTATTTAATCAAAGGAAATTACATGAAAAATAATATAAAAATTTTCAAAAGTTACAAAGAAAATCAAACAGAAAAAAACTTCAAAGAAATTCTAAAGTTAATAAAATAAAAAAGAAAAATTAGAGCTAGCAACACATACAATTAAGTTTTGAGCCACCATCTTCATTTGTATTATTTATATGACCATAACTTAAATCGCAGTCTCCACCAACGTCAAATGTCCACCCTGTTTCTCCATGATAATATCCATAATATTGCTTAATACATGTTAGTCCATCTTCCTCATCCTCATCTGCACAAATTAAATCGCAACTAATATCTTCCATATATCCCTGGGGTTCTATCATACTACAACCGTTTAACATATCCAAAACGCCAGAATAAGTAACGTTCACACCCCCTCCTCCACCATCAGACGGAGGCTCATCGCCCGGTGGATTTCCGCTTCCACCTTTACCATCCCAAGGCATTTCTCCAATACCACTCTTCTGAACTTCAGCACAACCAGAAATTCCTAAAACTAAAAATACTAAAAAAATTCCATACATTATTTTTTTCATTATATCACTTCTCCCAATTAATATTATAATAAACCAAAGAGAAGTTCATATATATAAATCTTTCTACTCTTTAACTCCATAACATTTCTCCTTCAAAGGACATCTAGTACATTTATTTTTATTCTTAACAAAATCAGGGAGATTACCTTCCAAGGTATTATTGATATTTTCAATCAAACCATCAATAAACTCAGGAACAAACTCATTATTAGGTACTTTCCGCAATTCTCCAGATTCCAAATAGTTAACAAACCCATAATCAACTTTCTTACCAAATTCCGCAGAAGACAAAACCATGTAAGATTCAACTTGGGCCCTATCCCCCGGCCAAACTCCTTCCTTAGGTCCTTTCCCAAACTTCAATTCAATAGGAACCACAGATCCAGGATAGATTTCAATCCTATCAACAACCCCCTTTAATTTATCGCTTTCTAAAGAAACTTCACTTAAATATTTAGGAACCAATTTGCTCCACAATTCATCAGAATAAATTTTCTCCCTACTAATAAACACAAATAAGTTTTTGGCTCTTAACTGAGCCTCCTTCAAAACCCCAGACCAAACCTCATGAAAAAAATCTACAACTTTCAAACCTATCTCGGCCAGTTTAAAATCATTTTCTTTAATTATATTATGGGCTAAAGAGTAATATCTCTTTCTAAAAATCATCTCAATTTCCTCCAAAACCTTAAAACTTTTAATAGATTTAACTATCTCCTCATCAACAGAATTAATTTCATTAAATATTCTATGTCTTATCTCTTCCTTAACAATATACCTCTCATTAGATACCTTCAAATTTCTAGTTTGCTCTAAATATAACTTCCTTTTACAATACAAAAAAGTAGAAATCCAACTAACAGGCATCGGTTCCATGATAATAGAGGGTGATAAAAAACTTATAAATCATTCCAAAACATAGATTTCTCTCTCAATTATGCCCTTTCCTTCTTTAAAGCTTAAAGGAAACTCAATCCCATCTAATTTAGCCAGCTTAAAACCAGATTTTTTCAAAAAAGACTCAACATTCAATCTATAATTTTTTCTATTGCTTGCCCTGATAATTGGTAAAATAATGGCAACTCTTCCATTTTCTTTCAAAACCTTCCTCAAACCAACAAAAAAATCAGAATACAGTTCGTTCAATTCCTTAACAACCTTAATTGCCTCCTCTTTCTTAGGATACTTCCTAAAATACGGACCTAAATAGGGCTCACTTGCAACACTATCAATTTCCCTTTTGAAATATTTATTTATTTTACTAGAATTTCCATTAATAATCCTCACTTTGACCTTAGAAATACTATTCAAATTATCAAGTGCCTTTTTCCTAGTCTCTCCATCAATTTCTACACCAACGCATTCTACCCCTTGAAAGACGCTTTCCTCTAGCAAAACTCCAATACCACAAAAAGGATCTAATAAAATTTTTCCAGTCTTAGCATAAGAAAGATTAATTAAAATTTTAGCCAATCTTATAGACATACTTCTCATAAAGTCATTATGTTTCCTCTCTCTATCTCTTTTCTTAAATTCTGTAGGATTAGAAACATAAACAGTCCTACCAATATATTTATCACAAACAACAAACTCTAAAACATCTCTCAGCTCCTTAGGAGAAAAATCAGTTTCTTTCGGCCTCTTCCTCATTACTTTTATTTTTTGGCTTTTAAACCAACCTCGCAAGGAACTCTCAAATTCCTTTAACAACTTTTTATTATTATAAACACTAATCGCATAATTAACTTTATTCTTACTTCCTACATAAAAATCAACATTTCCAACCTTCTCCTCAGAAATAACCTCTGCTATCTTAACAGTTCCGCCCAATCTAGAAATATCTACTTCGGTATTCAATAAAAAAACAGCAATTTTCTCTTTGTAATATTCTAACTTGTATTTAATACCAAAATTTTTAAAATAGCTAATTAGCTCCGCATAGGACAATCCAGGATTACGACCCAACACAAAAATATATTTTTTCATAAGAAATTAAATTATTTATCCTTTATCTAATTTTCTACTTAAGCTATTCTATTAAAATCTAAAATTAAAAATAAATGTAAATAATCCAGTAAGTCCTTTGGAAAAAAGAGAAGGATTTTTTTGAGCTTTCTCCTTCCGCACCACATTTTCTTCCTCTTTTTGCCCATCCTCTCGTTCAACTTCTGAAAAATTTGGTTCCAACAAATTCTTAAATTTTCTGACCTTTATATCATCTACAAAAAAATTCTTAATTCCAGTATCTCCATTAAAATTTATTCTATCAATTCTTCCTGGAGGAGTTGCAAAATCTAGATTTTGTACAACTCCATCATTAAAATATAGAGAAAATACATCATTTCCAGAGCCATAATAAACCCCTATATCATTCCATTCGTAAAGGCCATAAGTAAATCCAGTTTCAACCCACTGCCCATTAGAGTTTTTAGACATCAAGTTCCTATCATTTCCCGTTTCACTAAACTTCAAAGAAATTTGTTCATTTCCTTCACTATCCAAAATAGAGAAAGTACCATGGCTTGGATTTATAAAATAAATAGAAAAATCAACTCTTATACCTTTTGGATTTCTATTTATAACAACAGAATCATGGCCTGAAGGTTTAAAAGACGGGCTCCAACTAAAAGTTCCAGAATTTGAAACAGTAGATGTAACCTCTTCATTATCTGTTATAATAATTCTCTCACTTCCTCCAGGTTTTCTAGTACTACTACATAAAATATTCTGATTACTGGTTGCATACTCTATCAATGCTCCAGTTTTGGACCCGGCAGAATTGCAAGCATCATTACAACCAAAATAATACATTCCAATTTTATCAGAATCCAAATCATCTTTAACAAGTGTTGGATCTTCCAACCTTCTATTATCAAATGAATTGCTCCCTATCAAAACAGGATTCATTTCATACCTCTCCCAATTAATTAAATCTGAACTTGTAGCAAACCCTAACGCCAGTTGCCATTGAGTATTTCCACCATTATATCCTACTAAATATTTACCAGGTTTTATTTCAATCAATTTTGGATTAGCAACATGGGCATTTTCCCAAGAACCAGAATCTCCATATTGAGGCATTATAACTGGCATACCTGAATCAATAGGTTCCCAATTAAATCCATCAGAGGATTCAGCAAAAAATATCTCATAATTAGTCCCTCCTACTGAATCAATTCCTTCTAATCCCAAGGCAAAATCTCCATTAGAAAGCTTAATCATATAAGGGATACTTATAACAATGGTTTCATAACCAGAAGATCCAAAAAATTGATCTTCAACTAAAACTGGATTATTTTCATATTTGTTCCAATTTATTCCATCTTGAGATGTTGCTATCCCTATACCATATGCACTCCCCCGTTTACCCACATAATCCATGATATAATCATTTTCTCCTAATTTGATTACATTACCTGTAGCTACAGTAGTTTCATCCCATTCCCCATTACTTCCTTGATCCAAAACAAGTTCTCCTTCACTCCAATCTGTTCTGTCTAACCCATTAGAAACAGTTCTAAAAATTCTTGCTTCGGGGGCATCATAACTAAAAGCAAAATAATATCCAATATAATTCCCATCCTCGACTACGAGGTAGCCATTTGCATCAACCATGGGGGAAAACCCTCGAATGCTTTTATCATCCAGGCCCTCAGAAGAAGGTTCAATTATGGGATTCCCTTTATACTGGTCCCATACTGCCAACGAAAATTTATTAAATATTTTGGGGCATTCTAAACGAGATTCAAAATCATCGTAGAAAATACTTGCAGAATCTTTATCATCCAGTTGAGCATTAGAAAAACTAGATATTAATAAAAAAAATCCCAAAATAAAAATAAATCTATTCATAGTATAAGATAAAGGAGCACAAAACTATTTATAAATCTTTTCACTTCTTCCTTTTCTTAAAGTAAACAAACCATCCAACATTGATAATAATCAAAACAATTAAAGCAATGATAATCAAATTACTCTTATTTACTCCTCCAACATCTGCCACTACGGCACCACCACCAAATAAATCAAATTTTATACTATTTAAACTAATTACAGCCTTAATATCTTTCTCTATTTGCTCATTCCCATAATATAAAATTATTTTAGCATCATACTCTCCCTCCTCAACTCCAGCTGAATCCCAGAAAGCAGTTAATTCTCCTTTTGACAAAGCCATGATATCTTCAGAAGCACTCTTAAATCTGCCAATCTCCTCTCCATCTTCAGAAATAACTAATTCAACATAAACATCTTCTATTGGATCTGCCCAAGAATTCTCAACAACTATATTAAACTTAGCAATCCCTCCTAATTTGAAATCCTTAACAGTTATATCAACCACCTCAATACTAAGTTTTCCAACTTCAAAAATTCGTTCATCAAAAGCAACCTCTCCATCATATGTTAAAGTAACCTTGGCAAAATATTTCCCTTGGTTAATATTCTCCATCCACACTGCACTAAGCCCCCTCCTAGCACCAGGGTCAATTGAATCCAAATTAGTCTCTAAAGTAGTTATTTTCTCATTAGTAGGTCCAAAAATATCGATTATCGCTTTCGCATTTACAATTTTTTGAGTACCTAAACTATGAACACTCGCAACAAAATCCACCCTATCTGTACTCTGTGAATCCAATATCCTTAATTCAACGGTTGCATATTTTCCAGGATAAGGTTTACTAATAATTACCTGATGAACAACTGCAACACTAGCTCCCAACGAAGAACCTCCACTTCCCTGAGAGTTAGGAACTTCCCTAATAACAATATTAGCCATATGTTTTCCCGGAGTATCTAAATCAGAAGGTAGATTAAGTTCATAAGAAATAGTTTTAGATTCTTCATCGGCAGAAAAATCAAGTTCGTAATTACTTAACTCTACATACTCCGCCATTTCTCCTTCCGCATATATAAAGACCTTCATATCTTCCCCTCCACTATTAACTATTTTTAAATCAACTCGCTCTTCTAAATTAGACTCAAAATCTATCAATTTTCTAGCAGGAGCAACACCCAAGGCATCAACATTCTGAGAAAATAGAATTACAAAGACTAGAAAAAACATACAAAGTCCTATTTTATTATTCAATCTCATTCCCCAAAAATGCTTGTAAAAGTTATATCTGAAAAAATATCTGAAGGAGTCTCAGTCATAGGTACAGTCAAATTGAAATCGCACACTGCAGTATCATTGACATCAGAAAATTCAAAACCATAAATCGCAGTAATCATCCCAGTAGGAACATTAGTCCAACTAGTCAAAGAATCAGTAAGATTAAAAGATGTTCCTTCACTTGTATTATCCACCTTAAATTGGAAACTATCATTATCCAAAGCAACAGTACTGAATAACTGAGTGGCGCTCAAATTGATATGCATCAAAACATTTCCTTGATTCTCTATTTCAATAGGTGGTGGATTATTATCGGTGGTATTATCAGTGTCACCTATAGAAAGGGAACCAAAGGCAACCTCTTTTGTATTTAAAGTCATATCAAGGTAAGACTCAATAGTAAAATTCCAGATCTCACTAAAACTAACATAGTCATCAGTTATTGCATCTACCCTCCAATAAAGAATAGAATCAGTATCCAAATTAGTAGTATGATTATAATAAGATGCGGTCCCACTCTCAGCGCTAGAAACATTAAAGACTACAGAAGTTAAATCAATATCATTGGCAACAGCCACTCTATAAGTTATACTGTCTCCATCTGGATCGGAAGAATTAGTCCAATTGAAAAATGGAGTTCTATCCCTATAGGTAGTATTTCCTGTAGTAGGAACTATAAGCACAGGAACAGAGGGAATGCCATTTAAAATAACTATTCCATTAGATAATACTCCAGGACCATCAGAAAGCAAATCATTTGGTGTAACTTCAACCGTCCAGTTTTCCCCCACAGAGGTTTCATTCGAAATTATTTCTAAAGTAGAGAGATTTTTATAGCCAGATAAATATTCCTTATAAATTTGTTCAGGAGACAAACTAATATTAAATATCTTAACTTCATCAATAAACCCAGTATGCTGCTTTGCACCATTATCTCCAATTCCAATTCTCCAGTCTCCATCAAAATCTGTTATAGTAGCATCAAGATTAGAGCCATCTTGAACACCATTAACATACAATTGTGCATAGTCACTTGTTCCATTATCAACGTATCTAAAGGTGACATGCCACCATGATTCATTTAATGCGATGGTACCATATTCTGCACCCCAACTCCCATCATAAATCGCAACCCCAAACCTGTCACTTTCGCCATTCTCATCCATCCACAAAGAAAACTCCTCTTCTCCAGGTTTACCAAAACCAACCAGTTGTTGATCACTAAGTAAGTGATCAAACTTCATCCAACCCATGACAGTTCCACCATTACTAATATTAATATTATTATATAATTGGATATGGTCATCATCTCCATCAAAATGGTAACAGCCTCCTTTTACACATGAAGAAGGGGAATTATAGGTCGGCTGAGTGGTAGCCGTTACATTTCCGAGAGTTCCATTATTTCCAAATGTTGTATAATCTCTTATGCTGGCATTAACAATAGAGATATTGGAATCAAATGGCATATTAAGAACAGCCATAGAAGTTCCATTTATTCTCCAATCAGTAATATTATACACCAAGTCCTCATCATCATCAGAATTGGTATCAAAATACAAAGTCAGATTTTCAGTACTAAGATTATTATTACTACTTGTATTCAAGATAACATTCGTAAGGGCAGGGGGAGGAGAGTTCAAGATAGTTAGATTAGTTGAGTTCTTCGCAGTTCCATAATCCGTTTCATCATATGGAGTTATCTCACACTTCCAATTCTGCAATCTAGTGGTATTCCCATTTCCAAGACTAACATTTATTTCTGTATCATTAACAACAGAGATTTGTCCTGTTAAATTAATAACATCATCCTTATACCAAGTATAGTTTCCAAATAGAGTATCCCCAGAGTCATCATCGGTCACAGTAAAATAACAATATAAATCATCAGCAGTATAATTGTTTGTTGAGCTAGCATTTAACACTGGGGTTGTTGTAACAGGAGCATTATTCAAAACAGCAGTTGTAAAATTATGTAATCCCGAGGTGTTACAATTATTTTCAAAATCACAGGAGGTTAGATTATAATAATAAAATGCTCCAGGGGATAAAGAAGACAATAAAATAGAGTGATTTAACAGAAATACAACATCCATAATGCTACTCCCCAAACTAATTGTCAACCCATATTCTAAGGTAGAATTTGTAGATTCTTGGGTTGACCAGTTTATTCTAGAGGTGGTTGTAGAATTTATATTTACTCTATTATAAATGACAGGAATTTCGCTCGTGGCAGAAAGTATGCTCTTGCTTTCCAAACCAAGGGCATCCCATCCTTCCCTAAGGGTATAAAGTATAAAATCTTCAGATATATCCTGTGTTGATTGATTCAAAATAAAAGTATTATTATCGGATATCAAATTCATATCTGTAAAATTAGTTGAAGATCCCGCTGTTTCATACGCAAGAGTACCATTATACAAATGAAAGGTATTATTGTATACTGTAGAATTTTCAACTGTCCAACTCAAAGGAGCATCACCGTCTTTAAATTCTATACATCTTGCAGAGGAATATCGGTTTGGACAAAAAAAGGTATTATTATAAATAAATGAATTATTTGTTGCTTTTATTAAAAGAGCTTCATAGTCAGAATGATTTTCATTAGTATTATTATAGTAATAATACCAATTATCATGTTTTGAGACTACCCCATAACCTCCCCCAAATATATAATTATCTCTAAGAGTAGTATTATAGGTAAAGCCAGTAAATATAGCGTGTTTGGAAGTTGATTCCTCTGGCATTATTATTCTATTTCTTTCTATTAAAGTATTATTTATAGATGCATAAGCATCAGAAGAGGTATCTGCTCCAACACTGATTGAATACCTATTTGGAACCTCACTATGCGTAAAATTATTTCCCCTAATTATTACATTTTGTGTGGTGATCCCAGAAGTAAATGTTCTTAGAAGTATCCCGTGTCCATCAACTAAAAAGAATAAATTATTTTCTATAATTGAAGAGGAAGAATTAGTTAAATCAACTAGATACTGGCCCGCACTGTTTATATCATTTGTTGAATTTCCCCATCGATTGTGATATATTTTTAAGTTCGAATTCTCTCCAGTAGTGAAACGAATCGAACTTGATCCAGAATTATTAGTCCAAAAAGTATTATTATTTATTTCTAAATCAGTAGTATTTATTCCATTAATTGAAAGATTCATTATTGGTTCTTCTGGGGTTCCAAACACATTATTTGTTATATTCCAAGAAGATCCATTAATATTATTTAAATAAATTCCATAGGGGGTAACAGAATCGTTGTAATTAATATTATTGTTAGTAATCAAAACGTTTTCTATTTCATTTGTAGATCTATCAAATCTTAGTGGTCTCTCTCCCAACGTAGCTGAAAAATTATTTCCATCTATTGTTACATTCTCTACATCTGTAGAAGGGTTTCCAGAGTATACCCCATAATTAGTATTTATAAACTTGTTATTTTTTATTATCCAATTGCTTTTATCCTCTACCGCCACTCCCAAACTTGTTGAACCTTGAAATGTATTATTTATAAGAATAGAATATCCTGGGTTTGTTATCTTTCCCACAGCCCTAAATTTTATCTGGTTTCCTTCAAAAACAAAACCAACAAAGGTAGCATTATTACTCTGGGTGTTAAATCTTATTACCCTAGAAGTATCAGAAGTAGTACCATTTATAGTTACTTGAGATTGATTGAACGCCTTGTAGGTCCTGTTTGCTATATTTCCATTTAAATATAGGTAACCTAAATTTGAAGAATTTTCTGTATAAAGTCCATCTCCCACGTAAGTAAGAGAATGCGCTGCTGCTGACGTGTCCGCCTGCTCTATTGTAAGCCAAGAATCCAACCAAGAAGTGCCCCCATTAGAATCACTCCCATCCCTAGAAACATAGTATATTGGTCCAGAATAATCTGGGTCAAGAATAATCAAACTACTAGAATTTTTCCAACTACTATTCTCCTGTCCATCATATAGTTGCATGCTACAAAACCAAAAGTCTCCAACAGTAGTGTTTGTACTCCCTAAAGTTTCATTAAAATTGGAACCACTCGAATAAGAATTATTGTAATCGGGGCTTGAATGCAATAAATTATTTTTATACCATTTCAAGCTAACATTTAATGCATCTCCATCTGTATCGGTGATTGTAGCAGAACAGTTCAAAGCTTGAGTAGTATAATTTGTATCTCCTCCAACAGAAGTAAGCAAAGGAGAGGGATCATCCGGCGCACTATTTCCAGCAACAACATAAGTAAGGTTAACAACCATATTGTCACTAAGATTAATTATTCTAAATGCATCCCCATAAGTACCTTCAGAAGAATTAATAGTATAATTATTTTGAACAAAATAATGTCCATTAGTCCTATTCTCATAATAAGAAGTTAAATTTTTTCTAGGTATCCAACCACTAGAATTAGTTAAGTTTTCAAGAATCCAATCCCCAGAAACATTATACACCGAAATATTAGCTCCCTCTAGATTAGACCCATCGCTCAAATTAGTCATTGCATCTAAATACCATTTATGTATAACCTCATTAGATCCAGAAGACCACAAGAATCTCTTATTATCTCGACTAAAATTCAAAAGTTCTACCCAACCAACAGCAGAGGTACCAGCAAATCTAAAACTATAGGTAGGGGCCCCTCTAGCAGAAGAGTCAATGAACTTATTATATCCAGACGTACTAGAATAGATTGGATAAGTTGTAGAAGAAGAGTATAAGTCCTCAAAAGTATTATCATTAGATAAAGACAGATATGTACCGTAAGAATATGAAGAAGTGCTAACATTAATATCCTTATAGGTCCCATTATGTGCACTAGCAAGATAAAGGCCATAATAAGTCGCCCCAATAGAAGTATAGTTAGTTACATTAATTCCCTGGCTGTTTCTAGGATTTAGTGTTCCATCTCCAGTGCTATATCCCACAAAATTATGGTCTATAACACTACAGTTATTACAATATCTCAGATAAAAAGCATAGGCGGAACCAAGTGAAGTAAGAAAGTGTATTTCGTTATTAGTAAATATATTGTAATCAGAGCCAGCACTATTTTCAGTAGTAAAGGCACGCGCGCTGCTTGCATCAGTAGTATTAACCACGTTATAAGTAATATTATTCCAACTTCCTCCCTGAATCCAAACAGAATAAAAATTATTCAAAAAAGTATTATTATGTATCACATTATTATTTCCATTTACATCATTAATACGTAGCCCTTGATCAGAGGAACTATGATTCATAATAAGATTATTTGCAAAATAAGATTTATTAGTATTTGCAGCCCGAATTCCATAGTCCTGAGGGTTAGCGACACCACCATTCGTATTATATATTGAATTATTTAGGATTGTGACATTTTCGGCATTTATCAAATAAACACCATCTCCAATATTATCATAAATAGTATTTCCCTCTATTGTAGAATTAGAAGTCACAGAGAGATATAATCCCACTCCAGCCCCTAGATTCCTAAAAAAGGTGTTATTCACAAAAGTAATATTCCAATTTCCCCCAGAGCTAAAAGAACCTTCAGACCGGAGGCCATAATTACTATTCTCATAAATTGTATTATTTTTAAAAGTTACATTTTCCATATTTCTATAAATATAAACCCCTCTTCCATCTCCACCAGAAACATTATGGATTGAATTATTCTCAACAGTAATTAACCCAATATCATCATAACTCATATAAATTCCATAATCCCAATTACTAAAAATATCATTGTCATGTATTGTTCCGGTAGTATCCGATCCAAAATAGATTCCTCTTGAATGTTCTTTAATAACACAATTTTTAATAGTAGTTCCAGTTCTCCCGCTAGCAAGAATTCCATACTCTCCATCATCATCATCATCTCCGTCAATCTCAAACCCATTACAATCAAGAGTAATATCATTGGCACCAATAGTTAATCCCCTTCCAGTACAATCTGTCAAATTATATGCCATTGTTAAGTTTGAAGTAATGGTATCCCCACACCCAACATTCGTGAAAGTAACATCCATAGCAGCATAATCTAAGTAAGTCGTTTTATGAGTATTTTTCGCTACGAAATCCCCAACACCATTATCGCTCAAAAGAAGTTCAACTATTCCTTTAATATTCTTAACAAATTGCAAAGAACTTACATTATTCTCAATTATAGGGTTATAATACCCAGTAACTCCAATAACATAATCTCTTTCGTATCCTTCCATTTTAGGTACCGCTTTAAAATCTATATCAAGATAGTCCCCGTAAGGGATCTCAACAATATCACTTCCAATTTTATAAGAGATATCTTCCTCTTCATTATAAACAAATTTAGAAGGCCGAATTTCATTTATTTTAATATCATCTGAAGAGCCATAATAAAGATTGGCAGAATCAATCATATAGCCTCCCCGCATGTTCCTAATCCTCAATTTAGTATAATTTAAACCTATACTCTTCAAATTAATTTTTACTAGTAAATCTTCTTCTTTAAATTCACCAATTCTAAAATAATCCACAACTCTCCATTTTTCACCATCAAAAACATCTACTTTAATATTTATCTCATCTTTTAGTTTTTCAACAAAAAGGTTCCTAAAAAAAGGAAGATTCAAAAGGGTTTGAGTTTTTTCCCAATTATTATTCCCTACCTTAGAAATAAACCCTTCATTATAAAAATTAGGCAAAGGCTTATCAGCAATTGCTGTAAAATGAAACCAAGCATTTTCTATTTTTTCTGGTTTTTCATACTCAAATTCAAGCCAATCCTCGTAATCATCTCTTATTTCAACATAAGGTTCTTGCCTATAAACAATATTATCCTCTTCTTTAATAAACTTAGAACAATCATTCCCATCCCGATCCTCACACCCTTTTAAATTCGCCTCATCAAAAAGGGAATAAATATCTCCAGTATTCCATTCGGGGAATATCATAGTGTTATTGGGCCTATCAATAACATATAAAGAAACATTTCTTATAAAAGAGATTTCTGAGATTTCTTCAGCAATTCTAATTTTATAAGTTTCATTAAACTCTTCTAAAGACCACAATTTATCATAGGAAGTCCGTTCCAAAGAACTAATTAGAGATTGAGGAAAAGCCTCATGCTCAAAGGTGTAATCAGTGCCATTATAAGCATAGACAAACGGGCATGTCCCTCCTGGGTTATCATCTAGTGACTGTATCATGACCTTCACCCAGGTTGCATTAGTCTCATTTGCTATTATATACCTATCAACATCCGAATCAATAATTATAGTCTGATTAAACCAATTACTAGAGCTACCTGTAGAATTATATTCTAACCAAATCCACGAACCATTTGTAAGATTATAATAAATAAAAGTTTCAAACCCATCAGTTCCCAAATCAGATTTTGCGTGTAAAGTAATATTTAATTTTGTAATTGTGGCCGGATTTTCAGTTATATTATACCAAACCGTAAAATGTTCACGGAATTCTGCTAATAAGGCAGAAGATTCAGCAGATTCACTATCATAATATTCCGATTTATTATAGTCGCCTTCAGTGAATGCGTTCCAGGTACCTATATTGGGATCTCGAGTCCAATTGCCAAAATCCTTATTTAATGAGTCGTCCCACCCATATGATTGATTTCCCCTAAGTTCATTACTAAAATTATATTGACTAATATCCGAAAAGGTATTTTGAGAATAAAATAATACAGCTAAAACTAAAACAATCATAAATATTTTCCTCTTATTAATATATTGTTTTCTTATATTCAACTCTTTATCTTTTTCAACCATTTTAATGCTTCTCTGTACTCCTTCATACTTATTTTTCCCCTAACCCCTCCTTTCTTTACACACACTCCATTCCCATGAACAACTACAGATTTATACACAAAACCTTCTCGGTCCAATATTTTTTCCATAAAGGGAGTTTGGTCAGGACAACACAATCCAACAAGATACTTAGTATTATGCTTCTTGAGAGTAGGAATAACTTCGCTCGCCTGATACAAAACCTTCACTCTTAGGCCTTCATCTTCTGCAATTTTCTTCAATTTGGGAACTTCTTGAAAACAAAATCCGATTAAAACTAATTTTTCATTCATTTTTCACTCTCCATAGGTCCATATTTTTTTATTAACTCCGCAAATCCCCACCCATTTACAGGAGAATTATAGAATTTACCCTTTGCAGAAATAGGACCTTCCCAGAAACTATTTCTTCTAACAATTTCAGTATTACCATAGATTGGAGAGACTTCTAACTCTAAATTTTCAGCAGAGATCCTCCATTTATTTGAGTAAATATTTCCAGAATCAAGAGATGAATATCCCTGATTTATTATATCAAAATCAGAAATAACCTCTATTTGGCTATTGTTTATTATGTTTAGAGTTTTTAAGACCAAAGAATCATTTTCGTATAAATAATTGGCCCTAATATCTAAACCATTATCAAGATGCAAAGAAAACCATTCCCATCCATTACCCGCTTCAACTATTTTTTTCGAATCAATTTCTCCAAATTGATGCTCAAGCCAAGATACTCCCTTAACAACCAAAGGTTCTTTTTCCATAAAAATAGTCCCTTCAGTAAAAAGATAAGGATATGAATAATATTCAGATGAACCATACCAATAAATTTTTCCTATTTTATTAATAGGGAGTGCATCTTCCATAGCGACCAAAGATAAATCTAAGCTATGCCCCTCAATTTCAAAATTTAAATCTAATACACGTTCATTAGATTCAAATAATTTATCTCCGCCATAGGCTAAAGAAAAATTCCCCATAACATATTCAACATTTTCAGAGGAATAATAATAGCTCCCATTAGGCAAAATTAGCTGTTTAATCCTAAGGCCATCATTAAAAAAAGATACCATATAATAATAGTCCTGATTTTTTGTATCCGTTAACTTTCCACTTAAATACCACCATTCGAAAGTTTCCGGATGGGGCCGCAAATATTCTGTTTCTAAAACATATCCAACCTCTATATCATAACTCTGATTAACCTTAGGGACAGTCCACAAAATATAATCTACATAGGGATGATTTTTTGTTCCATACGCTTCAAAATTTTGTTTTTCTTTATTAGAATTATAAAGATTTACAGATCCAACTTTATTCATTGGAATATCATTTAAATCGCTATGGACCAAAATATTTTCATAATCAATATCTCCAGAAATAACTATTTTTTTCTTATACTTTGAAATATATTGTTCTTTGGCGACTGGTCCAGGCATATAATATTCAATTATCAATCCGCTTAGGGGACCCTCTATAACCATTTTCTGCTCGCCTTTTCTTTCTTCAAAAACGGCCAAGCCTGTAAATAAGTTACTAAAGAAATTTCTAAAAAAACTCTTAATTTGAAATTCGCCAACAACATTTCCTGTAATTAAATTTGGTTTTTTTATTTCCTCTTGGTTTACCTTACTTAATTTCTGATCCCCTTCTTTTAGCTCATCACTTTGAATTTTTGTAACAGTTATGTTACTTGCTTTTAGGGGCAGTTCAATCTCGATCTCTTGAACTTCCTCCCCTAAATCGATTCTTTTCTGCCATCTAACCGGCTGATTAATGGCAACATCATAATAAGAGGTAGTTATGTTAGTATATCCTCCAATAGTATAATTTACAACAGTCTGATTAAACTCATCAATTATAATAATTTCAGTTTCATTAAGATTAGAACTACCATTAGTTTGATTAACTTCTATTGTTAAATTTACATCCGATATTGTTTCATTTAAGGGCAGAGTGTTATTAATTTCAGTTTCATTAAAATCCTCCCCAGGAGATTCTTCTAAATCTGGAAAGATTTCTATAGTTCCATTATCCTCCAATTCAACCTCTTCAGTTTCATTAATTTCAATATCTTCTTCAACTAATTCTGTTTCATTTGTTTCAGTTTCTTCCACAATATCTTCTTCAACTTCAACACCACCAATATCTCCCTCTTCTGGAACACCTTCATTAGAAATAACAACTTCTTCCACAGCACCTTCTTCAATCAAAACAGGTTCATCTAATTCTTCTTCAATTATTTCAGAATCAATTTCAACCTCCCCCCGCTCCTCTTCAAAAACATCAACTTCCTCAGACTCTAAAACTTCAGAAACATCCAAAACCTGAAACCCTTGATAGGCAAACAAACCTAAAAAGCCAAACACAAAAAGTAGTGCAACTAAAAAAAAGACTCCTATAAAAGGCAATTTTTTTCTAGAAGGATCTTTAGTCCCCAAATAAACACTTTTTACTTTTCCATTCTTATCTCTAATACTCTTAAAATAATAGGGACCAAACCTCTTACCCTCTCTTTCAATATACTTCCTATAGACCAAAATAAACCCCTCTCTTTATAAGAAATAAAATGGAAATGATATATAAAAGTCTTTCTAAAATAGTTTACCTACAAAAATTATTTCCATTTAAAACTAAATCTCTTAAAAATATTAAATGAGAGTATTACTACTATTGTAAGGATCGTCAAACCAATCAAAATTTTTGCTAATGTGGTCATCCCACCAAATCTAACAAGGGGTGTTCGCTCCTTTATCAAATTTCTACAACTTTCTATTGTAACATCCAAAATACTTCTAGCTTCTTCATATTTTCCATTCTTTATTAATTCTTCAGCATTATCAATCAGCTCCTGTAATTCCAAACATTCAGGATTATTTTTAAACAGGTCTTTAGCCTGCTCTAGTTGACTCTTAGCACCCTCTGCCTCGCTTAAAACATCCAAAACAAAAATAGCAGATTCCTCCAAAGTAGGAGAATTTGTATTTGCATTCAAAGTAACAATATAACTTTCACCAATAGCCCCAGTAGAATCAATATACAACATTAATCTAGAAGCATCACCAATATCCAATTGACCAATAAATGATGGAACTAGTCTAACCCCTAATCCTAGTTTATCTACAATAGCACTTAGATCAAGGTCTGATAATGCAACCTCACCAACATTCTCAAAAATAACAGGAATTTCCAAAAGATCCCCTTCAGTAACAGATTCCCTAGTGGAATCAAGTAGAATACTTAAAGAAGCAACTTTAGTCTTCTTTCTACCTCCACCACCACCACTACTTGTAGAGGTAGTTGTAGTTGTAGTTGTTGTAGTAACACTAATTAAAACACTATTACTATCCACAGTATGAGAACCATCTGAAGCATTAAAGGTAACATACTCATTCCCAGTAAAATCCCCAGAATAAATTGAAACGCTATTATTCGAATCTATAGAAACATTTGTGCTAGTAGATGAAGCACTATAGGCCAGTGTATCTCCATCTAAATCATAAAAATAATCATCTAAATCAAAAGAATCAAGAATATTGCTTCCAGCAGCCATTGTTTGATCCTCAATTGATGAATTATAAATAAGGTATAGGTATGGCCACTTAGTGCTATTGGAAAAATCTGAGGAATAATAATAAATTGTTCCCAATCCTCCACTTTCATTTCGCATTCTTATAGAAACACCATAGTTAGCATCCGACCCATTAAACCACCTTTTAACAATTCCCAAGACATCAAAAATATCCAAGCTTCCATTAATACCAGAAGTTAAATTTACTTTAGCAGACTCATTTATAGATGGTTGAGAAGTATAAGTTAGGTTTGATCCAATCCAACTCTCATTTACTTCATATAATGTCAAATTTGTACCATTTACACTAGAGTAGATAGTAGAATTTAAACTAGCATATAAAATTCCTGCAGAGCTAGGAAGCTCCTCTAGGCTAAAATTTAAGTAAGTTCTCTTTATAGCACTACTTAAATCAGACATTTGCAAATACTCAGTGCCTGTATAAGTAGTAGTAGAGAACTGTTCATCCACATAATTATCTGTATTTGGGGTTATATTAATTGTGAAATTTTTATAGAACATTGGGGCATTGTTTTCCGTGATATTTAAAAAAAATGTGTCCCAAGTAAAGTCCCCATTAGTATCATTAACACTAATATTAATTGTACTTCCTCCAACCATACTTCCATTAATAGAAACATTAATTAATCCTGTGCTAACATTTATTTCAAATAAGGCAGTATCATCATAATAGGTAATTGTATCTCCTTCTTCATCAGTAGCATTAACATCAAACGTAAACCAAGAACCATTTCTAGCAGTCTTATTCGAAATATCATCAAAAGTAGGAGCATCATTAGCAGCACTAATATTTATACTCCAAATGGTCCAATTAAATTCCCCATAGCTATCAATTACACTAATATTAATTGGTGTGTTATTCCCGATCATTGATTGATTCGGAGTAAAATTTATTATACCCGTAGTAGAGTTTATAACAAAAAAAGTAGAATTATCAGAATAAGTTAAATTTCCAACAATATCAAATACATACTCAGAAACATTAAGTTGAAAACTAACATCTTCTATAGAGGTGCTATTCGGAATCGTAGTTACATTTGGTATATCATTGACAGCAAGCTGAAAGGTACTAGAGTTCATTCCTCCATTTGTATCATTAGCAGAGATATTTATCGTTGTCAAACTTACATTAGATAGATATGCTGTAAAATTTATCACTCCTGTAGTAAGATTTATATCAAATAAATCAGAATAATCAATGTATGTAACAGAAATACCGTCTTCAGTATCACTAGCATTAATATCAAAATAAAATTGGCTCCCTACCGTTACATTTTTATCAGAAATATTAAATAAAGTAGGCAATCCATTAACACTAAAATTAACTGCCTGTGCGTCAACAGCAAGATTATCATCCATTACTATGATTACAGCAAGAAAATCTCCAGTCATAGTGCTATCTGGGGTGAATGATATCTCCCCAGTAGAGCTATCTATATTAAAATTGGCAGTATTATCAGAAAAAACTAAAGTTCCATCTCCATTAGTTACAGTTACTGTATAAGAATAAGGGACACCTTCAGTCAAATTCTGAGGAGTTGGAATTGCATCTATTGAGGGAGGTAATGAGTATGCAGAAAAGCTCAATATAAAAAAACTAAAAATGTATAAAATATATTTTTTATTCATTCAACCACCTCAAAACTGATTAGTTTATATTTGAAATCGCCAACATCTCTCAATGCAATAATCACAACATTAAATTTTCCAACTTCAGATGGAACAAAAGATATCTCTCCAGAGAGTTCATCAATATCAAATAAATCAGTATTATCTGAAAATCTAACTCCCTCTTCATGATCAATATCAAAATTAGAGATTTTATCTTTCTCAAGTACAATTACTGCAGGCAAATCGTCAAATCCATACTTTTCAACCTCAATTATAGAGAATCCGGTGATAGTTCCTCCAATAAAGAATAAAGCAAACAATCCAAATACAAAAACAGTTAATATCAACCCTCTTTTCATAAAATTCTCCATCTAAATTCACTAATTAAAACAAATTTAATAACTATTTTAAACTATCGTTTTATATCTTGTGTTAGACAGTGCCCACTCAAGCAATAATAGAATAAAGGCAAGAATAAGCAAATAAACACCCGGGTCAAAAAACACCCTAGTTTTAGTAACAGAAAATACCTCAAGATAAGCCTCTTTCAATTCATCTTTAGTTGTAGCAAGATAAAAGCTTCCACCAGTATTTTCAGAGATTTCTTGAAGAGTTTCGGTATCTAGAGTTGATACAACAAAGTCGTCAATAAAATTCCCCCCATCTTCAGTCCCCATGCCAATAGTATTAATAACAACTCCCTTATCTGTAGCGTAATCTACTGCATCCTCAACCGGGATACCAACATTACTTCTTCCATCAGTCAATAGTATCACAGATCTTCCTTTTTCCTCACCACCAGACAATATTAATAAATTTGAAGACAAAACAATGGCATCTCCAATAGCAGTCCCTCCAATATTAATAGGTTTTATAGAATCAATTGCATCCTTTATAACCAATTTATCTTCAGTAAGAGATTGATCAATAAAAGAAGACCCAGTAAAAGAAACAACGCCCACTTTTACAGATAATCCAAGCTCATCAACAAAATCCTTTGCAACATCTTTAGCAGCTTCCAACCTATTTGGATCAAAATCATCCGCCAACATACTGCCAGAAGAGTCAATGGCTAACACATAATCCAAATCACTAGAATATCCATCATACCATACACCAAACCCCGAGACAGAGAGTATTATAAAAAATAGTATAAGACATTTAATAATTAAAGGAATAAAGCTTCTTGGGAGAATAGTTCTTTTAGTAACTTGGGCAATAGCATCAAAATTAGCAAATTTGACAGCTTTCTTCCTGCTCCATCCCAAACTAACATTATAAGTAATTACTAAAATAAAAACACTAACTAATAACCACAGATAACTTGGGTTCTCAAAGACTATTTCAATAGTATTTCCTCCTTTTGAAAAATGCCAAACTCTCTTCAACATATGATTTATTAGTATATAACTCAAAGCACTCAGACCGAACATCTAACAAAAATTTTACCAATTGCTCTCTTTGTTTTTTAGAATATTCTTCATATTTTTTCTTTATTTTTTTAGTATTAAATAACAATTCTCCCCTACCATCCAAATCAGAAACAACAATATCCATATTATCAGAAGGCATAAATTCATCTCTTGGATCCCTCAATAATACCGTAATGAAATCAAATTTTTTAGAAATTTGTTTGAACTTATTTTCAAATTTATTAAAAGGGATCTTATTCCCCAAAAAATCAGAAACTAAAATTATTATTGAACCAGGAGTAAAATTAGCATCTATATACATCAAAGTATCAGTAAGATCAAATTTGCCACCATATGTAGAATGGTTCCCTAGAACATCAAAAAAAAGTCCCACTTGATTTTGACCAGAAGCAGGCAAAAAAGACTTTTTAATTTCATCTGAAAAACAGATTAGTCCAACGTTATAATTAGATTCTATAGCAGTTCCAGCAAGAGTCAATATAAATTCCGCACCATAGTGAGCCTTAACTTTTTTTTCAGAACCAAAAAGCATACTATCACTAACATCATAAACAAATATAACATCAATTCCTTTCTCTCTAAAAAATTCCTTAACCAAAACTTTATCAGATCTTAAGCTAGCCTTCCAATCGATGTTTTTAGAGTCATCGCTTAACGTATACTCTCTATATCCTTTAAACTCCAATCCACTTCCCTTAAAAAAATTAAAGTAGCCTTCTCCAATGCTCTGAGCATTATCAATATCCATGCTCTTGCTTATCATATCTATTTGTTTACCCAAACTAGCAACTTTTATAGGAAATCTTCCCATTCTAAGGCACCTTTATCTTCTCAAGAATTTCTTTTACTATATCATCCGTACTAACATTGTCTATCTGGCCTTGATAGTTCAATAATATTCTATGTCTCAACACGTTTGATGCAACATCTTTAATATCCTGGGGTGTAACAAAAGACCGCCTATTCAACAAAGCATTAGCTCTCGCAGCATAATATATATTAATTGAAGCCCTTGGACTAGCTCCCCACGCAATATATTTAAATGATTTAAACTTAGTCTTGCTCCGTGGTCTTGTAGCTTCAACAATTCTAATTATATAATCCTTTATTTTATCATGGACAAAGATCTCTTTAACAAGGTTCTGTATTTTTATTATTTCCTTAGCATTAGTAACTGCCTTCAAACCATAATCCTCAAATTTCCTCAATGTAACATTTGTATCTATAATGAAACTCTCCTCATAAGAAGTTGGGTAATCTACCATAATTTTAAAAAGAAATCTATCTATTTGTGCTTCAGGCAATTTATAAACTCCTCTATTTTCCAGAGGATTTTCAGTTGCAATAACTATAAATGGTTCTTTTAAAAAGAAAGTCTTCTTTCCTATAGTAACTTGTTTCTCCTGCATAACTTCTATTAAAGCAGATTGTACTTTTGGAGGGGCCCTATTAATCTCATCAGCAAGAACAAAATTAGAAAAAATTGGCCCCTTAACAACAAAGAATCCTTTCTCTCTACTATATGCAACAAACCCAGTTATATCAGTAGGCAATAAATCTGCAGTAAACTGTATTCTTTTTGAATCACAACCAATCGCAGTAGCAAAAGATTTCATAATTAAAGTTTTCGCAATACCAGGAACTCCCTCTAAGAGAGCATTGCCAGAACATAATATACAAATCATCAATTCATTTACAACTTTATCTTGCCCAATAACTGCCTTTCTTATTTCACCTTTAATTTTGCTTATGGTAGAAACAGATTTTTCAATTTGTTTCTCTATATTAACTTTTTTTGAACTATTAAATCTAGATTTTCCCGAAGAAGTTTTTTTCCTTTTAGTTACTTTTTCAGTTTTCTTCTTTTTAGAAACTTTTTTCTTAGTCATGGATCCAGCCCTCATTTAAACTAAATATCTAATCTTATACGACTAATATTCAAACTTCACATTTAAAAAATTATTGTTTTCTTTTTTTCTTTTTTTTACTTTTATGAGCATTTTTATTGGTTCTTTTTCCAACAATTCTCTGATATTTCTCCAATAAAGTAAGAGTTTTATTTAACAACCTATCAAACTCAGTTTTAATAATTAAATCCCTTGAGTAAGGAATATGTTCTATAACTTTTACAAAAGATATTGCTCCTTGTTTGTTTGCAGTCCTTATTTCACTTATGTGTTTAATTAATTCCTGGAAAGTAAAGCTATGTTTCAAGGAATAGTATTTCGAAAAGAAATTTCTCATAACAGAAAGATATTCATCCAAGGAAGAATGTGAATAATGCTTTTCATCAATTTTCTTAAATCTTTTTATCTTAGCAATAGTACTGTTAACTAACCTTAAGTAATCTACAGATTTTTCTTCCAACTCTTCTTCCACAACTACCTTCTTTTCCTTTTTAGGAGCTTTCCTTCTTTTACGTTTATGTCCATAAATGTAAATTGAGGAAATAATTACCAATACAAAGAACACTATAAGTCCAATTATTGCATACCTCTCAAAGAAGATTCCAGGATAAGATGTAGGGATATCCACTTTAAAAGTTGCTGCATCAAAATAACTTGTATCTCCATAAGTCAATTTAACATAAAAAATATAATTTCCAGGAGGGATATTCTCTTTTGTTTCAAGCTCTTCAACAAAATAATTATTTCCAAAATTCAAATCAAGAACATCCGATTTACTATTAAAAATCTCCTTCTCTTTATTCATTAGAGAATATTCAACATTCCCCATAACATCATGTAGTTCATTCCTAATATTTATTTCTCCAATAACCGATTCACCTGGAGTGATAACCTTACTTTCTTCAGGAATCTTAACATCAACTATAAATGGAGCCCCCTCTTCAAATACGCTTATTAGAACAGACAATTCCCTGGTGACCGTTCCAGCAGTTCCAACTATTCCTCCAAAGTAAACCCCAGGCTCTTCATCTTTAGATGTAGACAGAGTAGCTTCAAATTCTTCACTCTTTCTAGCATCAACATCAAAAGAATTCTTATTTAGAAAAGTTAAACTTTTAATTTCATCAGAAACTTCTAAATTAATCTTAAAATCTATATATCCAGTATTAGAGATATTTACTTTTTCCGTTTTAGAAGTACCTTGATACAAATCCTCCTGTATCATATTTGGAATAAATTTAAAATTAATCTTTCTGCTAGTTGAGCTCCCTCCCCCACCACCAGTAGAAGTAGAAGTAGATACTGGACAAACTCCACAGTCCTCAGGACAAAGAGAGCAACTCTCCCCATTTCCAGTATCACAAGAACTATCACCACAAACATAGGCTATCACATTCAAGCTTATCTCAGCAGTAGCGTAAATGTCACTTGGACTAGGAAGGTCATAATATTTAAAATATAATAATCCTGGCATAGAAATAGACGCCGCAATAAGGATAAACGCTAAAGCAACTACAAATCCTCTATTACTTGTTCTCATTTTTAATTTTTTTCTTTTGTATTTTCCATAAGATGAAGTAGCCAATACTAAATACCACAATAAATATCCCTACTCCAATAATTATAGATAAATAATTAAAGGATGTAACTCTTAAACTAAATTTCTCTTCAGTATATATATCCCCATAATTAACACTCAAAAGGGCAGGATATTCGCCTTTATTTATCCCAACGGCGTCCACATAGAGTGTCACGTCTTTCTCTTCCCAAGGCTTCAAATCAAAATTTTCACTCTTAAAAAACCCAGGAAAATCAGATTCCATAGCAAGGGTCATAAAGGCCCCATCAATATAATTGCCCCAATCGCTTTTTAATTTGACCTTAAATCGATTTATATCTCCAGACTTGATAGATTTATCAAAATCAACTATGCTAACATGAACATCTCCTAATTTAAAAGTAGTTTCAGCAATAGATGTTTTTCCTTCATAATCCAATGTAACTTTAGCCCAGTAATTTCCAAAAAACCCCCCACTAGTATCCCAATTCAATTCAACTTGATGTATAGAATTTATTGGTAAAGTATGGGTAAATGGAATTTCTCCCACGCTATTATTTTCATTATCAAAAATTTCTAAACTTCCTTGTATGTTTTCTATATCCAAAGTACCCAAATTTTCTAGAGTCAACACAAATGGTACTAATTCTCCAACAGAAGTACCTTTAGCTTCTAACTTAGTCCCTAAAAAATACCCATCATGAGGAACTCTCACAATAAATACCCCTCCAACTGCAGTCCTAACCGTTATGGTGGCTGATTCAGATCCAGTATTATTCTCAATTTCTTTTACAATAATATCGAACCTATAATCCCCAGGTTGGCTAAATTTTTCAGGGATATTCAATAAAAAATTAAATTCTTTAATTTCATTCGGCTGAAATTCTAAATCATAAATATCAAAATTTAAATATTCTTCAGGAAAATTATGACTATTTATACTCATCTCTCCAAGAACTCCAAATCTATTTGTATTCTTTAAAGATAAATATAAATTTTCACTAATAGAATCTCCAGAAAAGTAAGTTATTGTCTTAGAAGGAGTAACCGAGATAGCATAGGCTCCAGAAGTCAATAATAAAACAAGCAAAAAAATTAACGTCCCCCTCTTTTTCATATTAAAAATTACATAAACTAGTTTTTAAGGATTTCTATTAACTTGTAGTACAAGTAAATGTAAGTTCCCCATTTTTAGCACCAGCTGTTTCATTATCCGGAACCGTAACATTGATGGACACATTAAAATCATCAGTACCATCATTAAAGTCTAAACTAGTTATTAAACTAGTCGCATTACTTGCCTCTTGAACATTATGTTCAGTAGTGTTGCAGGATCCACTTTCAGCAAGATAGCAACTAATTCTCCAAAAAGCACTTGGGGCATCTCTTTGAGAAAATAAATTAACAGACGTTTCAGCAGTAACATCCAAATTTGTGTTACCAGTATTTGCTATATGGATTGTATCATTATTAGCGCCACCAGTATTATTAGATTCATTTTGAGCTAAGTTTCCAAAAGCAATAATAGCATCAGTAGCAGAACATCCTGCAGTCGAAGAAACAGTTATAGTAACATTACCAGTGGTAGTTGCAGCCCCAGTAATAACATCATCAATAAAATTAATACTTAAAAAAGTTCCAGAAACAGAAGCAATAATCGCAACCGTTAACAAAACCACCAAGCCATTATTATTCAATACCTTCATTATCTTCCACCTCTTCAACAGAATTTTCTTCACCAACTACATTTAAAATTACCATTCCACCCACTTCATCTTCCATCACTTGTTCATCACCAGAATTATGAGAATAATCATAAACAATATATCCACCCAACGCAGAAATAACAAAAGCAACCACAAGTAAAACAAAAACAACTTTGTCCGAAACCTCTCTCTTCACCCTCTTCATTTTAAAAATATAAATAAGTATATATATTTAAAGTTTTCTATACCTTTTTAAATAAAAACTGTCCAGAAACATTATCATTTAAAAATTTTTCAGCTTTTTTAGTTAATTCACCATCAGTTATAAACAAAACAGGCAATTTCTTTTCGTTTCCTTCATCCCATGCTATCTGCAAATCTTTTTCATTTATACTCTTTTTAGTTCTAATTTTAATAAAGTATCTCAACTTCCCCAAGATAGTAGGGATATCTCCAATAAAATTAATCTCTTTATTTTTTCTAATCATATCCTGAGAGATAACATAAACACTATTCTCTTCAAAATACTTATCTACAAAACTGAATATTCCATCATCTGATTTCTTTAGGACTTGTTTTTCTTCTTTTTCGACATTTTTAACAATTTCCTTAGTTGGAACATCTTCATTTTTCTCTATTTTTTCTTCTTGCTTCTCTTCTTGTTTTTTTTCATCAGAAACACCCAATTCACTTTTAATTAATTGTTTAGTCTTATCATTCTCCAATAAATAATACTTCCAAAATATTTCATATTCTCCAGAAACTCCAACATTTAATGCAATAGCATAATCTTTAATTTCTCTCAGGGCAACCCTCTGCCAAGGTTCTGCGGTTTTATCCCTAATAACTTTCTTCTGTTTCAACAAATCAAAAATTTCTCTAGGCTTACCAGATAAAAATTCAGATAACTTTTCTAATTTAGCCTCCTGGCCCTTAATATAATAAAAAGGACTTCCCCCCCTCTTAACGTTAGTTAAAGATAAATGTTTCTTATCAACCAACTCAGATAAAATAGCACTCGCAAACAAAATGTTAGTATTAATTTCCTTAGCTAATAAAGAAGGCAAAATTGGACCCTCTCTTTTAACAATATCTAATATTTCCTCTTTATTATCCTTCACCATATATTAAAAGAGAATTAAGGGATATATAAAAGATTTATGGCCGCGTCCACTCTACATGATAATAAGTAACATCCTCTTCATCATCCACAATAGCAATCAATAAATTTTTTCTAGTCGAATGAGCAACTCTATTTTTGGCACTAAATTCTTGCCAGCTAAATCTTTCTCCTTCATGAACAGAATACATTACCCACTTCGCATGATCATCTCCAGGCTTAACCCCCCTATCATAAACTCTAAAATCTGCTCCAAATTTCAAAGCAGTCTTAACAATATACCCTCTAGATCTCATATCCTTATAAGTCAAATATTTAACCCAAAATCTCGGTTCTCTTCTTTTAGCTCTCCTAACAAAAGAATCCTCACTCATTGACTTCATTTTTCCATCTAAAACATCAATTAGACCTTTTTCCAATAAATACATAGCCTCAACAAAAGAATATCTAAATTTTTTCCCTTTAGGTTCTCCAAACCTTCCCTTATCATAAACAGATCTAGCCTCAGGGGTGTCATTCGCAGAAACTCCCACATCCTCAAAATTTCCAATTACTTTCGCATTCTTCATATCCCAAGAAAAGGAAAAACTATTTAAAAACCTTTCTTTAAAACAAAAATATGAAAATAACTTTTTTAGGGACAGCATGTATGAAGCCAACTGCAGAAAGAAATGCAACTTCAATTCTAGTTAATCATAAAGGAGAAAATATCCTAATAGACTGTGGGGAAGGTACTCAAAGACAATTAAAAATCACAGGGATAAGCCCAACAAAAATCACAAAAATATTAATTTCCCACTGGCACGCCGACCACGTTTTAGGCTTACCAGGACTAATAGCAACCTTGGGAGCATCAGAGTACTCAAAAACATTGGAAATTTATGGACCAAAAGGAACTAAAAAATATATTAAAAATTTGTTCAGTTCGTTTTCACTAAGGGCAAACATTAAATTAGAAATAAAAGAAGTTTCAAAAGAAGGAATCTTCCTAGAAACTAAAGACCTAGAATTTTTATCAACAAGTTTAGTCCATTCCTGCCCAACAAGAGGTTATGTCATAAAAGAAAAAGACAAAAGAAAAATGAAGCTATCTTACCTAAAAAAGTTCGGACTTACAAGAGATCCATTACTAGGCAAATTACAACAAGGAAAAAATATAACTCACAAAGGTCACAAAATATTGGTAAAAGATGCAACAACACTAATACCCGGAAAAAAACTATCCATTATTCTAGATAATACGCCAACACCAAAAATAGCAAAATTCGTAAAAGAATCGGATTTATTGATAATGGAATCTAGTTTCGGTTCAGAATTAAAAGCAAAAGCAAAAGAATACAAACACTCTACAGCAGAACAAACAGCACAAGTAGCAAAAAAAGCAAATGTAAAAAAATTAGTATTGACCCATATTAGTGGGAGGTACAAAACCCCCAATAAATTATTAGTAGAGGCAAAAAGCATATTTAAAGAAACAAAAGTAGCAAAAGATTTTATGACTATTTCACTTTAACAACATATTCAAAATAATCATTATATGGATTTTCTAACGTCATCATCTTTTCAACAGTTAGCTTTTCAAAATATCTTCTAAATGGCCTCATAGAGTTTCCATGCGCAGAAATAACAACATTAACCTTATTTTTTTCAATATACTTAATAAGATATTTAATAAAAGAATTAACTCTCTTCTCAACCATTTTTATAGATTCTCCATTTGAAGGAGGAGTATCATAAGATCTATGCCAAACATCAAATTGCCTTTTCCCAAATTCACTAATTACCGTTTTATGATACTTTCCTTCCAAATCCCCATAACTTCTTTCAATAACCCTATTATCAGTTATTATTTTCTTACATTCTGGATGAAATTTCAAAACTTCTTTAAGAGAATCTTTAGATCTAGAAAGTTTAGTCTGGAAGGCAACATGAATTTCCTTATTCTTCAATTTTTTAGCAACAACCTTAGAATTCTTCAAACCTTCCAAAGTTAATCCAGAATTCAACCATCCTGTAAATCTTTTAGATTCATTGAAATATGTCTTCCCATGCCTAAACAAATATATATAATACTTCTTCATAGTTAAATTTTATTTTAAACAATTAAAAACTTTTCCATTACAATAACTTTAATAAATGACCTATCCTTTTCAACCAAGCATGGCAGAAATTACAATAACTTATGAAACCCTGTATGACTTATTAAGAAGAGAGAAAGATAGGGCAGAACTTCAAGAATTAGATCCATTATTCTACGAAAAGCTAGTAAAATATTTAAAAGATAAAAAAGAAATTCTAATTTCACAGGAAAAGAAAGACTCTATATTCACCACAACAGAGGTTCAAAAAACAAGAAAACAAATAGACAATATAAAGAAGATTATAAAAGAGTTATACGAAAAGAGAGAGTCTAAAATCATTCAACTAGCTATGATGAATTCAAGATCTCAAACTCCGACGAACGATAAGTCATTAATGCTAAACCTAGAAAAAGAAATATACGAAGAAACAATAAGATGCCTAGATAAATTCAGAAAAGAAATTCTGCACAATATAGCCTTAGGAAACTCAATTAATTCAAAAAATGAACCAAAAGATTTAAAAAAGGATGAAAAGCCTACAAATACAACAAAAGAAGTAAAATTTAGGAAGAAAACCCCTAAATTTGTAGGCACAGACCTAAATCACTATGGGCCATATGAAAATGAAGACACTGCTCAAATACCATCAGATATAGCAGAACTATTAATAAGCAATAAACAGGTTGAGGAAGTAAAGAATGAAGACACCTAAAACAAGAAATTCATACTGTAAAAAGTGTAAAAAACACACCCCCCACAAATCAACGCAAAACAAAACAACAGGAACAAGGGGGGCCCTTAAAAAAGGATCTATAGAAAGAGCCAAAAAAAGAGGACTTGGTACTGGATTTGGAAATCTAGGAAAATATGGTTCCCGGCCGGCAGTGAGCAAATGGAAAAGATCGGGATTCAAAACAAGCAAAAAAATAGCATTAAAACTAACATGCTCAGAATGTAGTACTTCAAAATTACTCCAACAGAGGAGAGCAAAAAAAGTAGAATTCGTATAAAATGGAACCAAAATCAAAATTTATAAAAATAAGATGCAAATGCAAGAACGAACAAATAATCTTTGAAAAGGCATCAACCACAGTGAAATGTCTAGTCTGTGGGGAAATTCTCGCTACACCAAAAGGTGGAAAAGCAGAAATTAAAACCACTGTTCTAGAAATCCTAGAATAAAATGGTCTATAAAAAAAAAGGAATGCCTGAGGAAGGAGAAATAGTTCTTTGTACTGTCAAAAAAATTCTTTATCACTCTGTCTTTGTAACAATAGATGAATTTGAAACTTTAGAAGGAATGCTCCACATTTCAGAAATATCGCCAGGGAGAATAAGAAACATTAGAGATTATGTAAAAGAAGGGAAACAAATTGTATGTAAGGTACTAAAAACAGACAAAATAAAGGGACATATAGATCTCTCTATAAGAAGAGTTAATAATTCCCAAAAAGTAAACAAAGTAAAAGAATATAAACAAGAATTAAAGTCAGAAAAATTATTAGGAGTTATAGGAAAAGAAAATAATAAAGATTTAGATCAAATATACAGAGAGGTTGGTTTTAAATTAATAGAAGATTATGGGTCCTTAAGTGAAGCATTTGAAAGCCTATCATTGGACATAGAATTACTAGATAAATTAAAGTTAACAAAAAAACTTTCTGAATCCTTAAAAAAAATAATTCAAGATAAAATAAAAATCCCTGAAGTAGAAGTAAAAGAAATAGCAGAGATAACTTCAGAACACCCAGATGGAATAGCAATAATCAAAAAAACACTTTCAAAATTACAAAAAGGAGATATAAAAATCTCATATGTTGGGGCACCAAAATACAAAATATCTGTCAAAGCTTCAGATTATAAAACCGCAGAAGGAATCTTATTGCAGCTAAATAGCGATGCAGAAAAAATGATAAATGAAAATGAAGGACATATATCTTTTTCTAGAATAAAATGAAAAAAATTTTGAAATGCCCAAAATGTTCTAATTACACGCTAAAAGAATCTTGTTCTAAATGTAAATTAAAAACTATAAATCCAAAACCTGCAAAATTTTCTCCAGAAGATAAATATGGAAAGTATAGAAGATTAGCTAAAAAAACTATTGGCTAATAAATTTCCATTAGGCATTCCAGTATCTAAAACAAAATAGCCAAAAATCCTAGCAATGCCGCTTATCAACTTACCAGCAAAACCAGAACCCTCCTCTTCTGGTGGGGATCCTGCATCTCCAACCCCAATCCAATAAGCAATTCCAGTCTGCAATGGGGTTTCAAAATCAACTAGAACTAAATCTCCCAAATTGTTATCCCATTCATAAACCAAAAGAGTCCCAGCTCCTGAGTAAATGTCATTAATTAATCCCGACTCATTAACTCCTGCCAAATTCCACATATCATTCTCTAACACAAGGGGACCTAAATTTGTCCCAGAAAACTGAATTGATTTATCCTCAGAAACCATAACAATATAGCCCACCAATGGTTCCAAGTTGGCTATCTGTTGGAAAGGACCAAAATTCATTAACCAAACATCATTAATAGGATCATAAGCTAAAACCATGCTTGCTTCCAATTGACTTATGTCATTATTATCTATATTTACAGGAAGGGTAATATAATTCCAAATCCCTGCTTGTAAATCTAAGGTAAATCCTAATGGGCAAGCACTAGTATCATAGTCACATTCATCATTTATCTCATCACAACTATCAATAGAACAAGCCAGTCCATCTGAACAATCATTTAAGGAGCCTACTTGACAATCTAATTGAGGATCACAATACTCCCCAACAACACAATACAAACCATCATCACAAATATTATCATCAGGCAAATTATCACAACTATCTGATTGTATATTGCAGGAGTCAATTGTGCATGAAACCCCATCATCACAACTTTCTAGTTCACCCATGTTAACACACACCTCGCTCCGACATTCCTCAGGGCCATTACAAAATACACCATCACTGCAAGAAGTTCCATCTTGTTGTCCTAAACAATCCGGATATATCCCACAACCAATAGGAGGACCAAAATAATCACCATCACAAACTTCTCCAATTTGGCAGTTAGCATCATCCTCTATATACGCACAGCTATCTCCAGCCTCATCGCAAGAATCGTCAGTACAAGAATACTCATCAGAACAAATTACTGGAGTTCCCACCTGGCACCCCAAAATATCCCCACAAATTTCAACACCATCACAAAATAAACCATTGTCACATAATGAATCTCCTCCATCATCAGGAGTCCCATCACAGTTATTATCTAAACCATCACAAGTTTCACTACTAGGCGTTCCAGCAACACAAGTATCCGTTTGCAGGCCCCCATTACATGTATAAATTCCACTAGCAATACACTCTCCAACGCCACAGCTAGTAGCCTGGCCATACCAAGTTTCATCAACCCCATCATCAGTTAGAATATCACAATCATCATCTACGCCATTACAAGCTTCGCTTGCTCCAGGATTTACAGTTGAATCAGCATCATTACAGTCGATAGGGCCACACTCTCCCCCAGTTATATTGTACCCATCTTCGTCATCATCAGTACAAGCAGCAACCACTCGTTGGACCTGCAAAATATCAACAGAAGTATAACTTATTGATTCGTTTGAAACCAATACAGATTCAAAATAATAGTCCCTTGGATCATTTCCTATATCATCATCCCCATTATATGTCCAGGTAGCTGTCCAAGTAGTTGAAGCATATATACCTATCTGAGATATAACTAAGTCATCAAGTATAGCATCATCTTCATATATAGTAAAGTTTATTTGCTCTCCAGCACAATTAGTACCTTCCAAAGTTAATGTTACTAAAGTATTATCATCAACTATATCATCATTAATATTTGAATTCCAATATGCATTCGTTAGTTGGCATTGTTCTTGTGGGATTTCTTCTCCAAACTGTAGAGCAATTATGGAAGATCGATCTGCAACATAAACTTTATCATTTTCAACAGAAACAGAAACAGCTCCACCAGGGGAATTATAATTTGAAACAAGTGAAGGATTTAAAACATCACTAAGATCATAAACACTCACTCCCCCCCCATATAGAGCAACATACAAATAAGAACCAGAAATATCAAAAGATTCAATCAGGCCCATAGATAAAAATCCAGATTGTATAGGAGTAGTAGGATTAGAAATATCTACTATATGCAGACCATTATTATCTTCCGCAACATATGCATAGCCCCCATATATATCAACATCTAAAGCAAAGTTAGTCGTAGGATAATTACCAAAATATAATATGTTACTTGGATTAGTAACATCCCAGAAATTTACCCCAGCGCCTCTATCCGCGGTTGCAACCAAACTTCCTGATATATCTAAAGCAATAGTTTCCATACTTGGCAATATTTCTTGATCTAATATAATTGGATTATTTGAATCACCGACATCTATACTAGCAAGACCTTGGCTAAATGCCCCAACATAAGCTACACTTCCAACAACATCAACAGCCCTAGCCTGGCCAACGCTAACACTTCCTAATTCACTAGGAATGCTTGGGTTACTAAAGTCTCCTACAACAAGACCACGAGTAGTAGAAGCAATATACACCAAATTCCCAACTGCTTTCACTCCCCAACTTTCAAAAATAGGAAGATTCCCCATTTCAACTAAATTATTTAGGTCATTGTGATCATGAACAAATACACCTTGTCCACCAGTAGCTCCATAAACATATCCCCCATCAGAATCAACAAACCTAACATAATCATAGCCTTCAGTTCTACTTACATAGTTAGGAGTACTAGGTACAGAAACATCATGGATCAGTATTCCAGGGTTTGTTCCATCCCAATGTGCAACATAAGCATAATTATTATTCACGTCCATCCAATCAAAATCAGACCAACTTCCAATATCATAACCTAATAAAACAGGGTTATCTGGGTTTGAAATATCATAAACAATTAATCCAGTCAAATCAGTAATGACATATAAATTAGACCCAGAAACAAAAACATCCTTAACTTCAAGATTTCCATTTCCATCTCCTACATTAGGAATAAAAGTATTAACTAAACTAAGGATACTTGGAGTACTAATATCAACTATATGTATTCCTGTTGTTCTGGCAGAAACATACACCCTATTTTGTCCAATACTAATTCTTTCTAAAACTCCAGTTAAAGCAAGGCTATTTGATAAAGAAGGGCTATCAGCATTACTAATATCAATAGAACTCAATCCATCATTCGTAACAACAAAAGCATTAGTTCCTGAAAGGACCAAACTTTTTCCTTTATTTAAACCAACAGATCCCCTTAAAGAAGGGAGTGCAGTGTTGGATAAATCCCATATTTTAAAATCTAAACTAGAATCCCCAGCAGTATAGGCCCACAGGTTTCCATCATCATATAAACGAACAAATGGGTTAGCACCAAGCCCACTAGTAATTCCAGAAAAGAGAATACTACTAGGATTAGAAACATCAAATAAATATAACTCTCCACCGACAGTAGTTACTCCCAAAACATTGGATTGCTCATCAACAGAATAGGGATTCTCTCCATCAAAATAATAATCATCTAAAAAGTTAGGAATATCAACATTCGAAACATCCCAAGATTGAATTCCATTAGGCATACCAGTAAAAATAGTATTTCCATTAGAAGAAACATCTTGATGAAATGTCCATTGTCCACTATCCAAATAAATCAAATCAGTGCCACCCACACAACCAGAAGTGTCCCAACTATATTGGTTATAAGCAACATTACAAACAGCGCAAGTTTGTTGAGGATTGCTTACACCATCAGCATAACAAGCACTATTAATCAAACAAGAGTTTGCATCTAAATTATTCTCACATGTCCCAGCATTACAAACATCTAAAGTACATGATAAGGAATCATCACAATCTATATCAAGTTGGCAATCTGGCACTCCCCCGACAAAGTTTAAAACCAACTCAGGAGGATTATTAGAAGATTCGCTAGAACGGGTATTCAGATAAGTATCTGACTTAATAATAAATCCATTATCATAGGCATAAGTTCCATCCAAAAGCTGCTGAACTAAGTTAGTAATATCAAACTCCATATAATCAACATCTGTTTTAACAGCCTGAGGATTAGCTACATTAGCAAGTCCATAATCTAATTCATTTGGCCCATTAGGATAACCATTCCAAATATTCACAGGAGATACCTCACTAGTAAAATCCCATTCATTCCAAGTCGCACCATCAGTAGCAAGTACGCCACTACCAGTTCCTTCAGTCCACAGGTTATTTAAAAATGGATAAACTGACAAAGTAACTAACTGCCCTAGAGAATTTACATCAAAATTATACACTCTTAAAATAGCAGAATCTAAGTTTTGCCCTTGATAATCTAATAAATTCCAACGCATCAAAACATGGTAGGAATCATCATTTATATTCAAAGAAGTTTTACTACCCCAATTATTGTTAGGGCCAGAAACACTAATTTTTGTATCCTCTAAAAAGCTAAAATCCAAAGTAACATCAGCAACATTACCAGTTACAAAACTATCAACAGGACTTTCAGCACAATTCCCACGAGAATCACAACTCTCAACTTTATAATAATAAGTAATCTCAGAATTTAAGTTAGACAAAGAAACACTATGACTAATAACCGAATCTAACAAACTTTCACTTAAACTCAAATCTGCTTGATCTAACCCATAAAAAACAGTGGAGTCAGAGTTTTCATCAGTATTCCAAATTATAATTGCACTGGTGGCCCCAACATTTGAAGCTTGAACATTACCAATAATAGGAGCAGTACTATCCTGTACAACATGAATTTCTCCAGATTTTATATTAACACTTTCATCATCAACTAAAGTTGTTTTAAAGTAATACTCTGGATCATTAAAGGGGCCATCAGAAGTCCATTGTGATAACCATGCCTGATTTATATCATAAGCACTAGAAGGAATACTTATTAAAAATTCTGTAATATAATCATCAAAACTATCCTCTCCAAACCAACTAATATCATCTTCAAAAATAGTTACATTAAGAGTTTTTCCACCACAAAAAGAAGTTATAGCTTTCTGATAAATAGTATCTCCTTCCTCAATAGTCTGCCCAGATATATTAACTCCAGAGCCATCAGCCCAATAAGTATCACTTAACACACAATCTCTACAAGTTCCCAAACAACACTGTCCATCTGAAGAAGGTACACTAGTTCCATCACATCCTTGACTACCTCCACAAGTAGTTCCTCCCAATTCGGAGCATGTTAGTAGATCTTGACCTTCGACATAATTCAAAATATAATCACTAAAACTAGTACTTAAACAAAACCCACGATTACCATTCATATCAGGGTTATTCCAACCCTTAGCAACACTAAAACTAGAGCCACTAGAAGTAACATCCACATAATCATCACCCAGAACCCATCCAGCAGGAAAAATTTGATTTACACAATCAAGTTCTCCATTGGCAGGGTCCCCTTCATTAGGAATAGCAGGAAGACCAGTTAACATAAAACTATCTCCATTGACGCAAAAAGCATGGAAAGGCATATTCTCAAGAGGACCATTTGGTACTCCTTGCGGCAAAGTAATACCGGTAAATGAAACTTTATCTCTATGGACTAGACTGATACCTGGACATGTAAAAATATCAGTATTAACATCCACACTACATGAAAACCAATTACTTTCTAATTCCTCACCTTCTGTTTTTGAGAAAGCACACATTTGTTCTGCCATTATATCTTCATTGGCCCAAGGGAATAAGGGATTATCATATTGTATTTCATTCCAACCTTCCTCGCCATATAATGTTCCAGGTTTACCAATAAGATACTCAATATGTGCCCCTCTTTCTCTTACACCATCATCAGCAGGATCCAAAATGCCTCCAGAATCAGATACTTTAAGTATTGAATTAAAAGCAGAGATAGGATCAACTGCATTACCCCAATAATCGGACATATCATTAGCTAAAACTTCAGACTGATCTATAGCTCCCCCAGTAAGCCTATAGTCCAAAGTATTGCCCCAAAAAACATTATAATCAGATTTCATAGCTTTATGAGCAGACTCTCCAGGATTAATAAGTGAGATATTATAATAAATTGAGTTTTTTGAGAGTGCTTTTTCTCCATAAACATCTTCATATCCATCAATATAATGTCCCTCATAGTTATCAATATTTCCAAAAGTATTATGGTTGTAAGTATGAGAATCAGGGCCCAATTCAGAATTAGGCACATATAAACTTCTACCAAGATAAAGATCATATCCTGCTAAATCGCCAGTAGGAGAAGTAGAAAGATCCCAAAGAACATTATCTTCAAATTTAATATTTCTACTCAACTCAGGAGAGGTACCACTAAGAACCCACCCAGCACCATTATAATTTAAAACTATATTTCCTCTAAACTCAGTATTATCATGGCCACTAGCAGTAAGAAGAGCTATAGGGGCAGAATGAATTGTAAGTAATCCCCCTGCAACCCAATCATTATACTGCATTCCAGTTCCATCTATAGCTACATTATTAAAGAAGTAAGCATGATTTTGCAAATAATTTGAATAACTTCCTCCAGGCTCATTAACAGTTCCATAATCCCATCTTGCAACATTCCCTCTAAATACATTAAAATGGCTGCAATTGAATCTCCTATCTGTAGGAAAATCAGGTTCTGATTCTATTGGATGACAACCAGCACTTCCTCCAGTAACCTGATATGTATATCTACTATTCCCCCAAGCAAAACATCCTTCAACTAAGCTATAATTTGTATACCTTCCTAAAACAACTGCTGCACCGGCAGCATCTTGAACCGAGCAGTTCATAACTTTAATATGGTGAGATCCCTCAATAGACATAGCTGAAGCAGGTGTATTAGCAGAACCAATTCCAATTAATTGAACATATTCCAATCCACTCATTCTAACTGTCCCACTACCAGAACCAGCAAGGTTAGAACCATCGATTATAACTCTATAATCATTTTGTGCTTTAATAGTTGTATACTGATTAGAAGTTCCTGAAGGAATGTTTCCATCAATTAGATTGTCATGTGTTCCATCTGGCTTATACGTAGCATCATATGTCCCATCAGCAATAATCAAAGTATCACCTCCGATCATAACAGAAATTCCCTTTCCTATACTCTCAAACGCATCAGCCCAGCTTGTTCCACCATTCCCATTACTCCCTCCAGCTCCATCAACGTAATAATCAACAGCACTCACCGGTTCGGCAAATAAGAAAAACATAGCTACAAAAAATCCTAAAATTATAAACTTCTTTTCCATTTATTTAAGCCTAATACCACGCGAAACTTTTTTCTTTGGCTTTTTAATAAACTTAAAATATACCATTCCAAGAATTGAAATAAGAACTGCTACTCCAAGAACTAAGAGTATCAAAAGAGGGATATTTCCATAAGGAGATATAGGAAATTCTTCATTCTCATTTCCGCCAGTTTCGTTATCACTATTAGAGTCTTGATTGCCTCCTTGTTGATCACCAGTACCATTACCTTCTCCACTAAAAACACACCCACTTGCATTAAAGGTACAATTGTCATTACAACCTAAGCTACCAGAAACATAACCTAAACTAACACATGTTTCATCATTCAAGTCAGAACCATCACATTGTTCAGTAAATCCATCATCATTAGGCTGTTGAACTGTCCCATCACCACAATAATCACTAGAACTACTAGGGCCACCACTAGGGCCACCAGGAACAACAGGAGCAACATAACAAATACTATTACTAGAATCCAAAGTCAAGTTAGTCTCAGTAATGGCATAAGAAGTATAATGAATCTCAGTAATCAACTCAGTTCCCGCGTAAAAACTAATATTATAAGTAGAATCGGCGCTCACAACAAAAGAATAAACACTATCTGTAACACTTTGGTTATAATCATAAGAATTACTATCATTATAAACTGTTAACTCAATATCATAGCTAGTCTCAGGAACAACCTCCTCCCCACAGTAAACATATCCATTAACAACTTGAAAAGACGGAGGAATGGCACCAGCTAAACCAATAGAAAACAATAAAGCAAAAATTAATATCAAACCTCTTTTTTTCATAAGAATAGTAAACAATTCCCCTATTTAAACTTTTTTAAAATTCGTCTAAATTTTTCTGAGGTTTCTTCAACTTATTTTCAATTAATTTTCTAAAATCATCGAGGCCATTCTGTCCTCTTCTCAAATAATAAGAAGGATGATAAATAAATCCAATCCTATCTTTCCATGATGTGTTTTCCAGTCCAATATCCATATATTCTAAAGCGCTTTTGCCCAAACAAATAATGTTCTTAGGTTTTATCTGGCTTATAAAAAAATCAACATGTGGTTTAAAATAACTTATTTCTTCTTTAGTAGGTTTTCTAATTTTTCCAGAAACATCCAAAGGGATTATAGGAACAGTATTAATAACAGCAAAACTATCAATTTCCAAAGATTCTAGCCAACTATTTAGGAGTTTTCCACTTCTCCCAATAAAAGGGATTCCTTCTTTATTTTCATTATTCCCAGGGGCCTCTCCAATAAACAGATAATCTGGCTCACTCAAGTTTCCCCTAAAAATGACAATATTTCCATCAGTTTTTAGAACATTTTCATAAAGTGCATGATTTTTTGCAGCCTCTTTCAAATTAGATATAGCCTCTTTCAACATAAAAAAGAAAAACAAAAAGAAATTAATAAAACTATTGGTTTTCTAAAATTTTAAACTCAGTAGATGTACTTTCTACATAAACATAATCAGCACTAATATCAATTCCTTGCGTATACTTATTTTCAGAATCTACATTAGCTGTACAAACTAATACCTTCTCCTGACCTTCAGTTAAAGTAATATATCCTTCATTATATTGACCATTTGTAAAACTACATAAAACGCTTTCAGGAGTAATCTTCACAAAAAGCTTATTCTCATGCTGCAATTTTCCAAAAGAAGAATCTATTTCATTACAAGTAGAATCTTTATTAAAAATTTCCCCGTTTCCCATATTTTGGAACCCTATTCTAAAAATTATTTGGTTTACTCCTCGAGGTTCTTCATTAAACGAAGTAATTTGAATTGGACCAGAAGAAACAAATCCGTCCTCTATTTTTTCTCCAGTATAACTACATACATTTTCTCCACCTAACTCTTCTATTCTTTGAGAAGTAATACATGCCTCAACACTTCCCCTTGTACTATAGGGATAACAAACTTTCGCATATAATTCTTTTTGAACAAAATTAGTTATAGTTCCATCATAAGTGGCCTTACCCATATCAACCACAGCCTGCCCACCCACTTCAAAAATATCTTTCTCTGCAGGGAACAATACACCAGGAACAGAAGCATAATCAAAATTCAACCCACCAAACTCACTAGGAGCAACACCATACAGTTTAACTTTAGCAAAACCATCTTGAACTTCAAACTCCCCTTCATTTATTACCTTAACTTTAACATCTACATCGTCTTCTTGAGTAAATTCTGCCAAAGGAGCAGTAGCTTCAAAAGAAATATCAACTCCATTTGATCCTCCAATATATGGGCTATCAACATCTCCAACATCATCACCAGCCTTACAACCAGCTATAAAAACAATAAACAAAACCAAAATAATGAGCATCACCTTTTTCATAGTCGTTCCTCCCAATCATCAAAAGAGATATGTTTAGTATCTTTCAACTTATATGGGTAACTTAATTTTATTATCAAATTGTCTTTATATACATTTCCATTTTCAGCCAAATTAAGATTAGCACTACACTCTATTGCATCTCCTTCTCGAAATATAGTTCTTCCATCTCTCTGATTATTACATACAAACTCAGCACTAGTACCTTTCAAAGAAACCTCAATCCCTATTAAATCAAAATCTTCTTGGAGCTCTCTAACGATTTCTCCTTTATTCGCTTTATCCAAATATACAATAACTTTAATTTGAGGGGTTCCGCCAACAGCCTTAACTTCTTTATCCACCTTAGAAACTATCAAAGGAGCAGATTCTTGAACTATATCAAAGGAGTTAAAATTTTCTTTAGATAAACATGTAAACTCTCCTTCAGATTCATAATCCTTACTCCTCAAAACACAAACATCTACATTACTCTCACTCTCAATATAATATTCCAGTTCTGCAATGATATTTGTAGATTTAACTCCCTTATCTAAATTAACATAAGAAAAAGTTTCAACTTCCGAGGGGAAAAAAAGATTAGATGTTGCAGGAATGATTTCTCCATTCTGAGTTTCATAAGAGCCTTCAATTTTTAGATTATTATTACAAATTCCGCCAACTGGAACTCCTCCATAAAATTCTGCCCTATCTCCAGAAACACATAGAGTATAATCAACAGGATAACTTAACCCATTAAAGATTTTCAAATTAACATTAAACTCCTCTCCTTCACTTAAAGTAGAGCCTGGATAACCTTCCTCAAAAACCAAATCCAATCCCTGAGCAATTGCTCCCTGCTGAACACTCCTTTGGTCGCATCCAGAAATAACTACAATAAGAACTGCTAAAAATAACAAACCTATTTTTGAATTCATATTCAATAAAGCATAAGGGATATTTAAAAATGTTTCTAAACAGCTAGGTCATCTTCTTGGATAGCCCTTACAGTAATAGATTTCTTCCTAGAAATGCCAAAGCTATATGTCATATGAGCTCCAATAGTACTCTGCTGGATATCTCCTTCTTCCAAAAATGATTCAACATCAAAAAAACAATCTAGTTGTATCAACCGCTTCTCTCTAAAACAGCTTTGAGTAGTACACTGCTCATTTAATTTTTTCTCATAAACCTCTTCTTTAGGTTCATAAATATCATAAATTCCATCTACTCCTGTTGGTTCAAAATCACAATATTGATCATCATCTCTCAAAGAAATAGAATCACTTGGGATAAACAATTTAAGAGATTCAACATTATTTAATTTAACTCTTTCATCGGAATCTACTCTCACTTCCAATAATCCCGAATCTGTCAATCCAAATCCTCCAGCAACAAAGGGTTGCTCTTTTTCAATTCCCAAAACAATCTTAACTGGCCCAGGGCTAACTTTACTATTAGCAATATTTTTTATATTGAAACTATCTGCCTCTCCAAAATAATCTCTAGGGTCTACCCCATCTTCATCAGAACCCACAAAAACTAAAGGATATGTAGATTCACTATAAAACTGATCGAAAGTAACTGTCAGTTCGGCTTCTTCTGTAATTGTAGTCCTTTCTCCAAGCCCATCTAAAAATCTACACTGAATAACCTCATCCAATTTTCCTCCTCTTCCAGGCAGATAAATCCCTGGGTTCTCACTAGGTACAATTTCAACAACGCCAGTATAAGTATCCAACTCACAACTAAAAGATACAGGAGAATCATAATCTAATAAACTCGCAGCAGTAACCTTGCTCTGGAGGATGATTGGCTCTCCAGCACTAAACCTATCTGACTTAGGATCCAACAAACTTAATTCAACTCCAATCCCCTCTCTCTTATATTCTTCATCCTCAAAATCTCCAAACTTTCTCAACTCCTCACCTGGATTAATTATATTTTTAAACCATTCAACAGTCCCAGATTCAGAAAATTTAGTTTGAGCATCACTAAAAAAAGGCATAACATTAGTTTGTCCCCAGGAGGTAGTCGGAATAAGAATGGCCCCAACGATAATAATCCCTATTACCATAAATTTAGGAATAGAAGCATAGGGAGTCCCCGCAGTAGTAAAATATAAAATAATCAAAAACGCCGCCAAAGAGATAGAACTCAATAAAATATTCCCAAACATTCCAAACCCAATTGTTAAGGATATAAATAAAATGAAAAGTATAAATTTACTAATCTCCCCCCACTTAATATTTATTCTTATTGACATTCTATTTGTCTTCTTGCCACCAGAACCGGAGTTCCCAGAAGAGCCAGATGGCCCAGGGGTTTCACTGCCTCTGCTTCGCCTAGCAAAAATGGTTTTCGGAGTCCATCTCCTCCGCATCCCTGGAGAATAAGAAGAACTACCGAACCTTTTTTTAGCAGCATCAGGACCGTACCTCCTAGCATACCTTTCCACAGAATCTTTCTTAACAAACCGGCCAGAGCTCTTTGCCATTCCAATCACCTTCTTTTTTTAATATCCTACTTTTAATTCATCTATCCTAAAATCAGTAAGGGGTCTTATCTCCACAAAATTATTCCCTTTCTTAATTTTATCAGATACATCATATTCCTTGAAAGTATTGCTAGTATCTAATTCAATAACTTCATCATTCAAAATTATATCCCCTCTTTTTTCATCTCCAGTCATATCTAAAATCAAATAAAAATCATCTTCATCATCATAAATTTCTTGACTTACATAAAAAGTATAAGAAGGATAAACTTTTCCAGAAACTACATTATCAATTCTTATATCACTAATCAAATAATTTCCTCCAGTAACACTAAACTTCAATTGATTTACACCAGATTCAAAATCATCTTCATCAATATCTAAAGAATAATCCTCGTTAGTACAACCCATCAATTCACTAAGTAATAAATTATCATTCAAATGAACCTTCAAAATATTACTCTCTCCTGGAGTTCCTTTACAATAGACATAAAATCTTAATTCAGAATCTACAATAGAATTTTTTTCAGAAGAACTAACAGAAAAGTCCAAAACATCAGAAGTATGAACTAATTCAAATTCTTCCTTCAATGTAATATCTTTCAAAGAATACTTATTAGTTAACCAAAATGCAAATCCTGGAGGATTAACCTTCAACTCCAAATCATTATTCCCTTCTAAATATTCCATAGGAAGCTCAACAGTTTCAATTTTATTAGCATCAATATCTTGATTAAAGATTTGTTTCCCATTCAAAGTAATAATCAAATTTCCTCTAGATTCAATAACAGCGAAGCTTAAAGATAATCTCTCTAAATTCTCAATATCGTCCAAACCAAAATCTAAATTCTGATCTGAAGAACCGAACAAACCACTTTTCATTTCTAAAGAATTAGACAAAATTTTCAATTCAGGATCTCCTTTATCAAATAAATTGGCAGACTCAAAAACATGTTTTATAGAATCATCTTGTATCTCCCCAATATCTCCTGGAAACTCAAGCAATAAAACCCTTCCACTATCCTCCAAATCACAAGTATCTGGGCAATCGCTTCCAAGCAAATTACACTTATCACAGGGAGGTAAAATGATAGTATACAAAATAATCATAATCCCTATTAAAACAATCAACCCTTGTATAGAAGGATCCCTTCCTCTTTTATTCATAAAGAACATAACATTAAAACTCTAAATTAATTTAAAAGTGTTTCTGTTAAATCGAATATTTAGAATATTTGGGAAATTCCTTCTTAACAGCCAATTCAACCCTATTTTCAGATTTTATATCCTCTTCCAAACTATCTTCCTTGACATAATTCCTAAAATAAACATGAAATAGTTCATGAAGAACAATAGATTTTACAAAATTAGGATCCTTAGTCAAATTATTCATAATATCCTCATTCAAATAAATTTCTTCTTTCTCCCCATGCAAAACTAAGGCCCCGACTTTCAAAGGAATTCTTTTTTTCATATCATCTTGTATAATTCTACTCTTTTTAGCCAGCTTCCAAAACTCATCCAGATCAATCAAAGAAACTTTACATGAAACTTTATGCTTTCTAGAAAATTCAGTACAGGCTTCCGAAGCCAATCTTTTTACATCTCCTTTTGAAAACATACTATCATAAAGAACAAACAATTTATAATGATTTCCATACCAAATTTTATAAACTGAAATACTCTCCTTAAATTATGGATTTGCTAATTATTATTTTAGTTTTAATTTACCTACTAATTGCAACAATCTCAGACATAAAAACTCAAGAAATTCCAGATTTTCTAAATTTTTCATTTATAGCCATAGGGATATTTATTTACGCAACAAAAACAATTCTAACTGGAGAAATTATATACTTCCTAACTAGTCTAATCACTTCACTTTCATTTCTCACATTAGGCCTTATAATGTATTACACTCGCCAATGGGGTGGAGGAGATGGAAAGATACTAATGGGACTTGGTGCTTTAATCCCTGTATATCCTTCAATACTAATAGAGATTTTCTCTCCAAGAACATACAAATACTTTGGAATAGATTTACTAATAAACTTGCTCTTAATCGGAGCGATATATGGTTTATTATTCGCAACATATTTAGGAATAAAACATAGAAAAGAATACTCAAAAAAATTAAAAGAGCTATACAAAGCTAAAAAAACAAAAAAATTAGAAAAACTATTTTGGGCAACAGTAATTATAATAAACATACTGAGTTATTTCTTATTAAAAGATAATTTTCAAAGAATAATGATTTTAATATTTTCATCCCTATTCTTGCTACTAAATTACTTACTGATTGTCCTCAAAGCAATAGAAAAAATTACAATGTATAAAATGATTTCAACAAAAAAATTAAGAGAAGGAGACTATATAATAAAAAAACTAAAAAAAGATGAAGAAATCTTATTCACTCCGACAGTTCATGGTGTAAATAAAAATCAAATTCAGAAAATCCAGGAAAACTTTTCAGAAGTAGAAATCTTAAGCGGGATAGCATTTGCCCCTGCAATCTTAATAAGCACAATAGTAACTTTAATCTTTGGTAATTTATTATTATACTTATTACCCTAATGCCCTTCTAACATCAACAATTTCAGCAGAAGCAACTTCTTCAAACTTTTGAATTTCTTCCTCTAATGGATCAGGACTTCCTATAGCCTCATCCATAACAAAGATTATTTTAATAGCTTTCAAACCAAAAGCAACAGGTTCAACTTCAACCTTCATATCAGAATCTTCTCTTATAAAATCTTTAATTTTTTCTTTAACTCTTAATTCCAAACTATCTAAATTAACTTCTGGATTAGAAGGCATTACTTTTATTGTTAAAATAACTTCTGCCATTTTAGTTAGGTCCCTCAAAACCGCAAGAACAAACGTAAGGAATAGAATCAACCCTACACCCCTTACATCTAACTATATCTTTTTTCTCACAGCTAGGACATTTAAAGGTAGTAATTCCTTCAGAACTAACTATTTTTGTCTTACAAGATGTACAATACATTTCTTTCTTTACCATATAAATCTTGGGAATCTAAGACATTTATAAATGTTTCTTTAATCTTTTAGAACCTCGTGATGTCTCATACATCTAGCTTCATATTCCTGATCTCCAACTAAAATCAAAGGGTCTCCATACTTTGCAGGTTTCCCGTCAATTAACCTTTGGGTTCTATTAGCAACCTTTCCACACCCAGGATAGTCACAGTAGGCACTTTTCTTAACAACTTTATCAGCCATACTCAATAAAATAGGCATAGCCCCAAACGGTTCTCCTCTAAAGTCCAAATCCAATCCAGAAATAATAACCGCCTTCCCATCTTTCAATAAAGTTTTAACAACATCAACTAATTCCAAAGAAAAGAAGTTTCCTTCGTCTATCGCAACAACATCAATATTTGGCTTCAACTTAAACAAAATCTCTTTAGGTTTCTCTCCAGGAACCAAGGTACTCTTTAGTTTGTGGCCATCCCTACTAACTACTTCATCATCTGAAAACCTATTATCTATCTCAGGTCTAAACAATTGATAATTAATATTTGAATAATCTAACTTCTTTAGTCTAAAAATTAGCTCTAAGGTTTTAGCTGATTTCATAGGCCCAGAAATAACTTCTAACATTCCTTGCATAAAAAAGAGAAATAAAAGAAAAATTAAAAAGATTTGTATTATTTAGACATCATCTCTAATACCCTTATCGGTTATATGAAATACACACTCTCCGTCAGCAAGCGCCGGGGCGTCCACAAGTTTGGCAACCCTCGAACCTTTTTTACCTCTCCGCAAATAAAGCCTGGTTGTAGAGGCATGTGCAACAATATGCCCCCCAATAGCCTCAGTGGGGTCTCCAAAAAACGTATCTGGCTTAGACATAACTTGATTAGTCACATAGACAACAATATTGTATGTATGTGCTAGATTAAGCAAAACATGCATATGTTTATTCAATTTTTGTTGTCTCTCACTCAATGTTCCTCTTCCAATAAACTCACTTCTAAAGTGGCTCATCAAAGAATCCACTATAACTATCTTAACTGGAACGTTCTCTTTATTTATCAATTCTTCAACCTTTTCTGCTAGCAACATCTGATGGTCCGAATTAAAAGCCCTAACAACTCTAATATTTGCCAATAACTCCTCTCCATTCAAATTATTTTCTTCTGCTAGTTGTTGTATTCTCTCCGGCCTAAAAGTCCCTTCAGTATCAATCCAAACTACAGCTCCTCCTGCCCCACCTTCTTCTCTTGGCATTTGAGCACTAACTGCTAATTGGTGAGCTAAAGCAGTTTTTCCTGAACCGTAGGCTCCGTAACACTCAGTAATCGAACCAGATTCAAATCCTCCACCAACTAAAGTATTAAAATTTGAACTTCCAGTGGTCACCTTAATTACCTGCTCCCTTTTCTTTAATAGATCCAAACCAGTTTCAAAACCCATATTTAATTTATCTCTGGCTACCTGAATTATCTTTCTAGCTACTGCACCTGAAACTCCTGAAGCCTCCCCTAATTTTGAAGGAGAAGCAACAGCCACACTCAATAACGAATCAAAACCTGCATCCCCTAACTTATCAACTGTAGCAGGTCCAACCCCAGGTAAATCAGCAATTCCAAACTGTTCTTCTTTAATATCCTCGGAAGTATTTTCCTCTACTACATTTTCTTCAACGACATTCTCTTCCATTATTTTCTCTTCACTCATCTTCTCCTGCCTCCACTGGTTGTTGCATTAACAGTTCTTCTTGAGCTTTTTGCAAAACAAGAATTGCTTTCACCAAATCATTTCGTCTCAAATTCAAAGACTCCGACCTCCACAAATCCTCTCCTTTTTTCTTATAACTTCTAGTCAAAGATACTGTCTTAAATTCCACCACACTATCATTAAACTCTCTTTCGTTGCTCCATAAAGCCGCCTCTATAGAACCAGATTTAAACTTTTTTATTGGCTTATTAGTTGCCATTTTCTAATACCTCCATTGCTTTCGCATTTTGTTTCATTTCCAGAATTTCACCAAAATTTGGTAAAACAGACTGAACATTATTTATTTTATTTTGATTCAACTTAGACAAAACTAATTTCTCACTTAGCTTTTCATAATAATTAATCTCAATTAAAGTAATTCCTTCTTCATAACAAATATCTCTTTTAAACCAATCCCTCATCCTCTGTGCGTGAAACTCTTCGTAATCTTTCCAGTACATAGTCCCTTTAAATTCAAAATGTTGTCTTCCTTGATATTCAAAAGCTAATTTTAAGTTTGGAATGAATATATCCAATTCCAATCCATTCCCCAGTGTAGCCCTATCATGAAAAATTATTTTGTCATTCGGAAATAAATTTTTAACATAAACTAAAAGTTCTTGCTCTTTTCTAAAGTTATTCCCTATTAAAGGTAAGCCTAGTTTCAATCTTCTTTCATTTTCTTTATCTCTATTCCGGGCATGATACTTTCTACTTAGCCCTCTATGGTAATCTCTATGTTTTTTTCTATGCTCCACAAGTTTGGAATATCTATATTTTTTGCTACAAGATTTACATCTCTCACCCCTAAAATTTTCTAAAGTAATTCCACAATCCAAGCATATAGGCTCAGGCAATAACGACTTTCTTAAAAGCTTAATCCGACCATAATAGGCTTTATCCATCGCCTTCTTTCTCTCTTTATTATTTATTCTCCATAAACTACCATTTTTCTTTCTACGTTCTTTATTTTCTTCTCTCCACTTCTTACCCTTGAGAGCCAACCTATCTTTATTTTTAAGATTCCACTCTTTTTTATAATTCTTTTTATGCCCCTTGGAACAATCTCCACATACTGTAGCATTTCTATTTATCTCAGCAACATCCTTACCACAAACCCTACAAAGTTTAGTTTTCTTTAATCCTAAGCTACTATTTGCCTTTCCAACTATTGAGTAGACAGAACGCTTTAATCTAGTAGATAAGATTTCATTATCTGTATCAGAATAATTTTTATTTAGATATTCTATTTCTTTTGCAGACCATCTCATTGATATCACCTAATTGCTATTCGCATTTTTTTCAGTCCTCTCTCCCTCGAAAGGGAAAAAGGAGGCGTTATTATAGGAGTAGTAGACATTATTTATAAATGCTTTTGCCGTGCGTGGCAAGATGGCAAGATAGGAGGTCCCCCATAAACACCATCAAACTTAGCAAGATTGAAAATCGTCAGGAAAAATCAAATTTTCATATAATAAGTCCAAGGATTCTTCTTCAATTCTCTTTGTTTTCTCTTCAAAAGTAGGGCAATCTTCCTTCTGGTTATAAAACAAAATATCTTGCAAACCGCTAAAGGCAATATAAATGCGACGTGCTGCTAGAAGTATGCCTGTGCCCGCAGGAGCACGTTCCTTTAATAAGTCACATTGATCAATTCGAGCACCATACTTATCTCTTAAAGATTTTTGAATACCTCTTATCATCCCAGGATTTTCAGAACCACCTGCATGAGCTATATGCAATAAACTTCCCTCTAGATCTTCTGATAGCTCCCACAACAAATCAAGTTCGTCAATAGCATAGAATTCCATAACATTAACCATAAAAAAAACAAAATATAGAGGATATTTAAACCTTCCTAAACAACCAACAACAAAACAATCCCAACCAAAATAGCAAAGAATAACAACCTTTCCAAAAACCCATTAGCTTTAATAAAACCATTCAATCTAACTCTAATTAGAGGATAAAAGAAATAAATCCCCTTAACATTTAACATATCAATAATTAAATGACTCATATACCCCAAAAAAAATGCTCCAGCAATAAAAGCCTTACCATAAGAAATAAATATAAACCAAACAAGCAAGGGAATATAAACAGTATGCATTAACCCTCTATGTCCAAAAAATATATTTAACAACCAAGACAAAGGTCTAACTTTCTGTCCAATCTTACTAGCAGGAATATCCAAATCTGGCAACAAAGAAGAAAAAACAACTATGGAAACAAACAATAACTTATTTTCAACACCAAAAAACTCACTAACAAACAATCCTACCAACAAACCAAAAGCCAAATGTGTTTTAGACATCACTTTACTTAGAAATCAAATTAAAGTTATTTAAAGATTACTAAAAGAATTTAGTGTAGCCTTCAAGTTTTATTTCTTCATCCACCATGCTTTTATTCTATCCCAAAAACCAGGCAGTTCTGACATTCCACAGTTAAACCCTGGAGGGCATTCTTTTGGTATTTTAAACGGTTCATCTTGTATAAAAGCATAATTTTCCTTAACAGACAAATAAATAAAATCTTTTCCACCAAACCAACTACTTCCTTCTGGAGGACATCTTGCCTTTCCTTCTATTGTCCAATTACCTTCTTGTACTGGTTTTATTACAGCACCAAAACTTACCTTTGGCTGTAAATTCCATTCCCATTCTAAATCACCACTTACCAACACTATTCCTTCAGGCAATGTAATATTTGCAGAACAGGAAGGGCTATTTTCTTTAATATCAACAAGATATGTGACAGTGGCCATTATATTCGCGGTTTCTCCAAGGTAAGGGGGATCAGGGATAAGCAACTCAAGCTCTATAACAGGTGAAGGAAAAATAGTGCCATGTTTTTCTTGATTATCATATGAAGCAAATGAAACAGTAATTATAATTAAAAAGAGAATACTAGCAATTATTTTTAGTTTAGTTTTCATTTTTTCTTCTCTTTCTTCTTTTTATTAGATGTCCTATAAGTGCACCAACAAAGAAAGAAATAACTATATGTATTACAACTAATATTTTATTGATAGTTTGAAAGTGAAAGCCAGTTAAGTGTCGAAGTGGAAATTCTATAATATGTGTAAACGCAAAAGTGATCGCGGGTAACCAATAGGGAGGGATGAATAAGAAAATAATGGAACTATCTCCTGAACTGAAATGACCTTTCCACCAAATAAAATGATAGAGGGCGGCATACAGCCCTCCAGAGATTGCCCAAAGTATTTCTGGATTTTCTAATTTTTTGGATGCTATAATCAATAAAAGAATTATCAAAATGAATGAGATTGAGAAAAATATCAATAGCCCCCATGGTCCTATTATGTTTAATAACTGATTAAATAGGCTATAGTCCATTCCCATTTTCTTTGTCTCCTTGTAAAAATACCAATAAAAACTAACTTATAAATCTAACTAAACCTCTTCCAACAAGGCAACAGGATCAGCTTCCTTAACCTTACGAGCCATAAACTCCAAGCGATTAAACATACTATTCATATTAACTCTACCTTCAATTAAAACTTGTTTACCTAAAGCCTCTGAACGCCAAGCATCAAACACAGCAGGAGTATAATTCTCAATATCTTCTTGTTTAAAGGAAACCAAACCTTGTATAGTCTCACCAAAACAAACAACACGAATATTAGAACCCCCATCATCAAAAAAGAAATTCAAAACACCACGTTTCTCCGAACCAACAGCACCATGTTCCTTACAAGAGCCATCATCCAAAACTTTCTTCCCACACTTAGTACAAACATTAAAAAACCTAGGTTCAAACAACTGAACAACAGTTCCAAGAATCTCAACAAAATCTCCTTCCTTAAGCTCATCTATTTTCTTACGACCTAATTTATCTCTAGAAGCAGTTACTTTTCCAATCTTGACTCCTTCAGGATTAACAATTATCTGAGAACTATTCCCTAAATGAACCTCTACAAATCCATTATTATCCCTAGAATATCCATTTTTAACTCTAACAATATCATCAACCTTAAACATATTTTTCTCAATCTCATTAATAATAGGTTCATCCCAAACAACTATCCTCATACTTCCAGTTTCATCCCCAACAGTAAAATTAACAACTCTTCCACTTCTACCATTTTTATTAAAAGAAACAACATCTCTAACCTCTAAAACTTTACCAACCAGAGAAACACCTGAAACGCCTCTAGGAATTGCCTTAACTTTCATTTCCTCACCAGCAGCAATCTCCTGAATTAACTTAACTCCTAACTGGTTAGCAACTATATGCGCAGCGCCCTCTGGGCTGATTAAATCAGATAATTGGCTAATTTTCTCCCTAATCTTGGCATCAATCTCTTCTTTAGAAATCCCTTTCTCTTTTATTATCTTATCAACAATTTGATCATAGCTAAATTTTAACATTCTAATGGTTTTCGGCCAGATAAAGGATTGTAATCTTCAAAATTAATCGCCCCCTTTACTGCCACTTCCTCTCCTAATCCTGGGGTAACAAACTCAAACTTAAAAAGCTTACCATTCTTTTCTATAAAAGTAAAACCATCCAAAGAATAAAACTCACTTATCCAACAAGATGAATCATCTAAACAATTATTTGTAACCTCTTTAACGCTCTCTACCTTACTCAAAAAATCATCAAAAACAAAATCCAACTCTAAATTATCCTCAAAACTCTCAGAATAATTTATTTTATAATAACTTCCATTCTTATAATAGTTCACTCCAGCATCTAACTTAATATATGTTTGACCTTGAACTCTTGAAACTAAAAACTCATAATCTCCAAATTCATCCCCTAAAAATAAACTAATGCTATTCTTCAACTTCTCCCAATCATTAATGAAACACTCTACTCCCCCCTCCTTCCACAAAACATAATCATCTATCAAAGTATAATCATAAATCCCAGACTTCCTTAAAACTTCATTAATAACTTCCCTAGAACTCACCTCAAAAGTATTTCCTAAATAATATTTTTCTTCACTAACAGAAATATAACTCTGGATTATCTCGCTCTCAACCTCCCCTAAAGAAAAAGTATACTGCTGATCTTTTAAATTATAAAAGACTCCAATAGAGATAGCAGTAATCAAAATAGTAAATATAAGTAAATACTGCGCCAGTACTCCTTTTTTATTATATAATAACATCACAATCACTCTCCCTAACAACTTCATACTTTGAAGCTAAATAAATGCTCTTTCCATCACTAATCTTTTGTTTAACACTAGGATAACCCAATTCTGAAATAAATCCATACAAGTCGCCCTCTTCAGAACTTTTATGCGCCAAATCATCTTTAATAAAAACCTTAAACACAACTTTAACAGGGCTCTTCACACTAGGATTGGAGTAATAGGTACAATATCCAAGCTCACTAAATACCCTTTCACTAGTAACCTCTAAAAACTCTTTCAAATCCCTATCATCCATTTCCAGACTATATTCTTCAACTAAGGAAAAAACGCTTCTATTCTCATTTTCATAAATAACACTAGTTTCCAAAAAAGCAACTAGGCTAGGATAATAGTTTAAAACTCTAATATGGTCAGATGCATTAATCACGCTATCAACATCATTCCCAGAAACAACATCCCCGAATACAATAAAGATAAAATAAAACAACAAAATAATGAATATCAAAACTACAGAAAACAAATTTCCTATCTCTTCCTGTCCTTTCTTATTTAATCTCATTTACAACTAAAATATTTAATATTCCCCCACCTTTATTAGAAAAATAATGTTTAGAAAACGAACAATCATATTTTTCCTCAACATTTTTTGTATTTCTAATCAGACACTGCGAAGTTAAAACCTTATTAAATTCAACAGATTCATTTTCAAAATCCTCGAAATAAAAAACTTCCAACTTCAATCCATAATCTTCAGAAATACCACTACATTTCAAAAGTTGATCTTCATTTAAATTATCAAAATTAATTTCTCCAAGATTAGAAGACTTCAAACAATCCTCAGAAAACAACAATCTAGAAACAACTAAATCATTTTCAATTCCAGAAATATAAACCTCTTGATCCAAATATAATTTTCCTCCAATAATAATTATTGTAGCTATAAAAACTATCAAAACAATATAATAGGGCATCTTAGTAGTTTCTTTACTTAACTGAAATGCCATTATGCAATATCCTCCACCAATAACAAACCATCAACCAACTTAAACCTAAAATGATCCAAATTAATACTATCATCTCCCTTGTCAATAAACTCATTCCTCAAGCAATTATAAGTTAAAAAAGGAAATTCCTTTCCCTGCCTATAAGATTTAACTTCACAATCTTCACTAATAAAAAGAGCAAACTCTCCCTTCTTATCAATAACCTCATAATCTAAAGTTAAATCTCCATTAGCACTCAAGATTGCATTTTCAACCAAAGCAAACTCACGAACGTAATAATCCTCGTAAACTCTATCACCAGTACCCATATTAAACAGAATCCATCCTACTAAAATAAAAACAGCCAAAGCTAATCCAGAATAACCCATCCACAATAAAAGTCTATCTTGCTCCTCATTCCCCATACTAAAAAACTAATTTAATCCTTTAAATGATTTTTGTTATATTCCCTCTATCTCTTCCAACAAACCTCAACAGAACCGCCAACGTCTTTAGGAATTATTCTCCAATAACAATCTCCCACCTCGCATGGGTTACTTCCACAATACAACTCGTTTTCATAATCACCACACTCCCCAATATCAGTACAGGCCATAGTCAAACCTACAGAAATTTTCCCATCCCTATTCTCAACAGCAAGTTCGATATAATTATTTTCTACATGGGTTAAAGATAATATCTCCCCAGGGTTCTCAAACTCAATGCCTTTAGCCAAGAGAGTAGGATAATAAACATCATCGCAATCAGCATCATTACATAAAACAAGACAAGGATTTTGATTACACTCCAAAGGATTCCTAAAGTCTTCGTTAAAACCAACTAAAACAAGATTATCCCCAGTAGAATAAAATAAGACTTTATCAGATTCTCCAATCGGAACCTCATGAATTTTATCTCTCAAAGTAACCATAGAATCCTCCAAATTTTTCTCAGAATTATCAAAAAGAATATTTGCGTAACCAATACCATACCAAGAGATCGTAACTAAAAATATCAAAGCAAAAATCACCCCAATAAGAGCAGTCCAACTCAACCCAAATACTCCCTTTTTATTCATTTAGGAACACTTCCTGAAGTTAATCCAAAAAACATTTCAATCTTATCAAAAAAAGCCCTAGCCTGATCTTGAAATAGAAATAAAACAGCAACTAAAACAAGAATAGCTAATAAAATATAAACAACAGTTTCTATAGACAAAGAAAATCCTTTCTTATTCATTTTAAAAAATAAAAAATTAGATGCAATCATCAGCACTTATAGCTGAACAAGACACTTCCGGTAGCTCTGCACACACTGCATACTTATCCACCTCTTTATCACCATCTATATCCAGTGCAAACTCTTTCTCACAAAAAGAAGTCTTATACTCTTCTAAACCAGTAGAATCATAATTTGTACACATTGCATTACATTCAAGAAGTATCTCTTGTACATCTTCTCCTGTAGCCCCCCAGATATTCTTAATTTTATCTATGAATGTTCCAAATCCACCCGTAAAGAAGATAGCCACAACAATCAAAACCAGTACAGCCAAAATTACAACAATGATAGTATTCGTTGACAATTCCTGACCTTTCTTATTCAACATAATTCACCTCTAACAAATACTTAATTAAAGTATTTTTAAACTTTTTGGTTACACAACTTCAGATTCTTATACTCTTCAGCCCTTACAGCATCAACAACACAAATTCCTCCATCCTGTGTCTTTAAAAACAAAAGATTGAGATTTACTATATTCAAAAATTCTGCCTGTTGACTATATTGTAACTCTTCTTTCCCAGGAAGGGCACCATCAAGAGTTCCAGGCAAATCTCCACTACCAATATTAATGGGGTTTTCCAATTTAAAATAGACAGTAGAATCTCCATGCCCCCCGCCCTTTACTAAAAATTCTTTATTCTCAAAATCAGACATCAAAAACTCTCCCTGCTCAACAACTAAACAAGATTGAATATCCTCAAAAGTAAATTCAGAAAATTTAGACCCCCTATTATTAAGTAAATTAAATTTCAGATTAACATCCTTAACAACTACAAAAGAAAAACTATTAGGAATTTCAAAAGTTTCATCCATACACCAACAATTAGCATTTTCAGAATCTCTACAATTCACCAAACTAGGTATCACTGTTTCCTTTGTATAATCTTCAAAGATATCTTGTGCATCTCTTACTTCAGAAGGTAAAAAAATATCAAATCTTCCTATTAATTCTCCAAACTCATCCCTGGCCCTAGGAACAAAAATAAATGTACCTAAAACAACAACCACAATGACACTAAGGGCAATCAACGCTTTCATTACAGTTTCAATACTCATCCTAGCCATCTTAACCAAACCTCAAAAACAATCTTACATTATCCGTCAATTCAACTAATTTTTCTCTATTTGTAAACAAAATAAGGACCACTATAACCAAAAAAACTAAAGCTATAATCCACTTAGAGATAGTATCCCAAACTAATTGTCCTCTTTTCATCCGCCACCACATACTCCAATCACTCCTTCCGCATCACCAACATATAATCCAGCATAAAAATCCGGATGATATTTAGCAGCATATCCTACTCCTCCTAATGCAGCAGCACCCCCATATTTACAACCAAAAATAGCAACAGGAGTTAAAAATCCACCTGTCTGAACAGCCAAGTAAATTCCCCCTGCACATGCAGCAGTGCCTACAACTGCAGTACCTATTCCTTTAGCAACCTCCGCGGGATCTTCTTCCTTATCAGCAAAGAACAAAACATAATTAGTCTTAGAAGTATTAATATTAAAACCTTCTCCTAAACTCTCAATATTATTCTCTCCATAAAGATAATCATAAAAATTAACAGTTTTATTCTCTCTAAAATAAGGAAACTTAGTTTCTCTCAAATAAACATCAAAGTTCCCCACAGTAGGATATTCTTTATTAACGCTCTTATCAAAATCTATCCTAGAACAAATAAAACACCATTTATCATCACTCCACTCGGTCATAAAATCTTTTTTTCCCTCTCCAAACTGGTCCCAACAATCATACATCTCATAGGCAATAGTTTCTTTAATTTCTTCTTCATCCTTAGAATCAATCTCAATATTATTTGTAACGCACTGATCTATCTTTCCAGGAAATTTTAACTCAGCTACATCAATAGAATGCAAATTAACTTGAGTTTTACATTTAGTCCTATCTAATATTTTAGTACTGTCTCCTAATAAAGTAGGAAAGACCATAAGCAAGATACCTGCAGCAATAATAATTAATATAGCAGTAACAATCGTGTTAACAGTTCCCTTCCGATTAAGCAAGACCATTCACCCCACGAAGAACAATAAAATAAAACAAGCCTAATGCAATAATAATTAATAAAATAACAAAGATAGTCTCCAAACTCATAGAAAATTCTCCTCTTTTCATAACATCTAAATAAGATTATAGTTTTATAAGTTTTACGTTACATTTGTCAAAACAAATAAAGAGAGTTTGTTGAATAATAGAACAACACCAAGACTAACTAAAGTGTACAAAATAGCACTTCTCAATAAATTTTTACCTAAATTACTTTGTTCATTTAATTTATCTGCCCCATACTCAACCCCATTCGACATAACAGTCAAAATATAAATAATTTGAACAACATAAACACCAACAACTATTTGGAAAAAATAAGGAGGAATAGTATCAATTTTCCGGAACAAGTCGGTTAAACCAGCTAAAGTAGTATTAGCACCAGCCCCTCCCTGTGCAGCATTTTCTAATAAGTCACTCAAACTAGAAATTACTCCAACAATCATACTTCCAATTCCGACAACAATTCCTGCAATAACAGGAGCCATAAAATTAATTTGACTCTTCATACTAGAAATTACATCAGACAACAAATCTTTCAATCTTTCCCCTACCTGCCGAACTGAATTAACATAAGCAGAAATACTAATTAAAGATTGAGAAACAACAGAAGGTCCTTTTTTAGAACTCTCCACCAAAACTTCCATAGAACTATCTACTAGAGAACTAGGGTAATTTAAAATTGCTCCTCTTTCTCTATCAAAAATAGCATCTCTCAAACTCATTCCCAGTTTAGTTAAATTAGAATGTATTTTCCTAAACAACCCCCCAGAAGGAGTTCCTTCCATAGTTAAAGCTACATCTTTGAACGCAGTTTCAGTAGGAATTCCATCTCCAATCCTAGTTCCTAGCTGAAATAAACTAGATGAAAACTCCTTCTCTAATTTTTTAGTTTCATCTCTTAATTTCAATAATCCTTTAGTTTTAGAACGATAATATATACCGATACTTAAAGCAAAACTCAAAGGAACAAATAAACTCAAAAGCAAAGCTCCAACACCAAACGGACCATAAGTTCCAGAACCAAGTACTTCAAAATCAAAAAACTTTCCTCCTAAAAACATTGGGTCTTGAATAATTCCAAAATAATTAATAATAAACGGGCTAACTCCTATAACAAATAAAACTAAAAAAACAAGAATTGGAAAAAACAAGGGACCTCCCTTATCTTTGAAACCAATTATATTCTCAGAATACCCAGAAGGCCTCTTAGTTAAAATACTTATCCCAATATTATAAACCAGCAATGGCAATAAAATATTATATAATACTGCTAAATGATACCATTTAACATATCCTCCTAAAAAAGCACCAAGTAAAGGAAAAATAACTAATCCTAAAATTGGTAAAATAACCCCAAGCATATGCAGCATCATAATGGGGTTTTTCAAATTATGAGCATATCCCATCATATCACTATAGACTCCTTCTAAAACAACCTGTAAAGATTTGTCAAGTAAAGTTAATCTCCTATCCTCACTGGGCTCATACAAACTACTCTCAATTAGGTGAATAGAATTAACAAAGGATAAATTATGATCTCTCCACAATCGAAGATAATTATCTAAACTTTCTTTTATAGTAGAAAACTTACCAACTTCAACATTCCAAAAAACTTTTCTTAAATCCAAAGCAATCGGACCGCCAACGTGATCTGAAGCAAACTTAATGGCATTCTCCAAATTTGAAGTATGCCTCATATAAATAACAATATACAAAACACATAAAACAATTTGATCTCCAGCACGGACCCTCCACTTAGTAGCCATGTTAATAGGAATCTTAGTTAAAAAATTAATTAATAATAAAGAAACTAAAAAAACTAAACCTAAGAATAAAGCCAAACCAACCTGGTCAAAAAGATATGCAACTCCGCCTAAAAGGATAGCAAATATACCAAACAATAAAGGATAAAATATAGCAAAACTAGAAACATCATTAACAGTCAGGTTCAAATGAGTAATTTCCAAACTCTCACGAAGTTTAGGTAAAATTTTATCATTAGGTTTTGTATTAATAATTTTCCCAGCAAATTTAGCCAGCCTTTCATACCTAGTAAGATTATTTGACATGGCTTCTTTTCGAAATTTTCCATACTCTCTAGAAAAATCATTATTTTTTGGTTGTTCAACATCACGAGAAATATTTTTCTCTAACTTAGCAGTATACTTTTGTATTAGTTTATCAATTTCTCCCTTAGGAATCTTTTGCATGATTTTTTGCCTCTTTTTTTAACCATTCATTCCATCTAAATAAGATTTTTTTACTATCCAATATTCCTTCTTTTTCTAAAACCGCATTTGAGATTTTATGGAAAGCATCATTGGATAAAACAACAAATTCTCCTTCTAACAACTCAGGAACCTTCATTTCCTTCGAATATTCAACTAACCTCTTTTTCATATCTGCTCTTAATTGTATATTTTCCCAAACGGCATCCCAGTTGCCGGCCCACTCCTTAACATTTGCAGCAATCTCTTTTATAACTTCGGAATCTCCATTTATTAAATTATCCGTAGGTTCTAGCTCATCAGTCTCGGCATTATACTTCATTAATTCAATGAAGGCCCCTTCCCTCAAAGGATCTTCCTCCCAATGTTTTCTAACCTCTGTTATGCTCAAAACTCTCCTAATCTTATGTAGACCATCCGGAGTTTTAATTGGGTTAACAATAACTATAATATCTGTAGCCTTAAAACTAGTCTTTGGAACTCCCAAATCATTTACAACCCTATCATAAATAGCATATGCACTCCCTCCATGAATAGTCCCTGCAACAACATTAGCTAAAGCACCTACCCTCATAGCTTCATACAAAGCTAAAGCTTCCTTACTTCTAACCTCACCAACAATCAAGCTGCTATCTCCTAATCTTAGGGAGGTTCTTATTCCTTCATCTGCAGACATTTCTGTTCCACCTGAAGCCAAAGCAGCCCTAACTTTCATAGGCTGGATATTGTAACCAAGATTTCTTAAATTTTTTATAGGCAATTCCAAAGTATCTTCTACTGTAATCATTCTAAACTTTCTCATTATCTCAATCATAAAACTACCAAGCAAAGAAGTTTTACCAGAACTTCTAGTTCCACCTACCAAAATACTTCTAGATCCATCTATCAGAAAACTCAATAACCCAGCACCTAATGTATTAATGGTTTTATTTTCCACAAACAGGGGTAATGTCCAAGGTTTATCTCTATGTCTTCTAAAAGCAAATCCCAATCCCTCGGGATTTAAAGGATTACTAATAATTGCAACTCTTGCTCTAGCACCAGGAACCTCCAAGTCAGTATCCAAAACTGGATTAGCCTGATCTAAAGGCCTACCAGAAATCATTCTAAATCTAGTTGCCCAGGATTCTCCATCAACAGAACTCGGAATAATATTAGTAACACACTCATCATAATCTTGATGAACAATATAAATAGGAGTCTCCCCAATGGGGCCATTGATTACAATATCTTGTATTTTCTCATCTTTCAACAAAACTTCCAACAAACCAAAGCCAACAGTATATCTAACTAAAATTTCTGCTAGTTGATCTGCCTCCTCTAAATCTAGACTCATTCCCTGATGCTGAGCCAATTCCATGAGTAAATCTCTTCCAATATTCATAAATGTCCTTCTCATTCTAGCAGGATCAGTAAATTCTTTCTCCTCAGGTTGATGCTCTGCCAAAATATTTCTAGCTAAATTTAGTAGCTCAATTTTATCATCACTCAAATTAAATTCAGGAGGCATTAAATGATAATAATTTTTTACATCATTTGATAAAGAGAAAATAGAAATATTAGTTTCCTCATCTAAGTTATATGAATCAAGCTCATAGGCATCTACTGGAACTTGAGCCATTAACCTAGTCAGCATAAAATTAGGACTAATTAGAGGCCTAAACACATGGGTATAAATGGATCTATCTCCAACCACATAACCCTCTAAACTTGTTTTTACTGCCTCAACAACTTTCAATTTACCAATTAAATTTAAAACTTCAACTAAAGATTTAAGATATATTTCTTCCTCTTTATGTCGCATAGAATCTCTTATTTTTTTAAGATTAATTTTTTGTTCTCTAACAATTCTCTTCAATTCAACATAGGCACCAATCGGATCGCTCTTTAGCAAATTACTAATAACATATTGTACATTCGCTAACTTTGCAGGATTTCTACTGAGATAATCTATTCCTAACCCAGGGATCCCACTCAAAATTTTTTTTTGTTTAGTCAAATAAACATAAAGATTAGCAACCTCTCTTAGCTTTTGAGTTTGCTCTTCTCCATAAATATAATTTCTATCTGCAGAAAGTAAGATTCTACTAACAGAAGGAACCTGAATTAATTTTTCAATAACATCCCCCATACATAAATTACTATGTTCAATAGAAGGAGGGAAGCTAACACCTAAATAATTAGTTCTCAACACCTGTTGTTGCCCTTCCTCAACAACTTCATAGTCCCCAGGCCCAATTTCTCTTTTTGAATATACCATATTACCACTCTAGTTAAATAACATAACTTTTATTATTCTCTATTTAATTAACTTAACTAAATTAAAACATTTTCGCTTTTAAAATGAATGGAAATCAACAAACACAGGATCCTTATGCATTGGTGAATGAGTTAAATACAAGAGTAAGAATTCTAGAAGGAAAGTATAGTCTAACTAGAGAAAGGATGTTAATTATAAATCAGAACATGCTTGATCATTACAAAAAAAATAGTGTAAGCCTAAAAATAATAGAAGAGGATATAACCGAGATAAAAGATTCTATAGAATCACTAAAGACCACTCTAAAAAATACCTTAAAAGAAATTAAACAATTAGCAAGGAAAGAAGAAGTAAAAGTTTTAGAAAAGTATATTAATATGTGGAATCCATTAAAGATAGTTACCGAAGAAGAGATTAATGAATTAATTGAAAAGAGGTTAAAAAATGTTAGGTCAAAAAAATAAAGAAATTCCTACTGGAAGGATAGAAGAAATGAAAAGGCAAGGTCTGCAAAACAATGAGATAATATCTAACTTGCAAGGTGCAGGATATAAACACGAGCAGATTGCAGGTGCAATGGATCAAATGGCCATAAAAGATAAACTATCTTCCATTGAAGCACCAACTCAAGAACCTGTAGACGAAATCCCTCTAGCCTTAATGGGAGCACCTTCTCCAACGCAAGGAGAGGGCCAATCTCCAAGTAGTTTTGCTCCTGAACCAATAGAAAGAGCCAGTTATGATGCAATAGAAGAAATAGCTGAATCTATAATTAAAGAAAAATGGACTGAAATGACTCAAAATATCGGAGATATAAAACTTTGGAAAGAAAGAATGGATATAGATTTAGAAGGAACAAAACAAGAATTAATTAGAACTCAAGAAAAATTTGAAAATCTACAAAAGGCAGTCATGGGAAAGATATCGGAATATGCAGACGGAGTAACCTCAATAGGAACGGAGATGAAAGCATTAGAAAGAGTTCTCGAAAAAATACTGGCCCCTCTAACAAAATCAGTGAAAGACCTACAACAAGTAACAGAAAAGATAACTACTAAAAAAAGAGCAACTCCTAAAAAGAAATCAACAAAGAAAAAGAAATAATTCTATGCCTCATGTTTTAAAAGTTTAGCAAGGTTTGATACAATTATAAGCAATATTACTGCACCAATAACTCTCGGGTGAAATAAAGTTCTCAACACAACTCTACTAGGATCTGCCCCAGAAGCATATGGAGTCAAAACTGGTCCAAATACTTGAGTCAATCCTATTGCCAGTACAATAATCATAACCCAAAATAAAATTCCTTTTATATCCAAATCTTTATCGAACCCGAGATGGCTATCTCCAGACCAAAAAGAAAAGGCCAATATCATAAAAACAAGGATTACAAGAATAACAACTAACCAAACTGCCATAAACTTAGTTAGCTCTAAAGCAGAATTACTAAACAAAACTAGAATACTCAGAAATAAAGCAATAGCAAAATCTGTAACCTGTTTGCCACCCAACATTTCAGTTTTCTGTAGGATAGCATAAACTATAAGAAATATAAAAATCATACTAAATAAAGGAACAAAAAATTCTGCAAATCCAAAGTCAATCACTGTTGCCATAAGAACTATCTGCAAGCCAGCCTTTTTATTATTTTTGTTTTAAGAATTCAAGGCTAATGTTCTCATGGGTTTCCTCCACCACTACTCCTTGATCTCATATAAATTAAAAAGCCAATAAATAAAACAATAGATGAAATAGCGAAAAACCATACGGTGTTTGGCCTTACATAATAATTATAAAAACCGCTCAAAGGTCCAATAATATCTACCCCCCTCCCAAAATTACTCGCGTATTTAGCCTCCATTAAAGACCACAATACCGCTAAAATTGCAAATATAGAAGCAAAAAATTTCAAAACATTATTTCCGGTATTCGTTATGAACATAAAAATTATGAATGAAACTGCTAAAAATATCATTGCAACTGAAAAATTCGAGATATAGCTATTCATAAAACTTAAGAGGTTTTCATTAGCCACAACAGTAAGTGATAATAAGAAAGATAAAACCATATTAAGGTCAGTTTTTCCCTGACCAAAAACACCAGTTTTCTCAAGAATTGCAAACATAACCATAAAAGAAATCATAAAAGGAACAATATATTGGAAAAACCCGAAAGTACCTAATCCGTAAAAGAGATCATATAGATTAAAAGCCATCTAAAACATCAATCCTCCTGATTTTTCTTAGAAGAGCTCATAACAAAAGCAATAGCGCCAATCATAAATGCAAATAAAATAATTCCCCCTACCAGCTCTCCAGATGAACCTGATTGAATAGCATCCCACAACTTCTCTAATAAGGTTGTACTCCCTTCAACTGGCCAAGCATTCAAAACAAAGCCAATAGTCAAAACGAACAAGATAACCATAAAAATTCCAAACCAAACTTTATGTTCCTTATAAAATTCATAATCTCCTTCTTTAAAAAATATTCCGGTAATCATAACAAACATAATGATTAATACCAAAAACAAAATCATATTTGGAATAACAGTAGAAATAAAGTTAACTGCCTTGTTTGTAGCAATAACTAGTAATGAAACTGCCAAAGCAACAATTAAATTAACATTAGATTTTTTATCTCCTAATACTTTAGTTTTTTCTAAAACTGCAAATACTATCGCAAAAAACAACAAAAATGGAACAACTACATCAAAGAACCCAAAGTCCTTAAGAAAATCTAATGTACCCTGTAATGTTGACACCATATGAAGAAAATAAAGTTAGGAGTATTTAAATCTTTTTATTCCATCTCATCATCATCCATCTTAGGAATTGCAGCTTTACTAATAATCATAACATCTCCAATAGATTTTACAAGTTGATGGGGTACAATCACTCCCTTTGCTCCTCCTAAAATTTTGGTTAAATAAGACCTTTTAGTAGCCCTCACTCTCCATCCAAATATCTTATTGTTGGCTAGTATAGACTCCTCAACATCTCCAAAATATTCCCCAGAATCGGTAAAAACCTCGACATTAAAAACATCACTTAATTTTTTTGTTTTCAGCATTTTAAACCTCCTTAATACACCAATGAAAAGAGAAGTCTTTTAAACTTTATAAATTTATCCTTCCTATGGACGATATAAGAATTCTAGGGACCTCCCACATAGCCAAACAGAGTATAATGGAAGTAAGACAAAATTTTGAAGAATTCAACCCAGACATCATTGCCTTAGAGTTAGATCCAGTAAGATTTCAAGCAATTCTTTCTAAAAAAAGAAACGGCAGCGTGACCAGAGAGATAAAATATCTAGGAATTAGGGGATTTATCCTAAACACAACACTGGCATGGATAGGAAAAAAGCTTGGAGAGAAAGTAAATGTGCAGCCAGGTTCAGAAATGAAGGAAGCTATAAAATTAGCAATAAAAAACAAAAAAGAAATTGCCCTGATAGATCAACATATAAAAATAACAATAAAAAAGTTGTCCAAAATTCCTTTTAAAGAAAAAAGCAGGATTTTCTTCGACCTATTAAAAATCCCATTTATAAAAAAAGAAATAGTAAAAATAGACTTAACAAAAGTTCCAAAAGAAGATTTTATAGTGAAATTGTTATTAGAAGTAAAAAAGAGATATCCTAAAATACACAAAATTCTAATTGAAGAAAGGAATCAAATCCTTGCAAAAAACTTAAATAAATTAAAAACTGATAAAAAAGATAAAAAAATACTTGTTGTAATAGGGGCAGGGCATAAAAAGGAGGTTGAAAGATTAGTAAATGAAGTTTGACAGAAAAGAAATAGGATCTTTAGCAGGAGCTTCACTAGTACTAGGTTTTGTTTATTCATTTAACAGTCTAACTTATTCTGAGTTTAACACTACTCTTTTAATTTCTGGCTGGTTTAGAGCTTTTCTACTTTCATTTATAATTTTCTCGATATACTTAATAGCCACCAAAAAAATAGCAAAACTCCATGGAGCAACCGCTTCTTTTAAAGTGTGGGGCATAGAGAGATTTGGTTTACAAAGAAAGGCAAAGATATCTAATCTAAGATTATTAGGATTAAGGATAAAGTCTTTCAAGGCAGGGATATTCCTGCCATTGATAGTATCTCTATTCTCAAATATAAGCCTTGCAACAATTGGTTATACTGAATTGAAAGAGGTATCATCTCAAAGAACTGGAAAGACATTTAGTCACATAACTGATTTTGAAACTGCAAGGATACATTTGGCAGGACCCTTAGTATGCTTACTATTAGCAATAATTCTATCTGCCTCTGCATCTTTTAGTACACTAGCCTATCTAGCAAAAATAGTTGCAATCTTCTCTTTTGTTCCTTTATCTAAACTAGATGGAACAAAAATATTATTCGGGTCTATCCCATTATATCTCTTTGGATTAATATTCACAATTTTAAGTTTATTACTAATTAACATATTCCCACTAATCGGAACAATAGTATGGTCTCTATTAACTGCAGGAATAATAGTTCTAATCTATTTATACAGAGCTTAACAAACTAAATAGTCCTTTAAACAAGAACCAAATAAAGGATAGCCAAACTAAAACATTCAAAATATAAAAAATAGCAAGAACAATTATAACAGAAGCTATTAAATCTAAAAAACTAAAAAAATCTTTAATAGTTAAAAACGATTTTAAAACTACCAAAACCACAAAAAAAATCAAAACATTCTGAAACTCTCCAGTTTTCAAAAATAATAATAGGGAAAAAGCGAGCAATATATCAATTATCCCTAAAACCTTCATAAACATAAATAATAATAATAATAAGGAATATTTAAAACTATCTTGCCACGCACGGGAAAATACTTTATAAACAAACCAATACTTCTAAAACAATGGAAATCAACTTCACTCCCAGATTATACCAAGAAACAATTCTAGAGAGCTGTAATAATGATAACACTTTAGTTGTACTTCCAACGGGTATGGGAAAAACAAAAATAGCCATTCTATCCGCAATAAACAGATTAAAAAAATACCCTGAATCAAAAATTCTTTTCCTAACTCCTACAAAACCTCTAGCAAATCAAATCTACAAAGAATTCAAACAAGAAACAAGCATAAAAGAAATAAACCTCTTCACAGGAACAGTCTCTCCAAAAAAAAGAGAAATCCTTTGGAAAGATTCTAAAATAATAGTCTCAACTCCTCAAACAATAGAAAACGATATAATAAATAATACAATAGATTACTCAACTGTCTCTCTACTAGTAATAGATGAGGCTCACAGAGCAGTAAAAGATTATTCCTACACTTGGATAGCAAAACAATATCATAAAAATTCAAAATTTGAAAGAATCATAGGCTTAACTGCCTCTCCAGGATCAGATAATGATACAATAGAAGACATACTAAAAAACCTCTATATAAAAAACATAGAAACCAGAACAGAAAAAGACCCAGATGTAAAGCAATATGTTCAAGAAATGAATATCGATTGGATAAAGGTAGACTTTCCAGAAGAGTTAAAAGAAATAAAAAAATTCTTAGATTCTGCATTCAAACAAAGAATAAACTTTTTATCTGGATTAGGTTTCGCAAAAAACATAAACATCTCAAAAAAAGAGTTGCTAGGAATTCAAGGATCCTTACAAGGAAGTATTGCTAGGGGAGAAAGAGATTTCCAAGTATTCAAAGCAATTTCAGTAAGTGCCGAAGCCATAAAAATAAATCATGCTACAGAAATGTTAGAAACTCAAGGAGTTCTTGCCCTAAAAACATATTTAGATAATTTATTAAAAGACACAAGAACAAAAGCTGCAAAAAACCTTGCAGTTGACTTAAACATAAGATCTGCACACATAAAATCAAAAAGTTGCAAAACAGAGCATCCAAAATTAACTAAGCTAAAAGAAATACTAAAAGAAGAAATATCTAATAATCAAAATTCAAAAGTTATAATTTTCAATCAATATAGAGATTCTGCAAAAGAGATAGAAAAAGAATTAAACAAAATAGAAGGTTTCAACGCCAAGCTATTTGTAGGGCAAGCAAAAAAGAACGGGACAGGCCTAACCCAAAAAGAACAAATTGAAATCCTAGACAAATTTGGATCAAGTATTTACAACTGCCTCATTTCAACTTCAATAGGAGAAGAAGGCTTAGACATTCCAAATGTCGAAATGGTAATATTCTACGAGCCAGTTCCCTCTGCAATAAGAAGTATTCAAAGAAGAGGAAGAACAGCAAGACACAAAGAAGGAAAAACAATAGTGCTAATGACTAAAAACACAAGAGATGAGGCATATCACTGGGTTGCTATAAACAAAGAAAAAAGAATGCACAGACTTCTAGAAAATTTAAAAAACAAAGTAACTCAAAAAAAAGAACATACTCTAAAAGACTATATAAAAGAAGATAAAAAATTAAAAGTTTTAATAGATACAAGAGAAAGAGGATCAAACATTTCTAAAAAATTAGTAGAATTTGGAATGGACGTAAAAGTAAAAACACTGGCAACTGCAGATATAATAATTTCAGATAGAATAGGTATAGAAAGAAAAACAATTCCAGATTTTGTTAATTCTATAATAGATAAAAGAATATTTACTCAATTAAAAGATCTAAAAAACAATTTTGAAAACCCAATAGTAATTTTAGAGGGAGAAGAAGATCTATATTCTGTAAGAAATATTCACCCAAACGCAATAAGAGGTATGTTAGCAACAATAATTTCTTCTTTTAAAATTCCCATTATAAGAACAAAAGATTCAAATGATACTGCGGAGCTAATAAGGGCAATAGCTAAGAGAGAACAAACTAGTGAAGAAAAAGATATTGCAATAAGAACAAACAAAATTCCAATGACTACAAAGCAGCAACAAGAGTTTATAATTGAATCCTTACCAGGAGTAGGACCTTCCCTTGCAAAGGCATTATTAAACAAATTCAAAACTATAAAGAAATTAATTAACGCAAATCCAAAAAGATTAGAAAAAATAGAAAAAATAGGTCCAAAAAAAGCTAAAGAAATCCAAAGAATCTTAGAAGAAATTTACCCAGAAGACTAGCTAACTTCAGGAATATTAACAATCTTAGAACCCAAAGAACTTCTAGAAGAACCATCTTTCAAATTATAAACAGCTTTAATAATATTATCCTGAATTAAAACAATTTCATTCTCCTCAGAAACAGGAACAGATACAGAAAAAGAATAAGGTCTTAACTCAACACTTCCAGATGGACCATAATCTTTAAACAAAATAGGACTAGAAGGGATCTTAACAGAGAAATCTCCATGACGAACCTCAATTCTAGAGTCAATAAACTTAGAGCTTGTAGGATATCTATCTGGACTCTTCCTAACATCCCTTATAGTGCAATCTCCCGAAGAAGAGCAATCCCCCTCAACAATATACACATCTATTGGAACATCAAAGGAATCCCCATTAGAAGAAGTAGTTTCCAAAATCAGATTTTCAATATACCATTCATTATAAACTTCATATCTATCACTCTTCCAATAATTACTCATAATATCAAACTCTGCAGGCCGAGAATACTCCTCATTAACACAACCAACAATACATTCAGAACCTTCAACAACAGAAAATTTAGGACAACTTTCTTCAGAATCACAATTAGGTGCATCCCAAGTAATCTTGCCTCCATAAACATATTCATCAGCAAAATCATAAATTATATGCGCAGCCTCATGGGGTAAAACCAATGGGTCATCAGCAGAGTTAAGAGAAATCAGGCTCATCCAGGCAGAAGATCTAAGGTGCTTAAAGAAATTCTCAGCTTTATTCCTGCTAACTAAAACAACACTAACATCCTGCCCTGGGCATTTAGTAGATTCCTCACTAACCTGCTTAGGATCACAAACAACAGCATCATCATATTTACATCCAAAATCACTAAACTCTTCAATTCTAAAAAAATTGAACCTATCTTTGTATTTATCATGAGGTGTCACATCCAAAAAAGAATTCATAAATTTATCAGAATCCCCTCTAAACTCTTCAAGATCTTCATATTCCGTACCTAAAAAAATAATATTGATACTCCCCCCATAATTTCCATTATCTTTCATAATAATGCATCCATTTTCAGGAGCTTCAGGAGCTCTCAAGTTAGTATCATCTTTAACAACAATCAACACAATGATTCCAGAAATAATCACTACAAAAAATAGTATAAATGGCCACCACTTAGGATTGTGATTATCTTCTCTATCTACCATAATAAAACAATTAACATTTTAATTAATAAACTTTATGCTTTAAACTCTTCAACAACATAATATTTAGGACCATCTTTAGTTAGCTTACTTTGAACCAAACAAAAACTATTCACAATAAATTCATCTTTAAAAAACTTAAATTCATCAACTTTAGAAAAAAATTCTTTTTCTTTTTTTATATTTTTAATTCTGCCTAATGTAAGGTGGGGAACAAACTTTTGATCCCGACTAGTAACATCTAACAGCTCTCCATCTATTCTTTGTTGTAATTCTGCAATAGATTTTCTATCCTTAAAATTAAATCTAATAACTTTTGGTTTTCCATTAAATAAAAAAAATCCCAATTTGCTCAAAGATAATTTCAATGGCTTAAACTTTACATTTTTCAATTTTTCAACAATTAAATTTTTCTCACCCTCATTAACTTCACCAATAAATTTTAAAGTCACATGGAGATTCTTCTTAGAAATCCAGTTAATCTTAGCTAATTTTCCAGGAATTTTTCCTTTTAATTCAAATAGATTATCCTTAACTTCCTTTGGTAAATTTAAAGCAACAAAAAGCCTCATTTTTTTTCCATTCTCTTCTTCATCAATCCTTCACCAAAAAATATCCAATACAATACAAATAAACTAATCAAAGACAAAATGAGAACTAATAAATCTTCCATTTTAACCAAACATAACCTTATACTTATTATCCCCCTCATCTTTTTTTATCTTTTTAATAGCACTCGAAAAATCAGGAAATTTTACTCTAGTTCGTTTATCACGCATAGCAAAATAACCTGCCTCAGTACAAACAGATCTAATTTCTGCCCCAGAAAAATCTTCAGATAGAGAAGACAATTTCCCCAAATCCACATTATCAAGGGTCATATTCTTGGTATGTATCTTAAATATTTCATTCCTCTCCTCAAACTCAGGATAAGGAATCTCTATTAGTCTATCCAATCTTCCTGGCCTAACAATAGCTTGGTCCAAAATATCAACCCGATTAGTAGCCCCAATTATTTTAACATCATCTAAATGATTAAACCCATCAATCTCACTTAACAGTTGCATAAAAGTTCTCTGAACCTCCCTCTCCCCAGAAGTACCAATATCAACCCTCTCTGAAGCAATTGCATCAAGTTCATCTATAAAAATAATTGAGGGAGCTTTTTCTCTAGCTAGCTTAAATATATCCTTAACCAATTTGGCACCCTCACCAATAAACTTTTGGACCAACTCAGATCCAACAATTTCAATAAAAGTAGAATTAGTGCTAGCTGCAACAGCCCTAGCCAATAAAGTTTTTCCAGTTCCACTTGGACCATATAATAAAATTCCTTTAGGTGGCAAAATACCAACTTTTCCAAATAAATCCGGCCTCTTTAAAGGCAATTCAATTACTTCTTTTATCTCTCTAATTTGACCCCTCAAACCACCAATAGAACTCCAATCAACATTTGGTTTATCAATAATTAAAAAATGTTCAACACTATGTGTTTTAGATTTATCCATTCTATCAACTAGCACTAAAGATTTCTGCTCAGCCAAAACTCTATCACCCGCAGAAAGCTTACCTATCAATAAGGGAGATACATTCACAAAAAAATGACTTCCATTTGGTAACCTAACAATTGCTTTTTTATCAACAGTTTTCAAAACATCGCAAACAAGCAAAGGGGGTTCCTTCATAAGGTCTAATTCCCTTTTTAATTTAGAAAGGGTTTCTCTTAATTTTCTATTTTCTTCAGAAAGATAATTAGATACATCACCTTCTTTTTTTCCAATTGATATCATCCTCTTTTTAAAAGAAGAAACCCTCGATTATATATAAATATTCCCATTTTTAGTTCAAAGTCGTATCAATAAAACTCTCAACTTGGCTAACTATCTGACTATAACTTAAACTAGTATTCTCCCAGACATTAACAGTTGTTTCTAAACTAGAAATATTAGTAAAACTTTCATTAGTTGAAATATAATTAAATACCCAAGTTTAAATAAATTTGGATATTCCCTTAGTTACTTGTATGTCATATGCCCAAAAAGAAACCCTTATAAATAGATACTACTCATCAATAGTCAACAAAATTAAGATGAAAATACATAAAAAATCATTAATAAATTTAATTTTAATAATTATTCTAATAGGTTCATTTGCATATGCAGATGGCCCATACGGAATTCCTTTAGATGATGATTTAAAACCGCAACCAATGGCGGATTTAGCGATTATAGATATAATTATAGAGCCAACCAATCCTCAAATTAATGATGTGGTGACTGCCACAGCCAAAATTACAAATTTAGGGAATATTGCAGATTCTTATGGTTCTATGATACTCGTAAAATTCCCTGATATTGGTATGACAACTGGAGTTGTAGCACCCCCCGACACAAACAACCCTTTAGAACCAGGAGAAATTGAATATATTAGTATGGATTTTAATGCCACTGAATTCGGAATCTATGAAATAGAAGCATCAATTGATCCCTTATTAGAAGATATAAATTATTCAAATAATGAATTGTCTGACACTTTTGAAATAGTTGAAGAAGAAGTGGAATGTATAATCCCAGAAGACGGAATGGTAATAATGGAAAATACCCTATTCTGCCAAGGTTACTATAACCTACCAAATGGAATCTCAATCGGAGCAGACGATATTACTTTAGATTGTAATGGAGCTTTTTTGGAAGGTGACAATAAAGAAAATGACGGAATTTATACTGAAAAATCAGGAATAGAAATATTAAATTGTAAAGTAAAGGGTTTTTCTAATGGAGTCTATTTAGATTTTAATTCCTATAACTCTTTAGAAAATTTAGATATTTTTGAAAATAAACAAGGCATTGTTTTAGACTCTTCAGACCACAATACGGTAAATAATTCCTATATACATCAAAACAATTTTCGAGGAATCTCAAGTTATTGGGGTGATTATAACCTATTACGCGACAATATTTTTGAATCTAATGGTTACGATGGGATTTACCTACATTCCTCAGTAGAAAATATTTTAATAAACAACGAGTTAACCGGCGACAGCATAATCATTGACGGCTATTTATCTCAAAACTACTAAGACACTCATGAAATAGACGAATCTAATACTGTTAACAGTAAGCCAGTATATTATTGGAGTGGGAGATCTGGAGGGAGAGTTCCTGATGGTGCAGGGCAAATAATAATTGTAGACAGTGAAGATATATTAATAGAAAATCAAAGTTTTACTGATGGTTCATTAGGAATACTAGTTGTATATTCCTCCAATATAAGCATAGTAGATAACTATGTAAATTCGTATGGAGAATATGGGGGAGTAATATGGCTTAAATATTCAAACACAAATACAATAGTCAGAAACAATATACACTCAAATAACTGGAGTGGCATTCAAATAGCCAATTCAAACAACAATACCATAATGGGCAACAATATTGGATCAAATAATGGGGTTGGAATTTATCTCCCATATTCGTCCAACAATTTAGTAAAAGGAAATAATATATATGAAAATAGCCAAGGAATTGGACTCTCATCTTCCAACAATAACATTATAACAAATAACAGTATAATTTCAAACATAGATGGTATCGCTATAGGCGATTCCAATTATAATCTAATCAACTACAACAACATACTTAGCTCAACAAACTATAACATACACGTTTTCTCAGAAGAAGAAATAGATGCAACCAACAACTACTGGGGAACTCACAATATTAATGAAATAGAAAGTAAACTATACGGAAACATTTCCTTCCTACCATTTTTATTTTGCCCATTTGAAGATAATTGCAAACCAGAAGAAGAGACATTCCCTGTTCAAATATAAACGATTTCTAAATTAGCACGCATAGCAAAATATATAACTAAAACTAGGTTACCCTTTCAATGGATGAAAACACTCTCCTAAAAATATCCCTTATTTCTTGCCTTGTAGGAATCCTAATTTTATTATACATGGGAGAAAACTCAAAAGTAAACTTATCAGATATTTCAACAATCTTAGAAGAAAAAAATATAGACAAAACAGTAAAGATACAAGGTACACTAAACAGAGTAACCAAAACTCCAGAAGTAATAATAACAAATATCCAAGATGAAACAGGAAATATTCCAATTATAATATTTACGAATAACGAAACAAAAATACTAGACTTCTTTACACCTAATAAAAAAGAAATAGATTTAGAAAAAGGAATGAGAGTAGAAATAACTGGAAAAGTAATAGAATACAAAGGTCAACTAGAAATAAGTGCAGATGAAATAAGGAGAATATGATATGTTTCTAGAGATAATCCTAGCAATCATCCTTGGTTGTATATTCGGAATATTTACAGGATTAATTCCCGGTATCCACGTAAACTTGATTAGCTTACTAATTTTAAGTCTCTCAGTTTACCTACTAAAAATAACTTCTCCATTAATAATTTCTATTTTTATAATCTCCATGGCAATTGTCCATTCTTTCCTAGATACAATTCCATCAATTTTCTTAGGGGCACCAGAAGCAGATACCGCTCTTTCAGTTTTGCCCGGTCACAAGATGTTGCTAGAAGGAAGAGGTTATGAAGCAGTCATGTTAACATTAATTGGAAGTTTTTTCGCACTAATATTAACAATAATTCTAGCATACCCAATAGGTACAATAATCGCTTTCATTTATCCCTATCTCGAAAAAATAATGGTTATTGTCCTAATTATAGCATCCGGGTTTTTAATAATAAGAGAAAGAAAGTCTAAGATGTGGGCGCTAATAATATTTTTACTATCTGGAGTTTTAGGATTAGCAGTTTTAAATTATCCAAATTTAGAAAATCCTTTGTTTCCTCTATTATCTGGTTTATTCGGAACAGGAACACTAATTATAAGTTTATCAGAAAAAGGGAGAATCCCTCTACAAAAAATAACATTTCCAAAAATAAAAGGTAAGGAACTAACAAAAACTATGGGTGCTTCAATGGTTGCAGGATCTCTATGCTCATTCCTCCCTGGGCTTGGCCCAGCACAAGCAGCAATAATCGGTTCAGAATTCTATAAAAAAATAACTAATGAGGGTTTTCTAATTTTAATAGGCGGTTTAAATACGATTAACATGGTTTTAAGTTTTATAGCTTTATTTTTATTAAACAAAGCAAGAAATGGGGCAATAGTAGTAGTTTCAAAAATAATGGAAAGTATAACAATGAGTAATTTGATTATATTCTTTGCAGTCTCTTTAATAGCTGGAGGAATCGCAGTTTTTCTAACAATAAAAATAACAAAAATATTTTCAAAACTTCTTTCAAAAGTAAATTATAGAAAATTAATAGTTTCAATCATACTCTTAATAACTATAATGGTTTTTATCCTATCAAGCCAATATTTAGGTTTATTAGTTCTACTAGTATCTACTTTCCTAGGAATCCTTCCAGCAAAATTAGGAATAGGAAGAAACCATCTAATGGGTTGTTTACTTCTACCAGTAATTCTTTATTTCCTTCTCTAATTTCCGAACCATTTCCCAAGAGCTTCTTGTTTCTCCGGGTCCCTTCCAAAAATACTCTCAACTCTCTGATTTAATAGCTCAATTGCTTGAAGTGAATAAGGAGGCAAATTATATTTGTCTGCCAAAAACAATATATGCGATAAATATTTAGTTACAGATCCTTCTGAAATAGTAAATATCAATTTTCCTCCACACTTAGTACATTTTCCAACAAGAGGAGGTCTCCTAAACTTCTCATTACACTCAACACACCTAAATTGTTGCATACTAAACTTACGTAAATTTCCCTTCAAATCTCGAATAAAATGTCTCTCTATAACTAACCTAGCAACATCATCTTCATCAACAGCACGAAGTTTACGTGCTAAGTTCATCTGGCCATCAACTTTTTCTTTCATTGTTGGAAGCAATTTGTACGAACTACATAAAACTCCAGAATTAATATTGTTTGTAGAATGAGTAAACCCAAATCCTGAATAAGGTTTTCCATTATAAATATTTGTCTGAACAGTATCAATTTTAACCTCCCAAGGATATTTGTATTCCTCACAAGCCTTATAGAACTCCAAAGGATACTCCCAAGCAACACCCATACTATAAACTTGATCATCTACCTCAGTAGGCAACAAATGAGAAGTAAGAACTAAAGGTTCATCTTGAGTTGCCCCCCTATGACTCCCCAATAATTTTCTTGAAAAATTTAATAAAGCATCCATTAGCATCATTATTCCAGCTTCATCTCCATCGCAATCTCTCCTCATAATAGAATGTAAATAAGGATGAGCTACAAGTCCCTGCATTTTAGAAAATCCTAAAATCCTACAAACAATTCCAGAACAAGTATGTGGGCTCAACCCAATTGCCAAATGTCCAACTAAATCTAATTTATTTTTCAAATTATAAAATCTTTCAACACCATAAAATTTCTCCAACAAATCATCAATAAAGCTTGCAACTTTGAATAAAACAACATCTGCACCCTCATCAGGAGAATCAGGAGAAGCAGGCAAAAATATATCTTGAGGTTTTAATTCTAAAATTTGGTTTTCATCAACTAATTCTTTACCGTAGATATCTATTTCATAACCAAGTTCTTTTAATCTCTTAATTGGAGTTTCAATCTCATTTGGTTTAAAGTGGGTTATTGCCATCTCAGTCATATCATATCTGGTTGTCCCATCCTTATTGACATGTATATCATGTGCGGCCCTCAATATTCCTTTAACCAAATTCTCGGGAATATGTTCTTTATTTGACACTCCCCGAACTCCTTTTACTAAAGGAGGCAATTCTTTAATATTCAATTTTTTCATGGCGGAATTCAAATATTCTCTAATGTCTATCTCTTGTTTTTTATATAAGTGGCTCCTATTGAAAGAATAGCTGTTTTCAGGGTGAGGCTTATCGCATTTCTCTTCTTCCATTAATTTATCACACTCTCCACAATAATACATTCTTTTAGTTTTAGATTCGCATTTATGACATATGGGATAGACTCCTTGAGTATCACATTTTTCACAAATAAATATTGGGAAATCAGATCTAATCTTACCAATACTCATCGAAGATTGAAAAGATCTTAACCTTCCCCCTTCATCCCCAACAGGAAACAATGAATGTGGACTCCCAGTCATTTTCCTCATTTTGGCTTTTTCTGGCCTTCCCATCCTTGCACCAATAAAAATCCCAGATTTATCTTTAATTTCGGTATCAGAAAAGTGATTTACTATTTTCAATATATCTTTTTTCTCAGAAATATACTTTACCATTTCCTTGAAATCAGAGTTCTTTTCATATATTCCAAGGTTTAGCATTAAAGAAATAGCCCAATCTCCTTCAATTAATACAAACTCTTTATTTACAATAGTATGAGGAATTCCCAACAACTCAAGAATTCTTTTAGGAGACTCGTACTCAATAGCACCAGAATCTAAAGGTAATATAATTTTATCTTCATCTTTTTTTATTACTGACCTAGATAGCCAATGAATAAGGACCAAAATCTCTTTTTTATTTATAGATTTCCAATGAAATGTATATCTTGGGTGCAAGGGAACCTTTAAGTTTTTAGAGATATTAAAAGAATCTCTAGCGGATAATTTAGTTAGCAGAGGGTTATTAAACAATTCTTTAATCAACGGCAACGAAATCTTAGTTAAATTACTTATTTCCTCAGGAGATTTATTTTTAGATTCTACTTCTTTAAACCACCACTCTTCACAATATCCTGGTGGATATAGCATAGACCCCCTATCTAAAAAATCCCCGTAGTCCACCAATATATCTCCTACATATAAAACCTCTTCTACATCTTTATTATATTTTCTTGCATCCTCCTCATTCTCTAACCTTAAAACATTCCCATTATTCAATTTCACAATTGGCCCTTCTATTGAATCGCAAGAAATGACCGTATTTCCTTTCTTGGGCCTCTCTGGTTTAAGTTGAGTTCCAGACGCAATATAATTATCTAAAACTACCAAAGTTGCAGGGTGTAGGCCATCTACAGAAAAACCAGACATTCTACTTCTCCCATATCTCAATCTAAACCCTCCAGACCTCATGGGGTGTCCGAGAATTGGTCTCCCCGCCACCAAGTCTTTAATAAACCCATAATCAGGTAAAACTTTCTCTCCTTCAGAACTATCACTAGTTGTACTTTTTGACCTAATTTTTTCTTGGAGCTTAACAAATCCTTCCACAAATTTCCAATCTTCCATACCAACATTTTCATTCCATTTAGAGAATTTCCCCCAAAACTTTTTCCATTTAAGTGCCAAAGATTCCCCATAGACTAAACAAAACCCATTTCTTAATCGATTAGACTCTACCCTAGGAAGATCTTTATAGTTAGGAACCTCCAATTTCTCACTCCCATCCCCATCTATTTGAACTGGTAGATTTTCAGTAATATATCTTGCTTCTTCCTCTGAGGGCATATATTGCAAATTAGTAATTCTATCGTGAAAAAAATCAAGTTCAGAAAAAGTCCTATTCACTTCATCTTCAGTAGGATCATAAACAGCATAACCCATTTTTCTCCTAACATAATCAGCACAAGCAACAAAAAAACAAGTGGCAGTAGTACCTGCGCTCCTAATAGGTCCACCAAAATAAAGAGAAAAAAACTTCCCATTCCCATCCACTCTATCTTTTAACTCCAATCTAACAAATCCCTCAAGAGGTGAAGCCACAACTCCATTTGTTAAATAGGAAAGACCAACTCTTAATCCCACTTCAATAGATTCTCTTTCATCGATAAACTTACAAAATTTTTGTTTAGCTACCTCTTCTGCTAATAAAAAGGCAATGATTGGATTTTGAGTACCATACTCTTTTTCTAATTCAATTATTCTCTGACTCACCCCAGAATTTTCCAATTGAGGGGCGGCTACACTAATTAAACCCTCAACCCTTTCAGCCATATTTTGTGCAAGAGGAATTTCAACTTCTGAAACGGGATCATAACCAATAGATCTAGCCCGATTAGCTAGAGAATAAGATTTATCAATGTATTTATCTAAATATTCAAAGTAATTTTTTATATTTCCCATTTTAATCACAAAATTTCATTAATTTTATATCCCTTGTTTTTAAATTTATAATAGGAACTCTTCCTGGCTCAGGGTGGTGTCCAACCTTATCTTGAAAAGCAGTTTTACCCTGCCAACAGCTACCCGAAATCATAGTAGTCTTACCATAATGACTCACGCTAGATTTATGAATATGTCCTGAAAGAAAGAAATCTGGAATTGTATCTATTAATAAATTATCAGAGTCAGAATCTACAATAAATGGTGTAGATCCATGAGTTGGGGCCAAATGTCTTTTTTGTAATAAAAATTTCATGACCAAATCTCCCCGATCATACCCACCCCCAAATCGAATGCTTTCTATTTGATCAATATAATAATCAAAGGAAAATCCATGATACATCAAAAAATTAAACCCAGGAAAATCACCTTTAGAAGCAACATTTACAAATGAAGGGTTAGATACTAAAGTAACATTATCAAGTTTATGTAAACTGGCTGCCAATTTTTTATCAAAGATTGGTTGAGGTTCAGCTAAACGGATAGAATCATGATTTCCAGGGCAGATAATAATTTTTATATTTTTTCTTATTTTATCGAGTAACAAAGCACACTTATCATACTGATCTTTTATATTTTGTATAACTAATTCTTCATTTTGACTAGGGTAGATTCCAATACCATCAACAATATCTCCAACAACAAAAAGATATTTTACTTTCATTGCAATTTCTTTTTGTTCCCTATTCCCCCCATTACCATTTATCCATTCTATAAACTTCAGAAAATTTTCCTCAAAAAACAAATTCGAGCCAACATGTATATCAGAAATTACAGCAACATAGGTTTCCTCTGGACCTTTTTTCATAGTTTCATTTTGAGGAATATCGGGGAAAAATAGGTCATCTATAAAGATTATTTTCCCCCCATTTACTCCTTTAATCCCTATAACTTCATCCAAAACTATATCTTTACATTTTTCAAATAGTTCTCTTTTATTATTGTTTACTAATATTTTTATACTTCCAGTATTATCTTCTATAGTTAACATCAAATTATTGTTTTTAGTATAAACTTTCTCGTATACTATCCCAATAGTAAAAACAGTTTCTTTATCTTTTTTTGATAAAATCCTAGAGATAGATAATGGTGCTAACAATTCTGTCCTACTCTGTAAAATTTTTCTTAAAGAATCATATCTTGTTTGGTAATGCATAATAAAATCCTTAACTTCTCTTTTTTTAGGATTATTCTCAAATGATTTTATTATATTTATCTCAAAATCCTCATTACATATCTTATTTTTAATAAATGGTTCCTCTTTGCTTTTAGAAGAATTTATCAATTTATTTAAATTAGTCTCATTAAAAATTAAAAGTTCACCAGATTCATTTTTCTCTAAATTTTTATCCAAAAAACTTAAATCAGAACCTACTTTTTCAACTAATTCTGGGTTTATCAAATATCCTTTCTCTAAAAATAATTTTATTACTTCTTTTACAAATTCAACCATCTCTTAAGACCTTCCTTAAGATTGGGGATTTCAGAATCAGGAATAGTCATCCCTATCGCTCTAGTCCTACCATATCTTCCCTTACTAATAACTTTGGCATTAATTACTCCTAACATATCTAATTCCCCTATTAAATCAGACATTCTTCTTTGAGTTAGTGGTTTAAGTCCAATATCAGAAGATAAAGACTTATATAGATTATATACATCTCCAGTATAAATTTTAGAGTTATTTTTCCCATACAAATCAAAAACAGCAAGTAAAGCTAACTGAGATTGTTTAGGTAAAGTACTAACAACTTCAGATACCAAATCCCTCTCTATTTTTTCTTCAGCATCATCTATATGTTTAATCAATAATTTATCTGATCCTTTTCTCTCAGCTAGTTCTCCAGCAACTCTTAATAAATCTAAAGCCCTCCTAGCATCACCATGTTCTCTTGCGGCCAATGCAGCACACTTTTCAATGGATCCCTCTTCTAAAACTCCATTTTTAAATGCCTTAATTGATCTCTCATTTAATATATCTTGTAGTTGTAAGGCATTATATGAAGGAAAATTTATATCTTCCTCTGTTAGCGAAGATTTTACACGAGGATCAATATCATTTGCAAACCTTAAATCATTTGATATCCCAATGAAGGTTATTTGAGTATTAGAAAGCTCAGAATTTAATCTCGTAAGATTATATAATATTTCGTCTCCTGCTTTTTTAATTAATTGATCAATCTCATCTAAAACTAAAATAATGTTTTGATGTTTACTATCTATACTTTCAATAAATATCCTATATATCTCATCAGTAGGTAATCCTGTGACAGGGACATTTTTTCCAAATTCTCTAGCTAAAGTAGCAATTAACCTATATTCTGTATCTGCAACTTTTTTCAATTTACAATTAAGATAAAATATTTTTAAGCCTATATTTTTATCTTTTGATATTTTATTTAACTTATCAATAACATGTAACACAGAAATAGTCTTTCCAGTACCAGTTTTTCCATATACAAATAAATTTGATGGCTTTTCATTTTTCAAAGCAGGGGCTAACATACCTGCAATTTCTTTTATTTCATTATCTCTATGAGGGATATTTTCAGGAGTATAACTTGATTGTAAAAATTTTTTATCTTTAAACAGACTATCTTTTTTTATATAATCTTCAAAAAACTCATTTATATTTGATTTGACCATATTTCTAAACTAATTAGAAATCACATATAAAGATTATTATATTATGAAATAGAGACAGGGACCTCTATTTCCTATGGAATTAATCATAATGAAAAATACCTAAAAATACTCCCCTTTTTCACATAGAAAATATATAATAATTATACTATATATTATATATATTATTATATATAATATATAATAATAAAACTTATAAATAAATATTTTGAGTAAATTCAAATTTTGAGAGTATAAGAGATATAATACCTAAATTTTAATAATTAAAAAAATCAAAAGAAATACCAAATTCTTAGTTAAATTCCTAAATTAAACAGAAAATTATTAATATAAAATATAAGTTTCCATATGAAATATTTTCTATCTTAAAATATATTATTTTCCATTTGAAATTAAGGTGAGGGGGCCCTATACTAATAATCACGTAAAATTTATAAACAACAGAATATAATCAAAACTATGGACTTATTATTCATAATAATGTTAATCATAGTAGGAGTAATTTTCTTAGAAATATCTAAACACCTTTTTACTAAAACTATTTTGAAAGTATTATTGTTTTCAGTAATATTAATAATAGTATTTTTTGCAGTAATAGGGAGTTTAGCATCTGAAAAGTTAATAGAATCTGATAATAAATATATCCAAACAGGTGCGACAGTTGTCAAATTAATTAATGAAGAACCTATAGTAACTGAATCAAAAGAAAAGATCAAAACATTTTTTAAGGAACTAGAAGAGAAGGTCACAAATAAATTAACAGAAGATTAAGAAACTTTTATAAAGAATGTAGTACCTCCTTATTGAAAGGAGATTTTTGAAAATGCCAAATAATGATAAAAGATACTCGAAACAATTGTTAAATAAAACTATAGTTAGTAAAACTGGAAAAAGATTTGGTGATTTAGGAAATATTCATTTTGAAACAAAAACAGGAGAATTATTACAATTAGAAATTAAAAATCCAACAGAATTAACAAATAGTTTAGATTTAGAAAGAACAGAAACAGGTCAAATAGTAATACCTTTCAGCGCAGTTATTGCAATTGGAGACTTTATAGTTGTAGCTGAAGAGGATATAATTTAATTTTTTTATAAATTTAAAATGCCAAATTTAATTAAATCTACAAAAGATATAAAAGTTCCAGAAAAAATTAATGAACAAGTAGTTGGTCAAGAGCAAGGTATAGAAATAATAAAAAAGGCAGCAAAACAAAGAAGACATGTTCTTTTAATTGGAGAACCAGGAACTGGAAAATCTATGTTGGGTCAAGCACTCGCAGAATTATTGCCTAATGAAAAATTACAAGATATACTTTCTTTAGCAAACCCAGAAGATGAAAATATCCCAAAAATACAAACTTTTCCTCATGGAAAAGGGAAGGATATAATAGATAAATTAAAACTAGAAGAAATGAACTCTATGAAGGGAAAAAATATACTCTTAATAATTATTTTTATTTTATCTATTTTTACTCCTTGGTGGATAAGGAATAAATATGGAGATATAATGGGAGCTGCATCTCTAATAGGCTCAATGATATTTTTAGCAATGTTTATAATTTTTTTTAATCTAAATAAAAAAATGAAATTAAATGAAAAAAATATACCTAAATTATTAATTAATCACAAAAATATAAATCAAGCTCCTTTCATAGATGCAACTGGAAGTCATGCAGGATCTTTATTAGGAGATGTATTACATGATCCCTTCCAATCAGGAGGATTAGGTACACCTGCCCATGAAAGGGTAGTTCCAGGGATGTTACATAGGGCAAATAAAGGAGTTCTCTTTATAGATGAAATATCTCTCCTAAGGCCAGAATCTCAACAAGAATTATTAACTGCCCTTCAAGAAAAAAAATATTCAATAACTGGTCAGTCAGAGAGATCCGCAGGAGCAATGGTAAGAACAGAACCAGTACCATGTGATTTTATTTTAGTTGCAGCAGGAAACCTAGAGACAATACAAAAAATGCATCCTGCTTTAAGATCAAGAATAAGAGGGTATGGCTATGAAATTTATATGAATAATGAAATGGATGATAATTTAGAAAATAAAAAGAAAATAGCTACTTTCATAGCTCAAGAAGTAAAAAAAGATGGGAAAATACCTCATTTTTCATACGAAGCAATAAAGGAGATAATTCAAGAGGCCAAAATAAGATCTGGAAAATCAAATAAATTAACTTTACATTTAAGAGATTTAGGAGGCCTAATAAGGGCTGCAGGAGACGTAGCATTAGAAGAAAACTCAAATTTAGTAGAATCAATACATATTAAAAAAGCAAGAAAGTATGCAAGATCTTTAGAAAAACAGCTTTCAGATAAATACATTGAAAATAAAAAAGAATATGATATTATCAAAATCAAAGGGTCTGTAATAGGTAGAGTAAATGGCCTGGCAGTTTTAGGGTCATCTCCCCACTTTTCAGGACTAGTCCTTCCAATAGAATCAGAAGTTACACCCGGAGGAAAAAAAGCAGAATTTATAGCAACAGGATCCTTGGGAAACATAGCAAAAGAAGCAATACAAAATGTTTCAGCAATAATCATGAAATATTTTGGAGAAGACATAAAAGAAAAATATGATATTTATGTTCAATTCCTTCAAACACATGAGGGGGTCGAAGGAGATTCAGCATCAATAGCTGTAGCAACTGCAATATTCTCGGCTCTAAAAAAGATTCCAATAAGACAAGATACTGCAATGACGGGTTCATTATCAGTAAGAGGAGATGTTTTGGCTATAGGAGGAGTAAATTCAAAGGTAGAATCAGCTATTGATGCAGGACTCAAACAAGTAATAATTCCAAAAGCAAATGAAAAAGATGTGATGTTATCAAAAGAAAAAAAATCAAAAATCAAAATAATTGCAGTTAATAACATAAAAGAAGTATTAGAGCATGCCTTAGACTTATCAAAAAACAAAACTTTCTTAAGGAAGTTCAAATAAAACAAATATATGACTTACAAAAAAAAGATAATACAATTTCTAAATAAGGAATTAAAAGAAAAACTTAGCGAAAATATACTAGAATTTCCTCCCTCTGAGGAAATGGGAGACTTCTCCTTTCCATGTTTTATACTCTCAAAAAAACTAAAAAAATCCCCACAAGAAATATCAAACAAATTAGAGAAGTCAAAAACTCCAAACTTTATAGAAAAACTAGAAGCAAAAGGTCCCTATCTTAATATATTCATAAATAAGACTGCACTGGCGGATTCAACAATAAAAAAAATTCTCGAAGAGAAAGAAAAATATGGATACTCTAATTTGGGAAAGAACAAAAAAATAATGATAGAATTTTTCAATCAAAATACTCATAAGGTGATTCACATAGGACATCTAAGAAATATAACCCTTGGAGATTTTTTAACCCAAATATACCAATTCACAAACCATAATGTAGTTCCAGTTTCATATTTAGGAGATATTGGTTCTCATGTTGCAAAGAGTATATGGGCCCTAGAAAAGTTCCATAAGAATGAAAAGTTGCCTACAAACAAGGGAAAATATTTAGGAGAAATTTATGTTGAAGCAAATAAAAAGTTAGAAAGCAACGAAAAAAATAAAAAAGAAGTTTCTGAAATACTCCAAAAGTTAGAAAGCAACGACAAATCACTCACAAAAATCTGGAAAGAAACAAGAAAATGGAGTTTAGATGAGTATAAAGAAATAGCAAAGCAACTTAAGATTAAAATAGACAGATATTTCCTAGAATCTGAAGTAGAAAAACCCGGCCAAAAAATCGTTGATGATCTAATCAAAAAAAAGTTAGCATACGAAGATGAAGGGGCAATATTAATAGATTTAAGTAAAGCAGGTTTAAAGAAATTTTTACTAAGAAAATCCGACGGAACCTCTTTATATTCTACAAAAGATTTAGCTCTTGCAAAAATAAAATTTAAAGAGTACAAAGTAGAAGAATCACTATATATTACAGGAGATGAACAAGATTTTTATTTCAAACAACTATTCAAAACACTCGAGATAATAGGTTTCAAAAAACCTATGGTTCATATTTCTCACGGCCAAGTAAAATTGCCAGGAGGCAGTATGTCCTCAAGATCCGGCAAAGTAGAGCTATATGAAGATTTTTATAATAAAATACTAAAAAAAACAACAGATGATCTCAAAAAAAGGTATAAGTCCTGGTCAAAACTCAAAATAGAAAAAATAGCAAAAGAAATAGTTATGGGGGCTATGAAATTTACTATGCTCAATCAACATTCAAATAAAGATATAATTTTTGATATAGATAGGGCATTAAGTTTTGAAGGGGACACTTGTCCTTATTTACAATACACAAATGCAAGAATCAACTCAATACTAAAAAGAACAACAAAGGAAAAACCAAATTATAGTCTATTGGAAAAGCCTGTAGAGTTCAAACTAATAAAAAAACTCTCCTCCTACCCAGAAATAGTTCAAAAATCAAAAGAGAAAAACTCTCCTCATACACTAACAAATTACACATTAGAGCTAGCTCACCTATTCAATGAGTTCTACCATTCATGTCACATAATTAATGCCAAAAAGGGCTTAAAAGGAGCCAGAATAAATATACTCTTAGCCACACAACAAATTTTAAAAAATACGTTTGAGCTATTTAACATACCCCTACCAAAAGAAATGTAGAAACATTTATAAATCAATCAATAATCTTATTTTAAGTGATAAAATGCCAATAATAGGATTTAATTTAGATAAAATAGGGGCCAAAAAGGATAACAAAATAACAGGAAGAATTAACATAAAAAATAACGTTAACATAACTAATGTTGAGCAAGAAAAACTTTCTATAACGAGTTCAGAAGATATAATTAAATTTAATTTTGAATTTAAATCAACATATGAACCAGAAATAGGCGCAGTTCAAATAAATGGACATGTTCTATTTATGGATGAACCAAAGAAAATAGAGGATATCATGAAATCTTGGAAAAAAGATAAATCTCTTCCTAAGAATCTGTCTCCACTAATAATGAACCACATATTAACTAGGTGTAATATAAAAACACTAATATTAAGTCAGGACGTGAATTTACCCCCAAACATAAGATTACCTTCAATCAAACAAAATTAAAAAAATTCACTAAGATTTTTTCTCTCTTTTTCTCGTTTCTGAGCTTCTTCCCAATCACATCTCTCTTCTTTCATTATTTTTAAAATCTTTATCTCTTTGTTCATACTTTCTCTAATTTGCTACCAGCCTTTATATGTATTATCTAATTAGATCATAGTAGTTTTCATCTATATATTGAAAGCCGATACCACTCCAAAAGTAGAAAATAGGTTTATCCAAAAAAGGAATAAATCACTTTCCTTCCAATCTTTCTAATAACCTCTCCTTACACATTCCAGGAACTTCTTTCCCCCAAAGAACAAACAACCTATTTATCTTATTCCAATATTTTTTGGGAACAATTCTTTGCAATGCCAACTCAGTTCCATTAGGAGTTTTAGTTTTGACCAATCCCAAAACGTTAGAAATGCGATGAACATGCGTGTCTACACAAATTGCTTCCTTCCCATATACCTCACCAAGTACCAAATTAGCAGTCTTCCTTCCAACTCCTGGTATTTTTATAAGATCCTCTAAATCTTCTGGAATTTTTCCATTAAATTCTTCTAAAATATATTTCGCAGCCAAAACAACATTCCTCGCTTTAGTATTATTATAATTTAAACTCTTAAAGATTTTTTTTACATCAGAGACACGAGCATTAGCCAGCTTTCTTAAACTAGTATATTTTCTAAATAAGTTCTCAGCAATTGGGATAGTTGTCTCATCTCTACTTTGAGCAGACATTATAGTTGCAATTAAAGTTTTCCAATCAGCTCCCCAATCTTCAGCAGCCAACCTCTTATTATCTCCACCATATTTTTTTCTAGCTTTCTTATAAATTTCAAGAAAATATGCCTTTTCATTCATGTATCCACATAAAAACAGACAAATTTAAAAACCTATCCAATAAAAAAGTAAAAATGAACAAAAAAATATTTGTTATTCTTGCCGCATTACTCTCCTCTCTCATAGGGCCCATTGTAAAATTACTAATTACAGATATGCATCCCCTTTCAATAACTTTTTTTAGAATATTTATAGGGTTCCTAACTCTTGCAATCATTTTACCTTTCTTAGACAAAAATACCTTCAAACTAAAATTAAAAGATATTCCAACCTATATTTTAATCGGAATTTTATTTGCAATTACTTTAGGAACATTCGTCACTGCCTTAAATCACGCTCCAGTTTCCAATGTAGTTCTAATCGCAAGTTTCGCAGTAATATCCACTGCAATTTTTGCATATATATTTCTAAAAGAAACATTAAAACTAAATCAAAAAATAGCAATAGTAATAGCAATAATCGGGCTGGCAATAATAAATCCTTTCAACTTTAACAGTATACATTATATAGGAAATTTGCTTGCTCTGGGGAGTGCACTTGCCTATTCTTTACTAATCGTTTTTATGAGAACAGAAGAAAAAACCCATTCACCAGGATTCCTTATATGGATATTCTTTTTTAGTACATTAGCTCTAACACCATTTATAGCAAGGTATGGTGTTGGCCAAAATTTCATGTCAAACCTACTTTTAATTTTAACCTTAGGGGTATTCTCCACAGCAATCCCCTTTCTCTTAGTAGCTTACGCGATAAAAAAATTACACGCAGATACAGTATCAATAATCAACCTATTAGTAATACCACTAGCTTCAATATTACTGGCAGCAATAATAATAGATGAAATTCCTACCCTTAGGGTTACTATTGGAGGGCTAATATTAATTCTCGCAGGAACAATATTACATTATTTCAGAAAAAAATATCTAAAAAGGATTAGAGAACAATTACACATTCCACTATGATACCAAAAGAGACTATAGAAGATAGAGAATCAATATGGAAAAAAATAATTTTAGTATCTACATCTATAATATTAATTTTATTAGTAGTTTCTTATATCTTGGCTAGCTATCCTTTATTTACTATAATTTCCAGTTTATCTGAATCAAAAAGTGCAAAAAATGAAATAATAGTAATGAACGACTTTTCAGTATTATTTACAGAGAATACATATGAAGAGCTTCAAGAGTATTATAATAAAGATCTCTCTGTAGAGATGGCAGTTTGCCTAAAGGGAATAAAGGTAGAAAACTATACAATTGATGAAATATACCAACCAAGGATAATCGATCAAACATTTAGTCACGTATTATTTGAACCATGTTCAAAAGATACACTAATCCTATTACACTCTCATCCATTCAGAAAGTGTATAGCTTCAGAGCAAGATCTACTTACATTAAATGCAATAAAACAAGATAATAACGATTCTCTCATGATTATTATGTGCGAACCAGATAGATTCTCAGTATATGGGTAATAATTATAAACTAGTTGATCTTCATTAGACTATGTTTATTAGAAAGAAAAAAATCAACAATAACGAGTATGCCTATCTAGTAGAAAATAGATATCATAAAAAGAAAAAACAATCTAGACAGAAGACATCAAAATATTTAGGAAAAGTAATTAACTTAGGAAATTCAAACAAACAGACACAGGCATCAACAATAAATGAGGCGATAATAAATGAGCTCAATAGATTTGGATTTAAAGAGTCAAAAAATAAATTGATAAAAAATGGCATAGAAATAGATCTAGGTACATTCCAAGTTATAGAGGGAAGTAAGAAAATTTGTCTAGAATTAAATGAAGGTTTTTTATGCAATCTTACACTCACAAATTTACTCAATTTTAACTCTCAAAATTTAAATCAAAAGGAGATCATCCATAACTTTGCTGACGCCTTTGTTTCAGCAGGGATAAATCTTCATTATGAATCATTCATAAATATATTCAATACACAAAATACAATAAAACCTTAGTATTTTAAGGATTTGAGGCCCATATTGTTCAATCCTTTATTTTTTTATATAGTGCCTAATTCTAAGAAACTCTCACTTCGACACTACGCCGACACCCAGACGACACTACTTCGACACATAAATTATTAAATATGCGACAGTAATCTCTCTATTGGGGTTACATTGGATATAAAAGATAACATTAGGGCTTCCTTTCAAAAGGTTAAAGATTCTATTTCGGAGCTAGATCGACGGATATTTGCGATAGAAAGCCAAATCAAAGAGGTAAAAAATATGCTAAATAGCTCAAACATGCCAAATTCTCCAAATAATGATACTAAAACTCTCCAAAACCCAGAATTTAACGTTTTTGAGCCCCCTAGGCCAAAAATTTCTAAAAGTTCCATAGGAAATGAAGGGGTGCCGCTTCGACACTGCGACGACACCGCGCCGACAAAGAGACGACAGACAGACAGTCGACAGACAGACAAAATAGAGAATTATGATGATGTTCAAACCCTTAAAGAAGAGCTAAATTCGAGGTTTTTGAGCCTTACAGAAGCACAATTCAAGGTTTTTATGGCAATTTATAGGTTAGAAGAAGAAACTGGTAATTCTGTGACATATGCAGATGTTGCAGGGCACATAATGATATCCCAAAGTTCAGTTAGAGACTATGTTAGTGACTTAATGTTAAGAAAAATTCCTCTCACAAAGCAGAAATCTCCCAATAGGAAAGTATATCTATCTATAAAAAAAGAGTTTAGAAACCTTAAAATCTTAGAAAATTTGCTTGCTTTAAGAGAAAAAGATCACTCACAAACCCAATTAAGTGGCCATTTGAGGCAATATTTCTAATTTACTCTCACTTTTAACTAAATAATCTCCTCTCCATTTCTTAAAATACTATTTTTCATTAAAATTAGACTAAATTATCTCTCACTTTCAATAGTTTTACCCTTTTTTCCAGTATATTTCACCATTATCTCTCTCTTTTTATCTTCTTCTATACAAAATCTCTTCTTACCGTTACTCTCACTTTTCTCTAAGATCAGCTCAGGGATCTTTCTTTTTATATTATTTATTTGTCCTCTCACTGTTGATTGATCCTTACCTAAAATTCTTTCTAAATCTCCATAACTTAATAATAAATCTGTATTTAATAAACTCCAAACTACTGTTCTTTCCATTGCAGTAAGACTAAACAATGATCTTTCTATATCTGTTTGGACAGCTGTTTGCTGTTTGGACAGCTGTTTGGACACCGAGGCTGTTTGTTTAGGACGGACAGCTGTTTGTTGCTGTTTGGACACCTCTTCAAGGGGAGATTGTTCAATTAGATTATACATAAATTCTTCAACAACTTTTAATCTAGAATCAAAATGACCTAATCTTATGTGGTGGTCACCTTTATGTTCATCTAAATGTTTTATCCACTCTCCAACACTATCCATATCCTCTTTAATTTTAGAAAAAGAATCATTAAGAGAGCTATGCAAATTAGAAAGTTTATTCTCAATATCTTTCCCCTTTTTAAAAAATCCAAAAACCATTAAACATTTTTATCTAAACTAGTTATTAAACTTTTTGTTTTTTTAATCATAAAGTTTAAATACTCAAGTATCCAAAAATTAAAATAAAATAGGTGAGACTACAATGTCTAAAAAAAAGAAAACAATCAAGAAAAAAGTTGTAAAAGAGAAAAAACAACAAGTAAAATCTTTATGGCCAGATTCATTATCACTAGCCCTTTATCTAATAGCATTTATTTTAGTAGTTTTCGGAGCATGGTATCATAAAATTAATTGGATTTTAATGGCATTTGTTCCCTTTTTGGTAGCCATATGGTACGAATACATGAAAAAAAATTTATAACTACTTCTAAATAGCAACAATAGAAAAGTTTTTAAATAACAATAATAGAGATAATTCTAAACAATTAGAAACGGATTTAGATATGGCAGCGAATACAGGAATTATAAGGTATGAAGGGATTTATACCGGCAAAAAAGATGAACAGCCTTATGGGTTAGTCTTTAAAACTTCTAAAAATGGGTTTGAGCATTGGGTATATAGTGTCAATTCAGAAGAATCAACCCCTGTAGCCACACATGTAATCCAAGAAGATCTACAGAGAAGTATTTCTCTAGGTGCATTAGTAGATACAGGAGTAATTCCTACAGGACTTCCAACTTTCTTTTCTAGCGTCAATGTAATTAAGGGTTTAAGGGGGGAAGGGATAGGAAGTTTCTTGGGTGTTAAAGCCAGAGAACGATTAGAACACGTAGGTTCCTCAAATCCTCTTGTCCATATTTTAGGGTTTTTACCTAAGGGGTTTCAAAGAATGAGACCAAGATATCAAGGTAGAGGCTATATTGAGCTACAACCCCAAGATAATCCAGGGAATTTACACTGGGCAACAGGCCAAACCGGATGGATGTTTAAAGTTTATGATTAGACTAAAACCTTTAAGCAAAAATCAAAAGGTTAATCTTTTAAATAGTTAAAAAACATCTTATTTAAAATGGGAGATCAAATAACAATTCCACACGACATTCATTCAAACTTAGCAAGTTCAATAGAATCCTGCCTTGCAATAGGCTCAAATGAAGAAAAGCAGGTTGTTCACGTTGTTAACGAAAGTAAAGGATTTAATTTATATCCTGGAAAAGAGCTAAGAATAGAAGATTTAATCAAAGAACACGGGCCATTCAAATCTTTTTCGGGTTACTGTCTTCCAGAAGATTTACATGAAATAATAGGATATGGAGTTCCATTTTTTGCCGTAGAAAGGAGAATCGAAGAAGGTGAATGGGGAATATATATATTAACTAGAGAAAGAAGGGAAAAAGATATCTTAGAAAGAGTAGCAGAATATCAAGAACTTCTATCAGAAACATAGAATTCGGTAGGTTTTTAAATTTATTAATAAAAAAGTAAACATGGAAAAGCTTACATTTAGATTAGCCACTAAAGGAGATATAAAAGCATTTGAAGATATTCGTGAAGAAGATCTACATAATTTACACTTAGAAAGAATATCAAAACAAAAAGAAAAGAAAGCAGAGTATTTTATTGTATTTTTAAGAAATCAACCAGTTGGGCACGTTTTTATTAATTACGATAATAAAGGGTATCTTTATACCATTCTTGAAGACATATATGTTAAAAAACAATTCAGGAAAAAAGGAATCGCAAAGAAAATAGTCTTTTTTGCCGAGAGACACCTAAAACAAAGAGGGCAGAAAGAAATTGGCCTAGAAGCAGACATTGAAAATAAATGGCTAAACAAGTTTTATGAAGATCTAGGATATAAGAGAATAAGTGGCCCCCATAAAAATACCTACATATTAAAGGATAAGGGCAATAAAGAGTTAGTAGAAGTTGTATATCACCTAAAGAAAAGCCTAAAATATCTAAACTTCGCCTAACATACATTAGGCGAACTTTTATATACTATTTATCCCAAAAATACACTAAAAAGAGGGATATTTGTGGAAGTTTATCTAAAAAAACTAGAAACTGAACTTAAGTTGAGAGGATTCTCAGAAAGAACAGTTGAATCATATATGTCAAATGTCAAACTTTTTCTGAATTATACAAAAACAGAACCAACAAAAGTGATAGAAGATCAAATAAAAGAATACTTTGCATATTTGGTTTCAGACAAAAAACAATCTCCAAGATCGGTTGCAGTGAAAAAAGCAGCCATAAAATTCTTTTTTGAACAAATTATGCAAAAAAACATAGTGAACCTCAAAACTCCAAAAATTCCTAAATCTATACCAATATTTTTAACAAAAAATGAAATAAAGAGATTATTTGATAATACTTCTTCAAAAAAATCTCTACTAATAATAAAATTACTTTATTCTACCGGATTAAGAATAAGTGAATGTGTTAATCTAAAAATCAATGATTTAGAGTTAGAAAATAAAATGGGATGGGTCAGATTAGGAAAAGGAGGAAAAGATAGAGCATTTTTCCTATCTGAGAAGTTAGGAGAAAATATTAAGAAATACATCCAAACATTAGATGAAACTGAAAAATATTTATTCCCGGGAAAAAATGGCCATTTAACCACAAGAAATGTTCAAAAAATAATATCTAACATAGCAAAAAAGGCAGAAATTCAAAAAAAAGTAACTGCCCATAAGCTAAGACACTCCTTCGCTACCCATAATTTGGATGCAGGAGTTGATATTAGGATTATACAAGAATTACTTGGACATTCCGATTTATCGACGACCCAGATATATACACATGTTTCAAAAGAACAATTAAAAAAGGTAAAAAATGTACTTGATGACATAGAAGAATAGATATTCTAAGTAATAAATTCTTATAAACTTTGTAGTATTTCTAATAAAGAAGAGGTGACATTTATAAAAACAGATATAAAATACTGGATAGGCGCAGATGAATCAAATCATGGTGTTGTTCCTGAGATATATGTCGCCGTTCTTTCCACCAATCCAAATGATGTTAAGAGATCTCCAGAAATAATAGGAAAACAAAGAAAAAAAGTAGGTATAGAGACTATTCTTTCCAGTGAACAAGATTTTAGATTTATGGTTCTAGAAAACGAGCATTTTAGAAGAATAGGGAGACTAAGTATAAAAGTTCCAACAATCGCACAACTAATAGAAGGTTTTTCAAGCCAAATAGAAATAACAAAAACATCCATTATCATCGACGGTAAAGACCAACAGTTTCCCCTTTTGGAAGAATTAATCCCCATTGTTGGAGACATGTTCCACACAGAACTTTCTAGCAGAAGATTTAGACAAGAGAAAGATGGAGATAGACATTATCCCCTCGTCAATATTGCAGATAGGATGGCCTATCAACTAAAATTAATATATGAAAACCTTAGATCTGGTCAAAAAGGACCATTTGATGAAAAAAGGGTTTATCTAAGATTATAATCTTTAATCAAATCCTAAAACTATTATAATCAATATATTTAATTATAACTTAAAAGATTTATACCAAAATAATTCTATCAAAACCTAAAAACAATCCATCAAAAATTTTATAAAGATACTATCTAAAAAATAAAACATGGTTCAACTCTCACCAGGAGGAGCATTCGAGATTTTACAACCTCTAGTATTATTCATAGCAGGTTTAGCTTTTTACGCAATTATAGTTTACAACCTATATAAGCTAGTAGCAACAAGAGACATATTCAAACTAAATCTAAGAAAATACAACACTGCAGAAAATCCATCAATAAATAAGTTTTTTGCAATACTCCTCTATACAGTAGAATATATATTATTTTTCCCACTGTTCCTCATGCTTTGGTTTATAATCTTCTCTGCGATATTTATTGCTCTATCAAATATGAATGACATAGGAAGTATACTTATCATATCTATGTCAATGATATCTGCAATAAGAATTGCATCTTACTACAAACAAGATTTAGCGAGAGATATAGCCAAATTAATCCCCTTTGCTTTATTGGCTGTCTTTCTTATAGACGGTGCAAGTGCCTTTTCTTGGGAACAATCCTGGTACTTAATAATAAGCATATCTTCAATGTTAGACACATTAATCTACTATTTCATATTCGTTTTCATTTTAGAGTTAACTTTAAGAGTCATTTATTCTATTTCTAAAGCACTATCCCCAAGAGACGAATAAAACACAATTTATCGACGACAAAATAGAAATATTTAAATACTCATTAACTAAAAATTAAACATTATATTTTTAAAAAGGAGGTGAATATTTTGGGTAAAATTATAGCAAAAGGAGTTGTTGACAGAAAATCTGGTTATCTTTATTATGTAGATGGAAAAGGTAATGTTTGCGAAGCAAAGATGGCTAGAGGCGGAAAGAAGAAAAAAGCAGTCAAGAAAAAACCGGTTAAGAAAAAGAAAAAATAATTTAAATTTTTATTTCTTTATTTTTCTTTAAAAAAACTAGTCAAATCTTTCTCAGATTTCTTTGGTTGTTTTTGGACTTTTCTATATCCAATTAATTCTAACTTAGATCTCTCACCACAATTAGGGCATTTTGTAGGGCTCTCTTTCTCAGTCGTATTTGACATCCACTCCCAATTACAACCGTGACATAACATAGTATATCTAATCATATTATCCCCCGAAAGTGAAGTAGGAATTTTATTTAATCCATTATATATTAATAGAATTTTTAATAATAACAAAACCAATACAGAAAAAATCAAACTAAGGAAGTACTTATTTTGAATAGTATCAAGTAATGATATCCCTGTAAAAATAACAATAAAACTTCCTACAAAAATACCAATTCCAGGAATTATTCTTACCCTAGCTAAATTATCAAATGACATAAAAAAGTAAATCTAAATGAATTTATAAAATTATCCCATATAGGATACTTCTTTTTTGTCTTTACTTAGCTTAGCTTTTTTAGTCCCTTCCAGAATTTTTTTCAGTTTTTCCTCAAACTCTTCAGCTTTCTTTAATAAGGGCTTATAATCTACCTTTAATCCGAGATAAGCATCTAGTGCCTTAATGGTCAAAGCAGCAGCCCTACTATCTGGCAATTTAGAGGCAGTCTCAGCAAAAACACAAGACATGGGGACATTATCTAACTTTAACATTAAGCTCGCAGTGGGTCCAACAACAACCCCTTCCTCTAACTTTTTAACTCCTAATTTTTTCCATTTTTCAGCGTTTTTATTTGAATAATAATAATAGTTTCCCTCCATTCTTTTTGCAATGCCACCAACTCCTTCAATACAGATAACTTCTTTAGCTTTAAATTTTTTAAACAATTCTTCAACTACTTTAGCTATTTTCCACTCAACACCAGCAACATTAGTTATTGCATGCAAAATTACTAAATTATATTTTTTAGAGTAAAAAATACCAAATGGTTCTACTATTTTGGACTCGTGGATTGCTATCATTGGACTCATCTCAGAAAACCAAACAGAACCAATTTTCTCTGCATCTAGATGATCGATCAAATACTCTGAAGATATTGTCCCAACCAAACCAAAACCAGGAAAACCTCCAATAATTGTAACGTTTTGAGGCTTCTTTTTCAAATCTATTTTCATACTCAATAAAACTTAACCCAATTTAAATAAGTTTCTATTATTTTATTCAGTTATGATTTTATAGTGATTAGTAAACTATATAAACTAAAAATCCAAAAATTCACTAATGGTAGATAGTAATTTAACTAGATATATCCAAGATGGCATTAAAAAAGGATATACGAAAGAAGAACTAAAAAAGATTCTAAAAGAGAATGGTTGGTCAGATGAGGAAATTGCAGAAGGTCTTGGAATTCCTCAAGAAGGGAGGCCTGTTCCATCACAAGAACCAGATCTAAATTTATCTAGTTTTGTGAATAAAGCTCTAGAAAAAGGGATTTCAGAAGATAAAATACGTAAAGTGCTTGCTTCAAAAAATTGGCCAGTCGAGAAAATAGAAATGGCATTTCCAAAATCTTCAAAACCTGCAAATACCGAAAAAATAAAAAATAAAGAAAAGAAAAAGGCAGGAGCAAGAAAAATAATCTCTTATATGGGGATATTTATTATAATCTCAATCGTACTCTCTCTTTCAATAGGTGTTTTCTTTTATATTCAAGCATTATCTGGTTATGAAGTAACCGATCCAAATACAGGAGAGCTTGTAAAAGGGTATTGTTTACAAGAAGATTGTCAAAATATGAAAAATTACATTTATGATTCAATTTATGGGAAAATGTTTTTAATTTTGTCCATTGCACTAGGAGTATCACTTATCTTGACGCTGTTGCATGCTTTGACGCCTAAAAAAGAATTGATAATTTGGATAGCAAACATACTATTCTTCTTATTCATAATCTATTTACTAATAATGTGGTTTATGGCAAACGCTCCATAATAAAAAGATTTTTAAACTAAATTTTAGCTCTCTTTCTTAGTGGGTCCGTAGCTCAGTTTGGTGGTAGCACTTGGCTCTTAACCAAGGGGTCGGGGGTTCAAATCCCCTCGGGCCCATATTTTCATTATATTAAACCCCGCAAATATTGAAGAGTATATGGTGTAAGATTTTCTGGAAGGCTATTTAATGGCCAATATTTAATCTCTCCAATTTTATCAGGCTCACATATTCTAGGAACACCCTCATTTATTTCTACAAGAAAACCCGCATATATCCCAATGAGTTTACCTTCTCTAAAATCTTCATAACTACCTAATTGTTTTGTTATTCCAATATCTATTCCCAGTTCCTCAGACAATTCCCTAACACAGGCATCTTCGAGAGATTCTCCTTCCTCTACTTTGCCTCCAGGATTCGACCATATGTTATCAAAAGTTTCTGAATTAATTCTTTTTATCAATAAAACTCTACCCTCTTCAATAATCACTCCCCCGGAGCCGATGGTTATCATTATAATATTGGATTAATGGGCCAGACTATTCCCAAACTTCTCATCAAATTTATCTTTAGCTTTCTGTTCCTTCTTAAAAACAGAGTGCGAAGCCCTTTTCTCAAATAAAGAGATAGACATAGAAATAACATCACTCTGATAATCTTTCAAACCATTATCTAAAATAATTTGTTTAGCATCTGAAATACATTCTTTCATCAAAGAAATAGATTCATTCTTAGTTTCCAAATCAACTTCTTTTTCTTCATCATCACTTAAGTAAATTTCTTCCCAAACAGGATAAGTGCTTTTTTCAGTTGTCCTAGGAAAACTTTTAGAAAAACTCATTATAGTAAATTTTTGATTCTTTCGATATGTTCTGCAACATTTTCTCCATTCTCAGTTAGTTTTATCGTCTTTATCCTTCCTTTTTTTTCAAACAAAACTAACTTATTTTTCTCCATCTCCTGAAGAATTTTAACAGCATGGGAATAAGTGCAATCTACTTCTTTAGCCAAAACAGATCCATACCGATTCTTAGAATTATTTCTTAAAGCAACCAGTATCATAGCTGGCTTTCGCCTAAAAAACACTTCGAACATATCTTTCTTAATCAATTCTAACCCCTCGAATTATATAACTCATTATCTATATTTAAATGTTTATATTTTGTAGTATCTATTTCATAATGAGTCATGGAAATAGAAAACATCCAAACCTTTATATAACTATTTCTTTTGATTTTTTAATATGTTGTATGTAAAGTTTATAAAGGAAAATTATGAAAACCTAAAAGAATCTTTAATCAAGAGGAACCAAACCGAGAAGGTAGAGTGGCTCGAAATAATTATTGAAAGGGATAAAAAATGGAGGCTGTTAAAACAAAAGGTAGATAAGTTAAGACATAAAAGAAATGAACTAACAGACCGAATAAGAGAATTAAAAATACAAAAAAAGAAATACGATTTAATTCTAAAACAAGCACAAACAATTCCAGAGAAAATTAAATTAATAGAGAATGAAATGCAGGAATTAGAAAAACAAACAAACTCATATCTGGAAAGAATACCAAACGTACTACATGAATCGGTTCCAGCTGGAAAAGATGAAAAAGACAACATACCATTTAAATTTTCAAAAGAAAAAACAAATTTCAAATTTAAACCAAAAAGCCATGGGGAATTATTAGAAAAAGCAGGCTTAGCAGACTTTAATGCAGGCAGAATAAACTCAGGGCAAGGCTTTAATTATTTAATAGGGGATGCAGCAGAATTAGATTTAGCAATACAAAAATTTGGAATAGATTTTTTATTAAGTAAAGGGTTTCAATTAATTTCACCTCCTTTAGTTTTGAATAGAGCGACTTTAGCTGGAACTGTAACACTACAAGATTTTGAAGATGTAATCTATAAATTTGAAAATGAAGATCTCTACATAATTGGAACGGGAGAGCACCCTTTAGTTGCATTAAATAAAGGAAAAGTATTCCGAAAAGAAGATTTACCAATTAAAATTTGTACACTTACTCCTTGTTTTAGAAAAGAAATAGGTTCTCGTGGTGTGGATACTAAAGGGTTATTTAGGATGCACCAATTCTATAAGGTTGAACAAGTTATAATCTCGGATCAAGAATCTTCCTATAAATATTTTGAAGAAATGGAAAAAATAACTGAAGAATTCTTCAAAAAATTAGAAATACCCTATAGGGTGATAGAAATCTGTTCTGGAGATTTAGGTCCTAAGTTTACAAAGCAATATGATATTGAGGCATGGTTTCCTAGACAAGGAGAATATAGGGAAGTAACCTCATGTGGAAACACAGAAGAATATCAATCAGCATCCCTAAACATAACCTACAAAGATGGAGAAGAAAAAAAATATTGTCATTTGTTAAACAATACTATGGTAGCGACTTCAAGGGCAATGGTATCAATAATAGAAAATCTCCAAAATGAAAAAGGAGAAATAAAAATACCAAAAGCATTAAGAAAATATATTTACAACAAAAAGAAAATTGGGGGTTTAAAGAATGAAAGAAGATGAAGAGTTCAATCTATACAAAGAAAAAAATAGACAGGAATTGACAGAAGCAGACGAATTAAACCCAGAAGAAGAAGGGTTTATGCAAGGGTATGACGAAGAAATAAACCCTTCAGAATGTGCAACCTGTGGAAAAATCCTAGAAAAAGACTTCGTTGAAGAACAAATAAAAGATGAGACCTACAAGTTTTGTAGCGAAGATTGTGCAAACAAATTTGAAAAAAAACTAGAGCACGCTTAAAACAAAGTCTCATACATCTTTACTAGTCATATCTATGTAAATTTTTTCAAAACATTTAAATAACCTTCTTTTAGGCATCTTTCTATGACCGAATTGATCATAACAGAGAAACCTCAAGCAGCACTAAAGATAGCAACAGCTTTAGCAGACAATAAACCAATCGTTCATAAAAAAGGAAAAACCGTTTATTATGAAATAACACATGCAGGAAAAAAAATATTTGTTGGATGTGCAGTGGGTCATCTATTTGGTTTAGCAGAAGAAAAAAAATCAACCTGGGCCTCTTATCCAACTTTTAATATTTCTTGGCAACCAAAGTTCGAAATAGAGAAAAATTCAGCATATACAAAACCCTACTTAACCCTATTAAAACAACTAGGAAAAAAAGTAGAGACTATTACAGTTGCAACAGATTATGATACTGAAGGAGCAGTAATCGGATATACTATTGTAAAATATGGCCTAGGAAAAAATAATGCAAGAAGGATGAAGTTTTCTACTCTAACAAAAGATGAATTAATTGATTCTTACAACAATGTTAACAAAAAATTAGATTTTGGAATGATAGATGCGGGAATAGCAAGACATCATCTAGATTGGTTCTACGGAATTAATTTAACAAAAGCTCTAACCATTGCAATAAAAAAAGCAAATAGTTATTTTAGAGTTTTATCCACCGGACGGGTTCAAGGGCCAACTCTAAAAATAATTACAAAAAGGGAGGAAGAAATTAAAAAATTCATTCCAGAAACATATTGGGAGATATTCCTAGATGGATTGTACAAAAAACATAAAATTTTAGCAGAACACAAAAAAGGAAAATTCAAAAATAAAAAAGAAGTTTCTGAAATATTAAAGAAAACAAAAGGAAAAAAAGCAGTAATAGAGGATGTTAAAAAAACGACAAAAAAACAATCTCCTCCAACCCCCTTTGATTTAACAACATTACAAACAGAATCGTTTAGACATTTGCATTTAACCCCAAAAATAACTGCCCAAATTGCTCAAGAATTATACATATCAGGTTTAATTTCATACCCAAGAACTTCTTCTCAAAAATTACCTTCCACAATAGGCTATGAAAAAATAATCAAAATGTTATCTAAGCAAAAAGAATATTCAAAAAATTGTGAAGAGTTATTAACAAAAAAATTAAAACCTAATGAGGGGAAAAAATCAGATCCAGCGCATCCAGCAATATACCCAACAGGAGAAAAAGAAGCAATATCAGGGAAAAAAGCTCAATTATATGATCTAATCGTAAGAAGATTCCTCTCAGTCTTTGGAGAACCAGCAAAAAGGCAGACAATCTCAATATTAATAGATATAAATAAAGAAATATTCCATCTAACAGGAACTACAACTTTAGAAAAAGGGTGGCATGAATTATATGGAAAATATGCTAAATTCAAAGAAGAAGAAATTCCAGATATGAATAAAGAAGAAGAAATAAAAGTTAAGAAAATATTTAACGAAGAAAAAGAAACTCTGCCTCCCAAAAGATATTCTCAAGCTTCCCTATTAAAAGAAATGGAAAAAATAAACTTAGGTACTAAAGCAACTAGGGCAGGTATAATCGACACACTCTATAATAGAGGATACATACAAAATCAACCAATCGAAGCAACAGACTTAGGATTAAAATTAATTAAAACTTTAAGAAAATATTCTCCAGAAATAATTGATGAAAACCTAACTAAAGAATTTGAAGAAGAAATGGAAGAAATAAGGCAAGATAAGACAAAAAAAGAAACAGTTATAGAAAATGCAAAAGAATCTTTAATAAAAATATTAGAAAACTTCAAAAAACATGAGGAAAAAGTAGGAAAAGATTTATCCGGAGCTTCAAAAGAAACGCAGATTAAAGCCACTAAGATTGGACAATGTCCAGAATGTAAAGAAGGAGAACTGTTCATTAGAAGGGGAAGATTTGGCCAATTTATAGCCTGTAATAAATATCCTAAATGTAAAACAATATTTTCAATACCTCAAAATTTAATAAAACCAACTAAAGAAATTTGTGAAGCTTGTGGATTACCAAAGATACAAATAATTAAAAAAAGGAGAGGCCCCCAAACTATTTGTTTAAACCCAAAATGTTCCGAGAAGCTTAAAGACTATTCCAAAGAAAAACTAAAAGAGATGGCAGATATAGAATCTGGTGAATTAATAAAAAAATGCCCAAAATGTGAGGAAGGAACGTTAAAAGTAAGGAGATCTGTGTATGGTTCCTTTATTGCTTGCGATCAATATCCCAAGTGTAGATTTACTGAAAAAAATGAGTTACCTCCAAAAACAACCAAAAAGTCAAAAAACAAATCCTGAATTATCTATTTTAAATTTAATTTCATTCTTTTCAGGTTTATGATTCATAATCTTCCTAGGTTCCAATTCTAATTCTATTATAGAATCAGAAAAATTTCTAATCATGCTACCTCCAACAGTTTTTACTTGACCGTCCTGACCAGTATAAACCTGATTAGTAACTAAAACAGGAACTCCAGAGGCAGAAACGTGCTTTAAATTTCTTAACATTAGAACAGCCTTTTCGTTGACTTCAGTATAGTCCTGATTATGCAAACCATGTCTATAAAAAAACCCAAAACTATCAATCACAACATAACAAAATTTTCCAGTCCTAACTAACTCTTCAACTTGTTTTAATTTTTCAAATTGATCATCAAAATCTTTTATAGAAATCACCATAATATTTTCAAGTAACTCTTCATAGTCATCACACATCAACTTAATACGGTCAATAGAAAAACTCTTCTCAGTATCAAGAAATAATACTTTTCCCTTTCTAGCGAACTCTAAAGAGCTCTGCATAGCCAATGTGCTCTTGCCAGAAGCGGAAGGGCCATATACCAAACTCAATCCATTCAAAAATTGCATACCTTTGGATACTACACAAAGTTTATAAGAATTAAGATAACTTCCTATAACCAAAAAAAGCAATAGGAACTGTTATCATTAAGAATATTAATGCAACTAAAACACTAAGGGCCCGACTATCTTCAAATTTATACAACTTTAAACCAACCAATTGACAAACTTCTTCTGAGGTTTTATCTAAATAAACATTTCCACTAACTAAGTCAGCAATTTTATGGAAAACCGTTCTAACTCCAAAAATATCCCCATCATTATCATCAACACATTCTCCGTATTCTACGATGCTATCTAAAAAAACATCGCTATCATCAGAACTACCTTTCTTATAGATTTTTAATTCAAATCTTTCTGTATCACTTCCCCCATGACCATCTCTTACTTCTATAGTAATATCATAAGTTCCCTTATCTCTACAAGAAGGAACAAACGAAATCAATCCTGTATCTTCATCAATATCAAATAAATCACTATCGTCTAAATAAGTTAAATCATCATTATCTACATCATCCGCTTCAACCTGTAATCTAAATCTTTTGCCACATCGTGCGCGATCATCATCAATACTCTCAATTATAGGATCATGATTCTCATCAATAGTTTCTTCTATGGTTGTAAAACTCCCTATCAGACCATATGTTACAAATTCGGAATCTTTAGAAGCAATCTTCCAATAATATGTAGTTTCATAATCTAAATTATTAACTAAGTATATATCCATGTCCAAATCTTCTACAATTAACTCTAAATTATTCTCATCAGTTCCAAAATAAACATCATAATGAAGAATATCTCCGTCTGGATCAGCACCTTCCCATTTTAGTGAGACTTCTAATTCAACATCTTCAGCTCCATTTATAGGGTTTAAATAGTTAGGTACGTAAGGTGCATGATTTTCTCCAACAATTTCTTCTATGGTTGTGAATCTCCAAAGATCTCCTTGTGTTTCATCCTCTCCATCATTTGCCACAATCTTCCAATAATATGTAGTTTCATAATTTAATGAACTTACTTGGAAATTTGTCAAAATACTATCACTGGCCACCAAGACTAAAGAATTTTTATCTTCTCCAAAATAAACATCATAATAAACTACATCACCATCAGGATCACCCCCATTCCATCCCAATAAAGGGTTCAACTCAATATCTTGAGCATTATCTACAGGATTTGGATTAAAAGGAACATAAGGGGGCTGATTAATAACATCATTTACAAATAAGATTAAATCTTGCCACTCATTCCCGTTTAAGCCATCATTGGCTTTAACTCTAATAACATAAACCTCCCCACCCTCTAAATTAGTACTATCAATATCTAAAAAAGTTTCATGATAATCACCACTCCCTGAATATTCATAAAGAGTCTCTACAAAATTCCCATTATGTATTAATTCAACTTCATAATTAATCTCATTAATGGTAGATGAAATCCCAACAAAAATTTTTGGAATATCTCCCCTATCAACTTCTAAATATAAATCGTCATTTTCTTCCCAATAACTAGTAAGTTCAACTGCGGCAGATACCAAGTTTGTAAAAAATCCACTTAATAATATAACAATAATTAATAATCCTAATCTTTTATTCATTTTTTATCTCCAAGATATAACAAAAGTCTAACTTCATTATCAGAACCATCTAAGTTACTTAAAAGGGAGGTTCCAACAGCAAAGTTATCTCCAAAATGGTAATCTAGTCCAATTCCTAGGCTTCCATCTATTCTAGTTTTATCTGAATATACACTTGGATCTGTGGACTGTCCAAGAATTTCTCCATCATGGGCTTTATGTGTTGTTCCATCGGTAGAAACCTCATTCAAACTATTTCTTTTTAAGCCAACTAAACCATATAAACCAAATTTTTCATTAAGCATTCTACCTGCCCTTAATAATAACCTACTTGGCCTTCCAGGATTACTTTCCACAGTATTCCAAACACTCCAAGATCCAAAATCCGCAGGACCTTCTGCAATAATAGTAGTTTCCAGACCACCTTCATCTCTTTTTAAACTTTTTAAGTATTCCAATCCAGCAAAAAATCCATCTTTACCATAAGCATCAATTCCAATACCTACGGAACCACTAGTAGTCCCAACCAGATGATAACTTAATTCAAAAGATTTTTCTACTGCCTCTGTATCAAATACTGGTGCAGGGATTTCCTCTACAACACCTTCAGAAACAGATTCATCTCCCCAAACTACCTCTCCATTAACAACTTCTGCCCATTCTCCTTCACCATTTCTTACAATATCTTGCTCTTCAGGTCTTTGCAGATATTTCTCACCATGAAGCAATCCAATTTTAACCACCAAATCAGACCTTTCCGATTCTAATTCAAAAATCTTATTTCTAAGATCATCTTCCATTTCCTGGAAATATAATTGAGTATCTATCTCAGCATCCTCAACAATAGAAGGAATTCTACCTAACTCAATTTGTAAAGAATCAACGAGACTATGATATCTATTTAATTCATCAACACAATCATCTAATTTTTTTTCAGATGTTTGTCTAGCTTGGATCTCTCTTAGTAAATCTTCATCACCACCACCTGCAACAGCAGTACTAGCAGCTCCAACAAAAATTAGTGGATAAACAATTTTTTTTATTATTCCTTTCATTTATTATTCCTTAACAAAACTATAGAAATCTGAAATCCTCACTCATTTATAAAGGTTTTGATTTTGACTACTAAAGAATAGTTACGATATAAAAAAAGAAAAAAGAAAAAGCTAATTTACTTTTTAGCCATTTCGAATACTGATTTAAGGGCTACAACAATTGTTGCTGGTGCAAATAATGCCACTAAGTTGTTAAAAATGCCAGATAAGTACATCACACTACCAAATGCATTGCCACCGAATTCACCCACAATAACTAATACTGCTCCTGCCATCAGGAACTTTTGTGTTTCTTTTTCGGATATGTTCAGGAATCCAATTAGAAGTCCTAATACAACTAGTAACCATGCCCAACTTGCAAATTGTCCAAAAAATGCGAACACAAGTGCTAGTACGACACCTACTAAAAATGCCCATCCGCCTAACGTATTTGCCACTGTCTCACCTCCTTTAAATCTTTAATAAATATACCTTTACCTGATTTATTACTTATATAAGCCTTTTGATTTAAATAGAAAACTTTATATATTAAATGTATATACCTCGTGTGTATACAAAAATGAAAGACATATTTGAAGCCGAAATGTTGTGCCCTACATGTAAGAACAGAACAAACAAGAGGGCAGAGATCAGAAAAGGGTTTAAATTAAGATATTTTGAATGCCAAAGATGTGAAGAAAAAATATATCATCCTTTGGATGTAAGAGAATATCAAGAATTTAATAAACTAAAGAATAGGGAGTTTCAAGTAAAATTGAGGATGGTCGGAAATTCATTTTCTGTAACAATCCCAAGGGAAATAATTGATTTCGAAGAAAAATTTACACAAATGGAAAAAGAAATGGATAATATTATGAGATTAACTCTCGAAGAACCAGGAAGATTAAGCTTACACTTTAGAAAATTACTGGAGCAATAAAAATGTCAAAAAAAGAAGTAGAATTAAGAGTGCAAGAAGCAATGCAAGAAGAAGCATACAAAGGAATAGTTAGAATTGATTCTCAAGATATGAAAGAAATTGGAGTTCGAGCTGGAGATATAATTGAAATAGAAGGCGGAAGAAAAACAGTCGGAATAGTAGACAGAGCCTATCCAACAGATGTAGGTGAACCTGTTATTCGAATGGACGGAATTTTAAGAAGAAATGCCAAAACTGGGATAGGAGAATCAATTAAAGTTAGAAAAGCGCAAGTTCAAGAAGCAAAAAAAATTACCATTGCTCCTCCTCAACAAGGAATGATGATTCAAGCAGATCCAAGAATATTCCAAAAAAGTTTACTTGGTAGAGTTGTACTAAAAGGAGATATTATTTCTTTAGGCGGAACAAAAAGAAGGCAATCTACAATGTCGGAAAGCCCATTTGGAGATATATTCTCTGATATATTTGAACAATTACAATCTGGATTTTTAGGTGGTTTAGGAAGCCTGAAATTCGTTGTAGCAGAAACAAATCCAAAAGATGCAGTTATCATAACAGAAAATACTCAAGTACACCTAAGTTCAAAAGCAATTGAAATTTCAGAAGAAGCACCAGTCCCAGATATAAATTATGAGGATATAGGTGGTCTATCGGAGGAAATAAGAAAAATAAGGGAGATGGTAGAATTACCAATGAAACACCCAGAGTTATTTAATAGGTTAGGGGTTGATCCTCCCTCAGGAGTTCTTTTACACGGACCTCCAGGAACAGGGAAAACCTTACTAGCAAAAGCAGTTGCCAATGAAACAGATGCAAATTTTATGTTAATCAACGGACCAGAAATTATGAATAAATTTTATGGTGAATCAGAAAAAAAGATAAGACAAATCTTTGAAGAAGCTGCAGAAAAAGCACCATCTATAATTTTCATAGATGAAATTGATGCAATTGCTCCAAAAAGAGAAGAAACTAGAGGAGAGGTTGAAAGAAGAGTTGTGGCCCAATTATTAACAATGATGGATGGTCTAAATAAGAGGGGAAACGTTACAGTAATAGGAGCTACAAATAGGCCAAATGCAATTGACGAAGCATTGAGAAGGCCAGGAAGATTTGATAGGGAAATTACCTTTGGAGTTCCTGATAAAAAAGGAAGATTAGAAATATTAAAAATTCATACTAGAAACATGCCTCTAGCAAAAGATGTTAAGATAGAATCTTTAGCAGAAATAACTCATGGATTTGTCGGAGCAGATCTTTCTTCTTTAGCAAAAGAAGCAGCTATGAATGTTTTGAGAAGGATAATTCCAGAATTAAATCTAAAGGAAAATGTGGAATTATCGGAGGAACTATTAGGTAAATTAATAATTTATGATAAAGATTTCAGAGATGCACTAAAATCTGTGAGGCCATCTGCAATGAGGGAGGTTTTAGTTGAAAAGCCCAATATAAAGTGGGAAAACATTGGAGGATTAGACAAATTAAAACAGGAATTAAAAGAAGTTGTTGAATGGCCAATGAATCATTCTGAATCTTTTGAAAGACTTGGAATAAAAGCTCCAAAAGGAGTTTTGTTATATGGTCCTCCAGGAACAGGGAAAACCTTACTAGCAAAAGCAGTTGCCAATGAAACAGATGCTAATTTTATATTAGTAAAAGGACCAGAATTAATATCCATGTGGATGGGAGAATCTGAAAAAGGAATCAGGAAAATATTTGAAAAAGCAAGGCAAGCAGCTCCAACTATAATTTTCTTTGATGAAATAGACTCTATAGCTTCAAGAAGAGGCTTAGATACAGGTGGAGGAAGAACAACAGAAAGGATGGTAAACCAAATCTTAACCGAAATGGATGGCCTAGAAGAATTGAATGATGTTATTGTAATGGCTGCTACAAACAGACCAGATATAATGGATCCTGCTTTACTAAGGCCAGGAAGATTTGACAGGATATTATTAGTAAATGTGCCAGAAAAAGAGGCAAGGAAAGAAATATTCAAAGTACATACAGAAAGAATGCCTTTAGCAAAAAATGTTAAATTATCTGAATTAGCAGAAAAAACAAAAAACTATGTTGGGGCAGACATTGAAGCAGTATGCAGAGAGGCAGCAATGTTGGCTTTAAGGGAAAATCTCAATACAAAAGAGATAGAAATGAAATATTTTGAAGAAGCTCTAAAAAAAGTAACACCCTCCATAAGGGAACAAGATATTAAGAAATATGAAGAAATAGAATCAGCCTACCTAAGAACTGCAAGGGGCGCGGCAATACAAGAAGTAAATTATATGGGTTAATTCTTTTTATACTTTAAATTGAACATAAAAAATCATAGAAACATAAGCGTGAAGGAAGTGTAAGAATCCGAAGACCCAAACACAACCAACACAAGAATAGCCTATATATTATTATTTATAAATCTTCCTATTTTCCTAAATTTGCAGAATATTCTACTTTAAATTGAACATAAAAAATCATAGAAACATAAGCGTGAAGGAAGTGTAAGAATCCGAAAACTCAAACACAACCAACACAAGAATAGCAGATATATCATTATTTATAAATCTTCCTATTTTCCTAAATTTGCAAGATTTTCTCTATTTCTTCAATGGTCCTAACCTGAGAAATTTTATTTCTTAATACCCTGCCTTCTTTAAAACCTTTAGTCAAATACATCGCATGATCTTTAATAACTCTAAATTTTGGTTTATATTTTTCTGCCAATTCTAAATAGTCTCTAAAAAACTTTAACTTATCCTTCTTAGTTGTTTCCTTATAATCTCCTTTCTCTAAGTAAGAATTAATCTGTCTAAAAATAAAAGGATTTCTAGATGCTTCTCTAGCAACCATAACATAATCGCACCCAGTTTTTTCAAACATTCTTTTAGCATCTTCGGGGGAATTAATTCCTCCATTACCAACAACTGGAATACTCACATTTTCCTTAACTTCTTTAATAACATTCCAATCTGATTCCATTCCTCTATCTTGAGTTTTAGTCTTTCCATGAACGGTTATCATAAAACAACCTTCTTCTTCAGCAATTTTTGATATTTGAACAGCATTAATATTTTTTTTATCCCAACCTGCCCTGATCTTAATTGAAATTGGTTTTTTAGTAACTGATTTAGCAGCCTTGATTATTTCTCTAATTTTTTCTGGTTTTTTAAGTAAGGCAGCCCCACATCCTTGCCTCACTATATTCTCAACAGGACAACCAAAATTAAAATCAATAATATCCGCTTTTTTTTCAACAACTTTTATTGCTTTTTTTATGTCTTCTATATTTTGGCCCATTAACTGGACTCCAACTGGTTTCTCTTCTTTTTGAATATCAAACAATCTCAAAGTAGCTTTATTTCTTCTAGCCAAGGCAACAGAAGATAACATTTCAGTAAAAGCCAAACCAGCTCCATATTTCTTACACAATAATCTAAAAGAAACATCCGTTACATTTACCATTGGCGCCAAAAAAACTTTAGATTTAAATTTCATATTCTAGTTGTTACCTTCTCTCCAACAATAACACTATGCTCTGCCTGACTAACTAAAGAGTCCTTAACCTTCTCTGGCAAAGTACCAAATTCATGTAAAATTCCTTCTCTCTTCAAAGCTAATAAGCCAGTAGCAACTTCTAACTTGTTAAATTTTCCAAGTAACTGACGTTTAGCAAAAGGAAGAGTTTTATATTTTTTAGTAACATACTGCAATATCTTTCTTCCATTAGGATTCCTCAAATTCTTTGGATTGACTATTTGATATATCTCAGAAGGGTTTCCTTCAATAATTAGACCTCTCCCACTACTTGCAAATGGTTCAATAGCTATTTTCTGTCCTCTCTCTAATTTAGTAGAATCCTTATTATCAAAATTAGGAACAGTAGGACTAGTATGAATTTGATATCTATCCAAACCATGCCCTCCCAAATTCTTTACAGGTGCAAAACTAAGGGCCGTTATCTCATCTTGAATGGTCTTTCCGATTTCTCCTAAACTAACTCCAGGTTTTACAATATCTAGAGCCGCTTTCAAAGCATTCTGACTAGCCTTAATTAATTTTGAATTATTCCCTAAATCAACAGTTAAAGCAGTATCTCCAATAGCACCATTAACATGAACACCAACATCTAACTTAATAATATCTCCCTCTTTAAAATTAAAATCTTTATCAGCCAAAGAAGTATAGTGGGCTGCAACATTATTCAAAGACATCTGAGTCGGAAAAGCAAGTTCCCCATTCAATTCTAAAATTTTAGCCTCAATTTTTTCAGTTACTTCTCTATGTGACTTTCCAGGCTTAATTAGTTTCTTTCCAAACTCCCTAACCTCTCCTGCTATCTCTCCAGCTTTAATCCAGTCTTTCATAATATTTGTAATAATAAAACATTTAAAAACCTACCCCAATGTATAAAATTATGAAAGCTTTCGTAATCAATCCAACCTATAAGATAATTAATGGAAAATCAGCAGTTTTACTATATGGAAGACTAGAAAATGGACAATCTTTCCTAACAATTAATGAATTTAAACCATATTTCTATATAAAAACTAAAGATCTAAAAAAAGCCAAAAAAATAGAAGAATTTGACTCGAAAGAAACAAACTCAAAAAACTTTGAAAAAGAGCCAATGACAAAACTTATTCTAGATTACCCAAAAGATATCCAAGAATTAAGAAGAGATTTAGAAGAAGCCAAAATAAAAACATATGAATCGGACATAAGATTCCCAATAAGATTCCTAATAGACAATAATATCCAAGGCTCTTTAGATATAGAGGGAGATTATGACACAAACGAAGTAATTGACAGAATTTATACTAATCCCGATTTAAAATCTTCAGATTACATTCCCAAAAACCTAAAGATATTATCTTTTGACATAGAATCAGATAAAAATGGAAAAAAGATTTATTGTATTTCCCTATATTCAAAAGATTATAAAAAATCCCTAATAGTTTCAAAGAAAAAGGTACAGGGGGCAACATCTTACGAAAATGAAGAAGATTTATTAGAAGATTTCCAAAAAGAAGTTATTGATTTAGACCCAGATATAATTACAGGATGGAATGTTATTGATTTTGATCTTAATCTTTTAAAAGAAAGGTTCAAAAAACACAGAATTCCTTTTATTTTAGGAAGAGAAAATACACCCTCAAAATTAAGATTAGAAACTAATTTCTTCAGAACAAGTAAGGCAGACATATCAGGAAGGGTTGTTTTAGACGGAATTGACCTAACAAAATCTTCTTTTATTAAATTAGAAAATTACAAACTTGATACTGCAGCCAAAGAACTTCTAGGAAAAGGGAAATTAATAGAATCTACAGGAAAAGAAAAATACGAAGAAATCGATAAACTATACAAAGAAGACCAAGAAAAACTGATAGAATATAACTTACTAGATGCAGAGCTTGTTTATGATATTATTACAAAAGCAAATTTGGTTGATTTAGTTATTCAAAGGTCTTTGTTAACCGGAATGCCTCTAGACAGAGTAAATGCTTCAATTGCCTCCTTAGACTTTTTATACTTACAAAAAACAAAAGAAAAAAATTTAGTTGCTCCAACAATAATTAACGGAGACCGAGAAGCCAGAATAAAAGGTGGATACGTAATGGAATCCAAACCGGGGATTTATGATAACATAATAGTTCTTGATTTTAAATCACTATATCCTTCAATAATACAAACTTTCAACATAGATCCCTCTTCCTACCTAGAAGAAAAGAAGAAAGGTTCAATAGAATCTCCAAACAAAGCTTATTTTGAGAATAAAGATGGAATTTTACCCGAGATTATCAAAGAGTTATGGTCCTCTCGTGAAAAATCAAGAAAAGAAAAAAATGAACTTGGTCGTTACGCTATAAAAATATTAATGAATTCTTTTTTTGGGGTTTTAGCAAATCCAACATGCAGATTTTACAATTTGAAAATAGCCAATGCAATAACTCACTTCGGACAAGAATTAATAAAACAAACAGCCAAGAAGGTTGAAGAATCAGGATATGAAGTAATTTATTCAGACACAGACTCTATATTTATTAATACTAAAGTGGATTCTGAAAAAAAAGCTGAAGAAATAGGAAAGAAATTAGAAAAGGAAATTAATTTGTTCTATAACAAACATATAAAGAAAAAATACTCTCGTGATTCTTTCTTAGAATTAGAATATGAAAAATTGTATACTCGGTTTTTAATGCCACGGGTTCGTGGAGGAGAGGCGGGAGCCAAAAAAAGATATGCTGGCCTTCTTATAAAAAATGGAAAAGAAGAACTTGATATTGTTGGACTAGAAACGGTTAGGTCAGATTGGACAGATGCTGCAAAAAAATTCCAGCAAGAGTTATTAGATAGGATATTCCATAAAAAAGAAGTAACTAAATTTATTAAAAAATTTGCAGAAGATTTACAAAAAGGAAAATTCAATAAAGATTTAGTTTATAGAAAATCAATAAGAAAAGGGCTAGATGAGTATACTACGATTAACCCTCCACACGTCAAGGCCGCTAGAAAATTAAAAAAGTTAGAATCCAGTACGATAGAATATTACATAACAACTGAAGGCCCAGAGCCATTACAAGAATTAAAACATAAAATTGATTATGATCATTATATCAATAAACAAATCAAACCAATAGCAGATACTGTTTTATCCTTCTTTGATACAACTTTTGAAGATTTATTAAAAGGGTCAAAACAATCTTCTTTATTTAGATACACCTAAGAAAATAGTACTTTAACATCCTCTTTTCTTAATAGAAGGAATAAATACCCATATAGTATAAAAGAGATTAGATAGGTAAATGACCCTCCGATTAGATTGGCTCCCATTGCACCTGATGCCCAAATTGATCCAATCAACATCCAAATTCCAAGAATGACTCCGATTATAGAATAAATAAACATCCCTACTCTTGCCCAATTCTTAAACAATAAGGCTCCGATACCTAAAACTAAACCAATAATAATAGGCAACATAAGTAAGAAAGTAATTCCATATTCATCAGGGGGAATTTCTGATGCGGCAAATAATACTCCAATAACTATAACGGTAATTGTAAGTAACAAGTGAATTATAATAGAGATTCTTGTGAGTAACTTTTTATCCATAATTATTTTCTATTATTTTACTATTTAAACCTATCCATTACATTTAAATAAAATTCCACCTTCTAACAATTATGGGTATAGCAATCTCAGAATTAATTCCAAAAAAAGAAATCTCAATAAAAGAATTAAACGGAAAAAAATTAGCTATAGATGCTTCCCCTGTAATCTACCAATTTCTAGCATCGATAAGGCAACCAGATGGAACTCCTTTAATGGATAATAAAAAGAATGTAACTTCTCATTTAATGGGTCTTTCAACAAGAATTCCTAAATTAATGGAAGCCGGTTTAAAACTAGCTTTCGTTTTTGATGGAAAACCTCCAGCAATGAAATATGGAGAATCTCAAATAAGAGAGCAAAGAAAAAGAAAAGCAGAAAAGAAACTAAAAAAAGCCCTTAAAGGAGATGACATAGAAGAAATAGCAAAATACAAAAAACAAGCCATAAGAATAACAAAAGATATAGTAAAAGAATCTGAAGAATTCGTTAAAGCCCTAGGTTTACCAGTAATAAAAGCCCCTTCTGAAGCAGAAGCTCAAGCTGCATTCATGGCAGAACAAAAAGATGTATTCGCAATAGTATCGCAAGACCATGATTCATTATTATATCATGCTCCAAGAATGATAAAAAATATTACAGTATCCCCAAAAAGAAAAATAAAAGGCATGTATATTTCAGTACATCCAGAAATGATTGAACTTAGAGAAGTTCTAAAGAAACTAAAAATAAATCAAGACCAACTTCTAGCTTTATCAATTTTAGTAGGAACTGATTACAATCCTGGGGGAGTCAAAAGAATAGGTCCAAAAACGGCCCTAAAATTAGTCCAAGAGCACAAGTCTTTCGAAAAAATATTTGCTAATGTAGAGGCAGAATTTGACTGGAAAAAAGTTTATGCAACCTTCAAAAGCATGCCAATTATGAAAAATTATCAACTTAAATGGAAAGAACCAGACATGGATAAAATCCATAAAATACTAACAAAAAAAGATTTCTCAGAAGAAAGAATCGAAAAGTTGTTGGAAAGATTAAAACCAAAACAACAAAAGAATTTGGATAAGTGGTTCTAAACCTTCCTTATATTAAAACTTTCAATTTTATTTTCTTTAATCTTATGGACAGTAACAATAACCTTCTTAAGTTTAATTTTTTCTCCTTTTCTTGGAATTTTTCCTAATTTTCTTTCAAGATATCCAGCAATAGTATCAAACTGCTTAACTCTCAAACCCAAGTGTAACATATTGTTTATGTCTTCAACAGAAGCTTTTGCATCTGCCCTAATTAACTTACTATTAATCTTCTTTAGGTGGGCATTTTTCCTATGGCTCTTATCAAAAATATCTCCTACAATCTCTTCTAAAATATCTTCAACTGTGGCTAATCCAGCAACTTTCTTTTTACTATCTAAAACAATTGCCATTGGAACATGTCTTCCCTCAAAATGTTCTAATAAATCATCAATTTCTTCTGCTTCAGAAACAAAATGAACAGGTTTTTTCAACTTTCTCACTCTAACTTTCATCTTACTGTCTTTTACATATTTTAAAATATCATCAACATCAACAATTCCAATAATTTTATCCCTATTTTTCTCATAAACGGGATACCTCGAATAAGGGCTCTTTGCTACAAAATTAATTACCTTACCCAGAGTATCATCCGCATTTAGCATTTCAATTTCAAGTCTAGGGGTCATGACCTGAGTCACCCTCGTACCTTCAAACTTCAAAACATTATGCATCATATCTGCGACTTCCCTACTGAGTAATCCTTCCCTTCGTCCCATAGTAACTATCGTTCTAAGCTCCTCTTCAGATAACTTCTCCTTCTCCTTTCCAAATAAGCTAGTAATAAGTTTAGCAATCCCTCCAAAAATAAAAATAAATGGAGTGAAAATATATTCCAAGATTTCTATTGGTTTGGCAACCATCAAAGAAATTTTTTCAGCATTTTGGGATGCAAACGTTTTAGGAGTTATCTCTCCAAATACCAAAATAAGGAATGTCATAACCCCTGTTGCAACACCAACACCACTAGAACCAAACAATTGAGTAAAAACAACAGTTGCAAAAGAAGCAGCACCAATATTGACTAAATTATTGCCAATCAAAATGGTAATTATCATTTTATGAGGGTCTTGTTTCAACCTAAATAGCACTTTAGAACCTTTCTTTTTTTTCTTAACTAATGTCCTAACCTTGACCATATTTAACGATACTAAAGCAGTCTCTATTCCAGAGAAAAATGCAGATAAAATTATTAATACCACTAAAATTATTATTTGAGTTAACAACATTTTTATTCAACTATTTTAACCTGTCCAAAAGATCCCCAAATTAGATAGAGGGAATATAATGCCAATATAATTTGCAGAACAATTTCATTTATTCCAAACACAAAAGGCAAGCTAATGTTCAATCCCATCAAAAATATATAAATTCCAAATGCAGCTATCAAAATTCCGATGATGACCCATGAAAAGTTCTTAAATCCCCTTTCCCGTCTAAAAGACTCAATTAAAATTAAAATACCAACAACAACAATCAGAACTCTCAATAATCCCTCTCCAATTTCAAAATTATAAGGAAAAACATCAAAGAAAGGCATCAATGCCAAATATAAAAATACTGCCCCTGAAACTAACCAAAGTAAACTTCTTGGCCAAATAAATCTCCCTCTTTTATTCATACTTCTTTTACAAAAAAATTCTATTTAAAACTATCGGTAAGACTTTCTAAATGGGTATTTCTTATTTCTTATCTTATCACTTCCTTCAAAAGTATAAAAAAACCTTACTTCTTGTATTTCTCCCCTTACAGTTTGTATGTATGCCATTGGGATTGTACTTACTAACTTCCTCCTTTCTCTTTCTACTCTGGGAATACATTCTCCCAAAACAAAATCAAGAGCCGTTTCTAAATAATCTTTCCCACTTTGAGTAAAACTCTTAATTCTTTCATCATGCACTATTGTTCCCAATCTCTTATCCCTATCTTTATAATCTCTAGATGTCATAGCCCCGTTGTTTCATCAGTCTACTTTATAAATTATCTCTTTCAAATCTAAATATGGTCACCAAGGCAGATATCAACAAAATCCCAAGAGCTTTTGATGTAGTTGGCGACATATTAATATTTTCAGATTTTCCTAAAGAATTAAAGAAAAATGAAAAAGAAGTAGGAGAATATTTATTAAAAAAATTCAAAAATATAAAAGTTATTACTAAGAAAACAAAAAAATATTCTGGAACTAAAAGAACACCTAAACTAAAAATAATTGCTGGGGAAAAAAGAAAAGAAACCTTACATAGAGAAAATGGGCTATTATTCAGACTAAATCCAGAAAAAGCTTATTTTTCAGTGAGAACAGGAACAGAAAGATTAAGAGTTTCTAAATTAGTTAAAAAAAATGAATCTGTCTTAGTAATGTTTTCTGGAATTGCGCCTTTCCCTTTAAATATCTCAAAATACTCAAAAGCTAAAGAAGTCTATGGAATTGAAATAAATAAAATCGCTCACAAATACGCTCTTGAAAATTTAAAGCTAAATAAAATAAAAAATGTTCATTTATTCAAGGGAAATGTAAAAAAAGTTTTACCTAAATTGAACAAAAAATTTGATAGAATTATCATGCCATTACCAAAAAACTCCGAAAAATATTTATCTTTAGCCTTAAGATATTTAAAAAAAGATGGAAAAATTCACATTTATATCTTCGAAAAAGAAGAAAACTTCAAAAAACTAAAAGAAAAATACAAAAAATACAAACCTAAAATAGCAAAAGCAGGGTCTCCTTCTCCAGGAAAATTCAGAATTTGTTTACAACTCCAAACCTAACTCTTCCAATTCTTTATGTTTACCTTTAACAGCACTAGGTGCCTCTCCACCATGCCAAGTTATTCTAGGACGAACATTAACAGGAAAAATCCTCTCAGAATTATCATCTAAAATTATAGCAGAACCCTTCATTCTAGGAAGATTATTAATATAGGTCTGAATATCACTAAGTAAATAAGTTTGCATCATATTGTTCAAAGCCTCAATATCTTTCTTAGCTGTAACTCTATGGCTCAAAACTATATCGGATTGTGTAATAACGTCTCTATGTATCTCGCCTGGTTGCTGGGTAGCCAAAACCATAGAAATTCCAGGCTGCCTCCCCTCTCTCAAAAGTTGAATTAAAGCAGCACTAGAAGCAGTCTTTCCCTCTCTCGGCAAAAACTCATGGGCCTCGTCTATCATTAACCAAACTAATGGCATCTCTTCTTTTTTATTTTTCTTAGAATCAAATCCAAAATAACTTTCCCCAGATTCAATATTCTGGATCTCTTCAAACTTTCTAGCAGTCATCCTTTCCATCAGTAATTTCTTAGAGATTAATCCAACAACCAAATTTTTAATGCCCCAATTCCCAGAAATATTAGAGTAGGCGCTTATATCCAAAACAGAAACCCTCCCAGGCTTAATTAAATCTTTTATTTCAGTTCCTCTTTCTGAAAACAAACCCCATGAGGTAGTAGCTCCAAATAAATTAATAGCTGCATCCCTCACATTTTTCTCTACATCTTCTTTTTTGATAACATCCATCACATCTTGAATAGAATATGCCTTTTTAGTATCCTGAAAATTAGAGATAACTCTCTCTATTAAAATTCCAATCGGGTCTAATAGTTCAATACCAAATACATTTGCCCAATCTCCTGCACTTAATTCTGAAGTTCTAATTGAAAATGGAAAGTCTACAGGAATCTTTCTCCTTCTGTATTCTTTAGCAAAACCATGGGGAGTATAAACATCAACAGTATCCAACTTGCCAGGACTCAAACTCCAAGCATTCAACAAATCCTCATCTTTTAAATTAGGATATTTCATAGTCCAGAATATCCCCATAGTATCAAATATCAAAATCCCTAAATTCTTAGAAACCTCTTCAGGTAAAGAAGACATTTCTTCCGCCATGACTCCTAAAGAATAAGATTTACCACTCCCTCTTTTCCCAGAAACCAAAACTACATGGGCTCTAGCAACATCCATCCTAATATTCGAAGATAAAGACACAGTTTGACCCATTTTTACATAGTGCCTACCTAAAAAAATAGTTCCCATATCCCCAAATTTCTCTTTGTCAGATTTGCTCCTTCCAACAATAATATCATAAGTCATACTAATATTCTGATTAAATTCTTATTAAAACTTTCTAAAAAAAGAAAAAGAAATTAGGAGCAGTGAGTAAGTTAAATCTCACATAATAATAGAGTGGGTTTTCCATCCACGTCCTTTAACATATATCTTTTACCTCTGATATCCATTAAAGTCTCAGGATTTCCATCTCCGTCCGTGTCCCTACATATTACTTCTAATTCTCTTGGGGCTATAAAACTCTCCTGTACATGCTCGTCGTTAGGAATCCTATTTGAATTAAAGTAAAGAGCTCCAAAAACGCCTGCCGAGAAAGGTATAGCTAGGTTAATCATCCGATATAATACATATTTTTTTGACATTTTTTATCTCCTTAAGTTAATATTATGATGGCAATTAAACTATATATAATCTTTCATTAAATATTTTGTCGAAATCACAAAATTTATATATTATTTGTTATTAATAACAGTATGGGAATCGAATCCTTAGATTTAAAAGATAGAAAAATTTTATATCAATTAGATTTAGATTGTAGGCAATCAGATTCAGAAATAGGTAAAAAAGTTGGCCTATCAAAACAAACAGTAGATTACAGGATAAAGCGATTAATTAGGGAGGAGTATATTACAAGATTTGCAACTGTTATAGACACCTATAAATTAGGGTTTTCCAAATATAAGTTATTTATCTCCTTGGAAAATGCTGATAAAACGATAATTAACCGACTAATAAAATTTTTAAAAAATCATAAGAAAACCGAATGGATAGCAACTTGCTCTGGAAGATGGGATATCATAGCAGGATATACTATTAAAGATGTATACGAATTTGAGAAAGCAGTAAAAGAATTAGATGAAAAGTTTAGCAAATATATCTCTGAAAGGGAAACAGTAATAGGCATGGGGGTTCCTCACTGGAGAAAAGAGTACATATTAAGCAACAAAGAACCATTCCCAGTTACTTTTCAAGGAGGGAAAAAAGGAGAGTTTAAGATAGATGGTGTTGATGAGAAGATAATCAAATTGTTGGTAAACAATGCTAGGATGCCAATCACAAAAATTGCAAAGAAACTAAATTTAACACCAAGAATTGTAGATTACAGAATTAAGAGTTTAAAAAAGAATAAAATTATCTTAATCAATAGAATTTTCCTAAATTTAAATAAAATAAATTGGATCTATTGTAAAGCTACCATCAAATTCAAAAACTTAACTGAAGAAGGATACAAACAATTTTTTCAACATTGTAATTATCTAGAAAACTTAACATATATAATAAATGCAATTGGCCCGTGGGACATAGAGCTAGATTTTGAAATAAAAGATTTCAATACTTTCCATAAGATTATGTTAGATATTAGAGATAAATTCTCAAGCATAATAAAAGATTACGATTTTGTTATTGTTATGAATGAAGATAAACTAGATTATTATCCTGGAAGCTACTCGCAGGAAAAATAAAAACAGTTAAGTGATAATATATCCAATAATGCATTGTTGCGTTAGCGGGTGCTATTAATCTTTAAGGTAAATTCTTAAAACAAAAACATTTAAATACTATATAACCAAAAGTACTAATATAGGTTATTGAGGTTATAATGTTAACAGAAAAAGAAATAGAAGTTTTAAAACTAAAAAAGCAGAAATTAACTCAGTTAAAGATAGGTCAAAAACTAAAAATCAGCCAGCCAGCTGTTTCTTCTTTTTATAATAACGCATTAAGAAAAATCAAAGATGCAGAAGAAGTTTTGAAATTAAAAAAGGAGTTGGGGTTAAAATGAATAACCTAAAGGTCACAAGTAAAAAATATTTTTTAATAGTTACGTTCGTTTTATTGTCCTTAATAGCAATAGTCACAGCTTCAACATTCATAGATTATCAAGAATCAGATTTCAATCTAGGAACCTACAACTGGACATTTTACAATTCTTCTGGATTCATTCAGCTAAACAGCTCAAGATTAAACGGAACATTTACCAGCCAAATTTTTGATGCAACAGGAACTTCAACCTGGAATAATATTTCTTGGATAAGTAATGCAATAGGAGAGCTTCCAGCAAATCAGGTAACAGAAACTTCTTTTGGAAATGGAAATGCAAATATGACTGGGAATGTTTTGTTGATGCATATGGATGATAATTCTGCTTATGGTGAAAATTCAACACATGTTTATGATTTTTCTGGGGCTGGGAATAATGGGACAATTTATGGTGATGGAGATGAGGTAACGAATTCTGGAAAGTTAAATGGGGCGATGGAGTTTGATGGAGCTGGAGATTATATTAAGCTAGAAGGTACTGGGGAAGGAGGAAGTAATCCCTTAAGCTTAAATGATTCATTTACTATTTCTTATTGGGTTTATTCAACTGCAGCAAAGTCATTTTATATCTTGGGGAATTATGAGGGTACCGGGGCATATTCTGGTCAACATATTAATATTGATGGAGATTCCGTTGGAGATGGTTTTGATATGCAATGTCATATTGATGATGGCATTAAGACTGCTGCTGCTAATTCCGGAGAATTAAGTTTAAATGAATGGCATTATATCTCCTTTATTAGAAATAAGGGAAATAATCTTTCTGTTTATGTGGATGCCGTTGAAAAAGATTCAAATAGTGATGATGTAGGTGAGCTCCTTTCAGATATAGATTGGGTAATTGGTGCAAAAGCAATAAATGTTAATCAGGAGATGTTTGCTGGGTTAATAGACGAAGTAGCAATTTGGAATAGAAGTTTGTCAGAAACAGAAATCTTAGACCATTATAAAAGAGGTGCACTGAGATTAAATCTTTCAGTTCAAAATTGTTCGTCTTCTGATTGTTCAGATGGAACTTGGCAAGATATTAATGACACAAGTGCTCAGGACTTGAATTTAACAAGTCAATATTTCCAGTATAAATATGAATTTGAAACAGATAATGTAAGTTATTCCCCTGAGTTGTATAATGTTAGTTTAGACTATACTCTATTAGCAGACCCTGTTGTAAATATTTCATTAGTTTATCCAACTACGAATATTTCTGTTTATAAGAATAGGTTTTTTAATTTTACTGTAAATGTTTCTTGTTCTGAAGCAGATTGTGGTGAGATAAATGTTAGTTTGGATCCTTTTAGTTGTTTAGGGGATGGTGGAATTGAAACTATTGATGGGAATTATTGTATTCATACTTTTACTTCAAATGGAAGTTTTAATTGGACAGGAAATCCAGCTAATGTTGAAATTTTAGTGGTTGCAGGAGGTGGGGGAGGAGGTTCTTCTTATGGTGGTGGCGGTGGAGGGGGAGGACTTATTTATAATTCTTCTTTTCCAATAACAACTCAAAATTATTCGGTTGTTGTGGGGAAAGGGGGGGCAGGAAGTCTTGCGGTTGCCATAGCTAACCGTGCAACTAATGGGCAAAATAGTACATTTTCTACCCTTACTGCAATTGGAGGTGGAGGAGGAGTAGGTTATCTCGATTATGATACACAAGGTTCTGATGGAGGTAGTGGAGGTGGGGGATTACTTGGAGGTTTAGGGGGGA
>Ga0233431_1000250_pt1 | contig 124994 bp, 109 predicted proteins | sample SI_118_April2016_FD_179867 | JGI IMG/M metagenome (GOLD analysis project Ga0233431, IMG submission 179867) | Seawater microbial communities from Saanich Inlet, British Columbia, Canada - SI_118_April2016_200_MG | ecosystem: Environmental > Aquatic > Marine > Inlet | place: Canada: British... | reverse complement strand
TTCTTCAATTGACCCTATGCTTGCATTACGAGTTTTGAGAGCAGACGATTGGTGGGATGACTTCTGGATTCAAAGGAATCAGAAGTTGCTGGCTGCCTAACTCTCCAACAGTCCTGATTTACACCCCACTGTCTGTAATGTAACCCGGCACCAGCTATGGAGGAAAAGCAAATGCGGAAATACTCAATATTGTTGGTGGACGACGATCCTATTATTACCGCCGGCACCGGTAGTGATCTTGAAGAAAATGGTTATGAGGTTACAACGGCTAACAGTGGTGAAGAAGCCATTGAATTGCTGAATAAATCCTCTTTTGATCTGGTAATTACCGATTTGGTCATGACGCCGATTAATGGATTTGGCGTTCTGAAAAAATCAAAAGAGACGAATCTCGAGATGATGGTCATTATCCTTACGGGATTTGGCGATATGACCTCTGCAATTGATGCGCTCCGTCTAGATGCCGATGATTATATGCTTAAACCTTGCGAACCTGAAGAGATGTATTTCAGGGTATCTCGTTGTTTAGAAACACTGGAGTTTAAACGGAAAATTAAGATTTATGAAGAGATATTGGCTGTTTGCTGCGTGTGTAGAAAAATAAGGGATGATACCGGCAGGGCCCATGGTACCGGACAGTGGATGTCAGTAGAAAAATATATGCACGACAATGCAAGGGTGGACATTACATCCGCCTACTGTCCCGAATGTGCGAAGAAGGCATGGGAAGAGATTGACCGAGAGCTTTCTGAATAAATCTCGATTATCGGGTCACAGTATTCCGAGTATTCCCGGGACACCTTACTTAATTCTTGAAGGTATTTTAAAAGATAAGCAAGGTGTCCCCGGATTTCCAAGGAAAAATAACATGTCACCTCGAAGTTGGAAATTGCCATATGGGATAAAGACGAAAGAGGTTAACGGGTATGAAATGGCATACCTTGAACGTGGCCAAGGTACGCCGTTAGTGCTGGTTCATGGCTCACTTTCCGATTACCGTGCATGGGCACCTCAGATGGAGCCCTTTAGCGCGGGCTTCCAAACTATTGCTATATGCTTACGTCACTGCTATCCGGAGTGCTGGGATGGTGAAGGAGATAAGTTCTCTGTGCGCCAACATGCAGACGATCTATCTGAATTTGTAAAAAAGCTTAAAGCTGGTCCGGTCCATTTAGTTGCCCATTCGCGTGGAGGAGACGTTGCATTAATCCTTGCAGCAAAGCATCCCAAACTGGTGCGAAGTATGGTGCTTGTCGACCCTGCGCCGCTGAACGAAATGCTTCCCGCAACACCTGTAGCAAATGCGGAGGTTGAAAATCGCAAGGCTTTTGTGACAGCAGCGATAGAGCGGCTAAAACAAGGTGATTGGGATGGCGGACTTGAGACGTTCACTGATGCCGTTAGTGCGCCTGGTAATTGGAAGAAGCTCCCTGAATCTGCCAAACAGATTCGCCGAGACAACGCATGGTCGATAAAAAGCCTCCTAACTGATGCGCAAGAGAAATTTAATTGCACGGACACAAAGAAAATTGATGCACCGGTACTTCTTGTGACGGGCGATAAAAGCCCTTGCCTTTACGGAATGATGCATGCTGTACTCCAGTCGTGTCTAAAAAATCAACAAAAGGTAACGATCTCAAATGCATCGCACGGAATGCACAGAGAAAATCCAGAAGCGTTTAATACCGCTGTTATCGATTTCCTTAAGAAAAACATATCCTAAGCAGTCATTCCAGCGGATTTGCGGTGCGCCGCTGCGTTACGCACCGCAAACCGCTGAATTCTGCATTACGAAAAAATAGGATGATCTATATACATGGAATCAGATAGTGCGATCGGGGGACGTCGGGACGCTCCTTAGAAATTCAGTAAGTTGCCGTGATCTCAGCGGTGTCGCCCTTTATAAACCGTGTTGCCCCCATGGAAATGGTAAACGACAGGACGTGCTCACCCCGCATATCATCTAACGTATACTTGCTCTTTGCAGTGGCCTTGCAAAACTGTTTTCCCCTTATAGCGCACCGAAAAATCACCCGTTTTTAAAAAGTCCTGGCTTCTTTCCGAAATGGCCAGCACAACCCGATCAGCCAATTTACGCCCGTAATTTCCTATAATCTTGTCGAATTCATCAATATCCTGGGCCACCATTGAAAATGGAGCATGCTCAACGCTATTTTTGTCCACGAGTTTTCTGATAGTGACCCCGTTTACACGCAACAAAAATTGACTGCAACAGTATGATAATTATAATTTTAACTTAAGCAAAACTTTTACATGGGTGAAATTATGAAGATATTATATTTGGTTGCCGTTTTTTGTTTAATCGCCATCAATTCTTATGCTCAAACAGAGGAGAAAAAGGAAGATATGGACTCGAAAGACCACAAATTTACAAATCGCCTCATTCACGAAAGCAGCCCCTATTTGTTGCAGCATGCCCGCAACCCTGTAAATTGGTATCCTTGGAGAAAAGAAGCGTTGGACAAAGCCCGAAAAGAAAACAAGCTCATTATCGTGAGTATCGGTTATGCGGCTTGTCATTGGTGCCATGTTATGGAGGAGGAAAGCTTTGAAGACGAAAAAGTCGCAAAATTTATGAACGACAATTTCGTTGCCATAAAAGTTGATCGGGAAGAAAGGCCCGATATTGACCAGGTCTATATGAATGCGGTGCAACTGGTGACCGGTAGGGGCGGTTGGCCTTTAAATTGTATTGCCCTACCTGATGGCCGCCCTATTTACGGCGGTACTTATTTTCCAAAAGAACAATGGCTGGATATGCTGGCGAAAGTCGTAAATTTTGTAAAACAAAATCCTGATAAGGCGGAACAACAGGCTAAAGCGCTTACGGAAGGCGTGCAGTCCAGTGAAATGATCCAAGTGAATACTGAAAAAGCGGAATTTACAATGGAGGATCTGAATCGTATTTTTGCCGACTGGAAAAAAGATATGGACCCTATAAATGGGGGAAGCAAAGGTGCACCCAAGTTTCCATTTCCCGTTGCCTACCAATTTTTGCTGCACTACCATCATCTCACCGGAAATGGCGAAGCCCTAAAAGCCATTACAACCACTTTAGATAAAATGGCCGACGGCGGCATTTACGATCAGATTGGGGGCGGGTTTTCACGGTATTCCACGGATGCCCATTGGAGGGTGCCTCATTTTGAAAAAATGCTGTATGATAATGCGCAACTTGTGAGTTTATATTCGGCCGCTTACCAACAAACCAAAAACCCGAAATACAAACGCATCGTCAGCGAAACCCTCGATTTCATACAGCGGGAGCTGAAATCAAAAGAAGGCGGGTTTTATTCGTCGTTGGATGCCGATAGTGAAGGGGAAGAGGGGACGTTTTATGTATGGACAAAAAGTGAATTGCAGAAAGTATTGGGCCATAAAGCGGATTTCATTATTGACTATTACGGTATAACCGAAAACGGCAATTGGGAAAATGGAAGGAATGTTTTTTATGTATCTTCAAGCGATAAGAAAACTGCGGAAAAATATAAAATAACGGAAAATGAATTAACGAAACGCGTTTTAGAAGCCAAAAAAATGCTCCTTAAAGAAAGGGCCCGGCGCATTCGACCAGGCCTGGATGACAAAATAATTACATCCTGGAATGCGCTCATGCTTAAAGGTTGTGTTGATGCATACAGGGTTTTTGACAACCGGAATTATTTGGATATGGCCCTTAAAAATGCGGAATTTATCAATGAAAAAATCAAAACGAAGGATAATCGATTACATAGGAATTATAAAAACGGCAAGGTGTCCATCAACGGATTTTTGGATGATTACGCATTTACCATTGAGGCATTCATTTCCTTATATCAAGCCACATTTGATGAAAAATGGTTGAAATCGGCACAGCAGTTAACCGCCTATGTGAATGCGCATTTCCATGAGAAGAATGGGGGAATGTTTTACTATACTTCAGATATGGATCCGGCATTGATTGCCCGGAAACAGGAAGTCACGGACAATGTGATGCCATCGTCAAATTCCCAAATGGCGAAAAATCTATTTATGCTGGGGCAGTATTTTTATAACGATGATTATATTCAAAAATCAAAAAAAATGATCAATAATGTAAAGCAAAATGCCTTAGACAAAGGTGTTTACTTTGCCAATTGGGATGTTTTGATGGCCTGGTTTGCCGAAAAACCTTATGAAGTCGCGATTTTGGGGAAAGAATTCGAATCCAAACAAAAGGAATTTAATAAACATTATTTGCCCAATGCACTATTTTCGGGCGGAGTCAGTGAAGGGGCATTGCCGCTGCTGAAACATAAATTGATAGAGGGGCAAACCACCATTTATATGTGCCAAAACAAATTGTGTCAGTTCCCCGTAACCGAGGTAAAGGAAGCACTGAAACAGATGGTCAAATAAACCCAATGGATTTTTTCCAACAGCCACGTTTAATGATCAGTGTCGAAAAAAAGGGGAAAGGTATGCTTATAAAGCAGACCTTTCCACGCAGACCCTATCGATATTCGGAAATAAGAACCCCCGGATTTGAATTCTGTTTTAATCTGAACGGTGAGATCATATCCATAAGGGGACTGACGCCTGACTGGCCCCATCCCGCGGAGCACTTTAAACGGACGGTGGGAAACGACTGGGTATACTATACGGTTGGCGACAAAAGCGGCAGCGACGGGGTTGTTTCCTGGATGGGAGAGTATTATCTCCCCTGTCTGCCGTATGTCAGTAACCCGGTCTGGGACGTTAAATGTTTTTCAAATCCCCATGTCATGATGGCGTTGGCCGAATGGTCCCAATTATATGCCAATCTGTATATGGCGGATTCCAAGGGTCTCTACCCCCGGGCAAAGGATCTCATAAAACGGATACTGGCTAATGATGACCAAACGCTTCATGAACGGTTCCAGCGGCTGAACGACATCATCGGCGGCAGGATTTCCGTACTCCCCCCTGACACGCGGCATGTGAATTATGACATTATCCCTGTCACCATTGCCGATGGATGTCTTTATCATTGTAAATTCTGCTGCGTCAAATCAGATCAAAAATTTCGAAAAAGGTCGAAAGAGAGTGTGCTGGATCAGATCACGGCCTTGAAAGATCATTTCGGAGCAGACCGGACCAACTACCATGCCCTGTTTCTCGGAAACCACGATGCCCTTGCCGCAGGGGATGACTTAATCTGTTTTGCCGCCCAACAGGCATATAAAGAATTCGGGTTCAAGCAGCGATTGAAACAAGATCCATTTTTATATCTTTTTGGCAGTGTGGGCTCTTTTTTGGGGGCAGGGGAAACGCTGTTTGAAAAATTGAATGAATTGCCTTTTGACACCTATATCAATATCGGGTTTGAATCCATTGATGCCAATACGCTTGTGGGGATCGGCAAACCGGTGACCGTCGAACAGGTTAAAGAGGCCTTCAGCAAAATGATGGAAATCAATGCCGGGTACAACCGCATAGAGGTCACCGGAAATTTTATTATGGGGGCTAATTTACCCTCTGATCATTATTTGTCCCTGGCGGAGCTCTTAAAGAATGCGGATGTGAAAAACAAGTCAAAGGGCACCATATATTTATCACCGCTAAAAGACAGTCCCAATAAAAGAGAACTCTTGCCCCAGTTTTATCAACTCAAGGAGGAAAGCAGGTTGCCGGTCTTTGTTTATTTGATTCAACGGTTGTAAACTGGGGGCACGGAGGCATATCATCGGTAGCCCACAGGCAGGGAAAACGAGGTCACATCTGCTCCACATTAAGTGAATTTAGGCAGGCTTCCAAGGGGGTGTCAAGGGGTAGGACCGGATCGATTCAGAAAAGGAGGAATTTGATCCGATGACGGGTTGACGAGTTGAGGTCCGGGCTTCCAGCCGGCGGGCCATAGTTTGATGTTGATCCTGTTTTGACGCATATGAGGCCAAGGAATGTGATTCCGATACCGAGAACCATGGGCCAAATGGGTACCGAATAACTGGAATATTCTTCCACACTCCATAAAACGAAAAGAAGACAAAAAATTGCTGCACCCAACATACTCAACAAAACCCCGATAATCCTGATGATAATAGCTGTTCTCGTTTTCATGACTGCAACCCTCCTCTACTTTTTTTTCGGAAAGTGCCACTGCTGTTATGACTTGGTTTGAGCAAAAGACATGCCAGACAGGAGAATGAATGAGACGTCCAGTCCATAAGTACGGGTCATTCTTGCTGCCGGCGCTGACCATTTGCCTTCTTGGTAGCGTCGATTCTGTAGATAGATTTTTCAAATGATGTGAACTGGCCTGGAGAGACCGATTTTATTCTGTGAATAAAGTTGAAATATCGTAAAATTTATGATATGAGGTGAATCTAGTGGTTTTGGGGTATTATGTATAAGCTTAGAACATGGTTTTGCGTCTAATTCCGAAAGAATATGAAAGGCAAACATCTTTCAAGCGTGCTTTCAATCTTCCTATCTATTTTGAAAAGGATATTCATAACCCGCAAAGCAGGAGGAGAGGGTCAAAATGGGCAAAAAGACGGGTTTTGATAAGGAAAAAATTCTGGAAGTTTTCTTGGGGAGCCTTCTTAAACTCCAAAACGTTGAACGGGGTTCCATATGGGTTAAACAGGACAATGTATATACGTGCATCGAAGCCATCGGTGATGACAGCGACAAGGTCCTTGGGCTTTCAATTGGAAATGAAAAACCGAGCATCGTGGGATGGGTCATTGAAAACGGCCGTATGACAATCAGCAGGGTGGGGGAGGACAATCGACATTTTGGTGAGGCAGAAAAAGACGTTAAAGTCAAGAGCAGCCTTATCGTCTGTTTTCCCCTGATATTTGACACCGGGGAAGTCTACGGTGCTCTTGAACTGATTGATACCACGAATATGGGAAGCGATATCAATCTGGACAAAGACTACCTTGGTCTTCTGGAAAACATTGTTTCGGTCGGTTCCATTGCTCTTGGCAACTATACCGCTTACACAAAGCAGGTCGAAGAGAACAAGGCATTAAGAGATATCATCAATGGATTTCAAGCGCAGCCGCCCATAATCGGACAGGCCGAACCCATTCAGAGTGCACTGGCAAAGACGAAAGTTTTTGCAGGATCGGACTATCCTGTCCTCATTACCGGTGAAAGCGGTACGGGAAAAGAGCTTTTTGCGAGAGAACTCCATCTCCAGAGTTCGCGCAGGGACGGGCCGTTTCTGACCCAGAACTGCAGCGCCATACCTGAAACGCTTCTTGAAAGTGAGCTTTTCGGTTACATGAAAGGTGCTTTTACAGGGGCTGATCGCGACAAAAAGGGGCTTTTTGAGGCGTCTGACGGGGGAACGCTGTTTCTGGATGAGATCGGTGATATGCCCTACGGATTGCAGTCCAGGATTCTGCGCGTGCTGCAGAATGGTGAAATAAAGCCTGTGGGAAGTACGACACAGAAAAGCACCAATGTGAGGATAATTTCGGCCACAAATGTTGATCTTACCAAAGCAATTCAAGAAAAAAGGTTTCGGGAAGATTTGTTTTACCGGCTGAATGTGCTCTCTCTTCATATTCCGCCGCTGAGGGAAAGAAGGGAAGACATCCCGTTGCTGCTCAAGCAGTTCATTGCAGTAGAAGCAAGAAAGTTGAATATCAGGCAGAAACGTCTTTCACCGGCTGCCTTAGACTATATTGTTCGATACCCGTGGAAAGGGAATATCAGGGAGCTGGAAAATGCGGTTCGAAATGTGATGGTAACCGCTGCACGGGACACCGTGGAAATGGAAGACCTGCCCCCATGGCTGATTCAGGAACCAGCTGCGAAAAAGGATCCTTTGGCACATGACCGTGAATGGAATATTGATACACCGGTTCCAAGTGAAATAAGCAAGTTGCCACACGACGGGTTTTCCGGCCACACGTTCAAGTCCCTTGAGAAAGCCTATATTCTATTCTTGCTTGAAAAAAACAGATGGAATATCACTCGGGCGGCAGCCGAGGCGGCCCTGAACCGTTCCACCTTTGATTCCCGCATGAAGCGTCTGGGTATTCGAAAAGACGCTGCTCAAAGCTGGAACGCTCGAAAGGATCATGAACCCTGAAAAGCTCATAGACAAACTGTCTGTGGTTTTGGGGCGCAATCCCTTTGGCCCCCTTTGTGCTTTGCTTACGCCCTATGTCGATCATCCAGGATCTCCCGTAGCTTTTGGGATAGGTCGGGCATCTTGATTGGTTTTTGAATAAAGCCAACACACCCTCGATTCAATATTTCATTGACATGACCATTAATGCTATAGCCGCTTGAGAGAACGACTTTTATATGGGGGTTGATCTCCTTCAAACTGTCAAATGTATCACTGCCGCTCATGCCCGGCATGATCATGTCAAGGATGACCAAATTGATTTTCTCCCAATTTTTTTTGTACGTTTCTATGGCTTCAATGCCGTTGTGGGCCAAAAAAACCGTATAACCCAATCTCTCTAACAACTCGTTGACGACGTCAATGATCATTTTCTCATCATCTATCAGAAGAATCGTTTCAGATCCTTTTTGTATTCCCAAATCCTGTTCTTTCTCTTCTGTTGCCACCTTTTCAGTCGCCTGCAGATAAATATCGAAGGTGGTTCCATGCCCCTTCCTACTATGGACATTAATGAAGCCGCCATGATTTTTGATTATCCCATAGGCAGAAGCCAGCCCTAACCCTGTTCCCCTCCCCATATCTTTGGTGGTAAAGAACGGGTCAAATATCCTCTGCAGGGTCGCTTCATCCATACCAACGCCGACATCCCTGATAGATATTTTGACATACCTCCCGGGGTCCACCTGATAAGATATGCTGGAATCTTCATCAATTTCGACATTTTTTGTTTCAAGATAGAGTTCCCCACCGCCAGGCATTGCTTGCCAGGCGTTCACATAGATATTCAACAACACCTGTTCTATTTGCCTCTGATCCGCCTCTACAATCCAAATGTCTTTGTGATATTTTGAGTGGATGATGATCTCTTTCTTTGTCCTTCCGAACATCCCGGAGCTCCTCGAGACAAGTTTATTCAGGTTCACGGGATTCACATCATATTTTCCACCTCTGGCAAGACCCAAAAGCTGTTTGGTAAGATCTGCGGCATTTTTAACGTAGTCTTCTACGATTTTGAGATGCTCGAAATGATGATGGGCGTCATGAATATTCATTAGCATCAAGGAGGTCCGTCCCTGGATTCCCATGAGGAGATTGTTGAAGTCATGGGCGATACCCCCGGCTAATGTGCCTAAAGACTCCAGCCTTTGGGCGGCCTCGATTTGGACTTCGAGCCTCTTTTTGTTTTCCTCTGCAAGCTTTCTTTCAGTCACATCCCGTATGATACCTCGAAATCCGATTGGCTGATCTTCTATCTTCTTAACGAGAGATGCAGAAGCTTCTATATCTCTTTCGGAACCATCCGGCCTCAAAGTTTTCCATGCCACGTTTTTTGCCGATTCCCCTGTAGTGTGGACTTTGTTGAATGCCTGAAATGTTTTTTCCATATCCTCCGGATTTATGTGGTCTCTGCTCTTCATCCCCATCAGTTCATCTCTGGAATACCCGGTGATGTTACACAATGCGTCATTAAAAAGAGTAAAATTTCCTTCAAGGTCAACCTCATAGTAGCCTTCTTCGATGTTTTCGAGAATGGCTCGGTATTTTTCTTCACTCTCCCGCAGAACCTCTTCAGCCTGTTTGCGCGTCAAGATGTCACGGATTGTCGCAAGGATAAAACATTTGTTCTCTAAGGAGATCTTACTTGAATAAACCTCTACATTTACGATAGAGCCGTCACGTCGGACGTCTCTCAATTCGTATAGGCGATCTTCATAATGTGGCCATTTTTCTCGACGGTCAAAAAGCATTTTCCTGTCTTCTTCGTGTATGATATCCGTTATATTCATCCCCACCACATCTCCCTTGGATTCGAATCCATGCATCTGGAGCCATGCTGTATTTACATCGATGATTTTTCCCTCCAGCGTCAGACTCATCGCTTCCAAGGAATCGTGAAATAAGGTCCTGTATTTCTGCTCAGATTCAGCAAGATTGTTTGTGGCGCGTTTCCGCTCAGTGATTTCTTGCTCAAGTTGTTCATTGATGGAGGTCAGCCTCGAGGTGAGGGCTTGCTCTTTTTGCAGGGCCTTCTCTAAGTTTCGAAGCAGCACGGCCAGGGAAATCACGATTACACAACTGAGAAACGCAAAGGTTATCAAAGTGGTGTTCCAGGTCTTTGACGTGTAGGGCACGCTCAATAGCCACGGTAAGTGGCCTGCATTCATTTGCTGTCCCAGAATCAATAGAGTTCCCACATTTAAGGCCAAAGCCATGAGTCCGGCCCTGAGTCCTAGTAGAAGAGTGGCTGTTACCGCGAAGGCGAAGAGCCAGATGCTGCCATTTCCCGTTGGGCCTACGGTCAGTAAAGTGGCTAATCCAAGGATATAAAAAATAAAGAGCCCAATTCCGACACGAACGAAGAAAGGAATACGTCGCACCAATAAGATGATAATTGCACAGACATAAATCGCGGTATAGAAGATTGCGCTATTGGACAGGTGCCCTCTGGCTATGGCGTAGCTGAGAGTTGAGACGTAACTCACAACCCCAATGAGGACCCCGCTTAAGAAAACTGCGAAGAAAATACGCTCACGCCAGACATGTAACAGGCTGTCCTGATTACGGAAATCCGTAGCCAAGACGTGGTTTAATCGGCTCATGATTAACCTCAAGACATTTCGTGGGCATTTGTTGAAAATATAGAGGCTAAAGCATCACTAAGCACAAATTAGTTTTTTTTTCAACATTATTCGGTTGGAAGATGCTAAAAACCCGCTTCTGCCGGGTAGCACGATAGAGGGAAAATAGGGTGTTCCGATCCTATTTTGCCACGTATCGCACGGTTGCCCCCGTGGCGGCGTGAAACGGACTTCGGGTGACAATCCTGGGCGCTTCCAGGATGAGAGTGGCGTTTGACAGGATGTTGATGTTGGGGCCGATGGTAATGGCGGTATCGTCCCTATAGGTACAATCGGAACCGGCGGGAAAATCCACGTCCCGAATGACCGGCGAAGGGCCAGGAAATTCCGGACATTGGGTGGGCGAAGGGTTCCAGCCCGCCAGTCGGGCCATCATCCACCAGAAAGCCCTTGCCTTCAGATTGCAGTTCAGGTTTCTTGAATGATTGCAGCCGTCTTCGCATGTATCGCACAGGGCGGAACCCGGATTTTCGGCACACCATTCATCGGCCCAGTTGTTTCCCCAATCGTTATAATAGCATTCGTCATTGGCGCCCGCATCCAGGAAATCATCGCCGTCCGGGTTGTATCGCTCAATATCGGCGAAATCAAAAAGGATCTTGTTGTTGGCCCTGCAGTAGGTTCGGATCTGCTCATTGCGGATATTAAGATTCCCCGATGGGCCGCCGCCGTCCAGATGGCCGGTCATATAGATAAACCCCATGCCGGGATATTCCGTTTCGAACTGGTTCATAGCCGCAAGGTAGCGCTCAATGTAGACTTGTGAAGCGTCCGACACCTGGCCGCACCAGGCCCACATGGAGAAGTCGTAATCTCCGGTATCAGCGACCGATCGGGTGCTGTCCTTTCCCGCGTTGGAATCCCAGTAAAGCTCGGGGGTGATGTAGGTATGGGGCGGATTGCCGTCGTACATACGAAGGGCCGGCGGGACTTCCACCGGCGGAAGGCCTTCCGAGCCGCTTTCACGCCTTGCAAAGCCATAGGTTGAATTCAGACTCTCAAGATTGTTGCTCCCCTGCCATATCTGGCCGCCGTGGGAGGTATGGGCGTAATGAAGGGTCAACTGTTTGGCCTGATCGATCCAGTAATCGGGAATCTGCGAAATGTCCGTGCAGGTATGATCGATAATAATGGGCCCTGATCGTTCCGATCTTTTTTCATAGGCCCCGCGATCCACCGCACTACCCTGGGGCCTTAGGGTCTCCTCCAGATCTTCCGCGGGCACCAGACCATTCAGTCCCCCTGCGGGAAGACCACTCTCCAGGGCCGGGCTGTTGCTTTGAAGATGCCCGTCAAAAGTTGCCAGATCTGCGTTCATCAGCAGAGGATCCCGGCTGATATCGTTTGCGGCCAAACCGAAAGCCCCGATTTTCGCGCCGAAGACCACATTGTAATCGATCCGGGTGTTATAAAAATTGTTTTGATCAAACCAGAGGTAGCAGCTGGTGTCCGTTGGGGAAAGAAATTCCTTGTATCCCATGAATATGTTGTTCAAAATGATGACTGTTTCGGAACCATCGCATCCGGCCGGGTCCGAACATTCGATGGTCCCCAGGCAATCACCCTCTCCGGCAATGGTCGAATTGATGAGCGAAACCCGGTTTCCGCGCCTCATATTCAGAGAGACTGCGGCCCCTGCGCCGCGACAGTGATCCACCTGGTAGGTCAGATCCTTCCCTTGAAAGTACCCGCAGTTACCCACCAGAAGGGCGTTTTCAATGGCCGTGGGCCCATTGACCTTGATCTGGTTCCCCGCATTCCCGTATGCTCGGATTCGCTTGATGTCAATGTGGGTGTCAAGACGCGCGTAAAGCAGGTCAAGACCATCGGAGGTATTGTATCGAAAGGTGGAATCCTCGATGATCCAGTCGCCTCCCGTGGCCCCTGTGCCGACGCCATCTCCATAGCCCCCAGCGGTCTGGGCCCAGCAGTTATTGGGCTCCCCGTCGGGGTAGCTTTCCGCACAGCCGTTCCATTCCACGAGCCAGTTCTTAAAATGAAGGGTCCCGCTGTTGGCGTCGTCCCCGAATATATCCCCATCCCATCCCGCCCATCCATTTCCGGCGATCCGAACATCCTCAATGGTCCATTGGGAAATGCGTCCGGCATAGATGCCCCGATCAGCCATGCCGTGTATGTTAAGGTGAGAGAGCGTAACATGGGAGGAATCCGATGCATGGATCCCCGCGGCGGCCCAGTCTCCATAGGGCGGCGTGTCTCTTTGGCATCTCACGAAAGTATTGGAATGGCCCTCCACGCAACCGGAGTGATCGGTCAGCTCAAGACAACTGACAACGGCATGGTTTGTCCCGTCCAGGCTGATGATCTGCCATGCCCTTTCAGTGCCCCACAATTGAGGCGGATCAACACAACCCATGTCCCAGGATGATCCCAGAATGCGCGTGGTGTGTTGGGGATCGGGCCCGGATGGCAGCGGCGGCAGATGACATTCATATGACCAGGCCGCCTCACACCAGCCGGTATTGGGCGCACCGACGCCCATCCGGTAACTTCCGGAATGGATCATCAGCGTATCGCCGCCCTTGATGTGCCACTTTCCTTCGGCATCCAGCGCCCAGAAGGGGTGTGACCAGGCACAGGCTTGTGCGGCGCCGGCGCCGGGATAGGGTGCGTCAGCCATTCCGGTACATTGAAGGGAGGTGCCGCCGTCCGTACGGATATGGAAGGTGGCGGCGTCCGTAAGGCAAGGCCCGGTCAGGCATAAACAGCAGATCAGGGCCGTGTGAATCATGATCCCATAAACTGTTTTTCGACTGCTTTCCATGAGGTCCTCCCCCCCGATCGAAAAAACTATTGGCTGTTTCCGGGTTTTTAAGTCCCATGATAAACATGTATTTCTGATTCCGGAACCCTTTTTTTTGAGTAATGCAAAAAACATGCAAGCGATTGATGCAAAAATTTTTTAAATAATTTTAGTGCTTTGCCATTATTTTTCTTTGCCTTGTGGGGAGGGGGCGTAACAAAAGGCGTCAAAACTTGACAAAAATTGTCGGAATGGAAGAAGGATGATCCGAGATCTCCTAAACACTTGACTCACAATGGAGCATTTCTCTATGGTCCTTCCCGTGAAAACCGATCAGAATAGGATTTCAGAAAGACCTTATAACATTGACCATCAAGTGAGGTAAATGTGAAATGAACCAGCCTGGGGATACTTTACTTATCTTTGATGAAAATCGAAGCGGCTGAATCAGAGATAGCCGATGGAAAAGGCCAGTAAAAATTGACCTCCAAAATAGAGGGGGAGACCCAGGATACGGTTGATGGGCTCTTTCTTGATAAAGCGGTCCCTGGCCACGAAAAGGTCCGATATATAAAAGCTGAGGGCCCCGCAAAAAGCGAGGATGCGCCCCGAGAGACCGAGCCCGGGTTCCAGAAGGAGTGAAAAGGCGCCATAGACCATGATGGTGATGACGACAATGTAGGCCAGTACCGGAATCATCATGTCGCCCAGGTGGGGTTTGAGCCGGAAGAAAATCCACAGACTGGCAATTGAGACCGGTAGCGCACCCCATAAGATTGATGCCGTAGGGGGGGCTGTGTAAAAAAAACAGATCACGTAAAAGACATGACCCACGAGGAATGACACCAGTCCCGGGAAAAACATCTTTTTCTGGGGCAGTGCGAGAAAAACATCCCCCCCCAGGCATAATATCAAACCGGGCAGGAGCCATGCGAAATAGGGCGGGACGGGCCTGGGCTGGACTAAGGCGGCCAGAACGAACAGAAGGGAAATGGCGGTCTTAACGGGCAGGATGCCTTTCGGGATTTCTTTGCTCTCATAGTAGAGCAGGACAGGCATCAGGATACAGGCCAGAATGATCGTTGTCGTTGCCATTTTGAAAGAATCCTCCTTGTTACCAATTATTTCCCGAGACAGAACTGGCTGAAAATACTGTCCAGTATTTCATCGTCGATGGTTTGGCCTGTGATTTCCCCTAAGTGCTCCAGACCGCTTCTGAGTTCAAAGGCAACGATTTCCATGGGGGCATTGTTTTTCGCCTTGAGGCTCGCGTTTAGAAAGCATTCTCTCGCTGCTTTAAGGGCTTCCCGATGTCTCAGGTTCGGGACTGCATGGGAGGTTGTAACCGCAAGTACGTCGTCTGAAAGGATGGCGTCGTGAATGGCCTTTTTGAGGCGGTCAATGCCCTGACCCGTCAGTGCCGAGATTTCGGCCGTGGTAAAGTGATTCAGAACATCCGCTTTTTCGGTGTAATCTTCGGCCGGAGGCAGATCAACTTTGTTGATGACCACCAAGGCTTTCTTGTTTTCGCATTGGGCCAGAATATCCCTGTCGTCCCGATTGAGTGGACGACTTCGGTCAATGACGATCAACAAAAGGTCCGCTTCGGCGGCTTTCTGCCGGGTGAGATGAATGCCCAGCTTTTCCACCTCGTCTTTGACCTCTCTGAGGCCTGCGGTATCCATGATGCGAAGGGGAATGCCGGAAATATTGAAAGTGGACTCAATGACGTCCCGGGTGGTTCCGGGAATATCGGTTACAATGGCCTTTGGCTCATCCAAAAGGCGGTTCAACAGACTCGATTTGCCTGAGTTGACGCGGCCCACAATGACGGTATTGATGCCGTCAACCCATATGCGGCCGGCATGGGCATGAATCAGATCGTCAATGGGTTGAACCAGGTTTTTTTCAATGAATTCCGCCCCCTCATCCCTGAAAAGGTGTTCCACGTCGTCTTCAGGGAAATCGATGGCGGCTTCTGCGTTTGCGAGAATGTGAATCGCTTCTTTCCGCAGTGCCTCGGTGTCTCTTTTGATGGACCCCTGGATCTGCTGTGCGGCCAGAACCAGTCCCCGCTCGGATCGCGCATTCATCAGATCAACCACAGCCTCTGCCTGGGTCAGATCAATCCTGCCGTTTAGGAATGCGCGTTGGGTAAATTCTCCCGGTTTGGCCATGCGGGCGCCCAGATCCGTGAGAATCGCCAGTATCCTGGACAGCAGGGTATATCCACTGTGCGAATTGATTTCAACAACGTCTTCACGGGTATAGCTGTTGGGGCTAGCCATGAAGGACAACAGGACTTCGTCGATGATATCCCCCGAGTGGGGATCACAAACATATCCCATGTACAGTCGGTGACTTTTTGGAAGAGCTTGGGGGGTCTTGGGTTTGAATACCTTTTTTGCGATTTCAAGGGAGAGAGGTCCGCTGATCCTGATGATCCCGATCCCTGCCTGGCCGATAGGGGTGGCGATGGCCGCAATGGTATCTTCTGTTGAGGTCATAGGAAATGGGCTTCATGACGGGAACCGCTTTCAGGGTCCCCGTAGTTTTGAGGCCGATGTGAAAAAATGTAAAACCAAAAATGGCTACTGGGCTCTGGAGGCCCGTGAAGAGCCGTATTTTCTGGGGATAATGACCACTTTTTTCAGAATCCCTTCTCCCTTTCCTTTGGTGCCCAGTTCATCGTCGTCCCTGAGGGCCAGGTGTACGATCCTTCTGTCGTGTGGATTGAGGAGATTGGTGGCCACAGGCCGTTTGATCTTCTTGGCCTTGTCACCCATTTTCAGCGCCATCTGGACCAGGAACTCCTGCCGTCTCCGCCGGTAATTTTCAGAGTCTATGATCACACGGGAGCGTTTTTCCAGTGATTTGTTGACAATTTTATTGACGATAAACTGAAGCGCATCAAGGGTTTTGCCTTTACGACCAATCAGAAGACCCGTTTTGTCCCCGTCAATATTGAGGTTTACAGAGCCCTCTTCCAGGCTCCCCGTAACGGTGATCCCTTCCATGGGAATCAGGGCCAGGATATTTTCAAGGGCATCTTTTGCAATGGCGATTTCATCTTCCCGGGTATTCGGGGCGGTTGTTTCCGGATCAGTCGAAGGCGGCACATCTTCCGAAGCGGCCGTCACTTCTTCAGCTTTTTCAACTGCCACTTCTTCAACCGCCACGTCATCAACCCCTTGGGGCTCTTTCTGTTTTATGGTGACTTTTATTTTAGCTTTTCTGCTCCCCACAAGGCCGAAAATGCCGGCTGAGCCGGGTTCAAGGATGACAATATCCATCTGATCTTTGGTGAGTCCCAGTTGTCGGCAAGCGTTTTCAATGGCGTCTTGATCCGTTTTTCCTTCAAATTCGTAGGTTTCCATGTGTGTCCTCCAATATTACGCCGGTTTTTTATAAATTCGATATTGCTGTCCTATGGAGAGGAGATTGTTGACCAACCAGTAAAGAACAAGGCCGGAAGGGAAGTTAATGAACATAAACGTGAAAATGACGGGCAAAAACATCATAATTTTCGCCTGAGTAGGATCTCCCGGGGTAGGGGTCATCTTTTGCTGGAGGAACATTGAACCGCCCATCAAAAGGGTTAACACCGGTATTCCGTAAGGTGGTGTCATAAACGGGATTTGAAATGAGAAATGAAACAATCGATCGGGCGCCGAGAGATCATTGATCCAAAGCATAAAGGGGGCATGTCTCAGCTCGATGCAGGCGCCCAGAACCCGGAACAGCGCAAAGAATACCGGGATTTGAACAACCATGGGCAGGCATCCACCCATGGGGTTGACCTTGTAGGTCTTATAAAGCCCCATCATTTCCTGGTTCAGCTTTTGTTTGTCGCCTTTATGCTTTTCCCTGAGTTTGGCCATCCGGGGCTGAAGTTTCTGCATTTCCTTCATGGACTTATAGCTCTTGTGGGTGAGCGGCCAGAACAAAATTTTGACGAGAACGGTCAAGAGAATGATGGCTAAGCCGTAGTTATGGACGTACTGGTAAAAAAAATGCAGAATATAAAGAAGCGGTTTTGCGATGATATCCGTCCAACCGAAATTGATGGCTTGATCAAGGTTTTTGCCGAATTGTTTGAGAATTCCCAGGTCGCGGGGGCCGATGTAAAGTTGATATTCGCTTGTGGCCTGGGTAGATGGCGGAAGAGAAATTGCGGCGGGCAGGAACACGCCTTCCATCACCCCTGATGAAAGATGTTTTCCCGTAAAGGAACCCTTGGCGGGGACCTCTGGAGCAATGGCTGAAATAAAATAGTTGTCTTCCCACCCGAACCAGCCGATTTTTCCTCTGGCCGATTCTTCTTCGCCCGGGTCTTCCACCTCTATTTCATCCAGTTTATCGTCCAGGAACAGGGCAAAACCCACGTAGGCATAATAGCTTCCCTTGTCATTGGGTGGCACTGACCTCAAAGTCGCCCTGAAAACGCCATTTATGGGGGTGGTGGTTGGATTGGTTGCCGTCACGGCGAGATCGATGCCATATCGGTCGGGGAAAAAACGGTAGGTCTGGGTGATGGCAATACCGTTTGGGTTGGTCCCTTGAAAAACGATTGATGCGGGCTCGGAGTCCTGATTGAGTTTCAGGTAATCTTTGTCCACTGAAAAGGCCTTAATGTTCACGTTGCCGACGGTGTTGCCATCAAACTGAACAGTCAGGTAGTCGCCCATTCCCTGTTCCAGGGTGACCAATTCAACATAAGGAGAATCCGGATTGATTGTTTGACGATATTTTTTCAGTTTGAAGCTCTTTATGGTGGGTCCCACATTGCTGAAGACAACTTTGTAGAGGGGTGTATCAATCTCGATTTTCTTTTCATCCACCCGGATTACAGGCCGTTCTGCTGCCGTAACAGGCTTGGAGGATGGGACGGTGGCCACTTTGGCGGGGCTTTTTTCACCTATGGGCGTCGGCTGGATGTTTTGTGCGGCAGTATCCTTTTCGATTGGGGCCTGTTTCGGCTCAGGCGAGAAAAAAAGAGACCATCCAACAAGCACGACAAAGGATAGGGCAAAGGCCAATATTGTTTTTTTATCCATAATCTGAGCTACTCAGTCCTAAAGGTTTTGTTTGGAAAACCAGCATGACGCCGTTTTTCAAATGAGGTCAATACCATCATAGCAGAGGGTCATATCCGCCGGGGTGAAACGGATGACATTTTAAAATCCTGATAAGGGCCAAAAAACTGCCTTTCAGGATCCCGTACTTATGATAGGCATGGCGAGCATAGGTGGAGCATGTCGGGTAGAAACGACAGGAAGGCGACCAAAAAGGTGAGATACACAGCTGATATAAGGCTATCAGGGAGATAGGTATATATCTAGATTTATACATGAAACCTTTTTTAGACAACGATCTCTTCAAGTTCTTTTTCGGCTTTTCGCAAGTTCAGACAGCCGGCACCCTTTTTTGCAATGACAACGATGTCGTATCCTTGGGGAAGGCGTGTTTTATTGAGCCTGTAAAATTCTCTGATCAGTCGTTTGGCCCTGTTCCTTCTGGCGGCATTACCCACCTTTTTGCTGGCCGTTACCCCAAGTCTGGTTGTCCCTAGCTCGTTCTTTCTGACAATAGCGATGAAGTGCCTCATATGACAATGTTTTCCGGAACGATTTACATTGACAAAATCCGCGCGACGCAATAACCTTTTATATTTCGGGAAAGAAAAGGCCCCCTTCATGCCGGGGCAAAATCGTTTCGGTTTAAAGGGCATTTATACGGTCAGTCGTTTCCGCCCTTTGGCCCTTCTTCTTTTCAGAACATTTATTCCTGCCCGTGTTCGCATTCTCGCCCTGAAGCCGTGGGTTCGTGCTCTCTTTATTCTGCTGGGTTGATATGTCATTTTCATAACGGTATAGAGCCCCTTTTCGAAATTTTATATAAACAATAATATAAACACATGCGTTTATTTTTGTCAAGCGGCAATTCTACCCGACGGCAATTCTCGTGATGAAAAATGGGCGATTTCATCCGTACTTTCAGATGTAAACAGGGTCAGTCGTTGCGGCCTTAACCCCGATTCCGGCAATTATGGTTTTTTCATATTTTTAATTGATAATTTTTGTTGCATCCTATATCTATATGAAAGCTGGGTTGATGAACCGTTCATCGTTCATTGGCCACTTTGCGCTTTATTTGCTGCATATACAGGCGAAAAGTTTCCCCGGATAGATAGGAAATAAGATCCATTTTTTTAGGTATGTGAATCGAGCAGAGAGGAAAACGCGATGATTTTTGACGCCATTCTGGGCATTTTTTCAAATGATCTGGCTATTGATCTCGGTACGGCAAATACCCTCGTATATATGAAAGGCAAAGGGATTGTCTTAAGTGAGCCGTCCGTTGTGGCGGTTAGAAAAGATGGTCGAGGCAGCAGCAAAGTTCTGGCCGTAGGTAGAGAGGCGAAAATGATGCTGGGCCGAACTCCCGGGAACATCGTGGCCATCAGGCCCATGAAAGACGGGGTCATTGCGGATTTTGAGATTACGGAGGCCATGCTGAGGCATTTCATTCGCAAAGTCCACAACCGAAGAACCCTTGTCAGGCCCCGTATTATCATATGTGTTCCGAGCGGCATTACCCAGGTGGAGAAACGGGCGGTTCGCGAAAGCGCGGAATCCGCCGGTGCCAGAGAAGTCTTTCTCATCGAAGAGCCCATGGCGGCGGCCATCGGGGCCGGATTGCCCATTACCGAACCCACGTGCAATATGGTGGTCGATATTGGCGGCGGAACCACAGAGGTGGCGGTCATCTCCCTGGCAGGGATTGTTTACAGTAAATCCGTCAGGGTCGGTGGAGACAAGATGGATGAAGCCATACTGCAGCATATCAAGAGAAAATATAACCTGCTCATCGGTATCAGCACCTCTGAAATTATCAAAACAGGTATTGGAAACGCCTATGCGGGAGACACGATTGAAACCATTGAAGTCAAGGGGCGTGACCTGGTGACGGGAATCCCCAAAATCCTCACCATAGATTCCGACGAAGTGAGACAGGCGATTTCGGAGCAGGTTGAGACCATTGTGGAAACCGTTCGGATTGCACTGGAACAAACACCCCCCGAGCTTGCTGCGGATATTGTGGATTCGGGAATTGTCCTGGCCGGGGGAGGCGCTTTACTTAAAAACCTCGACGTTCTCTTAAGAGAAGAAACAAAACTGCCGGTGACCATTACGGAAGACCCATTGTCCACGGTGGTGTTGGGATCCGGAAGGGCCCTTGACAATATCAATATGCTGAAAGAGGTTACCATTCGATAAGATTTCCCCTTTGGCCTTCCATTGCCGTGCCCTTGATTTCTGGTTTTTGGCTTCCGTATCGATAATATAACATTTATTCATTTGAAACCGCCCTTTGGCGGACGTGGGTTATGGGGGCGGGATTAGCCATTGCAGCGTGAAAGACGTTTTCCGAAAATCTGGATCTGGTTGGCCTTTATCTGTTTTGCTCTGTTTTTGCTTTCCTCAAATGCCAGTCAGCGCAGCAGTTGGAACTCTGCTGAACAACTGGTTGTTGAGGGTGCGACGCCAGTTCAGAGTTTTTTCAATCAGACCGTAAAGCTACTGGTGGACCTCTGGGAAGATTATTTCCATCTGGTCGATGTTCAGCAGGAAAACCGGCGTTTAAAACTGGCGTTGGATTCCCTTAGACGGGAAAATGGTCTTTACAGGGAACGGGTGGCCACCCATGAGCGCCTATCCGATCTTCTGAAATTCAAGGAAGCGGTCAGTCGGCCGGCTGTTGCTGCCCAGGTCGTGGGGCTGGATCCCACAGGGTGGTTTCAATCTGTTGTGATTAACAAGGGGACAAAGTCGGGCATTAACCTGGATATGCCCGTGGTTAATGCTTCCGGTGTTGTGGGCCGAATCGTTTCCGTTTCCCCGCACTATGCCAAGGTGTTGTTGGTTGTCGATCAGAACAGTGCGGTTGACTGCCTTGTACAGCGCTCCCGCGATCGGGGAATGGTCAGGGGTCAGTCAGCCCAGGTTTGTCGACTGGATTACATGATTAAGTCCGGAGATGTGAAGGAAGGGGATGTGGTGGTCACATCGGGTCTGGGACGGGTATTTCCAAAAGGTCTTCCCGTTGGAACCATCTCTAATGTGGAAGAAGGGGATGGAACGCTTTTCAAGGAAATAGAAGTGACGCCTGCCGCGGATTTTTCCAAATTGGAGGAGGTGCTGGTTATTCTGCAGGCGCCGATAGAAGAACGCAAAAAAGAGTCAGACCCTTCAATGGACTAAAGCAGATTACATTTGCAAGTTTTCAGTAGTCAGTTTTCAGTGTGCAGTCTGTTGCCATTACTGACAACTGATAACTGACAACTTTGATTGAGAGGACTGCGCCGTCAAAACTTCAGGAAACAAGCCGATAGGCTTCTATATGTGGGCATGGGTGGGCGGAGGCGTCGCGACCCTCTTAGCCGGTATCTGGGGTAATCCCTGGGGCTTGGATTTTTTTGACCTGGATTTTCTGGTGATTCTGACGGCATATCTTTTCCTGACATTCGGCCAGATATGGGCGGGTGTTTTCGCTCTGGGCCAGGGTTTTCTGATGGATGTTTTTTCAGGAGGATTGCACGGTCTGTTCTCTGCCGCCTACCTGAGTGTGTTCTTTGTGATCCTTGTGGGATCTCGGTTCTTTAATCTTTTGAACCCGAAAGGGCAAATGATCATTGTTTCTCTTTCGGTTTTGCTGAAAAATGCCATGCTGTTAATTCTTCTTCGCATTTTTTCCCAGGATATCGTTTATTCAAAGACATTTCTGCTGGTTTCCCTTGTCTCCATCGGTGTTACCGGTTTGGCTGCCCCACTTTTTTTTCAATTGTTCAACCATTTGCGAGGGATTCCCAACAGAATGGCCGAAGGGACTTCGCCGGATGAGAATTGAGCGTATGTATGACGTCTTTGTTTTTCAGACAATCCTTCATTTCCCGACCCTGTTGCAGCGATAACAGAAATGGAAGAACAAGGGTGAAGAAACCTTGAAATTATCAAATTTTGATCCTGTGTCCCAGGATGTTTTTGCAAAACAGCTGAAAATTGCGGCACTATTCGTTTTAGTGATTTTCAGTATCCTTATCCTCAGGCTGTGGTTTCTACAGATCGTAAACGGGTCAGCCTATCGGGACAGGAGCGAAAATAACCGAATACGGCTTCAAAGCATGGCGCCTTTCAGAGGGGTGATTCGGGACCGTAGCGGAAAAATCCTGGTGGATAATCGACCGTCCTACGATCTTTACGTCATTCCGGAGGAGATTCACGATACCGAGGCTTTGCTGAACCGGTTGGCTGTCCTGGGGAATCTTGAGATGGCACTTATGAAAGAAAGACTCAGTCGCGCTGCCAGTGGGTATCCCTTCAAGCCGGTTTGCCTGAAGAAGGATATTTCCCGCGAGGAACTGGCCATGCTGGAAACGCGCCGATTCGATCTGCCGGGGGTCATGATCAAAGTGCGACCCCAAAGACATTATTTTTACGGCGATCTGGCCGCGCATGTGCTGGGATATCTGGGAGAGATCAGCGAGAAGCAGTTGAAAAGTGGTCAATTCCCCAATGCCAAGTCCGGTGATTTGATCGGTAAAACAGGAATGGAACGGAGATGGCAGAAGTCGCTCAATGGGGGGCGCGGCGGAGAGCAGGTGGAAGTTGATGCGGCGGGACGAAGGATTAAAGTAATTTCTCAAAAGCTTCCCGTTTCGGGTGCGGATGTATGCCTGACCATTAATCGGGAATTGCAGACCCTGGCTGAAAAGGCCTTGAGTGGAAAACACGGGGCCGTTGTGGCCATGGACCCCAGAAACGGTCAGATTCTGGCTTTGGCAAGCAGCCCTTCATATGATCCCAATCTGTTCATTACGGGTTTTGATGGGGGCACATGGAAAAACATAGTGTCCTCCAGTGATTATCCGCTGCATAACCGGGCGCTTACCGGGCAATATCCGCCCGGTAGTGTCTTCAAGATCATTGTGGCCCTGGCCGGCCTTGAAGAGGGGGTCATCACGCCCTGGGAGGCGCTTTACTGTAATGGCGAATATTCCCTGGGCCGCGGGAGATACCGTTGCTGGAAGCGTTGGGGTCATGGGAAAGTAGATCTGAATCGAGCACTCGTGGAATCCTGTGATATCTATTTTTATCATCTGGGAATGCGACTCGGGGTGGACAGGATTGCCCATTACGCCCGTCAACTGGGCCTGGGACAAAAAACCGGTCTTAACCTGGGACATGAAAAAGGCGGGCTTATCCCCACTACTGAATGGAAACGGAAACGGTGGGGGACGCCATGGCAGGGTGGGGAAACGGTTTCTACCGCCATCGGCCAGAGTTTTGTGCTGGTGACCCCATTGCAGGTGGCCACTTTTGTTTCGGCGGTCTTTAACGGGGGGCATGTTTACAGGCCCCAGGTGACCCGATGGGTGCGAAAACCGGGTGGTGAAAGCATCTTTGAGTTTGCGCCCCAATTGATCAGAGATGTGGAGATTAAACCGGAATATCTGGAACTTGTAAAAAAAGCCCTTTCAGGTGTGGTTAACCATCCCCGGGGTACCGGATCAAAAGCCAGGCTGGTGGATATTACGGTCGCCGGGAAGACCGGTACAGCCCAGGTGGTGAATCTCAAAAAGGAAAAGGAAGCGAAAGCAAAGGGCGAAATTCCCTGGAAGTACCGGGACCATGCCTGGTTCGTTGCGGTTGCACCGGCCGACGCCCCCAGGATTACGGTGGCTGTTCTCGTTGAGCACGGCGGACACGGCGGCAGTGCCGCGGCCCCCATTGCCAAAACACTCATTGAGGCGTATCTCCGGGTGCCGGGTGGTTAATTAGCCGGGTGGTTTATTAGATTATGCTTGATCGAAGACTGATTCAGAATTTTGACTGGGTTTTGCTGCTGCTTCTGCTGCTGCTGGCGGGGATCAGCATCCTCAACCTCTACAGCGCCACCTATGCCATTCGGGATGTGGGCGGTTCCCGGATTTTTATGAAACAATTCTATTGGTTTCTAATCGGTTTCAGCGTTTTCCTGGTGATGATCACCTTCAATTATTATTATCTTGAGCGGTTGGCTTATCCGGCTTATTTTTTTACGGTGGCGCTTCTGATTATCGTCCTGCTGGTGGGAAAGGTCATGTCGGGGTCACAGCGCTGGTTGAGTTTGGGTCCGGCTGTTTTTCAGCCGTCAGAACTGGCAAAGATTTCAATGGTGCTGGTTCTGGCCAAATTTTTCAGTGACAGGGGAGGATCTGAAGATTACCGGCTGCGTGACCTCTGGCAACCGTTTATTCTTATTTTGGTGCCGTGCGGTCTTATCCTGAAAGAACCGGATCTGGGCACGGCGCTGTTTCTGGGTATGGTATCCTTTTCAATGATTCTAATCGTCAAGGTCAACCGGAAATCCTTGTTGATTTTTCTGGGATGCTGTCTCCTGGCAGCCCCGGTGGTCTGGTTTGGCATGAAGGATTACCAGCAGCGGCGCATCCTGACGTTTCTGCAACCCGATATGGATCCTCTGGGGGCCGGATACCATATCAACCAATCCAAGATTGCCATTGGATCCGGTCAGTTCTGGGGCAAAGGGTATTTGCAGGGAACCCAGACCCGCTTGCATTTTCTGCCGGAACAACATACTGATTTCGCTTTTTCCGTGTTGGCGGAAGAATGGGGTTTGGTGGGTGTTACGGGTCTCCTGCTGCTGTACCTTTTTTTGATCCTATGGGGGCTGAATATCGCCAAAGGATCCAAAGACAGATTCGGCGCCATCCTTGCCGTGGGCATTGTCGCTATCGTGTTCTGGCAGGTGGTCATCAATGTGGGTATGGTCACGGGTCTTTTACCGGTGGTGGGGATTCCACTGCTGCTTTTCAGCTATGGCGGGTCATCCCTGATTTCGACCATGGCGGCCATGGGTCTTTTGATGAATATCAGCATGAGGCGTTTTATGTTTCAATAAGACCTGGGTTGTTTCCTGAACTTGAAGGCTTATCTTTTCTTTTTGTTGCATGAAAACGAAACCTTGTGTTATAGACCCTTGCATTTTGGGGTTTTAAATAGTGCCCGAACGAAAACTGTCTTTTTCGCCAATCTCTGCGTCAGATAAAAATTTTAATCCTCGAAATACTAAATGTATTCCTGCGGTTAAAGTTTTTATCTTCCTTGATCTTGACAAAAAATCCTAGTTTTCGTTCAGACACTAAATATGACCGCTTACCGTCGGCGCCTTTGAAAGGAGGATTGACGTTATGTCTGTACAACAGGGTCAAATTTTCGTAAATACCACTGGTGGAACGGATATCGTTGATATTACGTCAAAAGTTGAAAGAGATGTCGAAAAATCCGGGGTGAAAGACGGGGCGGTGACCCTTTTTGTGCCGGGTTCCACCGGCGCATTGACCACCATTGAATTTGAAAGCGGTGTGGTGAACGACCTGAAAAAAGCCATTGAAAGGATGGCCCCCGAAAGTATCACCTACGAACACAATGAACGTTGGGGAGATGGGAACGGTTATTCCCACGTTCGTGCGGCTATTTTCGGTGCCTCATTGCACATTCCCATTGTTGACGGCAATTTGACGCTCGGGACGTGGCAGCAGATTGTTCTCCTTGATTTTGACAACAGACCCCGTAAAAGACGGATTGAGGTTCAAATATTTGAATAAATCATCTTCCAAGAAAAAAATGCCATCCATCAGCAAGAAGATCAGTTTTCCGGATAATGAACTGATGCGGGCACTGTGTGGAGAGCAAAATGCCCATCTGAACCTGATTGAAAAAAAGATTGGGGTTTCCGTTAACCTGAGAGGGAATGTGCTGCTGCTTAAGGGCGGGGATTGGGAAGTGGAACTGGCCGAAGAGGTGTTTTCGCAGCTTTATGGGCTACTGGAGTCTCGGTATCCGCTCTATATCAATGATGTAGACCATGCCATAAGGATTTTAAGCGGTGATGGTTCGGTGGATTTAAAGAAGATATTTAAAGACGAGGTTTATATCACTTCCCAGAAGAAAATTATTACGCCCAAAACCGTTAACCAGAAAAAATACATCGACAGCATTAAAAAATATGATATCGTATTTGGGATCGGCCCGGCGGGGACGGGAAAGACTTACCTTGCCATGGCCATGGCTGTGGCAGCGCTGATCAGGAAAGACTGCAATCGGATAATTCTTGCCCGGCCCGCGGTGGAAGCGGGGGAGCGTCTGGGATTTTTGCCGGGCGATCTGTATGAGAAAGTGAATCCCTACCTGCGGCCATTGTATGATGCTCTCCACGACATGATGCCCTTTGAGAACGCATCCGACCTGTTGGAGAAAGGGGTCATCGAAGTGGCGCCGCTGGCCTTCATGAGAGGGCGTACACTGAATGATTCCTTTGTGATCCTGGATGAGGCACAAAATGCGACGCCCGAACAGATGAAGATGTTTCTAACCCGTCTGGGCTTCAGTTCCAAAGCGGTGATTACCGGAGATATTACCCAGACGGATTTGCCAAAAGGGCAAATATCAGGTTTAATTGAGGCCTCGCAGACCCTTACGGGAATTGAAGGCATTCAGTTTGTATCCTTTTCCAGGGAAGATGTGATCAGGCATCCGTTGGTTCAGAAAATTATTGACGCCTACGAGAAGTTGGATAGACGGAAAAAGGCTTGAGGTGCAGCACGGTTATGTCAAGGAACACCCAAAATGAACGAAAACTCAAGACCCTGCACCAGAAAAAAAATGCCGGGCGGCGGGAAAAAGAACCATCCGGCAGATCAAAATCCGGCCGTTCGGACCGTACGCCCCGGTTTCGGGACGATACCAAGAAATGGTGTATTTTCATCGGCCTCAGCCTGATCTTTTCCATACTGCTTTTCCCCAGCATCCTGACCCCAACCAAAACATACAATCTGGGGGATGTGGCCGATCGTGATATGAAGGCTTCCAGGGAATTTCTGGTCGAAAACAATGAACTGACGGAAAAGAACAGACAGGAAGCGGTTCGCGCCGTTTTGCCCGTTTATGATTTTGATCCCACGGCAACCGATGTGATTCCCAGGGTAAGAGAGGCCTTTGCGGTCGGTCGAAAGTATTTGGCCGATGCCTTGAAACTGGCGTGGACGTCCACCTCCCCTGAAGAAGCCCAAAAAGAACACCTTGCCATAACGAATGCTTTCCAAACGCGATTTTTCGAAATCCTGGATATCCCTGAAAACAATGCCCTCTTCCATACATTGATGATGAGCGATTTTTCGCCCAAGGCGGAATCAGCCGCCATCGGGCTGGTCAGCGATGTTTTCAAACGGGGTGTGGTGGGCAATCAGGTGATGTTGATGTCCTATCGGGGTAAAGGGATTGTTCTTCAAAACATCAAGGACGGAAAAGAGAAGGAGATTTCCGGTCTTGATCGCTTTTACGACCTTAAAACCGCTATTGCTCTTGTTCGAGAGCAGGGCCAATCGCTCACCCGAACCCTATGGCCCAAAAAACTGGCGCAGGCTACGTCGGAGTTGGCCGTATCTCTCATCAAGCCCAATCTCACGTTCAACAAGCGGGAAACAGCGCTACGAAAGGAAGCGGCTGGGAAATTGGTTAAGCCCTTCTTTTTTAAAGTCAAAAAGGGCGAAATTTTTATCAGGGAAGGCGAGCGAATTAAACCGGAACAACTGGTTAAACTGAGCGCTCAGTATAAATATTTAAAGCAAAAGAAGATGTTGGGAAGGGTTCCCGCCATGGCAGTTCTCATGGCGTTTCTGTTGGTTTCCATGTATCAACTGGGCTTGAAGAGGAGCAGGTCAACAGATTCGGAAATCAGAGATCTGCTTTTAAACGCGGCGATGCTGCTGGTCATATTTTTCGTGGTGATTGCGTTTAATTTTGTGGCGATTGAAACGGCCCGGGGGTACCATTTTTTCTCTCCAAGAGCCCTGTTGTATGCTATTCCAGTTGCAGGCGGCGCCATGCTGATCTGTATATTTCACGGCATCGTCACCGCCGCCAGCTTTTCCCTGGTCGTTTCCGTCCTGGCCTGTGCGGTTGTGGATGGCCGTGTGGAATTTTTTGTCTATTTTTTCGTCAGCTCCCTTTTGGCGGCCACTTGGGTGCGTCGTTACGGGGAAAGGGGTGTTTTTATTGAGGCGGGTCTTAAGGTGGGCCTGTGCAATATGATTCTTGCCTTTGCCATGGAGGGATTGCATGGCGACTTTTTTAATATTGAGAGCGTTATTGCCTGTTGTTCGGCGTTCATAGGGGGCGTGTTGGTCGGTGTGATTGCCACGGGGTTGATGCCGCTGATCGAAATGTCCTTCGGGTACACTACGGATATCAAGCTGATGGAGCGTGCCAATCTCGATCAGCCCCTTCTAAGGGAGTTGATGGTTCAAGCGCCCGGAACCTATCACCATAGCGTTATCGTCAGCAATATGGTAGAGGCGTCCGCCAGGGCGATTGGCGCAAATCCTTTGCTGGCCAAGGTCGCCGCGTACTATCATGATATCGGTAAGATTAAGAAACCCCTTTATTTCATTGAAAATCAAGCGGGTAAGGCTAACCGGCATGAAAAACTGGCGCCTTCCATGAGTGCCCTCATTCTCATTGCCCATGTGAAAGACGGTATGGAGCTGGCACGTCAGGCCAAGCTTGGCCGGGAGATCATTTCAATTATCGAGCAGCATCACGGGACCAGCGTGATCTCATTTTTCTATGAAAAGGCCAGGGAAAGGGCTGAGAGAAAAGGGGACAAATCTCTGCGCGTAAAAGAGGAAGATTTTCGTTACCCTGGGCCCAGACCCCAGACAAAGGAAGCGGGGCTCATAATGTTGGCGGATATAATCGAGGCGGCCAGTAAGACCCTGGTGGACCCGACGCCGGCGCGGATACAGGGAATGGTGCAGAAGATCATGAACAAGGTTTTTTCAGATGGACAGCTGGATGAGTGTGAGTTGACGCTCAAAGATCTCCATGCCATTGCCAAAAGCTTTAACCAGACCTTGAGTGGTATTTTCCATCATCGGGTTGAATATCCCGAGCCTGTGGCGAAGATTTCTTCCACACGTCCTCAAAATGGTGCAGGCAGTGGCAAAAACGGTCTGAACAGGAAGACTGAAAATGGAGATACTGATCAGGATGGACTGTCCGATTCCCGGACTGGACGAGCAGAAAATAAGGGTGAAAGCGAAGAGAGCCTTAGAAGACTTGGGCTGTCTTGATAAAGAGTTGAGCGTCCTGTTTACAGACGATGAACACATGGCGGCGCTGAATCGGCAATACCGGGACAAGGAAGGTCCTACCGATGTGCTGTCGTTCCCCATGACGGAAGACCTGGACGGGGAGATAGCCCCCGCCCTTTTTGAGCCGGTCATGCTGGGAGATGTGGTTGTTTCCGTGGAAACGGCTTTGCGGGATGCGGAAGAACTGGAACAGTCCTTTGAAAGGACCGTTGACCGATTGTTGATTCACGGTATTTTACACCTTCTGGGGTATGATCATGAGAAATCTCAAGTGGATGCCATGTGCATGACAAAAGAAGAAGAGCGGTTGATGGCACTTCTCGAAAAGCCGTGAACTTGTGGAGGGTGGATGAATGGCAAAACTGGCGGTTAATGTGGATCATGTGGCAACGGTTCGTCAGGCCAGGGGAATTGACGTCCCCGATCCGGTCCTGGCGGCGGGTCTTGCTGAGCTTGCGGGTGCGGATGGTATTATTTGTCACCTCAGGGAGGACAGACGTCACATCAATGACAGGGATCTCAGGTTGTTGCGGGAGACCGTAAAGACAAGGCTCAACATGGAAATGGCGGCAGTTGACGAGATGGTTGAAATAGCCGCTTCCGTCAAACCGGATATGGTGACCCTGGTACCTGAAAAAAGGGAAGAACTGACCACCGAAGGTGGGCTGGATGTTGTGGCCCGACCGGACCATTATGGCAAGGTTGTTGAGCGGCTTCACCAGGCGGGAATCAAGGTCAGTTTTTTCATAGATCCAAATCCGGATCAAGTTGAGGCTGCCCGCGGTTGCGGGGGAGATATTATTGAGATTCACACCGGTCATTACTCAGAGGCAGAATCCGAGAAGGAGGCGAAAAGGCGCTTTGAACGGGTTGTTCGCGCTGCACAAGCGGCTTCGTCAATGGGTTTGGGCATCAGCGCCGGCCATGGGCTCAACTATATGAACATCAAAAGGTTTGAATCGCTCCCCCTGGTAGAAGAATACAGCATCGGGCACAGCATTGTTGCCATGGCGGTTCTGGTGGGGTTTGATCAGGCGGTTCGAAAAATGATTGAACTGGTGAAATCCTTTTAAGGCTAGGAGGTACACAATCATGTTGAATGCCAGCGATATTATGACAACGGAAGTGATGACCGTCAAAAAGGAAACGCCTCTCAAGGAACTGGCTGAGATCCTGTATAAAAATCGCATTAACGGCGTCCCTGTGGTGGATGATGAAGGATCGCTGATCGGCATTATCTGTGAAAGCGACCTGATTCGAAAGGACAAGAAACTGCACATCCCCACGGTCGTGGCGCTTTTTGATGCCGTGTTTTATCTTGAAAGCTCGAAAAACATTGAAAAGGAGATCAAACAGATCAGTGCCACCACCGTTAGCGACCTGTTTACCCGTGAAGTTGTCACCGTGGATGAAAAAACGGCCATTGACGAAATCGCCACCATCATGACCCAGAAAAAGATTTATACGATCCCCGTTATGGATGGGGAGCGTCTGGTGGGCATTGTTGGCAAGGGCGACGTGATAAGGACTTTTATTTCTTGAAAATCGAACGCGTGCGTTACCGGACTGAATCCCCCGAAGAAACCGTTGGGTTGGGGGCGACACTGGGCCGCCTCCTTCAAACGGGCGATTTGATTGTTCTGTCGGGAGAGTTGGGTTGTGGCAAAACGTGGTTCACCAAAGGTATTGCCTTGGGTGTGGGTGTCTCTCCCCGTGAGGTGGTGACCAGTCCTTCTTTTGCGCTGATGAACGAATATGAGGGCCTTTGTACACTTTTCCATATGGACGTTTACCGTTTGGAAACCCATGGGGATTTTCTGGATACGGGGTTGGATGAGTGTTTTGACGGCAGGGGTATTGTGGTCATGGAATGGGGCGACAAGTGGCCCGAAATCCTGCCGGAGTGTCGACTGAATGTGGCCTTTTCAATTCTGGGTGAGCAATCGCGAGAGTTGCTGATGACCGGGGAGAACCCCCGGATGATTGAAATTTTAGCAGGGCTGAAAAATCAGTCGCTTGAATGAGGAAAGGGTATGGCACGAATCGTACAAAAATATGGTGGCACTTCGGTGGGCAGCATTGAAAAGATTAAGGCGGTGGCTGAGCGCGTTATTGAAGCTTGCAGAGAAGGGAACCAGATGGTCGTGGTGCTTTCTGCCATGGCCGGTCAAACCGATGGCCTGATTACCATGGCGAAAGAGATCGATCCTGATCCGGATCTGCGGGAATTGGATGTGCTCATGAGTACGGGGGAGCAGGTCAGTGTTGCCCTCTTTGCCATAGCATTGAAATCCATGGGGTATGACGCCCGTTCACTTCTGGGGTTCCAGGCGGCGATTCACACGGACGATTTACACGGCAAAGCCAGAATACGGGATATTGAGATTGCACGGATTATCCGAAACCTGGATGCTGGCCGGATTGTTACAGTGGCCGGGTTCCAGGGTCTTGACGCCCGCGGTGACATCACCACCCTGGGTCGGGGCGGGTCGGATACCACGGCGGTGGCCCTTGCGGCGGCGTTGGATGCCGATGTGTGCGAGATTTTGACGGATGTGGACGGGGTTTATACGACCGATCCCAATGTGTGTCGGAAAGCGCAGAAGATGGATTTTATTTCATACGATGAAATGCTGGAGATGGCCAGTATGGGGGCGAAAGTCCTTGAAATCCGTGCGGTGGAGTTTGCCAAGAAATTTAATGTACCGATTCACGTAAGATCCACTTTTAACAAGGAAAGGGGTACCATGGTGGTTGCTGAAACAAAGGACATGGAAAAGGTCGCGGTATCGGGCGTGGCATATAACAAGAACGAGGCCAGGATCACCATCCGAAAAGTCCCGGATCAGCCGGGGGTGGCGTCCAGAATATTTGATCCGATTTACAGAGCCGGCATTATTGTGGATATGATCGTTCAGAATACCAGCCAGGACGGATTCACGGATCTGACCTTTACGGTACCCAAAGGGGACTTTTACAAGACCATGAAGCTCGTCAGTGATGTGGGCAAGAGTGTGGGCGCGGAAACGGTCATGGGGGATGAGGACATTGCCAAAGTCTCCATCATCGGCGTGGGCATGCGGGTTCATGCGGGCATTGCCAAAAAGATGTTTTCGGCTCTGGCCGAAAAGAACATCAACATCATGATGATCAGTACGTCGGAAATTAAGATTTCCTGCGTCATTGAGGAAGAATACACGGAACTGGCGGTACGTGTTCTTCACGACGCCTTTGGCCTGGACCATGCAAAAGAGGAAATACTTTAGCGGAGCCGGGGGTTTTTTCCTGCTTTTCTTGCTGTTGCTCACAAACTTTCTGGGCGGCGTCATGAAAACGTCCCTCCCTCTGGAGCCGCGGTCCGTAAGGAATGGGTCTGTTCAGGACTCAGGTCAAATGTCGCCTTTTCAACGGATTACCCTGGGAATTCCCATCTCCGTCAATACCGACTCGGCGTTAGGGTTAACGGCTGTACCCGGAATCGGCCCTAAAACGGCCGCGGCCATCCTTCGTGCCCGTGAACGGACAGGCGGATTTACGCAGTTAAATGAGCTGTTGTCCATCCGGGGGATCAGCGCATCCCTTTATCACAAAATAAGCCCTTACCTCACATTATGAGTGCATTGAGAATGGAATGATTGTTTTAGGCATCGATACATCCTGTGATGATACATCCGCCGGCATCGTGGCCGGTGGAAATCAAACCCTGGCCAATGTGATCCACTCTCAGGTAGCCGTGCACCACCCTCACGGTGGGGTGGTTCCTGAACTGGCTTCCAGGGAGCATGTGAGAAATATCGTGCCTGTGGTGGATGAGGCCTTGAAACACGCGGGGCTCGGCATGGCGGACCTGGACGGCGTTGCCGTCACCGTGGGCCCTGGACTGGTGGGGGCGCTTCTGGTGGGACTATACTATGCCAAAGGGTTGGCCTGGGTGCTGGAAAAGCCCTTGATTGCCGTGAACCACCTGGAAGCCCACATCCTTTCCATTTTTCTGGAAGCGGAACATCCTCCCTTTCCTTTTGTGGCCCTGACGGTCTCCGGTGGGCATACGAGCCTCTATTTTGTTGAGGATTTCGGTCGCTATACCCTTCTCGGCCAGACCCTGGATGATGCAGCCGGTGAAGCATTTGATAAGGTGGCCAAGATTTCCGGAATGGGTTATCCGGGAGGGGTTGCCATCGAAAAAGCATCCAGAGAGGGACGTCCCGATGGCGTGGCTTTTCCACGGGCCTATATGTCCAACACCTCGTTAGATTTCAGTTTCAGCGGGCTCAAAACAGCCGTTTCCCTGTTTCTGAAAAAATGGCGCAAAGACCCTATATTAAGCGCTGAGATCAGTTTGAACGATATTGTTGCGTCTTTCCAGGAAGCCGTCGTGGATGTTCTGGTGGGAAAGGTTATGGCCGCCGCAAAACGCATGGGGGTGGCTTCGGTGATGCTCGCAGGCGGCGTGGCATGCAATAACCATTTAAGAAAATCTCTGGTGGAAACTGCAGGTCTGGATGGTATCCGGGTATATTACCCGCGACCCGCTTACTGCACGGACAATGGGGCCATGATCGCCCTGACAGGCTACCACCGGTTTATGCGAAATGATACTGCCCATATGGCTGTGGACGTGAGGGCCAAGTATCCGATTCAGGACCTGATGAGCGAATAACCGATGATGTGTGAGCAATCTTGAAAGCACGCAGGCTGGCCCGATACTACTATCTCCGATTCATTCGATTGCGGGGCGATCCCCATGAACTGGCGCTCGGCATGGCGTTCGGGATCTTTACGGGCATGATGCCCATCATGCCGTTTCAAATGGCCCTTTCCGTTGCACTGGCTCTGGTTTTCAAGGGAAGTAAAATCACAGCGGCCCTGGGGACGTGGATCAGCAATCCCCTGAACTGGTATTTTCTATATTACTTCAGCTATAAGCTGGGTGCCTGGGTCCTGGGCATGGAAGGGTATAGTGCCATGTTTACAACCATCATGGACATGGTTCGATCCGAAGCGGAATCCATGGCCATTGTGGAAAAAATTTTTGAGGCGGGTGGGCTGATGGGGGCCGCGTTTCTTGTGGGGGGTGTGATCATGGGGATAAGCGTCGCATTGCCTTCCTATTTTGTTTTCCTATATATTTTCAAACGCATACGGCGGTGGCGGGACTCCGGTTAGGGGCTGAATATTGGCATTTGTCGGATCACATAAAGCAGGTCAGCCCTTTAGGCCCAAAAAGAGACTGGGACAGAATTTTCTGGTGGACCCCACCATCAGCGAAAAGATCATATTCCTTTCGGGATTTTCGGCTGATGACACGGTTTTGGAAATCGGACCGGGAAAAGGCGCCTTGACCCTGCCCCTGGCTGGAAAGGTGAAACATGTGGTGGCTGTTGAAAAGGATGTCCAACTGGTGGAATGGCTGAGTGGTAGCCTCAAAAAGGCCGGTCTCAACAACGTGACCTTGTTGCACGGGGATATCCTGAAGTTGGACTGGAAAACGTTAAGAAATCATTTTCAGGGCAGAATTCCCATCATCGGGAATCTGCCTTACAATATCTCATCGCCTGTTCTCGAGAAGATGTGTCAAAATCCCCAATGGATGGGGCAAGCCGTCCTCATGTTTCAGAAGGAAGTCGCCGAACGGTTGACAGCCTCCTCCGGAAGCAAGACATACGGGGCTTTGACCCTCATGGTGCAATACCATGCCAGAGTCCTTTCACTTCTCAAAGTGTTAAAGGGGTCTTTTTTTCCCGTGCCCAAAGTGGATTCCATGGTGGTCTCTGTTGATTTTGAAAAACCGTATCCCCAAAGAGCGGTCCATGAGGGGTTTTTCAGAAAAGTGGTCAAGGGGGCTTTTGCCCACCGAAGAAAGACGATTTTGAACTCCCTGAAAGGCGCAATGCCGGATCAGACCCGCGAATCCCTTTCAAACGCCCTGGCGGCATGTGAAATAGAATCCGGAAAACGGGCGGAAGTGGTCGATATGGGGGATTTTCTGCGGTTATCGTCCGCGCTAGCAATTGACAACGAAATGACCAAATGATATAAGGCAAAATTTTTCCATGGAAATCATAAAAACCGTTAACCACATGCAGCAGGCTTCCGATGCCATTCGCATGGCGGGAGAGTCCCTTGCCCTGGTGCCCACCATGGGGTTCCTTCATGAGGGGCATCTCATGTTGATGCGGGCGGCAAAGGATCATTGCGATCGGCTGGTCGTGAGCCTTTTCGTTAATCCTACCCAGTTCGGTCCCAATGAAGATTTTGAGGTTTATCCCAGGGACACCGAGGGGGATCTCAAGAAAGTTGAAGCGGTGGGGGGCCATACGGTGTTCATGCCCTCTCCGGCGGAGATGTACCCTCAGGGCGCTCATACCAGCGTGGTGGTGAAAGATCTGCCGAATCATCTGTGCGGCCTGTCGCGGCCGGGACACTTTGACGGGGTGACCACCGTTGTGGCGAAACTGTTTAATATCGTAAAGCCCCATGTGGCTGTTTTTGGTCAGAAAGACTATCAGCAACTGGCTGTGATCAGCCGGATGGTCATGGATCTTGATATGGATATTCAGATCATCGGTGTTCCAACGGTAAGGGAAAGAGACGGATTGGCCATGAGCTCCCGGAACAGTTTCCTGACTTCGGAAGAGCGAAAATCGGCCCTTTCACTCAAAAAATCCCTGGACCTGGCACAACGGCTCTTTAACGATGGGGAGAAGGATGCCCGGGTGGTAACTGATATTGTGCGATCCTACATCCTGGAACATCCTTACACGGAGATCGATTATATCGCCCTGTGTGATCCGGTTACCCTGGACGATGTGACGACCCTTTCTGAAGGCACCCTGATGGCTTTGGCGGTTCGAGTGGGAAAGACCCGGTTGATTGATAACGGCCGATTGAAGAAATATTGAAGTGTAAGTAGGGACAATCCCTTGTGGTTGCCCCTTTGTGGGCCTTTGCCTTTCATGCTGGGTATCCCAGGGGGCACTGGGCACCCACAAGGGGCACCCCTACAGAAACCCAAATTAGAGGAGTTTTCCCATGAAGAGTGCAAACTTTCTGTTTACCTCGGAGTCCGTGACCGAAGGGCATCCCGATAAGGTAGCCGACCAGATATCCGATCATATACTGGATCATATATTTGAGCAGGATCCCAACTCCCGAGTGGCCTGCGAGACCCTGGTGACCACCGGCATGGCCATGATTTCCGGGGAAATTACCACCACGGCCTATGTGGATATGCCGGATATTGTCCGGCAAACCATTAAGGAGATCGGGTATAAAAATTCGTCCATGGGGTTTGACTGGGAAACCTGCGCCGTGCTCTCCACCATCGATAAGCAGTCTCCGGATATCGCCATGGGCGTCGATACCGGTTCCGGACTGTTTCAGGAACAGGGGGCCGGGGACCAGGGACTCATGTTCGGATATGCCTGCAAGGATACCAATGTTCTGATGCCCATGCCCATTTACCTGGCCCATGGGCTGACCCGACGGCTGGCCCACGTGAGAAAATCCGGCCAATTGCCATGGCTCAGGCCCGACGGGAAGAGTCAGGTGACCGTTGAATATGAAAATGGAAAACCCAAAAGTATCCATACGGTGGTGATTGCGGCTCAGCACAGCCCGGACGTGGATTACGATACCCTCAGGGAGGCCATTATCGAAAAGGTGGTCATGGAAGTGATCCCGGCGGAAATGCTGAATGAATCCACCCAGTATTTTATCAATACCACGGGGAGGTTTGTGGTGGGTGGCCCTCAAGGAGACTGCGGGCTCACCGGGCGTAAGATTATTATGGATACCTATGGTGGATTCGGCTACCACGGTGGCGGCGCATTTTCCGGAAAAGATCCATCCAAGGTGGATCGAAGCGCATCCTATATGTGCCGCTATGTGGCCAAAAATATCGTGGCGGCGGGGCTGGCTGAAAAGTGTGAAATTCAGGTGGCCTATACTATCGGTCGCGCTGACCCGGTCTCCGTGATGGTGGGCGCCTACAGCACCGGTGTGCTGCCCAGCCAGGAATTGACCGAGATCGTCAAAAAGGAATTTGATTTGAGACCGGCGGCCATTATTGAACGTCTGGATCTGCTCCGGCCGATCTACCAGAAGACTTCCAATTATGGCCATTTCGGGCGCGAGTTGCCCGAGTTTTCCTGGGAAAAAACAGATATGATTAATACCCTTAAAAGTGCTGTTAAATAGATTGCTTAACCGCGATTTTGCCGTACAAGAAAACAATAAGAGGATATATTTAAATGGATTATGATATCAAAGATATTCAACTGGCGGAAAAAGGTCGTCTGAGAATCGAGTGGGCCGAGAAGAGCATGAGTGTCCTCAGAACGATCAAAGAACGTTTTGAGGCCGAAAAACCCCTCAAAGGGCTCAGGCTGTCCGCCTGCCTTCATGTGACCACCGAGACGGCCGCCCTGGCGAAGACCCTCAAAGCCGGGGGGGCGGATGTGGTCCTGTGCGCTTCCAACCCCCTTTCCACCCAGGATGATGTGGCCGCTTCCCTGGTGGCCGATGATGAAATTCCCGTTTTTGCCATCAAAGGCGAAGACCATGCCACCTATTACAGCCACATCCTGTCGGCTCTTCAGTATGAGCCCCACATCACCATGGACGACGGCGCGGATCTGGTGAGCTCCCTTCATTTTATCGCCCTTCAGAAATGGGACGATCTGGAAGCATCCGTCAGCGCGTGGGGGCAGCGCCTGTCCGAGCAAGATCGAAGCCGGGTTTTGAAGAACATCATCGGCGGTACTGAAGAAACCACCACCGGCGTCATACGGCTTCGAAGCATGGAAAAAGACGGGGTCCTTCAATTCCCCGTGGTTTCGGTGAACGATGCCGATACCAAACACCTGTTCGACAACCGTTACGGCACCGGGCAGAGTACGGTGGACGGCATTATTCGGGCCACCAACCGGCTGCTGGCGGGTAGCACTTTTGTGGTCAGCGGTTACGGCTGGTGCGGAAGAGGGGTTGCCACCAAGGCCAAAGGCCATGGCGCCCACGTGATCATCTGCGAAGTGGATCCGCTTCGGGCTCTGGAAGCGGTCATGGACGGCTTTCAGGTGATGCCCATCGCCGAGGCAGCGCCCCTGGGTGATTTTTTCTGTACCTTGACAGGCGATATTAATGTCATCCGGTTGGCGCATTTTCTGGAGATGAAGGAAGGGGCCATCGTGGCAAACTCCGGGCATTTTGATGTGGAGCTGGACCTTAAGGGCCTGGCGAGTGCATCGGTGGCCAGGCGGCAGATCAGGGAGTTTGTGGAGGAGTTTTCCCTTAACAACGGCCGGAAAATCTATGTATTGGGCGAGGGCCGGCTCATCAACCTGGCGGCAGCGGAAGGGCACCCCTCAAGCGTTATGGACATGAGTTTTGCCAACCAGGCCCTCAGCGCCGAATATATGGCCAAGGAACACGCGACCCTGAAAAATCAGGTCTATCCCGTTCCCCACGCCATAGACCAGGAGATCGCACGGCTGAAATTGGAATCCATGGGTGTTGAGATCGACACCCTGACCGAAGAGCAAGAGCACTATCTTTCCTCCTGGGAGATGGGAACCTGATCCGATTGCGGAGTTGAGAATGCCTTCATAAGGAGTTTAACATGCCCGAAAACATTTTTCGACAATTGCAGGAACAGCTGGACCAGTATTCTCTGGGGTATCCCGCCACCGAATCCGGCGTGGAAATTGAAATTTTAAAGCTGCTTTTCAACGAAGAAGAGGCAGTGATGTACCTGCATATGAGCATGATGCTGGAAACACCTGAAAGCGTGGCGGGTCGCCTGAAGAAAGATCCTGCGCAGGTGGCCCTATTGCTGGACGGTATGGCTGAAAAGGGGCTTTTGTTTCGGACGCGAAAAGGGGATGAATCCAAGTATGGGGCAGCCCCTTTTGTGGTGGGCATTTATGAGTTTCAATTGAAAACCATGGATGTTGAGCTGGCACGGCTCTTTGAAGATTTTTTTGAGGAAGCGTTTACCGAGCAGGGATCCCGACAGGTGGTGCCCATGCGGACCATCCCGGTGAAAAAGTCCATTGGCGTGTCCTGGAAGGTGACGCCCTATGAGGATGCCAGGGGCATTATCAAATCAATGGAGCGTCTGGCAGTGGCCGATTGTATCTGTCGGGTTCAACAGGGCCTGCTGGACCAGTCCTGTGACAAACCGCTGGAAGTGTGTTTTCTTGGCGGATCTCATGGGGCCTATTATGTGGATCGGGGCATGGGTCGTTGGGTGGACCAGGAAGAGGCGTTGGAGATCCTGGACAAATGCGAAGAAGCCGGTTTGGTCCCCCAACCCTTCAATGCCGTGAACCCGGGCGGCATGTGCAACTGCTGCGGCGATTGCTGCGGCATGCTGCGTACCTTGAAGAGACACCCACGGCCCGTGGAAATAGTGGTGACCAACCATTATGCCATGGTGGATCAAGATTTGTGCGTGGGGTGCGAAGTCTGTTTGGATCGCTGCCAGATGGATGCCGTCACCATGGGGGATGAAGGGTCGGCACAGGTAAATCTGGATCGGTGTATCGGCTGCGGGCTGTGCGTGACCACCTGCGACGTAGAGGCCATGACCCTTGAACCCAAATCCTCCGAGGATCGCCGTGAACCGCCTGCAAAGGCCCAGCTGACCCTCATGGAACTGGCCCAGAAACGGGGGAAATCGTTGGTTCCCCTTGCCGTCATGAAGGGTTAGCAGGGGTACAGAGTCAGCGGAAGCCGCGGATTGATTTGCCTCATATCTCCTCTTTTCCTTTCCCGATCTGTGCGGCTGGAAAACGGCAGCTGAGTTACAATAACGCAGATGACCATGAATATTGCAGCGGAAATTATCATAAAAACCGGTTACATCCCCGGATCAATCGGTCGGATCTCTGAACTTCACGGAACATATTACAACCGCCATTGGGGCTTCGGACTCTATTTTGAAGCCAAGGTTGCCACTGAGCTTTCGGCATTTCTTGAGCGTTTCGATGCGAAAAGAGACGGCATATGGCTTGCGACACAGGATGGCCATATTGAAGGGGCCGTTGTTATAGACGGTATCCATGCCGAAAATGAAGGCGCTCATCTGAGGTGGTTCATCATGTCGGATGCTTTGAGGGGTAAAGGGGTGGGCAGGAAACTTATCCATAGCGCAGTCGATTTCTGTAGAGGCAGGGGCTATGAAACCGTGTACCTCTGGACCTTCGAGGGTCTTGGCCCTGCAAGACATTTGTACGAAGATGCCGGTTTTAAGCTCATTGGACAGAACAGCGGCGACCAATGGGGTACCCAGGTAAATGAGCAATATTTTGAATTAAGAAATGATGGATAGGCCCCCATATCCAGGGAGAAATGAATGATGTCAAAAGAAACGGCGCCGGGTGGAATGGACACCGTCGTCGCATCCATCGAAAATCAGGCCGATCCCTCACAGCGCGTCGATATCCGGTATGTACAGGGTGAGAACGTCTTTGTAACACAGGGGATTCAAACCCAATTCGCCGAGAAAGAAATTTCCATTCCGGGTCATCTGGTGGTCATGGATTTCCAACTCATGGGGGCCATTGTATCCGAAATCCTGGAAAAGTTGTCCCGGGCCAGGGACGGGGAAACCACATTTGAATATGCCTCCCGGCTCCAGGTCCTGGACAAAGTTTACAGCCTGGAGGATGAGGGGGAATACATGATGTTGAAGGAAGTGCCGCCGGAATAAAACCATTTATCTTAAAAAACGGGATATGTTGGTGATGGAAAAAAGTGTGGTGTTTGAATCAGGGGATTTGAAACTGGAAGGTCTTCTGGATAGGGCCCAGGGCGATGCAGGGGTTGTGATAACCCACCCGCACCCCCAGTACGGCGGATCCATGCAAAACAATGTGGTGGAATCGCTGGTTAAGGCCTACTGCAAGGAAGGGCTACACCACCCTCCGATCAACTCGCACATTCGCCAGTTAAAGGCTACAATTATTTTTTGATGAGAAGGTTGAGATGAACTATAATTTTGAATGGGATCCACAGAAGGCTCGGCTTAATCACAAAAAGCACGGCATACGCTTTGAAGAGGCTGCAACAATTTTTAGAGACCCAAAAGCATTAACAATATTTGATCCCGGTCATAGTGAAATCGAGGATAGATGGATAACAATGGGAATTTCAAAGAACGGAAGGCTGTTGATTGTGTGCCATACATTTCAAGAAGAAAGCAAAGATTCGGTGGCCATTCGGATATTTTCAACCCGCAAGGCAATGAAGAAGGAAAATAGGCTATATGGAGGATAATTTATGAAAGAAGAATATGATTTCTCAAAAGGAGTAAGGGGTAAATTTTATCGGCCAGATGCTAAACTGAATTTGCCAATCTACCTTGACGACGAAGTTATTGCCTTTATTGAGGACATAGCGAACAAAAATGACACCGATTTATCATTTGTTGCCAATCAATTGCTTCGTAGCAATATGCAATTAGCTGAGGCAATCAAATAAAAATTTTGGCGAACAAAGACATGGAGATGGACCGGGAAAAGCTGGCGGCTTTTTTCTCTTTTGCCCAGGTCGTCTAAAAACGCTATTTTTGTAACCTTTTTGGGGAAACCACATTTGAATATGCCTCCCGGCTTCAGGTCCTGGATAAAGTCTACAGCCTGGAGGATGGGGGGGGGGATACGCGATGTCGAAGGAAGCGCCGGCCGACTCCGCCAAAGCAGCTGCGACGGCCGGATCGGAATAAAAACATTTACCTTGAAGAACAGGACGTGTTGATGATGGAAAAAAGTGTGGTTTTTGAATCAGGAGATTTGAAACTGGAAGGTCTTCTGGATAGGGCCCAGGGCGATGCAGGGGTTGTGATAACCCACCCGCACCCCCAGTACGGCGGATCCATGCAAAACAATGTGGTGGAATCGCTGGTGAAGTCCTATAAAAAGGCGGGTTATACCACCCTCCGATTTAACTTCAGGGGCATGGGAAGAAGCGAAGGCCATTACGATGAGGGGGTTGGCGAGCAGGCCGATGTTTGTTGCGCGGTGGCATACCTCAAGGATCTGGGCATGACATCCGTTGAACTTGCAGGGTACTCCTTCGGGGCCTGGGTGAACGCACAGGCGATTGGGGACTTAAATGATGTGGCCCGGATGATCATGGTATCTCCGCCGGTTAATTTTATGGATTTTTCCTTCCTGAGCTACACGCCGAAAATTCAACTCATCATCGCCGGTTCCCGGGATGATATGGCACCACCTGACATGATTCAAAAGATGTTGCCCCGGTGGAATAAGGATTCGGCTTTTCATATCATCCAAGGGGCAGACCATTTCTACTGGGGAGAGACCGGGGAAATCGAGTCCATTGTCGGAGGTTTTCTGAAGAGATCCTGATTTTGAGGGCCTCGGGAAAATAGCGCCTATCAGAGAGAGAGCCATGGAACATATCAGCATCCTGAAAAATCCGGTTCAGAAATATGCCTGGGGCTCCGAAACGGCGCTGCAGTCCCTCTTAGGTTGGCCCGAACCGTGGACGGAGCCGGCAGCGGAACTCTGGATGGGGGCCCACCCCAAGGCGCCGTCAGAAGTCGAAGTGCATGGTGGTTGGCAATCATTGATTGACGTCATCGCAGCCGATCCCGTGTCTATGTTAGGTGCTGATGCTGCCGAACAGTTTTCAAACAGACTCCCATTTCTGTTCAAAGTGCTTGCCGCTGATCGTCCTTTGTCCATTCAGGTTCATCCCGACATGAACCAGGCCCGGGACGGTTTTAAACGTGAAAACCAGCGCAATATACCGTTTGATGCGCCCCACAGGAACTACAAGGATGCGAGCCATAAGCCCGAGTGCTTGTGCGCTGTGACGCGTTTTGAGGCCATGAAGGGGTTTCGGGCGCCAGAAGATATTCTGAAATTGATGGATCAGGTTTTCGGTAAAGTGCCCTTTAAGGAACTGAGCCCGTTACGAAAAGACGCCAATTCCGATGGATTGAAGCGCTTTTTTACATCCCTCATGACCATGGACGCGGCGCGTCAAGCCCGGGTGGTTAATGAGGCGGTTGAAGGCGCCAAGCGGATTGCGGGTGAAGATCGTGCCTTTCACTGGCTCCTGGAATTGAACCGCGAATACCCCGGGGACGGGGGTGTGTTGTCGCCGCTTTATTTGAACCTGGTGGACCTTTCTCCGGGGGAGGCCATCTATGTGCCGGCAGGTGAACTTCACGCTTACCTTTCAGGGGTTGGCATGGAAATCATGGCCAGTTCAGACAATGTCTTGAGAGGTGGACTGACCCCAAAACATATTGACATCCCGGAGCTGCTGGACGTCGTCAATTTCACCGCCACGCCTGTCCTGAAGCAGCGGCCCCTTGCAGATGACAACTTCGAACGCATCTACGAAACCCCGGCAGCGGAGTTTCAACTCTCCGAGATCGCTTTGAACGCCAATGAACGGTTTATCAGTAGAAAAGAAAGAAGTGTGGAGATCCTGATCTGTATGGCGGGTGAAGGCCTGATTGAGGAATCCGAAAGCGGCCAGGCCCTGCCCTTATCAAAAGGCGTATCGGTCATCGTTCCTTCCGCCGTCCCCAGGTATGCCCTTTCCGGTAACATGACCTTGTATAAAGGTGGAGTGGGTAAAGGGGGACATCCTCTTTGAGCATTTTTCTATTTTGAAAAAATAACGTTTAAGAGTCGAGAACGTCCCCCACCGCACATCACAAAATTTTACCCCATTTGCATAAACAGCTTTACAGTTACTTATAAGCCTGATAATATTATTCGCATGAGGCGTAGCAAAACAGGAAAAACAAAATTCAAAAAAGTGGTTGCAGAACAATTCCCTATCCATCCAAAACGAGGAGGGGGAGTTGTTAAAATTGATGTATGGGAGAATGATATTGGCGATGTGGTTAAATACAGCATGGCATATATTAACCACATAATTTACTCCGGGGACAATGGAAGAGTTATCGGCTACGACAATACCCATAATTTTCATCACAAACATCATTTCGGAGAAATATCCGAGGTTGAAGATTTTACCGATTATCAAGACTTGGTGGAACGTTTTGAAAGAGAAATCAAGGGGTTTATAAAATGACTGTCGAGCTAAGAGCAGGAACACTTTCAGATTTTTTTGCTTCTGCGAAGGAAACAGCAAAAGAAATCGACGAAGGAAGAAAATTAACCCGCAAAAATATTATTTGGGTTTCCCCTTCAGACTTAATGGCTATTTTGAAACCTGAGAGAACAAAATTAGTCCGGTATTTAAGAGAGAATAGGAAGGTCGTTTATTCAGACCTTATGTCTGCAATGAGACGTACTCCCGTAAGTCTGAATAATGACTTGAAAATATTATCAAAATATCAATTGGTGAAAATTCTTAGAGAGCCCAATCCGGGACATGGCCTACATAAGGTAATTGAAGCAACATTTGGTAATGAAAAAATTGAATTCAAGGCAGAAATATAATTTGATGGCTGGAAAGCGAACAGGCACCGCCCTATCAAAACGCGTATCGGTCATCGTTCCTTCCGCTGTCCCCCCAATATGCTGTTTCGGGCGACATCACCCTTTACAAAGGAGCGTTATCGCAGACTTTTCCTTGACTTCCTCCTCTCTTCAAATATTATACCGAACACATAGTTACTTTATCATTACAACACCATGATCCATTTTCCGGGCGTGGTACCGGATATAATGCCTGATCCAATCGGAATAGGTTTGTTCCGTGCGATAGGCATAGTGGTGATAGCGCAGACCTGTCGCACCTGATCCATAAGGCGAAAATTGGGATTCGGTCGGAATATTTTTTTAATTTTCGACGCTATCAATACTATTATCCAATAGGTGGAAAAACAACTGCGGAATTTTCCGTCTTTCATATTATAATATAAAAATAGGTGGAAGTTTTTCCATCATATAAGGGCAATAGATGGAAAATTTTCCACCTATTGACACTGTTATGTATTTAAATATACTGTTTTAATATTTCAACCCTTCTTAGGGCAAAAAATGCAATCTCATAAAATTCAAAAATGGATTGTACGTTGTTTTGAAGCTCTCGTAATTGGCTTCGCTGGATTCTTTCTTTACCCTTTCGTGTCTGACAAATTCACTGAGCCAATTGTCATTTCGCCCGAAGCATTATACTTATACCCAAAATTAGGCAAACCAACTGAAATAAAATCAAAAGTACAAACGCAAATTACTGTTTTGAACGGAAAAGATACCTATTTCTATGGTGTTTGGATAAAAATAATTCCGGAAAGCCCACAAAGAATCCAATCTAGAATTACGATCACCCCTCAAACTTTTGACCCAAATAAAACAATTGAATCTGAAGGCCGCTATATTTGTTTAGATCTTTTTGAAATCAGTGGATTTGACTCAAGCGGTCAAAACTGCATATGGATCTACATTTTGACTCTTGGCCCTTCTCAGAGTAAATCTTTTTTGATCGATATTACAGAGATTTCGCCTAATGAAAAAATCACTGATAAGACCAGACTATCTTTTCAGGTTGTTGATAGTGGTCAAAACTCACCAATACCATTTTCAATGGATGGAAATCTTGAAAAAGGAGAGGCGGAAACATACTTCAAGCCTCCAGGAAATATAAAAGTGCTCAAAGTGACACCTTTAGTCGTTGCAAAGAAAAAACAATAATATTTTTCAACTATTCCTCTCATGAATTCTACCAAGAGCATAGGATGCACAAATTGCCAACAAGACCAATGGTATATAATAAGCTTGAATCTCAATCATAAAAACTCCAGCAATAATGAAAAATATCAAGTAAATAATTAACATAACAACCACATTCAATCAGACACACAGCAAAGAAACGCTGTGTGCTGGTGATGTGGCGCGTTATGCGAGATTACGGGTAAAAGGTTTATCACATGAAATTTCTTGATTCTGATATCTACAAATTAGTTCTTACTTCTGCAGTTATAGCGGCATTGATAACATCAGTGTTCAATTATTTAGGGGCTAGAGAAACAAACATAAGGTTAGTTGAAATTGAAGAGCTAAAAAGAAATTCTGATCTTGAGGTATATAGATACACGAATATTTTTGAGTCCCTAAAAGAGTTAAATACTCTTCCTGATATAGACTATACATATTTGTCACTAGATGAAAATGGTAATTATGTTCAAGATAAAGAGTTGTTTGGCAAAGTTGTTGAGCAAGCAACAGAAAGGTACTCTAAGGTAAAGAAAATATATGATCGTGTTAAGCCTATTGTCAATAAAAATCTATTGTTCGAAGCGGAAGAATTAGTCAAAGAATCTGAAATGCAAAGCAATTTGCTGGTTGAAGCATTGTATACAAATAGCCCATTACCTGAAGGGGTCGATGTAGTAACACTCATGCAAGCAAGGCAACATGCTGAAGTAAAGATCAAGGAGGCAATGGAGAAGCAAGTGGCAATTTTAACAAAGTCGAGATGAGAAAAAATCGCATAACAAGGCAAATGCACTCGGACGGCAAAAAGCGCCACTTGTTCCTCGCTCTGCTCTTTGCCGCCGGTGATTTTCGAGGTTAGCTGGCCGATCTCCTAAATCCACAATCACGATCAAACGAAACTGCCAACCGAGGAGGAATGACATGAAACCAAACAGCCTTGTCCACTACGCTTTGTCACTGCTGACGGCTGCGGTTGTACTCACGGGCGCGATCGCGCACGCACAAGTCCAGGCGACGACTCCGCCACAGAGCCGCCCCCTGAACGTCATTCTGGTACTGCGCGATCAAATGCGTCATGACTTGCCGGCCGCCGCGGGTTACAACACGCCGGCCCTCGATCGTTTAGCACAACAAGGGATCAGCTTTCGCAACAACTATATCGCCTCGGCGATGTGTACGCCCTCCCGTGCGGCGCTCTGGAGCGGGACACCGCCGCAGGTCAACGGGCTCTTCGACCAGGCAGAGATGGGCTATGCGGTGAGCTTGCGAAAAGACCGACCCAACATGGGTTCCATGATGAAGAAGCTCGGCTACCGGACAGCATTCTACGGCAAATGGGAGATGGATCTCGACCTGCTCCATGCCAAGGCGTCCGCCAACACCAGCAAAGCGCTCCAGCCCTATGGTTTCGACGTGTACCAGCCAGACGGCGACAAAACCGGCCTGCCCAACCAGGGTTATAATACCGACGCTTACACCGCGAGCGAAAGCGTCCGCTGGCTGCGGGAAAATATGCCAGAGCTGCGCAAATCCGGGCAACCGTTCTTCATGGTCGTGAGTTTCGTCAACCCCCACGACATCATGTATGCGGACACCAATGTTCCGGGGACGCCCCAAGTGCAAAAGGCCGTCGTGAACGGCGTGCTTACCGCTCCGAAAAATTCGCTGTATGGCAAGCGCTGGGACAGCGCTCCTTCGCCGACGCTGCAAGAATCGCTGTCGGCCCCGGGAATGCCCGCGGCGCTGACGGAATACCATCTCGGCTGGTCTGGGGCCCTCGGCTCCATTCCGGCGAACCGCACGGACATGTGGCTGGTGTTCAATGACTACTACCTGAATGCGATCCGTGACACGGATGCCAGCCTGCAACTACTGTGGGATGGCATGGACCAACTGGATCTCTGGGTGAATACGGTCGTGATCTTCACCGCCGACCACGGCGAGATGGCAGGCGACCACGGTGGCCTCCGGGGCAAGGGCCCCTTCGCTTATGAAGGAAATGCCCATGTACCGTTGATCATTGCCCACCCCAACTATCCCCGTGGCAAATCGTCCGCCGTTCTCACGAGCCTCCTGGACCTGATGCCAACCCTGCCCGGACTGGCGGGGGTGCCCGAGGCACAGCGACGCGAGGCCGTGAAGGATTTGCCCGGCCGCGATTTTTCCGGCGTCCTGGCAACAGCTGAGACCGCATCCCCGCAAGCGGTGCGCCCCGGCGTCCTGTTCAACTACGTCGGCCCCATGACCATTGATTCAGGTTATCTCTTGTCGGCTATGACGGCAGAACTCCAGGGTAAACCGACGCCGCCGGTGACCGAACTTCAATCCAAACTCCATAAACGCGGTTTCCTTAGTTTTGTTTTTGATGGCCAGTACAAGTTCGCGCGTTATTACGCGCCTTCCAACTTCAATACGCCGGTAACGCTCGAGCAAATTCTGCGCGACAACGACCTTCAGCTTTTTGACCTGAAGAACGACCCGAACGAGACGCACAATCTCGCCCTTGATCCGCAAAAGAACAAGGATCTCATCCTGCGCATGAACGCTTTGCTGAACGAACTCATGGCCAAGGAAGTGGGCAAGAATGACGGTAGTTTCCTACCTGCCGCGATTCGCCCCAAGCCCCGGTGAGCCCGTGAAACGCATTTCTCGCCTCCGCCATCGCATCGTTCCTTTGACCCAAGCGGAGATGTTGAGCCGCACCTTGAGACAGGCCGGCGTGGCCCACAGACTGCGATAGCTGCCTCGAACATCGGCCTGTTGGTTTTGCTGGTTGGGTGCGCGCTTATTGGCCGGCTAACCTTAAGGTTAGTGATCATGATGAGATATTGATTGGACTTATTCAGGAAATACGAAAATTAATTGAAGCACCTAAGCCCAAGGGCAAAAAGCAATCAATCGGTTTTATAATTTCGGGGTCAAAAACGGCGATATAGGGCTCTGAAGCACTCATTTTTCGGATGTTATTACAGGAATATCAACAAATTGGCGTGGCCGACCCCGGATCCCTCGCCCCGGATCCCTCGATTGTTCCCGGATATGCCGTTTCGGGCAACATTACCCTGTACAAGGGAACAGGGGGGAAACTTTAATCAGTGGTCAACGGTAGGTTTAGCCGCAAATTGAGTTTTGATCCCATTTAGATGCCGCCATCATTACATCAAATGACGCCCCCAATAACGGTGAAATGGCGCAATCTCATCCTCTTGGTGATGGCGGAGGTCCTGATTTTCGGCCTCTGGTTCTCGGCTTCTGCAATTCTGCCCCAACTGACGGAAGAATGGCAGCTTAGTGGCGCGGAGCAATCCTGGATGACCATGAGTGTTCAGATCGGGTTTGTGTTTGGTGCTTTTATTATCGCCCTTTTGAACCTGGCCGACCGTATTGCTTCAAGTCGCCTGATTGCAGTTTGTGCTTTGGGGGGTGCGGCCGCCAATGCGGGCATTGCATGTTTTGACTATTCTCCCTTTCTTGTCTTCCTTTTACGTTTTGCTACCGGCATGGGGCTGGCCGGAACTTATCCACCCGGCATGAAACTGGCTGCAACATGGTGCAAGGAAGATCGCGGCCTGGGTATCGGCCTGTTGGTGGGGGGGATTGTCCTGGGGAATTCCGTTCCGCATCTGATCAATGCGTTTCCGCTTTTGAACGGCGATGGTATGCCACACTGGCGCATGGTGATTCTGGGGACCTCCTTGTTAGCTGTTCTGGGTGCCCTTATGGTGGGAACCGGGGTGTGTGACGGCCCTTTTCTGTCGGGCGTGGCCCCCTTTAACTGGCGCTTTGCGGGAAAGGTGCTGAGCGACAGGCCCACGAGGCTTGCCAATTTTGGTTATCTGGGTCACATGTGGGAGCTTTACGCCATGTGGACATGGGTCCCTATCCTCTTGATTGTCAGTTATGGTGCTGCCGGTTGGAGTAGCCTTTCAGCACGTTTGGCCGGATTTTCCGTGATTGCGGTGGGGGCTTTCGGCAGTTTGGCGGGCGGTTTTCTGGCCGATCGTTTCGGCCGGTCGAGAGTGACGGTGGCCAGCTTGGTCATGTCGGGTGCATGCACGCTGTGTGTAGGTCTCTTCTTTTCCAGTCCGGGGCTCCTGACGGTTTTGTGCCTCCTGTGGGGGTTCACGGTGGTCTCCGACAGCGCTCAGTTCAGCGCGGCTGTCAGCGAACTCGCCGACCCTCGCTATGTGGGCACGGCACTGACGGTTCAAACCACCTTCGGATTTCTGCTGACGATGATCTCAATTCGAATTATACCGCCAATGGTTGATGCCATTGGCTGGGAATGGGCCTTCGTAGCCCTTTTACCCGGGCCGGTTTTCGGGGTTTGGAGCATGCTTAAGCTCCGTCGCATGCCGGAAGCAGAACGCATGGCTTCGGGGAATCGATGAATGGCATAAAAAAAGTATTTGAAAAGGAAACGAGTTTGGGTATGAGTAAGGAAGCTGCGAACCTAAAATTTGCGTGGGCGACCCCGAGCCAGATCCAATAAGGCGCTTCACTTGGCACCGCAAGTGAGCTTGCTGAACCCCGCAACAAAAGAAACAAATGAAGAACCCAGACAGAGAAACAGTATCACGACTTGATGCGCTTCCTAATATTGGAAAAGCGATGGCGGATGATCTCCAATTGATTGGTATTGATCATCCAAGGAAGCTGATTGGAAAAGAACCATTTGAGCTATATGAGGCGCTTTGTACAACATCAGGGAAAAGACATGATCCCTGTGTCATTGATGTATTTATGTCGGTTATCCATTTTATGGAAGGCGGAGACCCTCTTCCTTGGTGGTCATTTACCGATGAGCGAAAAACGTATATTACCCAAAACCAAAGGAGATAATTCATAACTCCGAATAATAGTCTGCGGTCCTTGTGGGGGCCGGAGGAGGCGCCGGTGAGCTTGTCGTTCGAATCAATATAATATATAATATTGGTTGATATTAGGTATGAAAATAATATAGAATGTATACCATTATGCAATTTGAATTTGATAGGCGAAACAACAAAATGAATAAGAAAAAACACGGGATCGATTTTACCGAAGCACAAGATTTATGGGATGATCCGGATCGAATTGAAATTCCAGCAAAAACCATTGATGAATCCAGGTTCCTTGTGATCGGTAAAATTTCTAAAAAGTACTGGTCCACGATCATTACTTACCGTGAAGACAATATCAGAATTATTTCTGTGCGCCGATCCCGAAAAGAGGAGGTTGAAATTTATGAAAGCTAAAGATTTAGATAAAAAGTTTGATTCGGGGGAAGACATTACCAAATTCCTTGATATTTCAAAAGCCAAGAGACATGGCCAGGACCAGAAAAGAGTCAATGTGGACTTTCCTGTATGGATGATTCATAGCTTGGATAAAGAAGCTAAAAGACTGGGTGTCCCTCGACAGTCTATAATAAAAATCTGGATCGCTGAAAGGCTAAAAGATTCATCCAGCCAAATCTGACAGACTGATAGATATCCGTAGCCTTTTATTTGTAGAAAGTGAAATTGTAAATTGGCTTATTTATTAAAACATTTTGATACCGAGCTCATAAAGTTCAATATCACTTCAAGTGTTATAGAGGGGTTATCCATAGAAATTATTGAGAGTCATGATAGATACAATTTTCTTCTTCCCATAGACCTGGAACTTACCAATAACGGGCTTCTGAAATGGCTCAAAAAACGGATTATACCCAAGAATAGAGCTTTTGTTCAAAGTTTTCTCGCAAAACTTGGACTTAATGTTAATGACACCAAAGGCATTATTGATATTTGTAAAGGCTTATCATTGAATGATTGCTACTGGATCGTGGATGATGCATTTAACGGATCTTTTGACAAATACAATTTGTATGACAATCGATTCAACCGTATCTTATCCTTAATTGCCTACACAGGTTATGGCGATACGCAACGAAGTGGGTTTGTTTCTACGCCGGAACTGACAACAGGTGGTATGCTTGCCAAATGCTGGCGCCGAATAAACGGCAAGATAATCCTTTATAAAGCTGGTTCTACCGGTGCTGCCAATACAGGCAATGAGCCGTATTCTGAGTTTTATGCATTTCAAATTGCTGAGGCAATGGGATTGAATGCCGTTAAATACAATTTAAAGAAGTGGAAGGGCCAACTTTTCTCTACGTGTGAATTGTTTACACGTAAAGAACTATCCTATATTCCAACCGGTAGGATTGTGACTGAGGGGGGATGGGGTGCCGTTATCAGTCATTACAAGGCACTGGGTGTTATGCATTATAATTCACTGGTGGACATGCTGATTTTTGATGCAGTTATCTGTAATGAAGACAGGCATTTCGGGAACTTTGGACTTATTGTGGAAACCAACACAAACACCATAATAGATACGGCGCCTGTATTTGATCACGGTTTATCTCTTTTCAACTACGCCATGGACGATGATATGCAGGATGTTGATGCTTACGCCAAAACAAGATTGATGGCGACTTCACAGGATTTTTCGACCTTTTCAAAAGAAATAATCACAAAGAACCAGAAGGAAAAATTGCAAAAGCTAATAAATTTCGAATTTGAAAAACATTCAACGTACAATCTATCAACGTTCCGATTGAAAACGACCGAGAAATTTATTCAAAAAAGAGTTAAAGAACTTTTAGCAGTATAAACGCCAGAATCAGAATTTTTTATCTGCCGTCTTTCGCGAAAGCAAATCCGCGTTCGATGGCTTTTTGATTGGCTTCGAAAAATTTGTCCTTCCCTTTCATGGCCGCCTGCATTCCCTTGATGGTCTCTTCCTGGGAGAGAAGACCTGTTTTGGCACAAACCGTTCCGATCATGACCATGTTCCCTCCGCGGGCATTGCCCACTTCTTTGGCCAACTCCACCACGGGCACCTGTAGAAATTCGATGTCCGTGCGGGAGGGTGGATCCGGCATCAGGGATGAATTCAGGAAAATAAGCCCGCCCTCGATGATGGTGGGTTCGAATTTGTCCAGGGAAGGGCCGTTCATGGCAACCAGCACATCCGGGTTTGATGCCACGGGGGAAGCAATTTTTTTGTCTGAGACGGTCACCGAGCAGTTGGCGGTGCCACCGCGCATTTCAGCGCCATATGATGGAAAATAGGTGATATTGAGACCTTTATGCATTGCCCCGTGGGAGAGAACATACCCCATGAGCAAGACACCCTGGCCACCAAAACCTGCAAAAGTCGTCCGGGTAATCATTTTTTATCCTCGTATCCACTGTCATCTTTGATCACACCCAAGGGGTAGGTTTTCACCATTTCCTCATTGACCCATTCCCAGGAAGCCTTGGGTGACATTTTCCAGTTGGTGGGGCATGGTGATAGCAGTTCAACCAGTGAGAACCCCTTGTCATCCAACTGACACTGAAATGATTTCTTGATGGCTTTCTTGGCGCGTCTGATCTGTTTGAGCGTCGTCAGCGAGCATCGCTCCACATACACAACGCCGTTGCTGATGGCCAGCATCTGTGAAATGTCGATGGGGTTGCCGTGCCGACGCTGATCCCTGCCTCCGGGTGTTGTGGTGGCGCTCTGCCCCAGCGTTGTGGTGGGCGCCATCTGACCGCCGGTCATGCCGTAAATGGCGTTGTTAATGAAAATTGCTGAGATACGTTCACCCCTGTTGGCCGCATGGATGGTCTCCGCGGTACCGATGGCCGCCAGGTCTCCATCTCCCTGGTAGGTCAGCACGAACTTGTCCGGGTGCACCCGTTTTATGCCGGTGGCCACTGCCAGGGCCCGGCCATGGGGGGCTTCCACCATATCGAAGTTAAAATAGTTGTAGGCTAAAACCGCGCAACCCACAGGCGGAACCCCGATGGTCTCTTCCCGGAGGTTCATCTCGTCCAGGCATTCCGCCACCAGGCGGTGCGCAATGGAATGCCCGCAGCCGGGACAGTAATGGGTCGGGTTATCTTTCAGGGATTCCGGAAAGCCAAAAATCTTTTTATATGCTACTTCCGCACTCATACGTCTATCCTCCTGCCTACTTTTCCGTTCCCCGTGGCAGCGGATCGCAGGAAATCGGCCACGTCCGCCGGGGTGGGGATGATGCCGCCGGGCATGCCGTAAAAATGAATTTCAGCCCGATCGCCCACTGAGAGCACCACATCTTCCACCATTTGACCCATGCAAAGCTCGAACACGGCGACTTTGGACACTTTTGAGGCCAATTCCCGTAAAGGCGCCGTTGGGTAAGGCCATAGGGTAATGGGTCGGAACAAACCCACGTTCAGGCCTTCGGCCCTCAACTCTTCAATGGCGCTTTCAGCAATTCTGGCCGCCGTGCCGTAGGCCACGATGATCATTTCGTCGTCATCCTGGGTTTTGGTTTCCCATCGCAGTTCATTGGCGGTGATTTTATCATATTTTTCCTGCAGGTGCAGGTTGTGTTTATAAAGTTGTCCGTCCTGTCCCAGGAGCATGGAAAAAAGCGCCCGGGGTTCCCGGCCTTTGCATCCGTCCAGGATCCAGTCTTTTTTGGGAAGGTCTTCAAGTTCGATGAAATCGGGAAAAACCACCGGTTCCATGACTTGTCCCATCAAACCATCTCCCAGCAGCATGACCGGCGTCCGGTATTTATCCGCGATATCAAAGGCAACGGATGTTAAATCCGCCAACTCTTGACATCCTGCCGGCGCCAGAACCGGGGTTCGGTAGTCGCCATGGCCGCCGCCCCGGGTGGCCTGAAAATAGTCGGCAGCGGACGGGGCGATGTTGCCCAGTCCCGGGCCGCCTCGCATCATATTGATAATCACTGCGGGAAGTTCCATTCCGGCCATATAGCTGATGCTTTCTTGTTTCAGAGAAACGCCGGGCGAAGATGAACTCGTCATGGTTCGGCCGCCCGCAACGGAGGCGCCATGGACCATATTGATGGAAGCCACTTCGCTTTCACCTTGAATAAAAGTGCCTCCGACCTCGAGCATTCTTGCGGAAAGATACTCGGGCAACTCGTTCTGGGGCGTGATGGGGTAACCGAAGTAGTAGCGGCAGCCGGCTCGGACGGCCGCTTCCGCAACGACGTGGGAACCATTCATTAACATTTTCTCACTGGGCACGATACACCTCAATCGCTACTTCAGGACAGACCGTGGCGCATTGTTTACACGCGATACATCCCTTTTCGCCTTCTGGTACGTTTTCCTTGTAACGAGCAGGCGAATATCCCTTCTTGTTCGGGGTCTCGTCCACTTCGATCATGATGTTCGGACAGGTTTCGATGCAGATATGACACCCTTTGCATCTTTCCCTGTTGATCGTTATTTTCCCTTTTTTTGCTTTTTTTGTCATAATTTGATGTCCATAATTTTGAGGGCTGAATAAGCTTTAAGCACAACAAGCCACTAGAAAGCGTCAATGCCAAAAACCTCTGAATCGAAAATATCTATTTGCATGGGGAGATTTTGTCAAGGAAAATCTATTCTTGAGCGGCTATTTTTCCAGAAAACCTGGAGAGGGAACATCTAAAATGCCCCTATCATCAATGATATCTACAAAATTGCCAAGAACGGTTTTCAGACGCTTTTTAACAATCAAGAATAGAAACAGCGCCATATGGAAGAACTGGATAATTATATGTCCCGCCCATACGCAAATGAGGTTTTTAGAGGCATCTGTTTTTTCTTGATTTAGAGCAAGTCTTTTAATATATGTACGAAGGTCACGATTTTCGGATAATTGGCGCTTGCTCATCCGGGAACGGGAGAAACAGACTAAATATTTGATATTAATTAGATATTTTATGGAAGGAAATCCCATTTATTAGATTTTGAGATTTTTTTAAAATACCAAACAAGAATGAATTGGATCTAGAATCATGCCGGGAAACCGGACAAGGTTCTGACGACTTGACTTGACTGCTGATTTGAGCAGGAGAGATGGTAAATTAAGGAGGCATAATGGAAGAACGTTTAGAAAACATTTTATCCCGCTACGATGGCAAAAACTTTGAACTGATTCCAATTTTGCAGGAAGTTCAAAATGAATTCGGTTACCTTCCGGAACCGGAGATGGGCGAGGTTGCCAATTTTGTTGGCTTGCCTAAAAGCCGGATCTATGGCGTGGCAACATTCTTTGAGCAATTCAGGTTCACGCCCATGGGGAAAAACAGGGTTACGATTTGCAGGGGGACTGCCTGCCATGTTCGTGGAGCCCAGAGAATTACGGAAGAAATTGAGAGAAGGCTGGGTATCAAAGCCGGGGAAACAACAGAAGATCTTGAATATACGATAGAAACAGCGGCCTGCATCGGTTGTTGCGGCCTGGCGCCTACGATTGTTGTTAACGAAAAAACTTATGGACATTTAACTCCCGCCAAAACAATCAAGATCCTAAACAAAAACGAGGAGGCAACCAAATGAGCGAAAAGAATCAAACCATACTCATATGCCAAGGTACAGGCTGTGCATCCTCCAATTCTGCTGAAATTCAAAAGGCCCTTGAAGACGACATTGCAGAAGCAGGGTTAGATAATAAGCTGGATGTCAAGCTTACCGGGTGTCATGGATTCTGCCAGCAAGGCCCCCTTGTTATTATCGAGCCTGAAGGTACATTTTACCGCAATGTTAAGATTAAGGATTCAAAGGAAATCGTTGAATCCCACTTACAAAACAATAAGCCGGTGGAGCGTCTTTTTTACAAAGACCCAAAAACCGGGGCGCCTGTTCAGCGTCATCAGGACATAGAATTTTACAAAAAGCAGCAGCAGAGGGTATTACGCAACTGTGGACACGTTAATCCTGAAGAAATCAAGGACTATACGGAGCTTGGCGGTTATGAGGCTTTGAAAAAGGTTCTCTTTGAGATGACGCCGGAACAGGTTATTGAAGAATTGAAAACATCCGGTTTGCGCGGAAGAGGCGGCGGCGGCTTTCCGGCCGGGCGCAAATGGGAAGCAGGGTTGCAAGCAAAAGAGAAGGAAAAATACATCGTCTGCAATGCTGATGAGGGAGATCCCGGCGCGTTCATGGACCGCTCCATGTTGGAGGCCGATCCCCATTCCGTTCTGGAAGGAATGATTATCGCCGGTCACACCATTGGTGCACAAAAAGGGTATATTTATGTGCGAGCCGAATACCCCCTGGCGGTTAAACGTCTTAAGGTCGCCATCCAACAGGCAACCGATATGGGGTTTCTTGGCGACAACATCATGGACAGCGGATTTGGTTTTGAAATTTTACTTTTTCAAGGTGCGGGTGCCTTTGTCTGCGGCGAATCAACCGCATTGACTTTGTCCATGGAAGGTAAAAGGGGAATGCCCAAGGCGGCTCCCAGACCACGCACAACAGAAGAAGGCCTTTTTGACAAACCCACTTTGTTGAACAACGTCAAGACTTTCGCTTATGTTCCTCAGCTCATCAACCGTGGCGGATCTTGGTTTGCGAGCATCGGGACCGAGAAAAGCAAGGGAACGGCGGTCTTTGCCTTGACAGGCATGGTGGAAAACTGCGGTTTGATTGAAGTACCCATGGGAATCACTTTGAGGGAAATCATCTTTGATATCGGAGGGGGTATTCCCGGAAACAAAAAATTCAAGGCCGTTCAAACGGGAGGACCGTCGGGAGGCTGTCTGCCCGAGTCTTTCCTGGATACACCGGTGGATTACGATTCACTGATATCTGCCGGATCAATGATGGGTTCCGGCGGCATGGTGGTGATGGATGAAAGCACCTGCATGGTGGACATCGCCCGCTATTTTCTGGATTTCACCCAAAAGGAATCGTGTGGCCAATGTACTCTCTGCAAACTCGGCACAAAGCAGATGCTGAATCTTCTCGAGGAGATTACCCAAGGAAAAGGCCGCCCCGGAGATATAGACTTACTGTTGGAGATCGGCGAAGCGGTGAACGCCGGTTCGCTTTGCGGTTTGGGACAGAGCGCTGCGAACCCCGTGCTGACGACCATTAAATATTTTCGAGAAGAATATGAAGCTCATATCAACGAGAAACACTGCCCTGCCCTGGCATGTAAAGCGCTCATCTCATATCGTATTGATGCTGAAAAGTGCAAGGGCTGCACAATGTGCGCCAAGAACTGTCCGGTCGAAGCCATTACCGGAGAGAAGAAAGAAGTGCATATGATTGACCAAGTCAAGTGTATTCGATGCGGTGTGTGTATGGAAAAATGCCCGAAGAAATTTCGCGCAGTGGAATGCGTCCAGGGACGTTTAAACGAAGGAGGTAAATAGTGGGAGACAAAATAGAACTCACAATAAACAGCCAGTCGGTAATGGCTGACAAAGGGATGACTATACTGGAGGCGGCGCTCGGAAAGGGAATTTACATTCCGCATTTGTGCCATCATCGTGAATTGGAACCCGTGGGCGCCTGCCGGCTCTGTCAGGTGGAAATCGCCGGCAAATGGACAAAAACGGTGATTTCTTGCAAAACCGAGGTGCGGGACGGAATGGTAGTCCGAACCGAAACCCCTGAAATCAATAAAATGAGGCAGATAGCCCTGGAACTGTTAATTGCCGACCACGATACGGACTGTCTTGCTTGCGCCCAGAACACCAAGTGCGCGTTGCAGCGTGTGGCCGATCATGTGGGTATAAATAAAGAGCGGCTGCAACGGTTGAAACCCCGGGGAGAAAAGTTGCCCATTGACGACTCCAACCCGTTTTTTAACTTTGACCCCAACCGGTGTGTTTTATGCGGCATATGTGTGCGCACATGTGACGAGCTTCAAAACATTCAGGCCATTGATTATGCCTATCGGGGACTGGAGACGAAAATCGCCGGTTTTGGAGACAGGTTGCGAATAGAATCCAATTGCGAATCATGTGGAGAGTGCATCGTCCGGTGTCCGGTGGGGGCATTAACCGAAAAAGACTACCAGAGACCGACCCACCAGGTAAAAACGATTTGTTCTTTCTGTGGTTGTGGATGCGGACTGATACTGGGTGCTCGCGACAATCAGCTGGTCAGTGCCCGAGGAGATGTGAGCAGCAAGGCCAACAAAGGCAGGCTTTGTGTCAAGGGCCGCTTCGGCTACAAGTTCGTAAATCACTCCGACCGTCTGACTTCACCGCTGATTAAGCGAAACGGTGAGTTTGTCAAGGTGGCGTGGGATGAGGCCTTAGACCTGGTGGCGGAAACTTTTTCCAAAAGCAAAGGCGAAAAGTTTGCCGCTATTTCTTCGGCCAAGGCCACAAACGAGGATAACTACGTCCTGCAAAAGTTTGCACGGGCTGTTATGGGCACCAACAACATTGATCATTGCGCACGTCTCTGACATGCTCCCACTGTGGCCGGTCTGGCCACCTCCCTGGGCAGTGGTGCAATGACAAACGCAATCAGTGAACTTGGCGGCGCCTCAGCTATTCTGGCCATAGGTACCAATACCACTGCTACCCATCCCATCGTCGCACTCCAGGTAAAGGACGCGGTTCGAAACGGCTCTAAACTCATTGTTGCCAATCCCAAAGAGATTGAACTATGCCAGTTTGCCGATATTTTCCTCCAGCACAAACCAGGCACAGACATCCCTTTACTTATGGGAATGATGCGTGTGATTTTGGAAGAAGAGCTTCATGACAAGTCCTTTATCGAGAGTCGTTGTGAGGATTTCGACGCTTTCGAGAAGTCTTTGGCCGAGTTCGATTTAGATACAGTGGAAAGGACTACTGGCGTGCCACGGGATAAAATTATCAAAGCCGCCCGGATCTACGCCACACAAACGCCTGCCTCCATTATCTACTGTATGGGCATCACCCAACATGTTCATGGTACCGACAACGTTTTGGCCACCAGCAACCTGGCATTGCTCACGGGGAATATCGGCAAACCCTCGTCGGGCGTCAATCCCCTTAGAGGACAGAACAATGTTCAGGGTGCCTGCGACATGGGTTCTCTGCCCAATGTTTATCCAGGGTACCAGGCGGTAACTTCCCCCGAGGCCAAGGCAAAATTTGAATCCGCGTGGGGGGTTGAGTTGAGTGACAGACCGGGGTTGACCCATACCGAGATATTTGACGCATGCCATGAGGGTAATATCAGTGCACTCTACCTGGTGGGTGAAAACCCGGTTCTGAGTGAAGCAAACGCCAACCACGCCATAGAATCCATGAAGGAAGTTGATTTTTTGGTTGTGCAGGACATATTTATGACAGAAACCGCAGAACTGGCAGATGTGGTATTGCCGGCGGTTACTTTTGCTGAAAAGGACGGCACCTTTACAAACACCGAACGGAGGGTTCAGCGGGTGCGCAAGGTTATAGATCCTGTCGGGGATTCAAAACCCGATTGGTGGATAACCTGCCAATTGTCCAAACGCCTTGATGGTAAAGGCTTTGACTTTTCAGATCCCGAAGAGATCATGGAAGAGATATCTTCACTTACGCCCTCCTACAAAGGCATCTCCTACGCTCGGCTGGAAAAAGGTGGCCTGCAATGGCCCTGTCCCACAACCGATCATCCGGGTACGGCATTCCTGCATGCCGAAAAATTCGGCACTGACAGCGGCAAGGGGAAATTTAGGCCCCTGACATATCGGAAACCTGGCGAAGAACCGGATGCTGAATACCCTCTGGTTCTGACCACCGACCGCAGTCTGTATCACTTCCACAGCACCATGACACGTAGAGTATACGGACTTAATGTCTTGAAAAACGAAGAGCTTTTGAATATTCACCCGGAGGATGCTTCCAGATTTGGGGTATCAGACGGCCAGATGGTGAGGGTGGTATCCAGGCGAGGTGAGGTGGAGGTAAAGGCGAAGGTTTCGGATAGCTTTTCCCCAGGGACGGTGTCGATGACTTTTCACTTTGCCGAAACCCCTACCAATGTACTGACGTGCTGCGAATTGGATCCTGTGGCAAAAACGCCTTCAACGAAGGTTTGTGCCGTGAAGCTGGAGAAGGTGGCCTAGAAATCGAACGCTGATTATTATGGAAGCACTGAAGCCGGTTTTTTAAACCGGCTTTTTTTTTGCTAAATCCCCTGAAGACTACATAAATTGGTCCAATAAATCCCCCCCGCACCAGCCTGTCTGTATTCTTAACCTAACGCCTTTCTGTAATTGTCTGATATGCAAAACCTTTGACCTTGTCGCCGGTAGGGTAGAGCCAGCAGGCAAGCATTCTTTGCGGCATGATGGAAATGTTGCATGCAACAGTTATGATGCAGTCTTCTGTATTGAAAAATTAAATAATTTAAAATGTTTATGCTGAAATCTAATGATATCTATATGTTGCGATTAAATTTCATTATTATGGTTAAATATCAGTAGGATACGGGGGTAATATTTTTTTGGCACAGCTTTTGCTCCTTAAAATGGCAATCTCGGCTCAACAAATCGATCTGCTAATCATGGTAATAAACCGGGGGGAGCAATGGCAAAGCTGGTAAAGAAATTTGAGGAAATGAGCAAGAAGGACATCCAGGAAGCGGGAGGAAAAGCCGCCAACTTGGGCGAACTCACTCACGCTGGCTTCAATGTGCCGCCAGGTTTTTGCGTGACCAGTGACGCCCTCCCCTATCTCATTAAGGAATGCAGTCTTCAACCCAGAATTGACGAAATAGTCGCGGGTTTTAATTATGAGGATTTTGGTGGTATGGATGAAAAAACGGCTGAAATCAGGGAGCTGATCTCAGCCGTTGAAATACCGGCTGATCTGCATCAGGAAATTAGTGCGGCTGTAAAGATTCTTGAAGATCCGGAGCCGCCTTTCGTTGCTGTTCGTTCTTCGGTGGCGGTTAAAGACAGCGCCATCTCATCTTTTCCCGGTATGATGGACACCTATCACTACCTCAAAGGGGAAGAAGAGATCATCGAACATATCCGGAAGTGCTGGGCATCCTTGTGGACCACACGGGCTACCCTCACACGCCACAACAAAAACGTGGAACATCATCTGGGGTTGATTGCGCCCATCGTACAGAAAATGGTGCATTCTGAGATCGCCGGCGTACTGTTCATGGCCAATCCCATCAGCAGCAACAGGGATGAGATTGTCATCGAGAGCAATTGGGGGCTGGGAGAATCAGTGGTATCCGGAAAATCCATGAATGATTTTTATCTGCTGAGCAAGTCCCCCTTGAAATTAAAAGACAAGAAGATTTCCAAAAAGACACTCATTATAACCTTTGACGAGGAAAAAGGTTACGGCCGAAAGGAAATGGCAGTGGCCCCCGATAAAATGGATGCGATCACCCTTTCCGATGGTCAGGCTGAGGAGTTGGGAAGGATCGGCCTTAAAATTGATGAACTGTTTGGTGGAGCCCCTCAGGACATTGAATGGGCCTATGCGGAGGGCGATCTCTACATTTTGCAGAGTCGAAATATTCGAACACTAAAAGCCCAGGGATGAATGTCATTTCAAATTCAAGAAATCAGGAAAATGGTTCATCAGCAAAGGGGGTGGCCGTGGCGGAAAAAAACCCATTGCAAGGAAAAAAGATTCTCATCGTCGATGATGAGCTGGATGTTCTGGAAACACTTGAAGAGCTTCTGAGCATGTGCGAACTGGTTCGGGCCTCTTCTTTTGATCAAGCCAAAGAACGGATGATGTCCGGTAGTTTCGATATGGTCATCCTGGATATCATGGGTGTCAATGGTTATGGGCTTCTGGAAATCGCTTCTGAGAACAACCTGGTGGCGGTCATGTTGACGGCCCATGCCCTGACCATTGAGGATACCATTAAATCCTATAAAAAAGGCGCCGCCTTTTTTGTTCCAAAAGAAAAGATAGTCCAAATCGAATCCGTATTGGTAGACGTTTTGGAAGCCAAAAAAAAGGGTGAAAGTCACTGGTACAATTGGCTGGACCGAATGGGCGATTATTATGAAAGCCGTTTCGGCCCCAACTGGAAGGAGAGTCACAAAGATTTCTGGGAGGCCCTCGATAAGCATGAGTGGCGTTTGGCATCCCGGTTGCGGGATTAACTTGAACCTGTTTTTAGCGTAATCATGTTAAAATTGAAACAGTTTATCCAATTAGGAGTACCCTTTTAATTCATTAGGAGTACCCTTTTAAAACCCTTATTTCTCAATTGAAAGGAGAAAAAAATGGCACAAAGAACAGTAGATGTACACAACCACTGGTACCCCAAAGAATATCTGGACTATCTCTGCAGTCGTGGCAGTTCCATGGATCCCTACATGGAGCATGACGGCGGTACCCATTACCGCGGCTATCACGGCGGCGTTGCCTGCGCCCATATCGATCGCGCCGGCCATTATGACTTGGAAGCCAGGATCAAGGATCTGGACGCCGCTGGCCTGGACACCCAGGTATTGAGTGTGACCATTCCCGGTCCCGACACCCTTGAAGAAGAAAACGGTATTCACTGGGCCAAGAAGTGCAACGATGCTCTGAAGGGCGCCGAAGAAAAATACCCCGGACGTTTCTATTTTCTGGCTACGCTCCCCTACCAGAACCCGGATGAGGCGTGCAAAGAGTTGGAGCGTTGCATCGACATGGGCTGCAAGGGCATCCAGATGTTCAGCAACTTCCATGGGGAACCTGTTTTTCTGCCCAAGTTTGACGGCATCTGGAAGCTTGCCAATGATAACAAGCTTCCCGCCCTGGTGCATCCCGCCAACCCGATGATTGGGCCCGTCATGGACATAGTGAAGATCCCTTATCAGTTGTGGGCCTATACCATGGATACCTCCATGGCAGTGTTGAGCCTCATCTTCCAGGGAAAATTTGAGCAATTCCCGGATCTTAGATTGGTGCATGGCCATCTTGGGGGAATGGTGCCTTACTTTGTGCGCCGTCTTCAGGATTCCTATAAGGGTTATGGGAAAGAGTGGGGCATTGAACTGAATGAATCCCCGGATGTGACCTACGCCAGGTGCGTATACCCTGATACCACATCTTTCTACCTGCCTGCCATGAAGTGCTGTCTCGAGTGGGTGGGACCCGGCCAGATGGGTATCGGTACGGACTATGCCCACCGTGTGGGCGATCCCGAAGGCGCCATCAAGGCGGTCAAGGATCTCGGCGACCAGGCAGGTTTGAACCAGGACGAAATCGACATGATCCTGGGCAAGAACTTTGAAGAGTTGTTCCACCTGCCGCCCATGCCGTAATAACGGTCAGGTTTTGGTTGCTGGCATTTAGCTGAAAGTCAAAAGCTAATTGCGGCAGATAACTAAGATAGCACAAACCATGCTGTTCCACCCCGTTTCACCGGGGTGTGAACAGCTGTGGTGTTTGAAAGAAATGTTGCCCAGATCGCCTGTCAATCTTTTTTTTAAGGAGCCAGGAAAACAATGGTCATGGAAGTCAAATGGTGCGGTTTTGATTATGGTCAATGCATTATGGAACCCGGAGGGCTTAGAAATCCCCGGTTGTACGGCGACCTTTACAGGGAACTGGGTAAACCCGAGCTGATACCGGACAAGATCAGGAAATATCGGATCCTCAAGGAAAAATATGGCAGTTACGGCCGAATTAAGGAGGGTCACCGGGATGAAATATACAGCTTTGTTCTGGATGACGATCCGGAAGCCATAGAACTCTTCGGCCAGAAGGAACAGGAGCTGCTGGATATGGGGGAAGGTCTTGAGGATGCCCTCAAGTATTTAAAATCAGAGGGGATCGAGCTTCAGGTGGTCTCCGAGATGAAGAAGACGTTAGGCGCCGTTGGAACCGATATCGTGTCCAGATTCCTAAAGCGGCGGGGGCTTGTGAAATATTTTACCGAATTGGTGACCCCTCAGGGCAAAATCAACCTGATCGATAATTCGGTGGATGACAAATACAAAGGGAACACCAAAAAAGAGGGGACTCTTTACGATGTCCTGGCTCAGGAACTGAAAGGCCGCGGCATTGAACCCCATGAGGCGGTTATGGTGGGAGACAAGCCCGAAACGGATATTGATCCGGCCCATGAACGGGGGTTCAAGACCATCAAATATACCGGATTCATCGACCTGGGTGAATCCAAGGCGGATCTTGTTATCCATTCCTTTGAGGAACTAAAGCGCATTTTGAAAAAAAAGGATTAGTCCCATGCCCAGACCCAAAGCAAAGAAAATCATTGTCCAATTTGATGACGGCACGCAAACGGAAGCGGCATTTGAAGACCTGACGGCGAACGTGCAGGGTGAACTTTTAAAACAGCCCGTTCTGTTCGATTTCAACCCGGACGGCGAAAATAAAAAGTTCGTTCTTCTGGAGTGGGAAGACGGGTGGAAGGAAGTCAAGGCCGTGGATTCCGGCTGCACGGAAATTAACCGATACTATGTCATCACCCGTCCGGAAGACGTTGGTCGTCTCTCTTTGAGCAAGAAAGATGGTTACCCGGAACTGCTTGAGATCGGAAGAACCCCCTTGAATCTGAAGCGGATCGGTTTTGTTCTAAACCATGACGTTGTCCCCAAACAATCGGATCGCGAAGGGAAGAAAGTGGATCATTTCTTTTCCCTGAACGCCGACGGCGATCTGTTATCCACCGCCGTGGAAGGTTTCCGGAAAGCCCTTAGGGAGGAAGGGATTGATATGAAGGCGCTTTCAATAGACATCTATCCCAAAATCGCCCGCCGAATGGGCGTCAGAGCCTTTGAGCGACAGCAGGACGTTTCTGATTTCATAGACTATCTGGCGCAAAATGCCGCGGAGGATTGATAAGGAGGACCATATGAAGCTCTTTGAACCCTTTACCATCAACAACAAATTGACCGTCAACAATCGTATCATGATGCCCCCGGTTGTGACGCGGCTGGCCACCACCGAAGGGGAGGTGACCGATGCGCTCATCGACCGGTATGTTCTATATGGGCAGGGGGGCGCCGGCATTGTCGTGACGGAAGCGGTATCTGTTAAAAAGCAGAAAAGCGGCCAGTTGTTGCGTTTGAGCGAGGACGCGTTCATCCCCGGGATGAAGCAGTTGACGGAGCGTTTTCACGGGGAGACGGATTCCAAGATTGCACCCCAGATTATACATTTCCTGAAGATTGCCAGAAGCGGTTACCGCCAGACCGTTAATGATTTGACCCTTGAAGAGGTCCGGGAGATCCCGGAACTCTTTGCCAGAGCTGCGGAAAGGACGCGGACCGCCGGATTTGACGGCGTTGAACTCCATTATGCCCATGCCTACACCATGGCCTACATGCTTTCCCGATACAACCACAGAAAAGATGAATATGGCGGTTCCCTGAAAAAGCGGATGCTGCTGGCGGAAGAAGTGGTGAAAGCGACCCGGAAAGCGTTGGGGGATGATTTTACCCTTGGGGTTCGCATGAACGGCGATGAGTTTGCTCTGGGCGGAAACAGCCTGACCCAGGGAAAAGCCATCGCTTTGCGTTTGGCGGAATTGGGCCTCGATTATATCAGCATCTCGGCAGGGGGCAAATTTGAAGATGCGGTTCCCGTAGAAGGCGAAGCCCTGGATCCGTACACGGGATACAGCGGTCATCGCTCCATGCCGCCCAAATGGATGCCCGAAAAAGTGAATGTCTACCTGGCTTCTGAAATCAAGAAAACCATTAACGACGCCGGATTCAACACGCCGGTCATAACCGCCGGCCGCATTCCAACTGCCGAGGTTGCCGAAAGCGTTCTCATAAACAATGAGGCGGATATGGTGGCCGTTGCCCGACCCATTCTGGCGGATCCCTACTGGCCGAACAAAAGCCGGGAAGGCCGGGAAAAAGAGATTGTGAAGTGTATCTACTGTAACAAATGTCGGGAAGCGGAAGGGGCTTTTGAAGAAGTGACCTGCTTTCAATGGCAGAAAAAAGATGGGAGCACATCGCCACCGAAACCCTAGAAAGGAGATGAAAAAATGGCTTTTGAAGGGTTTACGCCCTACGATGTACGCGCAGCTGAGATTTACACCAAACGGCGATGGTGGCTGGGATTGACGCTGGGGGATATGTTCGATAAGGCCTGTGATCTCTATCCCGGGCGGGAAGCCCTGGTGGGACCGGAAAAGCGCTATGCCTGGTCTCAGCTCCGTGAGCAGGTCGACCGGATGGCCTACAATCTGCTTCAAGAGGGGTTTAAGCGTGGCGATACGGTGCTTCTTCAGCTTCCTAACTGGCCTGAATTTGTCATATCCTATTTTGCCCTTCAGAAGGCAGGCCTGGTGATGGTGTTGCTCACCGTCAATCATACGGCCAGGGAAATTGCCCACTTGTCTCAACTGACCCGGCCAAAGGGCTGGATTGTCCCCTCAAAATACAGAAAAACCGATTTTCTACCCATCATCGAACAGGTAAGGCGTGAAAATTCAAATCTCGAAAAAGTCATCCTGGTGGGTGAAGATGTTTCCCCAGACGACCTGAAACTTGAGGATCTGTTGAAACCCCATGCGGACCCTGCTGTGATCCGACAAACATTGGAACAGGCCCGGCCCGACCCGGGAGATGTCTGCCAGATCCTTCCTTCAGGGGGTACCACCGGCTTGCCCAAAGGGGCGCCCCGGACCCATAACGATTATATCTGCAATGTAGAATACAAATCTCTGGCCTGGGACATTAACCCCACGGATACCTGTCTGGTGGTGGCCACGGTGGGGCATAATCTGGGCTTGTTGGTCTGTGTGTGCGCCTCGGTGTTTCACGGTGCAAAAATTATCATGCAGGATTCAACATACCCCGAGGATTTTTGCCGATCCGTACAGAATGAAAAAGTAAGCTGTACGGGCCTCGTTCCCACGCTCATCAGTCGAATTGTAAAATACGAAAATCTCGAAAATTTCGATCTCTCATCTCTCAAAAAAATCTATGTGGGGGCCGCTAACAGCCCGCCGGAATTGGTGCGGGAAGTGGAAGAAAAACTCGGTGCCCGTTACATCAACGCATTCGGCATGGTGGAAGGGCCTGTGAGTCAGTCCCGACCGGATGATCCGGTGGAAGTCCGATTCGGCACCATCGGTCGCCCCTGCTGTCCCTATGACCATATGGTGACGTTGGACGTAGATGGGAACAAGACGGCGTCCGGTGTTGAAGGGGAGCTGGCTGCAAAAGGGCCGGGGGTGTTTACCGGTTATTTCAACAATCCCCAGGCCAACCAGAAGGAATTTACCCCGGACGGCTATTTTCGCACCGGCGATCTGGCCACCATCGATGAGAACGGATGCGTTCGCATTACCGGAAGAATCAAGGATATCATCATTCGAGGCGGCGAAAACATCGCTGCCCGGGATATAGAGGATGCCATCTCCACCTATTCAAAAGTTGAATACGTGGCGGCTGTGGGCATGCCGGACCCAGACCTGGGAGAGGTTGTGTGCGCCTACATTAAACTGGTCCGGGGGACGTCCATTACCCTAGAAGAAATTGTTGCCCATTTGACGAAAACGGAGGCATCCAGAGTTCTCTATCCGGCCCGGATCGAGGTTGTTGAGGAGATGCCGCTGACCGCTGCCGGAAAGGCGGATAAAAAAATACTCAAAAAAGATATTGAAGGGAAACTCAAAAATCCGTGATCGGGAGGTACAAGTTATGGGACTGGACGGGAAAACGGCAATTGTAACAGGCGGTGCCCAGGGAATCGGAAAAGCCATTGCCCTGCGACTGGCAAGGGACGGCGCCAACATCGGTATCCTGGATCTTCAACAGGAACAGGCCGATAAAACAGCCGGAGAAGCGCGAGAATTGGGTGTTAAGGCCGTGGCGTGGGGGTGCGACGTCACGGATTACGCAAAGGTCAAGACCTGTGTGGCGGCGGTCAAGGATGCCTGCGGTTCCATCGACATTTTGATCAACAATGCCGGCATCGACATCTCCAAAGTGTTTGTTAATACGGATGAGTCCATCTGGAACAAGATCATCGACGTCAATTATCGCAGTTTTCTGAACGCCTCTCACGCCTGCATCCCTTACATGATTGAACAGAAGAGCGGAAACATCGTAAGCCTCGGGTCCGATGCGGGACGGATCGGCAATCCCGGCGAGGTCCTCTACTGCGGGACCAAAGCCGCCATCATGGCCAGTTCAAAGGCCCTTGCCAAGGAGTTGGCCCGTTATAACATTCGGGTTAACGCGGTCAGCCCCGGGCCGGTCCATACGGAACTCTGGGACAAACTCCATGACGGTGAAAAGGGAAAAAAAGTGACCGAAGCGGTCACCCGGGCCATTCCGCTCCGGCGTCTCGGCACCCCCGAAGACGTGGCGGATGTGGTGGCTTTCTTTGTGGGTGAAGACTCCAGGTATTTGACAGGCCAGGTGCTCAGCATTGACGGCGGCCTGACCATGATCGGTTAAAAACATATAGGGAGACGAATATGGATTTCAGCTTACCCGAAAATATTTTGAAACTGAAAGCCGAGGCGCGCGACTGGGTGGAAAATGTCCTCGATCCCTTGTCGGGGCCTCTGGAGGAAGAAGAGCGTATTCCGGACGAACTTGTGGAGGAACTTCGAAACGGCAGGTTTCGTTTTTTCGGTCTCACCATTCCCAAGGAATACGGCGGTGAAGGTTGGAATGCCATTGAATGGTTTACGGTTCTGGAGGAATTATCCAAGGCTTATGCCACGGTGAGACTTATCGCCCATACCATGAACGGCCTTTTCTGGCGGCCCCTGCTCTATTTCGGCAATGAAGAGCAGAAGCAGAAATATCTCCCCAAACTGGCCACAGGCGAAATCTGGTCTGCCAACAGTCTCACCGAACCGGAAGCAGGCACCGGAAAAGACATCAATTCCAAGGCTGTAAAGGATGGGGATGACTATATTCTGAACGGTCAGAAGTGGCTCATTACTCTTTTCCCCGGATACACCAAACTCATCTATGCCTTTGCCGCCACCGAGGAAGGGATCACCTCCTTTCTGGTGGATGCGCCATGCAAGGGGTTGGTCCTCAAACCCATGGAAAAAATGATGGGGTGCGTGGGCCCCAGACATCACAGCGTCATCTATAAGGATTGTCGGGTGCCCGCATCCAACATTCTGGGTGAAAAAGGCAAGGGCCTGGACGTGGCGTTCGGCATGCTTCATTTAAGCCGCATATCCATTTCATTCTGTGAGATAGGCCTGGCCCAGAAAATGCTGGATCTGGCCATCGATTATGCCAAAAAGCGAACCACTTTTGGAAAGCTGTTGAGTAGACGCCAGGCTATTCAGAATAACATCGCCCAGATGGGAACCGAAATCGCGGCGGCCCGAGCGCTTTCCTACCAGGCGGCCTGGAAGTTTGATCAGGGCCAGGACATCGTGAAAGAGGCGGCCATGGCGAAACTGTTCGCCGAACAGGTCCTCACCCGTGTATCGGAGTTGGCTTTGAGGATCCATGGGGGTATCGGTTATACAAAGGCTTACCCAATGGAAAGGCATTTCAGGGATGCCAGATCGTATCATTTTGAGGAAGGAACCGAAGAGATTCAGAAGCTTCTAATCGCCAGGTATTTGCTCAAGTAAAGACCTGGGGCGTCAAAACAGGCTGAACAGGAATCTATCCGGGGAGGGATCCATATGAAAGACGGCATCAAGGTGATTGATATCCATAACCATTTCTATTCGAGGCCGTGGCTGGATTACCTGGCCCAGAGGACTGAGGAACCTCAGTTCGAGTGGACCGGCCCTCAGTCGGGCGTGGCCAAGGTCGGGGCTCTGGCCACCAGCCATGTGGACAAGCCCGGCGACTTTGATATTGAGGCCAGGGTGAAGGATCTGGATGCTGCGGGTATCGACGTGCAGGTCCTCTCCCATACCTGCCCCGGAGTGGCGGAACTTCCGGTTTCGGAAAGCATTGAGTGGGCCGGAAAAATCAACGACATTTTTGCGGGAATCTGCAAAGACGGGTCGGGGCGCTTTTACTTTCTGGCAACGTTGCCTCCGGGAGACATTGACGAAGCCTTAAAAGAGATGGACCGGGCTTACCAGGAGTTGGGGGCAAAAGGTTTCCAGATGTTTTCCAGCATCGATGGCGTTCTGGCCACGGACCCCCGGTTCTATCCCATCTTTGAAAAGGCGGCCGGGTTCGGTGTGCCGGTGAAGATTCATCCCTCCTTCAGGCCCCTTACCACGGATGCCATGCAAAAGGTTGGATTGCCCCTTCAGCTTTTCGGGTTCACCCTGGACACGACCATGGTGCTCACCCTGATGCTCTTCCAGGGTTTTTTTGAAAAGCTGCCGGGATTAAAGGTGATCCATTCCCATCTGGGGGGCATGGCCCCTTACATGATGGGCCGTATCGACACGGCATTTAAGCGTTACAAAAAAGTGGTTCAAATAGAGGCCGCCCGTATCCCTTCCGAGGCTTATCGGGAGCATGTGTACATCGATACCCTGGCCATGCACGTTCCCGCAATCCGATGCGCCCACGAATATATGGGGATTGACCGTCTGCTCTTTGGCACGGATTACCCCCACAGGGCTTCGGGAACGGTAGAAGACAATTTGGCCATGATCGACAAAATGGGATTTTCAAAAGAGGATAAAGAGAAGGTTTTTTGCGGCAATGCCGTCAGGCTGTTTCACCTGGAATAGTCCCGGAATATTTTTTTGAAAGGAGATGATAAGAGAACTGAAGAGAGAGCCCTTCCCACTGGAAACCTAATTAACCAGCGCAGTAATTGAGGCTGCGGCAACGTCATCGGAGGAGACACTATGGGGAAAAAAGAGATTTTGCACAATGGCCTAACCAGGAGAGATTTTATTAAATCCGTGACCGCTGCGGGCATTGCAGCAGCAGGAGCGCCTTTGCTTTTACCCAGAACATCTCACGCGGCCAGGGATTACATCCTGATCGGCCATCCCACACCGGCGACAGGTCCCATAGCCGCCTTTGGTGAGACCTCGAGATATGCGGACAAGCTGGTGGAGCAGGAAATCAACAAGGATGGCGGGATCTTCATCAAGGATCTGGGTAAAAAACTTCCCATCAAAATCAAGTCGGTGGATACGGAGAGCAACCCCACCAAGGCGGCCCAGGTGGCCTCTAAATTGATTTTGCAGGACAAGGTGGACCTTATGATCGTGCTGCATACGCCGGATACGGTGAACCCGGTGGATGCCATGTGTGAAAGGTATGAGGTTCCCGCCATTTCTTCGGTTGCCCCTATCGAGCCCTGGTTGACCGGCGGACCCTACAAATGGTCTTTCCACTATTTCTGGAGCCTGGGTCAGCTCATCACGACGTTTACCGGCATGTGGAATGAATTCGCCTCAAAGACCAATAAGGTGGTCGGGGGTTTTTGGCCCAACGATCCTGACGGGGCGGTGTGGGCCCAGGAGTTCACCAAAAAACTCCAGACCATGGGATACAAGGTGGTGGACGTGGGCCGCTTTCCATACGGCATGCAGGACTTCAGCAGTTTTATCAGCACCTGGAAAAAGGAAAAGGTGGAGATCCTTACCGGCGTACCCATCCCACCCGACTGGGCTACCTGCTGGCGCCAATGCCACCAACAGGGATTTATTCCCAAAATCGCCACCATCGGAAAGGCGATCCTTTTCCCGGCAGCCGTAAATGCCCTTGGCGGCAACCTTCCAAACGGTCTCAGTTCTGAAATCTGGTGGTCACCATGGCACCCATTTAAGTCCTCTTTGAACGGGATGTCCTGCAAGGATCTAGCTGAAAAATGGACCAAAGATACGAAAAGGGAATGGACCCAGCCCCTGGGTTTCGACTATGCGGCTTTTGAGATTGCCGCGGACGCTCTGAAACGAGCCGGTTCACTGGACAAAAAGAAAGTCCGGGAATCCCTGGCGCAAACGGATCTGAACACCATCGTTGGACCCATTAAATTCAACAAACAAAATTATGCCATAACCCCGGTGGTGGGGGGGCAGTGGATAAAGGGCAAAAAATGGCCCTGGGATCTGCAGATTACCTATGACAAAGAGTCCCCCAATATCCCGACTACCGGCAAAATGATTTTCCCGATTCCCGGGTAAGGCGTATGAAGGGCCGTCCCTGAAGTTTTTAGGGAGGGCCTTTCTAAATCATTCCCCATTTCCCGAGTGTTGAATGTTTTTTTCTTTTGTTCGCCCGTCAACCAGCACTCATCAGGAGTTATGGCGCCGTTAACCATGAGGATTTGCAGATGCCGGATATACTGAAGGTCAATAAGCTAAGCAAGTCCTTCGGAAAGGTGAGGGCCGTTCACGATCTCAGCTTTAATGTGAAAAAAGGTGAGATATTGGGCATCATTGGTCCCAATGGTGCGGGAAAGACCACTCTGTTCAATCTTATTTCCGGTGAGATCAAACCTGACACCGGGGAAGTTATCTTCAATGGGAAGGATGTCGCCTTAGCCCGGACCCACAAGAAATGCCGCATGGGCATTGCGCGCACCTATCAGATTCCCAGGCCTTTTCTGAATATGACCGTTCTCGAAAATCTTCTGGTGGGATCCATCTACGGCGCCGGAAAATCCTATAAAGAATCGAAAAAGCGGTGTGAGGGGATTCTTGAGAAAACCGAATTGTCCGTCAAATCCGGAACCCTGGTGGGGAAGCTTCCCCTTTTGGACCGCAAGCGCCTGGAACTTGCCAAAGCGCTTGCGACCAACCCGGTTATTCTACTGGTGGACGAGGTCGCAGGTGGCCTCACCGAGGGGGAGGTTGAAGACTTTCTGAGGATCATTCATGGGGTTCGTAAGGAAGGGGTTACGGTTCTGTGGGTGGAGCACATTATCATGGCCATGACAAAAGGCCCTGATCGGCTGCTGGTCATGAATTTCGGTCGCAGGCTCTTTATGGGCAGTCCGGATGATGCTTTCAGCTCGCCCGATGTTCAGAAGATTTATTTGGGGGATGAGGATTAGCCATGCCCGTGCTCGAGTTAAAAGAGGTAGATGCTTTTTATGGCGAGCTTCAGGCCCTCTTCAAGGTCAACCTTGAAGTACACAGGGGCCGGATTGTATCGGTACTTGGCGCCAACGGCGCCGGAAAATCCACCCTCTTAAAATCCATATGCGGGCTTCTTGAGAGTCGTTCGGGGAGTATCTTGTTTGATGGAAAAAGGATTGACGGCCTTTCACCCCACCTCATCGTGGACCTGGGTCTGTCTCTCGTTCCTGAAGGGCGAAAAATCTTCTCAAGCCTGACGGTTCGAGAAAACCTGATGATCGGTTCTTATACGCCCAGGGCGCGAAAAGAGTGTGTCGAAACCCTAAAGAACATCCTGCAGTTTTTTCCATCTCTGAAAGCCAGGATTTCCCAGAAGGGAACCGATCTGAGCGGGGGGGAGCAGCAGATGCTGGCCATCGGTCGGGCCCTCATGAGTCGACCGCGATTCACCATTTTTGATGAGATCTCTCTGGGGTTGAGTCCTCTGGTGGTCAAAGAGCTGTACAAGGCCGTCAAGAAAATCAATCGGGAAGGAATGACAGTGGTCCTGGTGGAACAGGATGTCAAGCGAAGCCTCAAGGTTGCCGATTTTGCCTATATTCTTCAGGAAGGGAAAGTGACACTCAAAGGAAACCCGAGATACCTTACCGAGGAAACCGTAAGAAAGGCCTATTTTGGTATTTGAACAGGGTCAGTACAGAAAAGGTTTTCAAGCGGGGGAGGTTGTGGTGAAACAACATGATTGAATACCTGGAACCATTGATCAATGGCATTTTATTGGGGGGGCTTTACGGCGTTGTGGGCATTGGTCTTTCCATGGTCTTTGGCATCATGCGACAGGTGAACCTGGCCCACGGCGATCTGATGATCCTGTCAAGCTATTTCAGTCTTCTCTTTCTTCAGGTGCTGGGCCTGCACCCCCTGGTGACCCTCATTCTTGTGGCGCCGCTCATGTTCTTCATCGGGTACCTCATTCAAATCTTTCTTTTTAACCGGGTTATGCAGCGGGGAATGGAACCGTTTCTCATGATCTCCTTCGGGCTTTCCATTATCATCCAGAACACCCTTTTGCTGACGTTTACGCCCGACGCGCGTTCCCTGGAAACGACCCTGGTCATAAAGAGCGTGGACGCTTTCGGCCTGTTTAACATTCCCCTCATTTACCTGGTAAACTTTGGCGTGGGGGCGCTCGTTTTAATGGCACTTCAACAGTTTATGAAGCGGACTTATATGGGATGGGCCATTAATGCCGCGGCGGACAACGAAACCGCGGCCAAACTTATGGGGATCAACCCCAAAAAGGTCTACGCTTATGCTATGGGGATTGCAGCTGTTACGGCCGCCATTTCAGGTGTGCTCGTGGGCATGACCTTTACCTTTTACCCTCACTCCGGCACACAATACCTGATTATCGCCTTCGGAGTGGTCATTATCGGGGGCTTGGGGAGTCTGCCCGGAACCTTTGTCGGAGGTCTCATCCTGGGTGTTTCTCAATTGTTCGGTGGACGGATTCTCGGCCCCGGCTTTCAATTGTTGAGCGGCTACATTATTCTGCTCATTATTCTGACCGTAAGGCCCCAGGGGCTCCTGGGTGGGAGGTAGTATCCTGATGCTGACCAATCGGACCCGGCTGACTCTCATCGTTGTTCTCCTGGCATTTCTGGTGACCATGCCCCTGTGGGCATCGCGGTATGTGATTAATGTGGGTCTCCTTGTTTGCCTGTATGTGACCCTGGCTTCCATGTGGAACCTTCTTGCGGGGTACTCGGGGATGGTTTCTCTGGGACAGCAGATGTTTATCGGATTAGGTGGATATACCCTGGCAGTATCCTCCGTGTACTTTGGGGTTCCCATCTACCTCAGCGTTCTCTTGGGAGGATTCATGTCCGTGATCCTTGCAGTGCTCATATCCATGTCCGTATTCCGCATGAAAGGGGTCTATTTTGCCATCGGCACGTGGGTTATTGCAGAGGCCCTGGGGATTTGTTTCAGCAACTGGGGGTATGTGAAATATGGCATGGGTATGTTTATTCAGCCTGCCTACAAGCTCAGCATGTCCGGTGTCTACTATGCAGGGCTAATCCTATGCGTAAGCTCCGTTGCACTCGTCTTTTTCCTGCTCAGGTCAAATCTTGGCCTGGCCTTGATGGCCATTCGGGACGACGACAAGGCATCCGAGACGCTGGGCGTCAATATCTTTCGGTGTAAATTTATCTGTTTCCTCCTGAGCGCCTTTGTCACGGGGTTGGCAGCCGGGGTGTTGTATCTCAACGCCATATTCATCCAGCCGTTTGAGGCTTTTGGTATCAGCTGGACCGTCAACCTTCTGTTTATTGTTATTATCGGGGGCATCGGGACCATCGAAGGGCCTATTCTCGGGGCCGTTATTTTCGTTCTTCTACAGCAATTCCTCTCGGAATTTGTAGGTTATAACCTGATCATTTTAGGGGGTGTTACCATTGGGGTCATCTTTTTTGCTCCAAAAGGAATTGTGGGCACCCTTCAGGAGAAGTTGGGATGGGAACTGTTCCCGATTCGCCGTCAATAGGGGAGCGATTTTTTTCACCTTCAATCAAGACAAGGGAGGCACTAAAAATGCTAGACAGAAGCATCAGTTCTTTAAGGACATTGAGGCCGGAAACGGATTTTGACAAATCGATCTTTTGGTTCAGGGATGATCTGCACCAGCCCTATGCCATATCGCCCATGGGCATGACCACCATCCAGTCCCACCATGCCTGGGGTTATCACGTGGCCGCGGAAGAAACCCAGCTCCCCCCGTCCAAGGGCGGCCATGTCAAGATATACAAGGGCAGGGTTTACATCGGATTTGCGTTGATTGATGATCCTGAAGAGATCGGCAAACGGGAACCCAAGTTCGGGGAATTGGTGGGATATTGTATCGACAACTGGAAGGAATACTATCAGAAACTGATTCAGGAAGTGATTAGAAACCTGAATACTTTAAATGGGGTGGATACGGATAAACTGATTCTGCCTCATCTGTGTGAACACCTGAAACGGGCCGAAAGGTTAAACCGGCGCAACTGGGAAATCCACTTTACCCTGATGTATCCGGCAGACGCAGTTTATTTCACCTTTGAAGACTTCTGCAAAAAGTACGATCTTGAAGAAAAAGACTTCGTGATCATGCTTCGAGGTTTTGAAAGCATTGCCACCCAGACCGATGAAGAATTGTGGGGACTTGCCAAGTTCGGGGTAGAATGCGGGATTAGAGAATTGATCCTGAATACGGAGGCGACGGATCTTCTGGCCACATTGGTGGCCGAACCCGAAGCACGGCCCTGGGTTGAAAAATTCCAGAATTTTCTTTCCATCTACGGCAATCGCGTTGTGGCGGCACACCTGGATATTACCACGCCCACCTGGACTGAAGATCCGGTTCCCGTATTGGATACCATCCAGAGCTATTATGAGCGAATTGATTCAGGATGGAGTTTTTCCGAATCCAAAAGGAAAATCAGGGAAGAACGGGACCAGACCATAGAAGAATTTGCAGCCAGTCTGCCGGATGAGGATGCCAGGGAGAAATTCCGGCATCTGCTCAAAGCCGCCCAGGGGGTTTACGCTTTTCAGGAAGACCATGGGTTTTACATTGACCAGGGGTCTACGGCGGCCATGAGAAACGCGGTGATTGCCTGCGGCAAACGACTTTACAAGAGAAGGCTTTTGGAAAGCATTGAAGACGTGAATTTTCTCAATTTTCATGAACTGGTTGAAATTATGGAAGCCCTGGCCCTCAACGAAAAAATTGCCAAATATCATTACGGGGCCATGGTTCCCAATCTGGTGAAAGAGCGAAAGGTTGACTGCAAAATGGCCGAAGCGGATTCCGATGCGCCGCTTACCTTCGGCAATATCCCGGAAAAAATGACCGATCCCATCGGGATCAAGGTGTTCGGCATCATTGACGACATCCTGCATCCCAAGGGCGAAAAAGAAGTGGAAGAGCGGCTTGAAGGATTTCCGGGGGCGCCCGGCATGGTGGAAGGGCCGGCCCGGGTGGTCATGGATTATCAGGATTTCCAGAAGGTCAAGTCCGGCGAAATTCTGGTTTGCCCCTACACGGGAACCGCCTGGACACCACTGTTCGTGAAAATCGGTGGTGTGGTGACCGATACAGGCGGGATGCTTACCCATGCGGCCATTGCGGCCCGGGAATACAATATTCCGGCGGTGGTGGGTACGTGGAATGCCACCAATTCCATCAATGATGGCGATATCGTCCGCATCAACGGGGATGTGGGGGTGGTGGAAGTGCTTGAAAGGAAATAAAGTCATGATCTGCGGGTATGGCTTTGGCCGCACCCGCAAAACATGAAAACCTGAGGTATGGATTATGCTGGCGCTTATATTCAGCGGCGGCATTTTTGCGATGACGGTTTTGTCATTCAGCCATGGAGCCTATGTTAATAAAAGTGACGCTTGGGGAGCCCATGTGCTGTGATGTCGGCGCCAGGGACACCGAAGTTGAATTCCCCGGTTGTGCCTCGGATACTACGGTTTTCCTTGGAGAATTGGCGGGTCGACTGGGCGTTAAGTTGGCCGATTCCGAGGGGGCGCTGTTGGTCATGGTCAACGGGGAAGTCGTGCCCCCAGCAAAAGCAAATACATTCAGACTCCATGGCGGCGACCATGTTGATTTTCACATGATCCTGTCGGGAGGTTAAAACAGGACCGAAATTTGTTATGGAAACAATCGTCGGCAAAACGGCTTTCATCGATCTATCCGCGAGTACGGTCAAAGTTGTAAATACTCCCAAAAAGCTTGTCCGTGACTTGCTTGGTGGCCGTGGCGCCAACATGGCCTACCTGTACAGAATGCTGCCGGAGGGCGCCGACCCCCTGGGGCCTGAAAATGTCCTGATCTTCGGGACCGGGCTTTTGACCGGGTACCCGGTTCCCAACTCGGGAAGAATGAGTATCTCCGCAAAATCCCCGGAATCGGGCATCCTCGGGGATTCCAACATGGGCGGATTTTTCCCCGCTGCAATGAAAAAATCGGGCTTTGACCGGCTGGTGATCACGGGCAGAGCCCATGGACCGGTCTATCTCTTCCTTTCCAACGGTTCGGTGGAAATCCGTGATGCGCGTTCCTATTGGGGTCTTAACGTCCCAGACGTCCAGAAGGCCATTGAACAGGACCTGGGAAAAGAGGTCCGGTCAGCGGTGATCGGGCCGGCAGGTGAAAATCTGGTTCGCTTTGCCACCGTGATGAACGCAAAAAAAAATGCGGCCGGCCGTTGCGGGATGGGTGCGGTGATGGGGTCCAAGAACCTGAAGGCGGTGACCGCAGCGGGGGATGTGCCCCTGGAAATCGCTGACCGTCCTGCCCTGACCGCTCTCCGAAAAGAACTCACTCAATATCTTCATGCGTCTAAAATTATCAAGATCTACGGAAAAGTGGGGACGGCGCTGTTATACGAACCCGCAAATAAGCTCGGGGCACTGCGGACCCAGAACTCTCAGTTGAACCAATGGTCTCCGAAGTTGAACGCTTCTGAACTGGAGCAGCATATCGAAGGCATGACCGCCTGTTCCGAATGCACCGTTCATTGTCGCCATGTGAACAAGTATGGCGGTGAAGGACCGGATTTTGTGAGTTTTGCACTCCTTGGTGCCAATTGCGGCATCGAGGATCTGGCTGAAATCATCAAACTCAACAACCTTTGTAATGACCTGGGCATCGACACCTCATCGGCCGGAACCCTTATCCCATGGGCCATGGAACTGTACCAGCGGGGCATTATCGGCGACGATCTGACTGAGGGTCCCCTTGAATGGGGAGACATAGAACGGGTGCGCGGGCTTCTGGTTGACATCTCCCGGAGACGAGGGTTCGGCGACGTGCTCGCGGACTCCAGTCAGACGGTTTCACTTGGGAAGCTCCCACCGGAGGCCGCCGATTATCTCATGGCCGTGAAAAACCTGCCGCAGTCGGATCCGCATGATCCGCGGTACATTAAGAGCTTTGCTCTGGGCGTCGCTGTTTCCTCCAGGGGTGCGGACCATCTGCGCAACAGGCCCACCCTGGATATTCTTCGACTCTCTGAAGATCTGCGTGAAAAGGTGTATGGTGTTTCTATCGAGGGAGATCCGACTGCTTACGAAACTAAGGAAAAGGTGGTTGAATTCAGCGAGACTGTTTATGCGGTTTGTGATTGCCTGGGCATCTGCCGGTTTGTATGCCATGGTTGGAACAGCCCCAAGCTTCTCGGTTTCAAGCACTTCTCCGAAATGATGAAGCTGGCCGTCGGGTTGGAGCTGAACCCTGACCAAATGCGTGAGATCGGCCGAAGGGTTATCGACCTGGAGCGCATGATAAATCAGCGTGAAGGGTTGAGCAGGATGGACGACACCCTGCCGGGTCGCTATTTTGATGACCCCATGCCTTCGGGCCATACCAAAGGCCATAAGATCGATCGCGAACGGTTTGAAGATCTTCTCGATCATTATTACCAGGTCAAGGGTTGGGATAATGAAGGAAACCTGATGCCTGAGCGGAAGGCAGAAATTCAAGAGATTATAAAGGCGTGGGGACATTCTTGAGGGGATAGAAAAATCGAATACCCTTAAATCGAGTCCCTTAAGTTATTGGGGGAAAAGCGCATGACCCGAATCAGCATCTTGGCGGTTCGGATATGTGTCGTGGAGAGAGAAATGAAAAATCAGACATTTTTTGAGGATGTGGGGGAGGTCATCAGGGTCTTATGGAAGTGCTTGAAAGGTAATAGTGACCATGATAAGAGTGTGCATATATTGCGGGTGCCGTAACCGCAAAAAATAAGGATTAACGGTGAATCGCATGCCTCATTATGAGTTTGAAAACAAAAGCCCCGTTGTCAATCCCAAGGCCTTTGTGCATCCTGATGCCGTATTGATCGGGGATGTGTACATCGATGCCGGTTGCTATGTGGGCGCTGGGGCTGTTCTGCGGGGTGATATTGGGTCCATCAGAATCGGAAAAGGATCCAATGTTCAGGAAAACTGCGTGCTCCATACATTCCCCGATACCGCCGTTATTCTTCACCCAAATGTACATGTCGGCCATGGCGCTATCCTGCACGGGTGTGAGATCGATTCGTACGTGCTGATCGGGATGGGTGCCATTGTAGCGGACGGCGTCAAAATCAACCCGGAGTGCATGGTGGGCGCCGGGAGTTTCGTGCCTTTTAAAGCGGAAATTCCATCCCACAGCGTGGTTTTGGGATCTCCCGCACGGGTGGTGAAAGAAATGAGCCAATCCCAATTGAAACAAATTAAATACGGACTTTCCATTTATCAGGACTTGACCCGGCGATATTTGAAATCTTTTAATCCAATAGATGTACCTGCTTCTGCATGTTCCGAGGGTAAGGTTAAAATGAAGAAGGCCGAAATTTCAGGTTGAGGATTGATGGTGGAAGATTTAACGGTGCTGGATGATCAGGTGTTTTACAGCGTGGTTCAGAGTATCAATTCTGCTTTGATCTTACACAACCGGCAGTTGAAAGTGATTTTTGTAAATGATGTGTTTGAGACGATTTTTGGCATTAAGAAAGCGGATGCCCTTGGAAAATCGCCCATGGAGTTTTTGCCGGATTTTGATGCAGACCATAAGAAGTCCATTGTTGCCCGCCTGAGAACAACCTTGAAGTCCGGCAAAAAAAGCCCATATCACGATTTTGCCTATTATTCTCCCACTGGAAAACTCCGCTATTTGCTGGCCATCTCCATTCCGGTTTTCAATTCCGAACAAGAAATTACCCATGTCATGAGCCTCATCCACGACCTGACCCTTCGAAAGGAGCTGGAAAAGGAAATGCTCAAGGCCGCAAAGCTTTCTTCCGTGGCAGACATGGCCTACACCCTGGCCCATGAAATCAACAACCCCCTCACCGGTATCAAGCTGGGATTGAAAACCCTATATGACGCGTTGAAAAAACCTGAGAACATCCAGGTGCTTGACAGTGTCATAACGGATTTGAACCGGATTCAAAATACGGTTCGTGGGTTTTTGGACGAAAAAAGGAGTCAAACCCTGTTGAAAAAGTCCATGTCCCACATTATAGATGATATTTTTGAAGATGCTTTATTTCACCTGTCCGGGCAAATGGAGCTGAAACAGGTTTCGGTCGAAAAGGCATTTTCCAGGGAAAACCGCCCTATTTTTATTGATCGGGACAGATTATATGAAGTCTTTCTAAATGTTTTGCTCAATGCCATTCAAGCCATCTCCCGGAAAGGCGAAATTAATATTTCCACAAAGGTCTTTCCCCCCGGTCCAGAAGAAGAGATGCTTGAAGAGTTGCTGATTTCCGTAACGGATACGGGCAAAGGCATGGAAAAATCCGTTCGGACACAGGCGTTCAAGCCTTTTTACACCACCCGTGGAGAGGGAACGGGGATGGGGCTTTCCATCTGCCGCAAGCATATTGATAAGCATGGCGGGCGAATGGAATTGACGGGCGAAAAAGGCCTGGGAACAACGGTGAGCATCTATCTGCCCATCGCGGATAGCCGAGAGTAGAGTCATGAATACCCCTAGAAGTGTTTTAATCATAGACGACGAAGAGAACATTCGAAAATACCTGGGGCAGTCCCTCTCCCGTGACGGATTTGATGTGCATACGGCCCAATTCGGCAAGGAAGGCATCAATCTCCTGATGCAGAAACACATGGATGTGGTTCTGTTGGACCTGAATCTTCCGGATATCCACGGCCTCGAGGTACTGGAAGAGCTGAAAAAAATTGATGTGGAATCCATTATCATCATTATCACCGCTTATGGGGACATTAACAGCGCCGTGAACGCCATGAGGCTGGGTGCCTATGATTACCTCACCAAACCCTTTGATGTGGAAGATGTTGAGCTGGTGATCAACAAGGCGTCCAGGATTGTGGGACTCAAGGATCACATTGCACTCCTTGAAGGGCAGGTGGACAGATCTCAACAAGGTGAGCTGATCACCCGAAGTAGAAGGATGTTGGAACTTCTTGAGTTCGTGGACGAGATTGCGGCAACACCCGCTACGGTGATCATTTACGGGGAAACCGGGACCGGAAAGGAATTGATCGCCTCGCGCATCCATAAAAAAAGCGACCGTGAAAAAAAACCCTTTGTGACCATTGACTGTACGTCACTGCCCGAAAACCTGCTGGAAAGCGAGCTGTTCGGGCATGAAAGGGGGGCCTTTACCGGGGCGGTCGGTCTCAAAAAAGGGCTGTTCGAGGTTGCGGACGAGGGCACGGTTTTTCTGGATGAAATGGGGGAGATGCCCCTGATTCTTCAATCCAAGATCCTGAGGGTTCTCGAGACCCGGACCTTTCGGCGCGTGGGCGGAGAGAAATATCTTAAAACCGATGTGCGTATTGTTGCCGCCACCAACCGGGATCTCAAGCGTCTGGTGGCGGAGGAAAAGTTCAGAGAAGACCTTTACTATCGGCTCAATGTGGTTCCGGTATACCTATCTTCACTTCGAGAACGAAAGGAAGACATATTCCCTTTGATTCAATATTTTGTTGAAATCTTGAACAAGAAGATCGGCAGAAATATCCGGGAGGTGTCCAATGAGGTGTTGAGTTTGATGCTTGACCATGACTGGCCCGGCAATATCCGGGAGTTGAAGAATGTGATGGAAAACATGGCCATTACCGCCAAAGGGAATGTGATCACTGTCAACGAGTTGCCCTCTGAAATTTGTGGGACGTCCCGGAACAGAGATTTGGATGTGCCAGAGCTGGCCGAGTACGGTTCCATGCCGCTGCCTGACTTCAGAAAAGCCAAGAAAGATACCATTGATCGATTTGAGAAAACTTATGTGAAAGCACTGCTGGAAAGAAACAGTTGGAATATTTCTCAATGCGCCCGGGATGTCGACATGCATCGAAGCAGTTTCCAGCGGCTCATGCGAAAGTGCGGATTTAGCGGGAAACCTTGACATTCTGATAAATGCTTACAAAAGGGAACCCATCCTATGGGGTATCCGGACCTGAAATCGCTCCAGTGCATGATTCGAAAGGCATAGATACGCTTCCCAATAAGAAATTGGAGATACATGGTGGCTGCAAAAGAATTATTCCATCTTACTGGGAAAACAGCCCTTATTACGGGTTCAGCCCGGGGTCTTGGGAAAGAGATCGCCATCGGGCTTGCCGAATGTGGTGTTTCCCTGGTTCTGGCCGACATTGTCCAACCCGGGGAAACAAAAAAGGAGGTTGAGGATAAAGGCGTTCGTTGCATTGCGGTTCAAACCGATGTATCTGATGAGGCACAGATAAAAAGAATTGCCGACATAGCCGCTCTGGAATACGGCAAGGTGGACATATTGGTCAATAATGCCGGCATTTCTCAGCTAAGCTATACCCCCACTGAAGAGCTCCCGCTTGAGGAATGGGACCATGTCATGAGCGTAAATCTAAAGGGAACCTTTCTCTGCAGTAAGCACATCGGCAAATTGATGATAAAAAACGGCGGCGGGAACATCGTGAATATTGCATCCACGGCCGGTGTCACCGGGGTTCCGCGCGCACCGGCCTATTGCGCTTCAAAAGCCGGCGTTATTCTTCTGACAAAAAGCCTCGCCCTGGAATGGGCGAAACATCACATCCGCGTCAATGCAATCGCCCCTTATTACCTGGAAACTGATTTGACCAGCGGATTGAGAAGTTCGGAGGAGGTCTATCGCAAGATAGTCAAACAAGTCCCCATGAGAAGATTCGGCAAGGTATCGGAACTTATCGGCGCCGTAATATTCCTGTCTTCTGATGCTTCAAGTTACACAACAGGGGCAATTCTAACAGTGGATGGTGGATATCTGGCACAGTAAGGGAACTGGAAGAAAATAATATACGCATATCGTGCAGAACTTATGTTCGTCTTCAAGGCGTGATGACAGGTGCATAGTGGGCTATGTGCCTGTTATCACAACGTAGAAGACGGTCAAAAGGGCAAACAGGATGCGTAGATTATTTTTTGGAAGTTCCCTAAAACCGTCAACCGAAAACTGAAAACAAACAACCAGGAAAGGTTACAATTTTGAAAACTAAATTTTACCACAGCACCAACAACAAAAAAGAGCGTGTGAATTTCGAAACGGCCCTCATGAACGGCTTGGCCTCCAACTACGGCCTTTATATGATTTCCAGAAGCGACATTCCCAGATTGCCCCCGGAAATTCTGAAAGCCATGAATGGCATGCCTTATGCGCGAATTGCCTTTGAGGTCCTGAACCCGTTTCTGGGGGCCGAGGTGGGGGAGGCAGATTTGCGGGCCATGCTTGATGATGCCTATGATGACAGCGCTATTCCCACCACCGTGCAACACTTGACCGGTCGAACCCATATCATGTGGCTTACACGGGGACCCACCTATTCTTTCAAGGATTACGCGGCCCGGTTTTTTGGGCGAATGCTCAATTACTTTCTGAAGAAATCGGGCAAGAAACGTATCGTTGCAGTCGCCACCAGCGGGGATACGGGGGGCGCCGTGGCCGATGCGCTTCACGGCCTGGACAGTGTGGAAAATATCGTGTTTTTCCCCAAAGGGTCCATTACCGAACGTCAGCGGCGGCAAATGACCACCCTTGGAGGAAATGTCTATGCCTTTGAGGTGAACGGAGATTTTGATGTGTGCCAGGCTCTGGCCAAACGACTGCTGGGTGACAAACGGTTTGCGAAAGATCTCTTTGATGATGCGGATCGCTTTACCTCCGCCAACAGCATCAGCGTGGGTCGGCTCCTGCCACAGGCGGTTTACCCATTTTTTGCCTACTCCCGGGTGGCGGAATATGACGAACCCATGATTGCAGGCATTCCTTCCGGTAATTTTGGTGATATGATGGGAACGGTGGTAGCCCGGGAAATGGGTCTTCCCATTGAACGGATCGTATGCGGTGTTAACGAAAATGATGAATTCCCGCAATTTCTTAACACGGATGTCTACAGGGTAAAGCCTTCACGCAGATCCCCATCTTCGGCCATGATTGTATCTAATCCCAGTAATTTCGCACGGCTTATCGACCTCTATGGTGGTCATGTTTACGATGAACGGGACGAAACGGGAAAGGTGATCCAGGAAGGGGTCATGGATGCACCACCGGATCTTAAGTCCATGCGTAGGGATTTCTGGTCCATCAGTGTATCCAATCCGGATCATTACACCGCCATTCAAGAAGTTTACGAACAGTACGGTATCATGATGGAACCCCACGGCGCCGTCGGGTGGCGGGCGCTGGACACGTTCCTTGGGGGTAGTCACGAGCGCCTGGCGGTGATTTACGAAACCGCTGATCCGGGAAAATTTCCCGATGAGGTGAAAAAAGCCATCGATGTTGTGCCGGATGTGCCGGAAAGAATTGCGAGCCAGGCAACGCTTCCCGAACGGATTTACACCATTGACGATCCACCTTTCACCAGAGAAGACGGTTCCCTCACCGTGAGTGAGTCACAGTATGAAACCGCGAAGAAAATTATTGAAAATGACATTGTACCCGAAGGAGAGAAATAATGGAGACGTTACAGAGCAAGAAAGGATTTATCTGTGATATGGACGGGGTCATCTATCACGGAAACGAACTTCTTCCGGGAGCGGGCGAGTTCGTGGAATGGCTGATGTCTGAAAACAAGGAATTCCTTTTTTTGACCAACAACAGCCAGAAGTCGCGCCATGAATTACAGCAAAAGGTCCAGCGTCTGGGGATCACCGTTGATTCCGTGTTCTTCTACACCACGGCACTGGCAACAGCCCGGTTCCTCGCCACACAAAAACCTGGCGGTACCGCCTATGTCATCGGTGATGCGGGGTTGACCAATGCCCTTTATGAGGCGGGTTATCACTTTGACGATGTGGAGCCCGATTACGTGGTGGTAGGCGAAACCCGCTCCTATTCCTTTGAAAAAATTCAACAGGCCATCAGGCTGGTGTTGAATGGCGCCAAACTGGTGGGCACCAATCCGGATCTTTTGTGCCCCACGGATTCGGGCCCCATACCGGGGTGTGGATCAACCATTGCGCCCATCGAATACGCCACCGGCAGAAAAGCCTACTTCATGGGGAAGCCCAATCCGCTCATGATTCGCCATGCGCTCAGGTGTTTGAGCTGCGGGCGGGAGGAGACCGTCTTCATTGGAGACCAGATGGAAACGGATATCATCGCCGGAATTAACGCGGAAATGGATACGGTCCTGGTTTTGAGCGGCGTGACTTCAAAAGAGGATCTTGTGAAATACGCCTACCGACCAACCTATGTTATTGATGGCGTGGGGGACATTATTAAGGGGATCGCATAATTGAATAGCTGGTTATTCAGTCGTCAGAGGGTTGGGACTCCTCCCATCCAAATATCTTAACTTTGTCAATTTTTTGTCTAGACATTGGGATGGACCCTGGAATATAAGTAGTGCCCGTGGGGCTTCGATCAGCACGGAAACTTCTTCATAAATTAGACCATCTGTGCTTCTTTTCCGCCTTCACCCCACCAGAAGCCAGCCAACAATGGAGAAACTCCTTGTAAGACTTGTGTTTTTGGATCAACTGAACACGGGCCTGAGCAACACTGAGGAACAATAATGAAAGACACTAGTATTTTAAATGGGAAACGGATTCTCATTGTAGACGACGAGGCGGATGTCCTGGACACCCTCTTAGAATTACTGCCCACGTGCAATGTCACAAGAGCCACAACGTTTCAACATGCCAAAGAGCTTCTGGAAACCCGGGACTATGATCTGGCTATTTTGGATGTCATGGGCGTGGATGGTTACGAACTGTTGAAAATAGCCAACGAAAGGAAAATCCAGGCAATCATACTGACAGCGCATGCATTTAGTCCTGAAAATACCATCAGGTCCTATAAGAAAGGCGCGGCTTTTTTTGTGCCCAAAGAGAATTTGGTCAACATCACGGATTTTATGGGTTATGTTTTTTCGGCCAAAGAAAAAGGGGAAAACTCCTGGTCCACCTGGCTTGAGTCCTTTGAGCCCATCTATGATGCTAAGTTTGGCCCTGCCTGGAAAGCGGGCGACAGTGAGTTCTGGGAAGCTCTTGCAAAGAGAGAATGGCGCCTTGCATCAACGTTAAAAGATACAGAAGCGCTAGTTTAATCCCTTATCTAAAGTTTGCCTGATAACCATCAGCTGAATCTCCGTCAAACAAAAAGGTTGAGCAAACGTTTCAAAGTATCTACTGAAGCCTTGATTCAATCCTGCATTCATTACCGTTCGGCTAACACCAATTGGAATCGTAGTAATTCGCCAGGATGGATCCTTCCAGCGGCGTATTCAGGAGCTTCACATAGAGATAGCATTTGGAAAGAAAGAGGAAACTAATGTTCTTTCCAAAGACATCCTTATCTTCCTCAATGCTGTCAAAATTGCCGCCCCCTTTTGAAATGATCAGGTCCGCCTGTGTGTAAAGCGCTTGAACTTCCGGGGAACATCGGGACACCTGGGTCCCCGGAAACGGGCCGTCAATGCCGTTGGGTAGCACCGGGACAATTTCGTCCATCTTTACCTCCCGGGCTTCTTGAAGGGTCACATCATTAAGGGTGGGCAGGCTCCGCACCACAAATACAATTTCAAGGTTATGCAATTTTTTCAGGGTCGAGATCAGCAATTTGTCCAGTACAATTTCCCCCGCATTATCCCCGAAATAGACCAGGCGGCGTGTCTTTCCGATCTGCGCCTTGAATGCTTCAAAACTTTTTTTGGGAAGGGGCTGTTCCATCTTTTCTTTAACGATTGTTACAAGCCTCTTAAAATCAAGGGAAATCATGATGTCAATGGCGTTTCCCAGGATGGCCAGTTTGACGGCGGCCTCAAGGGGGTCTTTCGCGTCCCGCACCATTCCTTCAAAGATTTCATAGCGGTCCATGAGATACCGGTTTAATTTCGCTTTTTGCTTTTTAAGAGGGTCATTGTTCCCCAGCACCTCATAGATTTTCCTCATGACTTGTTCCACAACGGTGGCGCTGGTAACATCCCAGTTTTTTCCGTTTAGCGTGGGGATTTGAAGAACATCGTTGAACAAAGTGTTTACGTCGGAATCACCTAGTCCTGATTTACGAATAAAGCCCAAACACATCTTGAGTATGCAGGGAACACAGTCCGGTCCAATTTTCAATTCTAGATCTCCCCAATTTTGAAAAATTAATGAACCAAGTATAACCATTCAGACCAGTTTGGTCCAGTAATTCCGGTGGTTCAGCTCAGTGTCCTCTCGGCCGTCATTTCATCAAACAGTTGGAGGACCGTATCGCAGAATATGGAGTCATTGACATGGCCATCCAGGGGAATGACCCTGATTCCAGGGTTGAGATGGGTTTTCAGGGCCTCCAGAAAGGCCGTACCTCCCTTGGGGTCGTGAAAGGGGCTCTTGGGATGGCGGTCTCCCTCGATCCACCCGGTCATGGGTACCACCAATGTGGTGGGGCCTTTGGCGAGGTTCAGCCTTTCGGCCACCAGTTTCCCCACCTTCGCTTTATCCTCTCGATCTGAAACCACGATGGTGAGAAGCTGGTTGTGCCGGTGGTGTTTTCTGTTTTTAAACTCCGGAGGCAGAGGTCTGCCCGAAAACCAGAAAAAATGACCGATGGCGCCGGCGCCCACGATCTGCGGAATTCCCTTTTCCGCCGCCGCCTTGAGCCTGTACTTTCCGGACGTGGTGGCACCGCCGTTTATATAGTCCACCAATTCCACCAGGGAAAGGTCCAGGGCCACATCCACCAGCCCGGCTGAAACGGCTTCTTCAAAGGCCTTCCCTCCCATGCCCGTCGTATGAAACACGGCCACCTCGTAACCCTTTTTTTCAAGGGCCGGTTTGAGAATCTCCACATATTTCAGTTGACTGGTCCCGAGAGAAGTGATGCCCACTACTTTCCGGGTGGTTTTCACTTGTCGTATATAGGCTTTAGCAGAGCCCGAGATGGCGCCGGCCGCGGAATCCAGAACCCTTCGGCTGATTGTATTGAGACCGTAAAGCCCTCCCGGCCACAGCATCATGGCCAGGTCGGCGCAGACCGATTCGGGGTTAATGAGGGGTGAAAAGGCGATGGTGGAAAGGATCAGTTTGGGGAGACCCATGGGAAGGACCTTCATAGCCTCCAGGGCCAGAGAGGTGCTCATGGATCCACCCGCGGCAATGACCCCTTGAACCTGGCCCTGTTCGTGAAGATCCGCCAAAATTTTGCCACACCCGGCGGCCATGGCGGACATGGCTTTTCCCTCGTGGCGAAGCGCGATGATCTCTTGGATGGAAGTCCCCGCGGCCCGGGCCACCGAATCCCGGGTGATAAACGGTTCAAAGGGAACCGCTCCCAGTACACCCACATCCATGACCAGGGGTTCGAAACCGTTGTCCTCAATTCGATCCGCGAGGTGGCGGATTTCTTCACCCCTGGTATCCAGCGTACCGATGGCCACAATTTTTTTCATGATGGATTCCGTCATGGATCAAATTCACTCCCTGAACAATCTGGTGTGTGGGAGTTCGATGCCGAAGAGCCTTGCAGCGTTTCCTCCTAAGATTAAATTGAGATCGTCCTGGCTCAAGTCCATGTTGTCGGCCATCTTGTCCACCTGCCGCAGGCTCCATCCATAGATATCAGGCTGGTGTTTGGGAAGTCCCCACAGTTTGATCTGGTCCGCATAGCTGGAAGGGCGGTGTCCCGGTCGGCTGTATACCACGATTGAAGCCCCCCAGTCGGTTCCCCATATGAGTTTTCGGGGGCCGATATTGGGGTCGGCAAGGGCTTTTTCATAAAGATCGGCCCAGTAAAGCCCGGTTTCCACATAGACATTGTTGAAGGTAGCGGCCACTTGAAAGGTATCGTCCATGAACTTTTCTGACCACCACCCCTGCATGCCGCCATGGGCCATGATGATGGGGACGTCAGGGTATTCCGCCGCCAGATCAAAAGCCAGAAGGGGATCAATTCTTTCAGGCGCCGAAAGTCGCCTGGAACTGCCCGAGCTGTACCCGGTGATGGCGCCCGTATGGTAGCTCACCGGCACCTTGTGTTTACGGGCCACTTCCATGAAGAGGCGAAGCTCCTCCAGCCGTTCCGGCCACGAAACCATTTTGGTAGGGTTCGGATGGCGGGGGAGCCCTTCCCCGATGCCGGCCCTGTAAAGGCCTGTACCCAGCAAATGATCCAACTCCTCGGCTGCAGCCTCGGCTGTCCACTCCTGCTCTCCCCGAAGGGCCTTTTTCATGGTCTGAACCGGAAGGCACATGGCCAGAAATTTGTCGGGGTAGTTCCTGACGATTTCGGCATTGAGTTCGTTGGTCATGCCGAAGGCGGGCTGCAAAACGCACATATCCACCCCGTATCGCTCCATATCATAGAGGAGGCGGGGCGAATTGTCGTAGGTTTCCATCAGCCGCATCTCCTTTGACAGGGTTTTGAAATCGCCCTTGACCCCACGATCCTTGAATTTGGCCGCATGCCTTTGCGCATGGACATGGGTGTCCACGATCAGACGTGCTTTGGGTATTCCCATGAATTCCTCCTCGTTTTATTTTTCGGAATCAGCAATATGGCTTGAATCTCTGTAGCGCGTGAACAAAATCCTTGTTCAAGCAAAATCCGAAACAGACTACCGCTTCATTTTTACCCGATCGGTCCTTGCGGGCTGTGGCTGCCATTTGTCCCAGAATTCCTTGGGATCGGCCGTCTTCCCGTAACCCATGACCTTATCCATCTTGATATAAAAAGGATCCCCCCATCGAAAGCGATCTACAAACATCTTTACCATGGCGTGAAACCAGTTGTTCGGTTTATTAAAGGGGCAAACACTTATGCAGATGGTGCAGGGTTTGCGTATGCGGGACCACTGGCCCATACACCGCTCTGCGTCTATGGGCCATTTGAGCACGCCGGGGGCGGTTGACGCGTTTCGTGCACGAATGGTCCTTTCCCCTGGCAAAATGGCCTTGGAAGGGCATTTTGCTGAACAGATTTTACAGGAATTGCAGAGTTCCGTCACCCCGAAATCCACGGGGCTGTCGGGGATGAGGGGGAGACTCGTAAGGACTTTGCTGATTCGGACGGCCGGACCGAATTCCCGGGTAATGAGCAGGCCGTTTCTCCCGAGTTGTCCCAGGCCGGCCTCTATGGCCATGGGAATGGTCATGCCCACCGTGTTGGTGGAGCAGCTCATGGCCTCATACCCCAAGACCTTGATGAACTTGGACATATAGGCGTTGGTGATGGCCATTCGGCTGTAGCCCAGGCTGGTTTCAGCGTCGGCGATATAGGTGGGGGCATACCGGAGCATCTGGTGGTCCTCCCCGAAACCCATGACGATGGCGTACTGGAATTCTTTGGGAATTTCCTGGGGGTTGTACTCTCCGGAACCCAGATCAAAGGAGTGGGAATAGATCCATCGGCGGTCCAGTTTACAGATCCCCACCATGTCGGCTCCATAGTAGATGGCCGCATTCTTGATGTCCCGGGTCAGGGTCGCTCGATCGGAAACATCCCATTTTTCGTCTTCAGGGGGCAGGGAAACCATAATATTTCTGGCCACCCTTTCCGGGGTGGCGATGGCACCGATCTCCCGGGCAATGGCAATTGGGTTGGGTCGATCGTCTTCAAAAAGATGCATCATGATGCCGGTGCGGGAGCCGATCCTCAAGGCCTGATCTCGAAGGGTGCTCCCTTCTTTCCGTTTGCTCTTGGATCGGTCCAGGACCCAGTTGAGGAGCGGCTTGACCTTCTCATCCCACAGGGGCCTGGCAAACATGGTATACTTTTCGTCGAACCGCTCAACCGGGTATTTGATGTTTTCTTTTTTCCATTCCTCAACGGTCAGCCTCTTCATCTACTAAAACTCCTTTAGACATCAGGATTTTGGTATCCGGGTGATGGTGTTCTCCCACAGGAAGGCTTTCACCGACTCGTCGAAAAGGATCTTTTTCAGAACACCCTCCGGCACAGGTTCCGATTTGTATCGCCGTACACTTTTTCGTGTTTTGATCAGGCGTAAGAAATTTTCGTAATCCAATTAGCTTCTCCTTATGATTTTTTTAATCTAGCGCATGACGTTGGGCAGAAAAAGGGAGATCTGGGGGATGCTCACCAGGATGAAGAGCCGCACCATATCCACCGCCCAGAAAGGGAAAATCCCCCGGAAAATGCGGGTGATGGGCACCTCCGGGGCCACCGCCTTGACCACGAATACATTGAGGCCCACCGGCGGGGTGATGGTCCCGATCTCCGCCACCATCACGATGATGACGCCGAACCAGATGGGGTTGAATCCCAGGGACTGGATCATGGGATAGACAATGGGGATGGTCAGGATAATCATGGAACCGGGATCCATGATGCAGCCCAGAAGCAGATAGACCACCAGGATGGCCGTTAGCACCATATAGCGGTCCAGGTTCTGGTCCACGATCAGTTGGGCCATTTCCATGGGCACATTGGTTACCGCCAGAAAATAGTTGAACATCATGGCGCCTACAAAGATGATGATCAGCATGGCGGTCATTCGACCGGTTTCCAGAAGACAATTATAGAGGGTTTGCCAGGTGAGCTTCTTTTTTAAAATGGCCATCACAAAAGCGCCGAAGGCACCCACGGCACCCGCTTCGGTGGGGGTAAAAAATCCAAAATAGATGCCGCCCATGACCAAAGAAAAGAGGAGCAGGGTGCCCCAGGTCTGCCCCAAAGAAATCAGCTTCTCCCGGAAAGCCGCCTTGGGACCGGCGGGGCCCAGTTTCGGGTTCAGACGGACCTGGACGATAATGGCCAGAAGATAGAGAACAATGGCCAGAACCCCTGGGAGAAAACCGGCCAGAAAGAGTTTGCCGATGGACTGCTCGGTGAGCACACCGTAGAGAATGAACACGATGCTGGGGGGAATCAGAATGCCAACCGTGCCCCCGGCCGCAATGCTCCCCAGGGCAAGCCGGTCATCGTATTTGTATTTGCGCATGGCAGGCAGGGCCACGGTCCCCATGGTGGCCGAGGTGGCCACGCTTGAACCGCAAACCGCGGCAAAGGCCGCGCATCCACCCACGGTGGCCATGGCCAACCCTCCGGGATAGTGCCCCAACCACTTATAGGAGGTATCGTAAAGATCCTGGCTAAGACCGGAATAGAAAGCGAACTGTCCCATGAGAAGAAACAGGGGCAGAACACTCAGGATGTAATCGGAACCCACCCCGTAGGGGACGCTTTCCAGCTGACTGAAACCCGCGTCCACCCCCACCACATAGCAATATCCGGCAAACCCGACCAGTCCCATGGAAAAAGCGATGGGCATGCCCACGGCCATGAGGATAAAGAGCATGGCGATCCCCAGGACCCCCGCCAGCAGGGGGTCCACCTCCCACTCGATCCAGTGGGCGCATAGGGCCACACCCAGGAAAACCACGCCCAGCAGAAGGGAATACAGGATGCCCGCCCGAAGGCCGGGGAAACCTTTGAAGACCCTGGATGTCGCTTCCACCAGTTGAACCAGAAGCACCAGGCAGAGCACACCGCACCCAAAGGCCAGCATATAGTAGAAAGGGAAAAGCGGGATGGTCAGCAGGACGGATGTGGCCTTTCCCGTCCACAATTCCTCGGCCCGCAGGATATTTCGCCACGTAATGAGAGCAAAGAACCCCAGTGAGAGAAACAGCACGATGCTCTCCAGCAGGGCCGAGGTCCGATCAGAGAGGTGGGAGGTGATGAGATCAATGCTGATGTGGGCTTTCTTGACAGTGGTGTAGGCCACCCCCAGATAGACCAGGGTCACCTGCATCAACTGAACCACTTCAAAGGAACCGGTGAGCGGCTGGTTGAACACCCGGCGCAGAAACACATCCACCACCATCAGGAACATCATGGCCATGAGGAAAAGTACCCCCACACTGTTGATGGCCCGGCTGACCTGAAAAACAATATCCCTGAACTGTTGCGCGGATTCCCTGATGTCCATGGCTTCTCTCACGATCTCAACAGATCACTAAAAACGTGCCCCACCTGTTAAACTCCGGTGGGGCACCCATGCTTTTTCCAGAAACACTACTTCTTCTTGCTACACGCCTTCTTCATCTGAAGCGCCTCTTCCAAGACCTTTTTTCCCGGAAGTCCTTTCCCTTCCATGGCCTTCACCCATTCCCCAAAGGCCGGTTGTGCCGACTTCTCCCATACCGCCAACTCAGTTGGGGGCAGGGTATAGATTTCATCTCCCGAGGCTTTCAGTTTCTTGTAGACCCCCATCACGGCGCGATCTGCCATCTTTCCATTCATTTCGGCACCGAGATATTCACCCGAAAGCTCGGTTATTACCTTCTGAGCATCGGGGGGCAGTTTGTCCCACACCTTCTGGTTCATGGCGAAAAAGAAGACCGTGGTGGAGATCCCCACCCGGGTATGATATTTGGTGACCTCGTTGCATTTGATCCCCATGAGGGTCAGGGGATCCAGGAAGATAGCGTCGATCACTCCCCGTTCCAGAGACATGTAGACCTCGGGTGCCGGCATGGCCACGGGCACGCCGCCCCATTTTTTGATCAATTTCCCCATCATGGCGGAGGGGGTCCGGATCTTCATCCCTTTGAGATCCGCCAAGTTCTTAACCAGTTTCTTGCTGGTGTGCAGGTCCATATTGGGCGGCATGCCCAGGGCCAGCATCTTGACATCCTTAAACTCACCTTCGAAGACACCCTTTTCGTAGAGCCGCTGAACCATGCGGCTGCCGATCTCCGCGTTGGGAGACATGAAGGGAAGCTCCATGACGGTCACCAGCGGAAAGCGGCCCGGCGTATAGGCCAGGATTCCCCAGGTGATGTCCGCCACCCCACGTGCTGCCATGTCGTACTGGTCCTGGGGTTTGCCCAGGGCGCTTCCGGCGTAGATCTTGATTTTAACTTTTCCCTTGGTGCGTTCCTCGATCATATCGATCCAGGGCTGCAGGATCTTGGTGTTCATAAAGTGCATGGGTGGAACAAAGCTGGACATTCTCAGCTTGATGGGCTTTTCCGCCATGGCGGGGGTTAAAAAAGCAAAGGCCATAAAACAGAGTGATACGGCTGCCGTTGTCCAAAAAATTCGTTTTTTCATTTTCTCCTCCTTATGGGTTGTTGGATGTTAAATATATTTTGTGGGTCTAACCGGGACGAAGATCCCGCACCCGGCGCCCTTTGTATTCGGTCCTGGGAAGGGTCCCCTCATCCAGGATTTCCACCCCCGCATGAACCCCCTCCAATGCTTCCACAAGCTTTTTGGATATCCTTTCTTCGAGCCCTTTCCTTTCTTCCGTCGACAGTCCGGAAACCGCTTCGACCCTCACCCAAAGGGTTTGAACCTCCCCATCCTGCCGAAGGACAATCTCAAATTCGTCAGTGAGTTCACCGTAACCCCTAACCACCGCTTCCACCGAAGAAGGAAAGATATTGATACCCTTGTACCAGATCATTTCATCCACTCTTCCCTGAATGCCGCCCACAATGCGGGTCGCCGTGGATCCGCACGCCGGGCAGGGGCCAAAGGGGGCGATGACGCCCATGTCTCGGGACCGGTAGCGGAGAAGCGGTTGGGTTTCCCCGATTATGTTGGTGTACACCAGTTCGCCCGGCATTCCCGGGGGCAGGACTTCTCCGGTTTCCGGATCCACCACCTCCACAATGACAAAATCGTTGGAGATATGAGTGTCCCCGCATCCGGGGCAGCTCCCCCCAAGGGGGAAAAGCTCGGTGATCCCAAACCCATCGATGACCGCTTGGGCCGACCATCCTTTTAAGAGACGCTCCCGGGTGGCCGGGATGGCAGCCCCCGGTTCACCAACGGAGAGAAGGATGCCGACCCCTCCCATCCGGTGAAAGGGCATGCCCCCGTTTCTGGCCTTCTCGGCCAGGTAGAGGAGAAATGATGCGGTGCCGCACACCAGTTTGGGCTTCAAGCGGTGGATGATGCGAATCTTTTCCTCGGTGCTGTAGCGGGCGCCCCGAATGACCAGCGCCCCCATGGCCTCCCAGCTGTCCGCTCCGGCAGTGGGCCCCAGAAGACCGTCGGTGGGTCCCAGAAGCACGGCCCTGTCCCCATGGTTCAGAAAGGGCCTGCGCTGAAAGCGCTGTCTGATATACAACCAGTCCCGATCCGAATAAACCCGCGTAAGCGGACGGCCGGTGGTACCGGAGGTGGTGAAGTATTTGGCCAGCCGTGAAGGGTGGACGTTGAGATAGCTTCCAAAAGGAGGGTGCTTTTCCTGGTCTTCCAGGAGTTCGGTCTTGGTGCAAAAGGGGATTTTATGGAGATCCGAAAGCCCACCAATATCCTCCGGAGTGAGGCCCATATCATCGAATTTTCTGTGCCAGAAGGATGATAACCTGTAACATTGGCGGACCTGAAAGTTCAGGCGTTTGGACTGAAGTTTCCTGATCGCTTCTTCCGGCAGAAGCTCAAGATTCGCATCAAGAACCGTGTAATTGGGGAGCATGATCTCCTCGATTTCCAGGGGCGGCGCCCCCGGTTTTCTAAAAAGATACGGTCGTTTAGTCCACCGGTTTAAACATGCGCGTCAGTGGAAAATCGATTTTGTAGACCCGAAGGGCGTTCCCCCCGAGAATCAGGTTCAAATCATCCTGGCTGATATTGAGTCGGGCCACCTGCTTGAGGCTCCACCCCATCACGTCCACCTGGTGGGTGACAATGCCCTGTTTTCGGATTTGAACCGCATAACTCTGGGGTTCACATCCCAACTGGGTATGGATGGGGATGCTGGCCCCCCAGTCGGTCCCCCACATGAGTTTTTCCGGACCCACGTTCGGGTCCAACAGGGCCTTGTAGTAAAGTTCGGTCCAGTAAAGGCCCGTCTCCAGATACACGTTGTCGTGATTGGCGGCCACCTGGATACACTCTTCCACCAGGGTTTCCCACCGTCCCCCCTGCATGCCCCCATGGTCGAAGACGATGGGAACCTCGGGGTATTCAGTGGCCAGGTCCCGCACCCAGGAAGGATGGAAGTTTTCCGGCCAGAAGGCATAGGAAACCGGATAGCCCATGGGACTGCCGCTGTGGACCCTCACCGGGACCCGGTGTTTCCGGCCCAAATCCATCACCATCCTGAGCTGATCCATGCGCTCGGTCTGGCTCAAGGTCTTCTGGTTCATCACACCCCTGGGGTTGGCGGGCATGCCTTCTCCGGTGCCGATAAACTTTCCAGTGGACAGGAGCCGGTCCAGCTCTTCCACGGCCGCTTCCATGGTCCATTCCATCTCGCCGGCCATGGCCCTGTCCGCCGTCTCCTTGGGATAGGCCAGTGCCCTGAACCGGTCGGGATATCGATCCACCAGGGCCATGTTGATCTCATTGTTCATGCCAAAGGCCGAACTGAGGATGCACATGTCCACCCCGTAGCAGTCCATGTCGTAGACAAGCCGTTCGGAGTTGTCATAGGTCTTAAGGGAAGGCATCACCCTGGCAAGCTCCCGATAGTCGATCTTTTTGTAATCGGTGAGCCCCGCCTTTTTGAATTCAGGGCCGGCCGCATGGCGCTGGGCATGCACGTGGGTATCGACGATGTAACGTCCAAGTTTCATTTTGGTGCCCTCTTTCTTTATGCTTTTCCGTTCCTCACTTTGCGGACCTTCACCCTGGCGGCCGTTTCGATATTCAGACTGACCGGGTCCACATGCTCCAGGTCGTTGGCCATGAGGGTATCAAAATTGATGCCCTTTCCCCGTGCAATGGGCATCCCCCTGGCCCAGTGTCCGCTGCAGGCGGCGATGCCCATGGTTTGGGGATGCTGCCCTTCCATGAGTTTCAGGGGACCCTGAACCTTGCCCCCGCTTGTGGATTCCAGCTCAATGATATCTCCGTCCCTTAGCCCCCTCTTACGAGCAGTGGCTGTATTCATGGTGATGTTGTAGGTGTAAGGGTTCATGCGGCTGGCCTCATCCAACCAGGGTTGCTCCATGGTATGGGACCCGGTGTGAACGATATCCCGGTAAGAGAAACAGTAAAGGTCAAAGGAAGGGTCCTCCACCCGGTGAATGGAGCAGGGGAACCAACTGATCAACGGCGTGTACTGCTCCATGTCGAGGTCTATTCCCGCATCTTCAGTGATCTCCTTTACCCGCTCTCCGATCTCCACCAGATACTCCAGATAGATGGGGTGCCTGGCGTCGATAAAGTGCCGCCAGTAGGCCTCCTCCACCTTTTTGGGCCACCGGATGAACCCGTGTTCTTTGAAGTACTCCCAACCGTGGTCCTTTCCAAAGAAGTGTTGCAGCACCCGGTCGCACATTTCGGACTGGGAAGGGATTTCATGGGAGTCCAGCCGATTGATCTCGTCAAATTCGCAGAAGAAGTTGTAGAAGGCGTTTGCCGCCGGTGTGCCACCCACCCGGTCCAGGATTTCCCGGACCACCTCAATGGTGGTCCTTCTCTCCTTTTGAGGTTCCACCACCGGTTGTTGAACATGGTAGCACCAGTCATCCATGCCAAAGGCGTGGTTGAAATTAAAGGCGTAGCCTTCCGCCCAGGAGGATTCCTCCAGGTAACTGGTATCCGGCAGCACGATGTCTGCAAATCCTTCGGTGAGCTCGGTATTGAACAGTTCGAAGACCACCACAAAAGGGATTTTTTTGACGGTTTCGGCGGTCACAAAGGGGTTGGCCAAGCTCATGATGGAGTTGCACCCGTAGCTGAACATGACCTCAAAGCGGTGATCCTCAAGTCCCACCTTTTTCCACAGCTTTTCCTGATCGCTGGACCCGTATACAAAGGTGAAGGGCGCCAGGGTGAAGATGTTTTCCAGCGACGGGTCCGCCGCCTTGTGGGGCAGATGGGGGGGCCATGGGCCGTGAAGACGTGTGAAGAAGTTGTCGGTTTCGATCATCCCATCCACCCCTTTGTAGGGCTCGAATTTCAGTCGGCCGGTTTCGGGAAACCCAAGAGATCGGGCCGGCCAGCCCAGGGTGCCCCCTGGCAGGTCGCAATTGCCCACGATGGCGTTGAGCATGGATACAGCCAGGCAGCTGTGGTGGGAGTTTTCATGCCCTTCTCCCCCGCGAAAGAGCACTGCGGACGCGGGCCGGTAGGGGAGTTCGTGCCCGTCAATGGTGATGGTGCTACCGATACGGGCCGCCTCCAGGAATTCATGGGCCACGCGTTCGATGGTGTTGGCCGGAACCGTGCTCACTCTGGAGGCATATTCGGTTGTGTAGGTTTTTAAGTGGTCTTTCAGGAGTTGAAAAGAAGGGTGGCATCGCACCCCGTTTACTTCGTATTCGCCGTACAGAGCGTATTCTTTAATGGTGGGATCATCATAGACCTTGGCCTTGCCGTCAACCGGATCCCATATGAGCGGTTTGTTGGTGTCGTCTTCTCCCACCACCTCCTTGGGCGCGCCCATGTGGAAATGGCCTGGAACGGTCAGTGGCGTTTTCCGCCTCTCATTGGGCCGTACGTAGCGGCCGTCCGGTCCGATGAGATAAGGGCCGTTGGTTTTTGTGGCCAGATAGGTCTCGTCGTATCCGCCGATCCGGTTAACGATAATATTGGTGATGGCCAAACAGACGGCGCCGTCGGTTCCGGGAAGGATAGGAATCCATTCACTGGCCTTTCCCCCGCTGAAATTGGCCATGGGGTCGAAAACCACGAATTTCATCCCTCGGGAGCGGGCCTCGGCCGCCAGGCGTGCTGTGATCATGGCGGAATGACCGGATCCCGAGCCTTTATTGGCACCAAAGTAGATGGCGTAATTGCATAGCTTGAAGTCAGGTACATGGGACCAGGAAGCGTGAACCATCCCTGTGTTTTCGTGGGCCCCATTTCCACAGTGAAGCCCCCCGCCCCCCGGCCATACACAGGGAGACCCTTTGGGGGAGGAAAGTCCCACGGTCATGGGAAATAGATAGTCGGTGGTATTTCGCATGACCCGGCAGGTGGTCCCCTGGATGAAAATTCTTCTCGGATCTTTTTCTTTAACCGCCTTGACCCGTGCCGCGATGGTATTGATGGCTTCCTCCCAGGAAATTTCTTCCCATTTGGGATCCGCATGAAGGCCTTTTTCAGGATTTGTCCTTTTGAGGGGTTTGTTCAGCCGGTTGGGATCGTAGAGGACCTGGATGCCGGCGCTCCCTTTGCCGCACATCCCCCCTTCTGAACCCAGAGTGGTTTCCGGAACTCCTTCGATCTTGACGGCCACGCCATTGATCCGTCGAACTTGAATGCCACATTGGCCGTAGCACCTGCCACACTGGGTTCGAAACCAGCGGTCCTCTCTGACCTTGTCCTTTTTCATCCATTCCTCCGAGGCATTTACCGTTGGAACCCCGATTCAGCGTTTAGGAATCGTTCGCCTCCCCTGAAATCCGGCTTAACCGGTTCCATCGCCGCTCCACGGCGGCCGTCCATATCTCCATCTCCTCTGAATCCATCCCTTTGAAGCGACCCTGAAGCCCTGTATATTCCTCCAAAGGTTTTCCCCGGTCCTTCTTTCTAAGGGTCAGACCCCTGTCTTTCTCGTATTCTGCCAGGGGAAACAGTCCGGTCTGGACCGCCAGTTTGGAAAGCTTCACGGTCAGATGGGGTGGGTATTTCCATCCCGGGACGCAGGGCGTTAGAATATGAAAGAGGCGAAAGCCTTTCATCCCCGCGGCTTTCCTGGCCTTGGCCATAAGATCGTCGGGATAGGCGATGGTGGCTGTGGCCGCATAGGGGATGTCATGCCCCATCATGATCCAGAGGAGATCCTTCTCTCCATCTCCGATATCTTTAGGGGCGACGGTAGTGGTGGTGCTGGAGCCGCCGGGTGTGGAACCACTTTTCTGGTTTCCGGTGTTCATGTAGGCTTCGTTGTCGTAGCACACATAGATGATGTTCTCATTGCGCTGGGCCGCTGCCGACAGGGCGCCAAAACCGATATCAAAGGTGGCGCCATCCCCGGCCCAGGCAATGACTTGGGTCTTTGTGTCTCCCCGGGTCTCCAAGGCCGCCTTGATACCGCCGGCAAAGATGGCCGAAGAACCAAAAGGGCAGTGGATCACATCAATCAATCCCCCGTCCCCCACCAGGCTCGGCCTCGGGAAGGAGACGCTGGGAGCCGAGCATCCCGGAGGGATAACCAGGATCACTTTGTCTCCCACAGCCTTCAGGAAATACCTCAGGGCAAGGGCCGCTCCGCAGCCGGGACAGAACCCGTGGGGCGGTCGAATGAACTCCTGATCACTGTATCGTAATGATTGATTCATCGTACTCATCGGGATTTTTCCTTTTGGGTAGACCCAGCCAGATTGCGTTTTCCGGGCACTGGTCGGAAGCCATCACAAATCGAGCTGCCTTGGTAATCAGATCGGGGGTAATGTCAGCCCCTCCCAGGCCGCTGATCAAGCCGTAGACCTCGGGAGCTTCGGAATCTCCGTACAATGCCCATTTCAGTTCCTGACAGAAGATACCCCCCTGGCCGGGGGAGAGATCCCTTTCGATGACCGCCACCTTCTTTTTCCCTTTCAGCTTTTCCCGAATGAGATCCTTCGGAAAGGGTCGAAACATTCGGATCTTCAACAGCCCCACCCGGTAGCCTTCCTCCCGCAGTCGGTCCACCACGTCCCTTGCGGTTCCCACCGCACTGCCGGACATCACCAGGACCGTATGGGCTCCCTGGCAGCGATATTCCTCTACAGGGGCATATCCCCGCCCGAAAAGTTCCCTGAACGCATCATCGCAGGCCGCGGCGGTGGTCAGACATTGGGATTGACGTTTGTGCAGCTCGTAGCGATCCGCCATAAAGTCCCCGGCGTGGGGGTCCCGGTCCGGCGGGAGGATGTCGTAGAGTTTCCAGCCCCCACCTTCGATCTTGTGGCCGGGATTCAACGGGGGAAGATATCGGTCCACCATCTCCTGATCCGGAATATCCACCGTCTCGGACAGGTAAGAGAGGTAAACCCCGTCCAAACACACCATGGCGGGAAGTGACAGGGTCTCTGAGATTCGGTAGGCCTGAATCACCGTATCCAGAATCTCCTGGTTGGTTTCGCAATAAAACTGCATCCAGCCGGTGTCCCGCTGGCTCAAGCTGTCGATCTGGTCGCAGGTGAGGTTCCAGGGTGCGCCCAGAGGTCTGTTCACGTTCACCATGACGATGGGAAGGCGGGCCCCCGCTGCCCAGTGAAGGCCTTCGTGCATCCAGGCAAGGCCTTGGGAAGAGGTGGCTGTGAAGACCCTTGTCCCGGCGATTGCCGCACCCGTCACGTACCCCAGGGCCGCCATCTCCGATTCCACATTCACGAACCGGCCTTTGAGCTCTCCCCTACCATGAAAGAAGGCCAATTTTTCCGGGATCTGGGACTGGGGGGTGATGGGGTATGCGCAGACGATTTCAGGACGGGAGAGGAGGGCCCCGTAGGCTGCGGCATCGTTTCCGGTGATGATCTTAATCATGGCCTGTCTTTCCTTTCTAATATGTCGCCTCCCCATGATATGGCCTTCCGAGGGCATTCCTCGATGCAGATGCCGCATCCGGTACAGACGGAGTCGTTAACAAACAGGGAAAAAGGGTCCGTTGCAAAGCCGATGGCCAGGTTGGGGCAAACCATGAAGCAGATCTGGCATCTGTTGCAGCTGAGCATCTTCCGAGGATCGTACACTGGATATGGCCTGGCGGTGGACGGAACCGAAGGGGGAACGGCATGCCCATTTTTGTTCAGGTTCCCATTTCTTGAGGTGGAAACCACCTGGCGGTAACCCTCATTGGCACACGCCATGTTGACCGCCGGTTTAGGCGTTTCTTCATGAATGACCGTCTTCAGAGCCTTCAAGGGTACCGGATTGAGTAGTGCCGCCAAGGCCCCCAACAGAGTGGTATTGATGACCGGCATGCCGCCGGGCAGGACCAGTCCCTTTTCCCTGGCGATCTGGTAGGCGTTCACCGTAACCACCCGAAAGCGGTCCAGGGCGGGAAATTCTGCGGGCGCTTTCCCGCTGTTGATAAGGATGCTCCCTGAATTCTTCAAACCGGAAAGGGCTGCCGGATCCTCGGCCAATCCATCGTCCATCAGAACCAGCCAATCGGGCTCATACAACTTACAGTGGGGTCGAACCGGATTTTCTGAAATCCGCACATAGCTCTCCACCTTTCCACCCCGTCTCAAGGCCCCGTAAGAGGCAAAGGCTTGGGCCTGATAACCGTTCCTGGCGGCGGCATCGGCCAGAAACTTGGACGCCACCACGGCGCCGTGTCCTCCCAGTCCGTGAAATCTGATCTCAATCAAGGTTTAAACCTCTTTGACGGCTATTCGGTTCTGTCGGTTCTTTACGCATATGTCCTAAATATGTTGAAATGCCGCTGTGCAACACTCCCTATCACCCGGTAATAGTATAGAAAACAGAAGGTTCGGTGCCATATTCAGGCCGCAAAGGGGCGGCCTTTTTGTTCCGGATCAGGCAGGACACGTCGCTTTCCGGATCATCCAGGTCCCCGAAATGCCTGGCATGCACCGGGCAGGCCTTCACGCAAGCCGGTGTTGCCTTTCGGTCCACCCCGGGCGCAAGACCTTTTTCCGCTCCCTCATCCACAATTTCCGCACAGAAGTTGCATTTGACCACCGTGCCTTTTTCCTTGGGAGAGAGTTCCTGTCCCGCCACCTCGTAGGGGGTCAGTCCCTGGCCGGGAAAGTACTCGTCATCTGTTTTTGGCAGGTAGCTCCGCTGCTGATAGGGGCAGGCCATGAGACAGCTCCTGCAGCCGATACAGACGTCCGGGTTTACGGTGACGATGCCGTCCTCTCTTTTGTGGGTGGCGCCTGTAGGGCAGACATCCACGCAAGGGGGATCGTCGCAATGGTTACAGAGAACCGGGTAGACCAGTTTCAGGACCGATGGATAGGTTCCCATTTCTCCCACCAGAACCCTTGAAAAAAATATGCCGGGCGGAAGGAAATGTTCCTGTTTGCAGGATATCATGCAGTTGTAACATCCAATGCAGGTATGCAGGTTGATCACCATACCCCATCTGACCATAACGCCCACCTCCTGATGATAGGTCCGTTCACTATCAATAGATTATTCCCCCCTCTACGCGGAATGGGTCCCGGTAAGGAGGTTTGAATGAATCAGTGGCATATACCGGGCCGCCTTGAGGATACAATACCGCAAGACCAGATCACCCACCAAAGCGCAGAAGACCCTCAACCAAAGAAACCCCCGGGCCGAGTCCACCGGATTTGCACAAAAATAGAGGGTAATGATCAACGGAATTGTCAAGGCAAACCCCACAATCCCCACATAAAAGAGCGGTGCCAGGTCGCCTTTTAAAAGCACCTCCACGGATCGTCTGGAAGCCATAAACCCATGAGCCGCATTCCAGAAATAGAATAGGGTCAGAAGCACGTAAGCAAACAGGAACCACCGGGCCACCGGCTCCAGGGTTGTAACCAAAGGAAAATCTCCCGCACCCATGGCCATGGCTACTGTGAATTGCCCACCCACCCAAAGGCCCGAGGCCAGGCAGAGAACGGGCATGATTCCTGAATTCCAGAAGGGAACGGCCCTCATAAAACTGAGGGTCATGAAGCCGTGGGTGATGACGAAAAAGGCCAGGATGCTCAAGACGATTTTGAAAAACAGGGTGTTACCCTCCCAGGGTAGGCCGCTTACCAGGCCAGGAGCCATTTGAAACACGCCCAGTCCAAGAAACAGCCCCATGAGGATGATGCCACGGCTCAGCTCTGACGATCCGGGTCTCAGGATGGATCTCCAGGCCTTCGCGGGCCTTCCCAGATAGGCCAAATGAAGCCCTCCCCCAAGGATGGCGCAACCGAGCCATCCTGCCAGACCGCCGGCCCACCATCCCAGGAAAAGGGAAACCATATAGACCCCGGCCCCAATTTCGGAAAAAAAGAAAGCGAGCCAGAGAAGGGCTCCTTTTCCATCGATCCATTCGGTCTGTGGTGTAAAATCCGTCATCCAGAGATAAGGTTTCACCATGGTCATTACCTCCCAAGCTTGTGCAGGAAACGATCGCCCTTGACCGCGCCGTTAACCCATGCCTTATTTCTGCCCTGAAACCTGAATGTTCCGTTAATACTACATGAGGGTCCTGGAGTGTTCCAAGACCAGCAGTCCCATATTTTCCACGTGTTCCCGGATGAGACGCTGGGCCAGTGGGTCATCCCTGGCCTCGATGGCGTCGTACAGTTCCTGATGGGATTGGTAGGAATACACCTGCTCTTCCGGGGAGGGTACCCAATTTCTTAGTTTTCTGATGGCCCATTGCATCATGAAGCGGATAATCATTTTGTAGGGGAAATTGTGGGACATTTCTCCCAGAAGGATGTGGAAGGCAACCATTCTGGCCACCACCTCCTCGGCGTGCTCCGGCCCGAGGATTTTGTTGCTTACATCGATATCCTCCCGGATCAGGGCCAGATCCTTCGGGGTGGCGTGTTTGATTACGGCGCTCATGATGGCGCATTCTATCCCCACTCTGGCCTCGATAAACTCATCATGGGTGGTCCCCTCCAGTTGTAGCCTGTCCATAATCATGGAGGCCATGGCATCGGGGTCGGCCATTCTCACAAATGCGCCTCCGCTACTCCCCTTCTTCACTTGAATGAGGCCCATGGTCTCCAGAGTACGAAAGGCCTCCCGAATGGTCACCCGACCCACCTGGAACTGTTCGGCCAGATCACGCTCCGACGGAAGCCGATCCCCGCTGCTCAAACGATGGCTCAGAATGGCATCTTTTATCTGCGCCGCAATATCTTCAAAGGCCCGCCGGCCTTTATATGGCTGAAACATCCATTTTCTCCTTACCTTTTGGTAGTACCATTACTATATTCATGCCATTCCAATGTCAAGTGAAAATTCAGTTTTTACCCAAGCCGTTCTCGAAATCTTCCGCGATCCTTACGTAGCCAAAATTCCGAAGAATCTTTTGACGTAACTCGCCCCTGAACTGAGTTCCAGACTCAACTGAACAGTCAGAAAGGTTCCGATTATGATACCGCAAGGAGAATTATAACGGACAGCATCTTGAAGCACTAAGGGCCAGGGTTTCAGAACAGGGGGATCAATTATGAGGCCGGGATGCTTTCCCCTCGGTCATGAGGCGATAAATGCTCGAATAAAATCGTCCCAGATGAAGAGGTCTCGGTATTACCAGGTCTGCTCCGGGGGTTTTTGGAAGTTCATCGTCATCGCCGTTTGAAGCATTGAACAGGGCGATGGGTAAATCCGGGTGGGTATGATAAACTTTTCGAATGAGCCATGGGGTCTTTTCGGGGTTTTCACTTTGATCTACCAGCATAAGATGAAACGGGCGGCCCTTCAAGGCTTTAAAGCATTCGCCATAACTGTCAACGCGGGTGATGTGAAGGGGTTTGCTCGACAGAAAGCGGCAAAGCAAATTGATCAGGATGTTTTGACCCCCCATGAGCAGGATTCGTGCGTCTTTGACGGATCTCTTTTTGGGTCGATCGTCTGTTTTAAACGGACTATGATCCAGCGGCAGTTTGATATGAAAGGTCGCTCCCCCCGCTTCATGGCGCGTTACCCCTATTTTTCCACCGTGCCTTTCGATGACCGCACGGGCCAGGCTCAGCCCCAGGCCTTTGTGCCCGTCTCCCTTGGTGGTGAAAAAGGGGTCAAAGATGTTATCCACCACATTTTTATGAATGCCGATTCCGTTTTCCTGCACATAAACGTTGATGAGCCCGGGCTTTTCATCGGCTGTCAGGTAGATTTCCCCTTCAGCTTCAAGGGCCTCCACAGCGTTGGCGATGAGGCTCATAAAGGCATTGTGTAAATCTTTCCGGCACCCGTGTATGGGCGATGAGGCATTGAGAGAGGTCTTGAAGAGGATTTGATCCTCAGGATTATTATCCTGCCCATAATTGATCCCATTTGCCGAACAATACGCTGCAATCGATGCTTCAATGGTTTCATTTAGATTCAGGGGAGATATCTCGGAGGGCTGATAGGTCTTCCTCGCATAATCGTTCAACATTTCCGAAAGGGGGTTCCCGGGTTTGTCGCTGACTTCCCATTCCCGCGCAAAAGCCCCGGCCGCCCTTTTGAGTGCCTCAAACTTTCGGGCTTCCAGAATGGATTTTTCCTGTTCTATCTTCCGTTCTATTTCGATCAGATTTAACAGCAATGCATTTCGGCCCTCGTAACGGGTTTTGTTGATGTGCACGGCACAACAAACCGATCGGCCCTCACTGTTTTTGAAGTATAACGCACCAGGGGTCCGGATGCCGGTTTCCCCTTGAATAAACGCATCGATGGATTGTATATCCTCCTGATCAAAGATATCCAACAGGCTTTTTCCGGAAAGTTCTTCCAGACTGTATCCCAGCCAGCCACAGGCCGCCTTATTGGCATAGACAATCGTCTCCTGCTGCAGAAGAAAAAGCCCCCCCGGCACATGGGCCATCAATTCCCAGGCTTTTTCCAGGTCTTTCTTTAAGCGCGCTGTTTCCTTTCTGAGAACCGAAATTTTTTCTCTCAGCCCACTGTTTTCTTCCCTGAGGTTGTGGCCCCAGCTGCGCGCCTTTTTTTTCTGCACGGTCTTTATCTCGCTTGCTGTTGGATTTTTGAGATTTTTTGAAACACGCTTGATGATTTTCAGGATATACCGTATCATATTTCTTTTTCATCTTACAGTAGATTCATCGTTACAGTGGCAACATGCTCGAGGAGAAAACACGTGAGCGATTCACCCTTTGTTCACCTTCATGTTCATTCGGAATACAGCCTGTTGGATGGGGCCATTCGAATCGATCGAATGTTGGAAAAATCCAAGGCCCTGGGAATGGATTCAGTGGCCATCACCGATCATGGGAACATGTTCGGTGTGGTCGATTTTTTTGACCGGGCGAGAAAAGCCGGCATCAAACCCATTATCGGCTGTGAAGTCTATGTGGCGCCGGAGGATCGAAGAGATCGTTCACCGTCGCCCAATGGCCGCTCCTATGCCTACCACCTGGTTTTGCTGGTCATGAATGACCAAGGGTATAAGAACCTGAGCACGCTGGTGACCCTGGGCCACCTGGAAGGATTTTATTATCGCCCGCGGGTCGATATGGCTCTTTTGAAAGAATACAATCAGGGGCTCGTCGCCCTTTCAGCCTGCCTTGCCGGGAATATTCCCTACCTTATCAATGTGGGCCGGATGGAAGTTGCCAGGGAAAAAGCCAGGGAAATGGCTTCCATTTTTGATCAGGATCGGTTTTTTCTGGAAGTCCAGGCCAACAAAATGGTGGAACAGCAAAAGGTTAACCGCGGTCTCAGCGAGCTTTCCAAAGACTTGTCAATCCCCATGGTAGCCACCAATGACTGTCACTATCTGAACCGAGAAGATTCCGAAGCCCATGACGTCCTGCTCTGCATTCAGACGGGGAAAAGTGTCGACGAGGAAAAACGCCTTAGATTTTCTTCAGACGAATTCTACTTCAAAACCAGGGCTGAGATGGAAGAGGCCCTTCCGGACTATACCGAAGCCCTGAACAACACCGCCCATGTGGCGGATCTGTGTCAATATGAAATGCGGTTTGGCGAGTACAAATTTCCGGTGTTCCAGGTACCGGGAAATCAAAGCCTGGACGACATGTTGATCGAAGTGGCCCGGAAAGGACTAAAAAAGCGGCTGACCCGGAAAGAAGATGAAGAAGGTCAAATGACGTCTGAATTGCGCCGGGAGTACGAGGAACGGCTGCAATATGAACTCAAAGTTATTATGGAAATGGGTTTTTCCGGGTATTTTCTCATTGTGGCGGATTTTATCGACTATGCCCTGAATCACGACATCGCCGTCGGTCCCGGGCGGGGGTCGGCCGCCGGTTCACTGGTGGCATACTGCCTCAACATTACCAATATCGAGCCCATTAAATACGGGCTTCTTTTCGAACGCTTTCTCAACCCGGCACGAATCAGCATGCCCGATATCGATATTGATTTCTGCATTCATGGCAGGGATCAGGTGATTCAATATGTGGCGGACAAATACGGGCGAAACAATGTGAGCCAGATCATCACTTTCGGCACCATGAAGGCCAGGGGCGTCATACGGGATGTGGGCCGAACCCTCAATGTGCCTTTAAGCGAGGTGGACCGGATTGCCAAACTGGTGCCTGAGGGGCCCGGGGTTAAACTGGACAGGGCGATCCGGGAAGAGCCGGAACTGAATATCCTTGAAAAGAGCCCGGGAACCCCCAAGAAACTGTTGAGCATCTCCCGTTCTCTCGAGGGGCTGGCCCGGCACGCATCCACCCACGCGTGCGGGGTGGTCATTTCCGATCGGCCGCTCACGGAATATCTGCCCCTCTATAAAGGGAGCAAGGGTGAGATCATGGCTCAGTTTACCATGGACAAGGTGGAGCAGCTGGGATTGATCAAGTTTGATTTCCTGGGTCTTAAAACCTTGACCGTACTCAAAGAAGCGCTAAAGCTCATCGAAGCGTCTACCGGTATGAAAATCGACCTGGACCGGATATCTCTGGAAGACAAAGGCACCTATCAGTTGTGTGCGGATGGCAAAACAACCGGCGTATTCCAGTTGGAAAGCTCAGGGATAAAGGAGATTTTGCGGAAGCTCAGCCCCGAAACTTTCGAGGATATCATCGCCCTGGTGGCCCTTTACCGGCCGGGTCCTCTCGGCAGCAACATGGTGGACGATTTCATCAACGGAAAGCATGGTAAGATCAAAGTCTCCTATTTCCTGCCGCAGCTTGAGCCCATTCTGAAAGAGACCTACGGGGTTATTTTATACCAGGAACAGGTGATGAAAATTGCCCAGGTGCTGGCCAAATACACCATGGCCGAAGCCGATGAACTCAGAAAGGCGGTGGGAAAGAAAAAGCCCGAGGTTTTGGCCAGGCATCGGGCCCGGTTTATCGATGGCGCCAAGGAAAACGGCGTTAAGGCGCAAATGGCGGAAAAACTGTTCGGGCTGATCGAAAAGTTCGGCGGGTACGGATTCAACAAGTCCCATTCCGCTGCTTACGCCATGATTGCTTACCAGACCGCCTATCTCAAGGCCCACTACCCGGTACAGTTCATGTGTGCCCTCCTGACCCAGGATATGGGAAACCAGGATAAAACCATCAAGAATATCGCTGAGTGCCGCACCATGGGCATTCAGATTCTGCCGCCGGATGTGAACGAGAGCCAGGCGGATTTTTCGGTTGTGGAAGACCAGATCCGGTTTGGATTGGCTGCGGTGAAGAACGTAGGGTTAAAAGCCGTGGAACTGGTGATTGCGGAACGAGACGCCCATGGGCATTTCAGTGGTTTGTTGGATTTCTGTCGTCGCATGGAAGGGAGCAAGGTCAACCGCAGGGTCCTGGAGGGCCTGATTCAATGCGGGGCGTTCGATTTCACCAAGGCCTTTCGTTCCAGGCTTTTTGAGGCGCTGGATGACGCTCTCAGGCTTTGCGGCGGGCGACATGACCCCAACCAGCTCAATATGTTCGGGTCCCTTGACCTGGGAGAAGGGGAGGCCGGCGGGCTGCTTGAATTGCCGGATCTGTCGGAATGGGGCGAAAAAGAAAAACTCAAGCGGGAGAAGGAGGCCCTGGGGTTTTACATTACGGGGCATCCCCTGGACAGTCTTCACCAGGCCATTAAACGCTTCTCCACCTGTTTGGTGAACGACCTTCCCACACAGAAGGATAAAGATCACGTAAAACTGGCAGGCGTGGTGGAGAGCCTCAAGCTCAAGCGTACCAAACGGGGAGATAAAATGGCCATCATGCATCTGGAAGACCTAACCGGTTCCACGGAGGTGATCGTATTTCCCGATGTATTTGCTGAGGCAGCGCCGCTTTTGAAGGGTGACGAGCCGCTCTTGGTCACCGGAACTGTTGAAATCGGTGATAAATCCGCAAAGGTAATTGCCAAGGAAATTAAATCGCTCCATGGGTTGGAGTTGAAAGCTGCCAGGGCGGTTATCATTTCGCTCGAAAAGGAGAGATCTTCAAAAACGGCTCTGGAGGGTTTAAAGGATGCGGTTTTCAAGTATCCCGGAAATTGCAAGCTTATGTTCAGGGTGGGGTCACAGGCGGATAACCCGGTCATGATTTCCGCCCATTTCCGGTACAGTATCCTGCCGTGCCCTCAGTTTTTTGAGGAAGTGGAAAGCCTTCTTGGGGGAAGTGTCTGTGAGGTGGTTTCCTGAAACGCTGTTGCAAGGGTGCAGGGGGCAGTTGTCAGGGGGCAGGAGATGGTTACTAATAAGCAAGGAGTTGCGTTTTGAAACAGTCGGCTTATCGGTGCATGAAAGGTGCGGCCACAAAACCCATGCTGCTGTTTGTTTTTGGTGTGGTGATGCTTATGGCTGCGCCAAATTATTTTGTTTGGGAGGGACTGAAAATGGCAAACGCTTCTGAAATCGTTACCCGTCAGGCCCATGGTTCCGGACGGTGGTTCCCTGGAAACAGACAGGAATTGAAACAAATTATTGAATCTTATATGGAAAACGCACAGCCTGAGGCCGTTGAGGGCCGGATTGTGGCGGCCATTGCTCCCCATGCCGGATACATTTATTCCGGGAAAGTGGCCGGCTATACCTTTCGGGCCATCAAGGATAACGCCCGGAAAGCGGGCCAGCCGGAAACGGTGCTGGTGCTGGGATTCAGCCATTCCCGCGGTTTCCCAGGCGTGGCCCTTATGGATGGCGATTTTATTGAAACGCCTTTGGGGAAAGGGGCGCTGGATACGGAAGCGGCGGAAATACTGGCGGGGGCCAGCCCCCGAATATTTTTTAATTATGGACCTCACCGGGGTGAACATTCGGCTGAAAACGAAATCCCCTTCGTCCAGGCCGCATTGCCGGAAGCCAAAATGGTGGTGGCACTCATGGGGGATCACGACCCCGAAACCCTGGATGCTCTTGTGGAGGCGCTGGAGGCCCTTTCGAGAAAAAAGCGCCTGCTGGTGGTAGCCAGCACGGACATGTTGCACGACCCCAGCTACGATCTCGTTACGAAGACAGATGAGAAAACCCTTTTAAAGCTGCAGGCAATGGATTGCGAGGGCTTGGAAAAAACATGGGGGTACGACAACCAGATTCTTTGCGGCATCGGACCGGTTCTGGCCGTCATGAAGTTTGCCTTGGCGCAGGGGTGTAAGAAAGGGTCGGTGCTTTATTACCGCAACAGCGGGGACGATTTTCCGGAAGGCCGTGGTCAATGGGTGGTGGGCTATGGATCTGCGGTTCTTGCGGTGGAATAACGGCGTCAGGAAACGAAGTGATCCAGGATCCCGGCTGCCCCGTACATTTTGTTTTCAGCCTGTTGCCAGACAATGGAACGGGGCCCCTCTATGACCTCCTCCGTGATTTCCAGGCCCCTGTGGGCGGGAAGGCAGTGCATCACATGGGCATTTTCTGCTGCCATTTTTAGAAGATCCGCATTTATCTGGTACCCCTTAAAAATCTCCAGCTTTGTTTTTTCTTCCTCTTCCTCTCCCATACTGACCCACACGTCCGTATAAAGAACATGGGCGCCCACGGACGCTTCCTTGGGGCTTTCAAGGACAGAGAGCTGCGCCCCGGTTTGCGCGGCAATGCTTTCGGCTTTGTGGAGGATGGCCGGGTTGGGGCAATATCCTTTGGGGCATGCAACCGTCATATGCATCCCCGCCAGAGCGCAGACCATCAGCAATGAGTGGCATACGTTGTTGCCGTCGCCGATATAGGCCAGCTTCAGCCCTTTCACCTGCCCCTTCACTTCGAGAACCGTGAAAATGTCGCAGACGGCCTGGGTCGGATGGGCCAGATCGCTCAGGCCGTTGATGATCGGTATTCCGGAATATCGGGAAAGATCTTCAACGGTTTGATGTTCAAAGACCCTTGCTACCAGTGCATCCAGATAGCTGCCGAACATGCGGCTCGTATCCTTGATGGGTTCCCCCCGGTTGATTTGAAGATCCGCCACCGGCAGATAAATGGCGGAACCTCCCAGCCTGAGAATGGCCGATTCAAAACTGGTGCGGGTGCGGGTGGATGGTTTCTCAAAAAGGATGCCGATCACTTTGTTCTGAAGCACATCAAGGGTTTTTCCCTGCTTCATGTCATGCTTTAAAACCTTGATCCGATCAAAGATTTCAAGGAGTTGTTCTGATGAAAGCCCCTGTGCCGTGAGGAATGACCCTGCCATTTGAATGCTCCCTTTGGATGTCAAAAAAGACTCAGCTACTACCAAAACGGGGGAAGCAAGTCAAGAAATTTATCGTTTTTAGAGGGTTTTAGACATACAAGGCTTTTTTGAGGAAGGCAAACCCCAGGGTCAGAAGCGCTGCGTCATCGGTCTTGACGCGCTGGGCGATATCATCATCAATTTCGAATCGTTTTAAAAACGGGGTTTCAAAGACAAATTCTCGGAACATGTCCAGATTGTAGCAGGCCACCATTACTTTCTGTTGCTGGGATTCTACTATGGGTGTAGAAGGATCTCTTCGGGGATCAAACAGGATATCGAGCATCTTGTCGTTCATGTCAATATAGGGTAAAAGGCCCTGGTCCTTCACCCATTGGGAAACCGTCCAGCCTTTGTCTTCTTTGAGGCCGTCGCAGCGGGTGATATGAAGCAACGAGTAAAATTCCTCCGGTTTGCTTCTCTCCGGATCAATGCCCGAAGATCGCCCCAGAGGGTATAAGCGGCATGCCGTGGGTCGGTCATGGTATATGGCGCACCCTTCGGGGGTTACAAACGGGCAGACTGCATTTTCTCCAAGCATCTTTATGGATAAAATGGGAAAACCGGACTCCGGGTCCGGCCGATAGACCACATATCGGGCCAGAAAATCATCGGAATGAATGTCGAGATTGCTTTTGATCCTCAGAATGTCATAGGGGGTCAGGGGCAGGTGTTTGTTGCGGCAACAGGCGTTAAAACAGGAAAGTTCACTGTGACACGAGAAATGGAACGTATCATCAGGTTTCAACCGGTCATTTTCAGGCGGTGGAGACTCTAAAAACATTGCTGTCGCTTTTTATTCGACGTTTACTTCCACATAATCCAGCCAGGTGGCGTCAGTTTCTCCGTCCATATTGCCGTCAACGGCAAAGTAGAAAATATAACTGCCCGCTGGAAGGACCGTATTCAGCACGTTGAATGAGGGGGTGAGCTCATAAAGGGGCGTCTGTGCACAGATATGGAACCCGTAGCGCCAACCGTCGGGATACACGTATGTATACCAGTCCAGGGGGTAATCAAATGGGGTGTGAACGGCCACCCACCAGTCCGCGTTCCGACCGCTCCACGCTCCGGGATCGAGACTTACGGAAACAGATATCGAATCCCCGGAGGATACTGAAACCGGCCCGTCCTGCCCGTTGGCCTTGATATCCGGGAAGGGCGCTTCACCCGGGGGCGGCGGAGGTGCTTCGTCGTCCTCATTTGTATTTGTTTGGTTCGGGGGTATATCAACGGGGGCGCTTTGGGCTTGGTTATCGGCGTGGGGTATGATCAGCCTTATTGTTCCTGCGAGAACCTTGAAAAAATAACCCTTATTGTTCTGGAGACGAAAGCCGACAGCGCTCCGCTTTATATAACCATTGTCCGGTCCGCTCCCGGTGTAATCCCACATAAACCTCTGGGTGAGATCGTTGTTCACGCTGCTGATGGCATAGGTGTGTACCCCGTCTGTGACCTCGATGCTGCTTAGAGTGATCTGAGTGCTGAGCCAGGGCAGGCCGATCAGGTGCCAGCCCGGTTCCAGATCCATCACATAGTCTACCCCGTCCGGGGCGGGTTTCGCTTCAAAAGGGATTTTATCGGTATAGGTGGTGATGATCCAGAAACCCATTCCCGGAACGATGGTATGCGATGCGAATTGACTCGAGTTAAATTCCCTGTAACTGGTCCCCGTATACAGAAATCCACGCCAGTGTGTGGGATCATAGGTTCCCAGAACATTTTCCATGGCTGTCAGCATGTCGGTGCCGGTTCCCAGATTCAAGGGGACGGTAAAAATACGATAATCCGTGGACACTCCTGTGCCGCCGGGCAATGTGTAATGGTTGGTTACATCTGCCACATACTCGTAGGCCCCCATGTCTTTTGTTGTTTTCCCGGGGCGGGGACGTTTGTAACCGGAGTAATCGAGAGTTACGGGATCCCCAGACAGAATGGTGTTGATGCAGGGAGAAGCTGATTGGAGTGAATAGCTACCGGTAACATAAAGAGGATTCATCGGAGGATCAAGATCGTTTGTGCCCGCTGTACAACCTTCATAATTGCTTGCGGTATTATTCCACACATCATTGTAGTCAATGGCCGGGCCAGCGCCGCTGTTATTGATGCCGTATTGACCAAACTCGGTGATGATGTTGTATTTGATAATGGGGGCGGAGGAACTGCTGCCATCTTTTTCCATTTTGATGCCGTCAAGTTTTCCGCCGTCGATGGTGTTGTGATATATTTTCGGATTGACCACGGATGCGTTGTTGGATCGCATGAAGATGCCGTAGGACATGGCGTTCGATACGACTTCATAAATCACATTGTTTTTGATGACCGGGGATACGGTGCTCGCGGTTGTAGCATCCAAAAAGACGCCGAATTGATTATCGTAGAGCGCGTTTCTGCTGATTTCCGGGCTGGATTCAACACGGATTCCGTACTGGGGGTTGTCATGGATTTTATTGTCAACCACAGACGTTCCGGTACTCTGAACGATATCAACACCATGGGTGGTGTTGCTGTAAATATCGCAGTTTTTGATGGTGGTGTTGGTGGCCTCGTTTACCCTGATGCCCCAGCTGTTCCCATAAACGTTGCAGTAACGGATTTCGTTTCCGGTGCCCACCGAGATCCTGATGCCTTCTTCATTCGTATCGGAAAATCCGGTGACGTACAGATTTACCAGGGTCACATCTGACCCGGTGACTTCAAGGCCCCTGGTCCAGGTCTGGGCGTTTGTTCCGTCAATGATGGGTGCGCTGCCGCTTTCTCCTTTAATTGTTACATTGCTCTGGCTGAGAAGCATCTGGCTGTCGGCTTCGCCGTTGGCAACGTTGTAAGTCGTCCCCAAAGCCACACGCAGGACATAGGTCCCGGCGCCGCCTCCGTTTATCTGGGACATGGCATGGTGAAGGGTTTTCCAGGGGTGGTCCGCGCTCCCATCATTAGAGTCGTTCCCGGTTGCAATGTTCACGTAATAGGTCCCCGCTGCGATGGTAGTGTAGGTAAAATCACCGGTGCTGGTAGCCGTCCCACCCGATGTGGTGGCGGTGACCTTACCGGTTGATCCGCTGCCGACAATGGCGGATATCTGGGTGGCCGAATTCACTGTAAAACTGGATGCGGCGGTTACGCCGAATTTGACGGCAGTGGCGTCGGTGAAGTTGGTTCCGGTGATGGTGACGGATGTTCCCGTACCACCGGAGGTGGGAGAAAATGAGCTTAGGGTGGGGGCGGTTACGGCAGAAGTGGTGAAAGTTTTGTCGCTTCCGTAGCCGGTCACGTTTTCGCCGTTGGTTGCGTATGCCCTCACATGATAGGTGGTGTTGAGAGTGAGCCCTGTGATGCTGCTGGTAAAGGCCTCAAGTCCGGTACCGTCAGTTGTCTTGGTAGTCAAGGCAATAGTAGGATTGGCGGAGGCACTCCAGCACACGCCTTTTGCCGTCACCGAAGTCTCTGATCCTGAGGAGGTCACAGTTCCACCGCTTGAGGCCGAGTTTGCGGTAATGGATGATGCAGCAGTGGTTGTCACAGCGGGCAGATTGTCGTTTTCATAGCAACCCATGTCAAATCCGGAGCCGTAAGGTCGTATCTCAGTGCTATCCAAATCGTCGATTACCGGATCGTTGGGAGGATTGCCAATGGGAATGGCGTTGATGCAGGGGGACGTGACAGCAAGGGTGTGACTGGCGTACTGTGGGTCCTGGGAGATGTCATGAGCGCCGGCGGTGCAGCCGTCGTAGTTTCTATCGTAGGGGTCAGGACCGTTGTGCCAGACATCGTTGTAGTCAATGGTGGGGTTGCCGCTGTTCTGAATACCGGACTGCCGGCAATTGGTGACAATATTGTATTTGATAATGGGAGTGTTGCCGGTTTCCGCTATATGAATCCCCTGATACAAACTGCCGTCTATGGTATTATGGTATACCTGCGGGCTTACAGTGCCAGTGCTACCGCCCATAATAATGCCATAATGCACTTCGTCTAATGTCAATTCATAGATCAGGTTGTTTTTGATAGTCGGTGAAGTGGGAGCCGTTTCAGACCCCTGGAGCGAGATATTGAACCGGTTGTCGTAGATGGTATTTCGGCTGATTTCCGGGCTGCAGGCTTCAACAATAATCCCGTCACTGTTATCTGTTTCAAAATTATCATGGATGGTGTTTTGGGTGATGATGCTGCCGGCGCTTTCACTGATACTGATCCCGTCAAAATTATTGTTGTCAATCTCGCAGCCCTGAATTGTACAATTGGCAGACTGCCAGACAGAGATGCCGTCATGGTTGCCATACACCCAGCAGTTCTCAATGGTGTTGTTTGACCCTGAAACAATTTCGATGCCCGTTCCCGAAGGGTCTGTACCGGTGAAGCCCGTGACATAGAGGTTTCTAAGAGTGACGTTAGAAGCGTCGATTTTTATCCCGTAGTGCCAACTGGTGGCGCCGGTTCCATTGATAATCGGTCCGCTCCCTGTTTCACCGATGATCGTGACATAGTCCTGAGAAATGGTGAGTTCACTATTCGCCTCTCCGTTCTCGGTGTTGTAGATGGCGCCCAATAAAACATTCAGCGTATAGCCGCTTCCAACACTCCCGGCGCTTCCCCCGTTTATCTGGTCGATGGCATAATGCAGGGTTTCCCAGGCATGGGCGCTGCTTAACCCGTCCAGGGAATTGTCTCCGTTTTGGATATTCACGTAGTATGTGTTAGGTGTTATGATATTGAAGGTCCAGTTGGTATTGTTGCCGGAAGAGACACTGTTGGTGCCGGCAGCATTGATGGCTGTTTCATTTACATTTTTGGAGTCCTTGACATCGAGGTAGTTGATGGTGCGGGTTCCCCCCGGGTCGATTTCCCATTGGCTGCCGGCGGATGAACTGCGCAGGGACAGAATCGCCCCGGACCCTCCCTCAAGTTGCAGGGTGTTGGCCACGATGGTTTTGTTGGCCGTTCCGTTCTGGAATGTGAGGGTGGCGGCGGTTTCGGTGTTTTTTTCCAGATTGTAGAATGTTGTCGGTCCGGAGATAGACTGGCTTCCCCCGTCAAGGGTCACCGTGCCGTTTTTATGGTTGAATGTTCCGGCGTTGTCCCAATTGCCGCTGACATTAAAACCACCGGTTGTGGCGTTCATTGCGGCGCCGGATGCGATTGTAACGTTACCCACATCCCAGTTTCCTGTTGGGGATGCCGCCTGTCCGAATGTCCCGCCATCCACCGCTATTGTTCCTGCCGTAATATCGCTCGCGCCCGCAGAAACGGTTCCGGCGGTGAGTGTGAGGGTATCGATGGCCGTTGCTCCGCCAACGTGATTTGAGAATGTGGCGGTGTCGTCCGTGTTAATTGTGAGGTTGCCCGTGTAGGCGGAGGCGCTGTTGATTGTTGAGCCGAATGATACGGCTCCCGTATTGCCGGTGCCCACGGTTAATGTTTTGGTGTCGTTGATGGTTATGGCCCCTAAGGTAACGGCTCCTCCGGCCGGATTTACAGTTGAGTCGCCGCTTACCGTTATTGTGCCCAGAGCCACGGGATCATTTGATGTGGTTACGGTTCCGTTAAGGGTTGTACCGGATGGTTGACTGGCACTTCCGATTGATATGCCGTCGTTGAAGGTCAATGTGTCACCGGAGGCGCTCCCCAGTACTAACGTCCCTGTATTCAAGAACTCGACGTGATTCGTGATTATGGTTCCATCTCCGTGAAGGTTGACATTGTATCCCTGCCCCGTCGTGGTGAGTGTCGGTGTTACAAGAGTTCTCGAAAATGTTATATCGGCGGTCGCAGTTGTATCCGACAGAGTTATCTGTGTTCCGATAGTTACATTGTCGGTGAATGTAGCCCCGTTGCTGTTAGCTACTATCAAATGTTTAAGGCTGGTATTTCCACCAACTGCGCCGGTTACTGAAATGGTTCCGCCGGTACCCGCGTTCAGGGTAAGATCCTGAGTATTGGCTGCTGCACCGTCGACTGTACCTGTTATACTAATATTCGCGTCTGTACTCCCATCAGTATCGATAGTACAACTGCCGGTTAACGTTAATGCGCCTGTTACGGTTACTCCCCCGGATCCGCCATCAGCATCTACGTTACCCTTTAAAGTAACATCTGTTAGTGTTAATAGCCCTGATGAATCATCTTGAATTACACCTCCTGCGCTAACATCATCTTGCAGTGTCACTGAGTCAAAAGTAAGAGCTGAAGTGCCTGTAATTCTAAAAGGAATAAATGTTCCGCCGTTCAAAATTACTATAGAGTTGGTTTCGCCATCTATAATTAGGTTTTTATCATCGATAGTTATTGATGAATCTAATGTAATAGTATAGTTAGCATCGAACTTTACTGTATCCCCGGTGGCGGCTCCTGCAATCGTATTTCTAAGGCTCCCTGCCCCTGAATCATCATTTTTATCAACTGTCCAATCTGTAAGCATATATTCATAAGAATTGTCCATCACAAATTCCGTGGTTTCGATCACCCCAATTCCATATTCCAATTCCCAATCACCATCAAAAACATCGCTCCCAGTGTTATTAATTGAAGCCGCGACATCTGCACTGCTAAGGTCGGCAAATTTTCCAACAAACGTTTTCCCTTCGTCTGTTGCCGCCAGATTGCAGGCATAGAACAGGATGTCGCCGTTCTCGGTCAGGGACCGGCCCCACCCGGAGATTCCGTGGCCATGGTCCTTCAGAAAGTCCCCATCGATCCGCATTCCGTTCAGGACAAAATGCCCGGCATTCCCGTGGGAGATGATGTGGATGGCGGAAAGATCCCGCTTTTTCGCAAGATGAGCTGATATCTGCGCGACGCCATCTATCCCCGGCGAAAGCCGCACCACCTCGGCCCTTTCGGGCAGCTGTGCCACAATTTTTTCCATCTCCGGAACCGACGGGTCGATGAAGACCACCTCGGAGGGGATCCGGGCGTATCCCGCCGCCTTTTCGGAGGTCAAACCGGCATCGTCGTAAGGTAAAGCCCCGAACGCCCCACCGCACAAACAAAAGATCCCAAGAAACAACAACCCTGCCATGAAATTGATCATCCTTTTTCCGGACATTTTATCATCTCCATATAAAGCCAAAAACATCTCGTTTTTCTTACGGGCCATCTTGAGCAATTTGATCAAATGAATTTTTGGATCTCTTATGCAGACTGTTCTTGATTGCACAATATCCCACACTACTAAACCTTTCATCTGATTATGGTTATTGTAACCACGACCCAGTCGCCATGTCAAAGGATTATTAAATTTAGGAATAAGGGGGCAGGTCAAGGCAAATAGAATAGGGAGAAGATGTTTGTCCCGGCTATTCGACGTTTACTTCCACATAATCCAGCCAGGTGGCGTCAGTTTCTCCGTCATTATTGCCGTCAACGGCGAAGTAGAAGATGTAATTTCCCGCTGGAAGGACCGTATTCAGTACGTTGAATGAGGGTGCAAGCTCATAAAGGGGCGTCTGTGCGCAGACATGGACACCGTACCGCCAACCGTCGGGATACACGTATGTATACCAGTCCAGGGGGTAATCAAATGGGGTGTGAAGGGCCACCCACCAGTCGGCGTACCGACCGCTCCACGCTCCGGGATCAAGACTCACGGAAACAGATATCGAACCCCCGGAGGATACTGAAACCGGCCCGTCCTGCCCGTTGGCTTTGATATCCGGGATGGGCGCTTCACCCGGGGGCGGCGGAGGTGCTTCGTCGTCCTCATTTGTATTTGTTTGGTTCGGGGCCATGTCAACGGGGTCGCTTTGGGCTTGGGTATCAGCGTGGGGTATGATCAGCCTTATGGGATTGTCGCCCAGAACCTTGAAAAAATACCCCTTATTGTTCTGAAGGCGAAAGCCGACAGTGCTCCGCCTTACATAACCATTGTAGAGGGTGTCTTCCCCGGTGAAATCCCACATAATCTTCTGGGTAAGATTGTTGTTTAAACTGGTGATGGCATAGGTGTATACCCCGTCTGTGACATTGATGCGGTTCAGGGTGATCTGAGTGCTGGTCCAGGGCAGGCCGATGAGGTGCCATCCCGGCTGCAATTCCATCACATAATCGACCCCGTCCGGAGCCGGTTTTGCTTCAAAAGGGATATTGTCGGTATAGGTCGTGATGATCCAGAAGCCCATCCCGGGTTTGATGTTGTAAGATGCGAATTGACTTGAGTTGAATTCCCGGTAAAGGGTCCCCGTATACAGAAAACCACGCCAGCGGGTGGGATCATAGGTCCCCAGAACGTTTTCCATGGCCGTCAGCATGTCCGCGCCGGTTCCCAGGTTCAGGGGGACGGTAAAAATGCGGTAGTCCGTGGACACCCCCGTGCCGCCGGGGAGTGTGTAATTGTTGGTTACATCTGCCACATACTCATAGGCCCCCATGTCCCTTGTTGTTTTCCCGGGACGGGGACGTTTGTAACCGGGGTAATCGAGGGTTACGGGATCCCCTTCACCGGAGGGAATGGTGTTGATGCAGGGAGAAGTTGACTGGAGTGAGTAGCTGGCGTATTTCGGATCTAAGGAAATATCGTTGGCCCCTGCTGTACAGTCTTTGTAGTTGTCAGCAGCACTGTTGCCGTTATTCCAAACGTCATTGTAGTTGATGGTGGGGGTGCCGGAACTGTTTTGGATACCATACTGTTGAAAGTTAGTGATGATGTTATATTTGATTTCGGGACTTATGGTGCTGGTCCCATATCTTTCTACGATGATCCCCTCGTAGGTGCCCTTGTCTATGGTATTGTGATGGATCTTCGGTGCCACCGTAGAGGAATCGTTGCTGCCCATAAGGATGCCGAAGTCAACCTCCCCTGAAGTTACTTCATAGATCAGATTGTTCTTGATGGTGGGAGAGGTCACTTCACTTCCATAAGCTTGGACAGAGATATTGAAACGGTTGTCATAAATTTTGTTCCGGCTGATTTCCGGACTGCAGGCTTGAACAATAATCCCGTCACTGTTGTCTTCTTCATAGTTGTCATGGATGGTGTTTCGGGTGATAACGCTGTTGGCGCTTTCACTGATGCTGATGCCATCAAAATTATTGTTGTCGATTTCGGAGTCTTGAATGGTACAATTATCCGATTGCCAGACGGAGATACCGTCATAGTTCCCGTAAACCCTGCACTCGGTAATGGCGTTGTCCGAACCCGCAACAATGTTGATGCCGGTACCGTTTTCGCCGGTAAAACCTGTGAAGAAAAGGTTTTTGAGGTGGATATGGGAACCCGTGATTTTTATCCCGTCTGGCCAGTTGGCGGCATTTGCCCCATCTATAATGGGTGCGCTGCCTCTTTCTCCCATGAGAATTACATTGCTCTGGGAGAGGATCATTTGGGTGTCCGCTTCGTTGGCGACACTATACGTTCCCAGAGCCACATGCAGGACGTAGTTTCCGGTGCCTCCTCCGTTTAACTGGGAAATGGCGTGATGAAGGGTCTTCCATGGGTGGGCGGCGCTGCCGTCATTGGAGTCGTTTCCGCTTTCAATGCTTACGTAGTAGGTTCCAACAACCACAGCGTTATAGGTGAAGTCACTGGTGCTGGTGGCGGTGCCGCCCGGTGTGGTGACGGTTACTTTACCGGTTGATCCGCTACCGACAATGGCGGTGATCTGTGTGGATGAATTGACCGTAAAGCTGGACGCGGTCGTTCCGCCGAATCCGACGGCTGTGGCGCCGGTGAAGTTGGTTCCGGTGATGGTGACCGATGTGTCGGTGCCGCCTGCGGCCGGTGAAAATGAAGGGGTTGTGGGTGAACTGTAAAAGGTAAAGTCAGATGTGGAGGTGGCGGTGCCGTCCGGCGTGGTGACGGTGACCTTGCCGGTTGATCCGCTACCGACGATGGCGGTGATCTGTGTAGATGAATTGACCGTAAAGCTGGATGCGGCTGTTCCCCCGAATCCTACGGCTGTAGCGTCGGTGAAGTTAGTGCCGGTGATGGTGACCGATGTGGTGGTGCCGCCTTCCGTGGGGGAAAAAGAGGTCAGGGTGGGGGGTTGGTATTGGAAAATCCAGTTTGTGTTGTTACCGGAATCCGTGCAGTTTTTTCCCCTTGCATCGATATCGGCAGCGTTGACGTTTTTTGATCCCTGCACGTTCAGATATTGAATCGTTCGCGTACCTTGCGGTTCGATCTCCCACTGGGGCGTGGAGTCACTTTCAAGCGATAGCAATTGCCCGCTGGCGCCTTGCAGGTTTAGGGTGTTTGTGATGGTTGTTTTACTTGCGCTGCCGTTTTGAAAAGTGAGGGTTGTTGCGGTCGTGACGTTTTTGGTCAGGTTATAAAATGTCGTGGCGCCTGAGATGGATTGGTTGGTCCCGTTAAACGTAACGGTCCCTGTACCAGGGGTAAAGGCGCCGCTGTTGGACCAGTTTCCTGTCAGGGCAAGCGAACCTGATCCGACGGTCAGCGTTCCTGTAATGGCAACATTACCGCCCACATTCAGGCTACCGTCGTTTAAAGCCATCTGGCTACCGGTACCGATCGTCAGTCCCGCAGGGTGGGCCAGGGAGGGCATCAGCAAAAGAACAACAAATACCAGTTTTGGTAATCTTATTTTTAACATGGGAGGTGCCCTCCTTCATGCAGGCGCGAGGTCGGGTAGAACGGGCGCATGTTTTTTTGTCTTCTATTTGGCAAGATGATTAAAATACAATTCGCTCTTGCCAACCCTCCATAACGGCAGGCCCGTTTTTCACAGAAATGACCGTTTTATTGAGGGGGAGGAGATGCTCCAATGATGAACCAGTTGAAACCATCTGAATATGCTTTTACATAACC